>Ga0134125_10011101_pt1 | contig 10097 bp, 10 predicted proteins | sample KB31751_FD_96464 | JGI IMG/M metagenome (GOLD analysis project Ga0134125, IMG submission 96464) | Terrestrial soil microbial communities with excess Nitrogen fertilizer from Kellogg Biological Station, Michigan, USA - KB3-175-1 | ecosystem: Environmental > Terrestrial > Soil > Unclassified ... | reverse complement strand
AGGACGGCGAGATCGAGGCGTGCGCAAGATAGCCGCGCGAATAGGTGGCCTCGAAGCGCTCGCGGCCCTTGGTGTCCGCCGCCTCGGCCGCGCCGAAGGTGATATCGACCATCGGCCGCTGCAACAGCCACGACGCCTCCTGCTGCGAGGCGGCCGGCTGCTCGACATTGCTCCAGCGCACGGCGGTGAGCGCGGCCGCTGCGGCGCGGTCGACCGCGGTCTCGTCGTCGCCGAGGATGGCGAGGAAGTTGCTGTTGCGCACGAACTCGATCGGCGCTTTGGCCGCACGCTTGATCGCCGCCTCGTCAATGGTGTCGATCGCGGCGTGCCGGCTGGGCTGGCGCACGACGCGCGCGTGGCGCATGCCGGGAAGACGCATGTCATGGATGAAGGCCGGCGCGCCGAAAATCTTGTCCGGCAGGTCGAGCCGCGCCGTGCTGGCGCCGACGGCGCTGTAATCGGCGATCGGCTTGAGCGCGCCGGCGCCGGTCGCCGTGACGGCGAGGTTCACGCGCGGCGCCAGTGTCCAGTAATGCTCGGCGGTCGCCACGCCGTTGCGCAGGATCGTGCCGTCGCGCACGCTGAGCTCGTTCGGGTCGCATTCGAGCGTATCCGCCGCTGCCGCCATAAACAGCGTGCGCACGTCGGCGCAGGCCTGGCGCAGCGCCATGGCGCCGGACTGAATCGACTGGCTGCCGGCAATGTAGCCCTCGTTCGGCGTCGTCGCGGTGTCGCCGGAGCGTACGCTGATGCGCGCGAGCGACACGTCAAGCTCGTCAGCGGCGATCTGCGCCATGGCCGTGAGCACGCCCTGGCCCAATTCGACGCGGCCGGTCAGCACCGTGACCTCGCCGGGCGCGCGGAAGCCCAGCCAGCGGTCGAGTCGCGGATTGTCTTGGAGAGGGCCGGGCAGCGGCGCATTCATTGGCCGCCTCCGGCGCGCATCGTCGCCGCGGCCTTCGCGACGGCGCGGATGATGCGGTTGTGCGAGCCGCAGCGGCAGATGTTGGCGTCGAGCGCGGCGGCGATTTCGGCGCGCGTCGGCGACGGGTTTATGTCGAGCAGGGCTTTCGCCGAGACGATGATGCCGGACAGGCAATAGCCGCACTGGCCGGCCTGCTCGTCGAGGAAGGCCTGCTGCAGCGGATGCGGATTGTCTTTGGTGCCGAGCCCCTCGATGGTGGTGACCGTCTTGCCCGCCACCGACCACACCGGCTTGGCGCAGGACTTCTCAGGATGCCCATCGATCAGGACGGTGCAGCAGCCGCATTGCTCGAGGCCACAGCCGAAGCGGGTGCCCATGAGGCCGAGCGCGTTGCGCAGCACGTCGAGCAGCGGCGTGTCGTCGTTCGACGGCGTGACGCTGACCTGCTTGCCGTTGACCACGAAGTCGAAGCTTTGCGTCATCCCGGCTTCTCCGCCCGGACTTTCAGAAACCGAACTGCTCGCGCAGGATGCGTTCGTCGAGATTATGCCCCGGATCGAACAGCAGATTGATCGAAATCGTGTGATCCATCCTGACCTCAACGTTACGCACCGAGCGCACCTCGTCGTGATCGGCGACGGCGGCGACCGGCCGCTTGTCGGCTTCCATCACTTCGATGGTGATCTTGGCCTTGTCGGGCAGCAGCGCACCGCGCCAGCGCCGCGGCCGGAACGGGCTGATCGGCGTCAGCGCCAGGAGCGGCGCGTTGATCGGAATGATCGGCCCCTGCACGGAGAGGTTATAGGCGGTCGAGCCGGCCGGCGTCGCCACCAGCACGCCGTCGGCGATCAGTTCCGTCATGCGCTCTTGACCGTCGATGAGCACGCGCAGATGCGCCGCCTGGGCGCTCTGGCGAAACAGCGAGACCTCGTTGATGGCGCGAAATTCCTGCCTCATGCCGCGCGCGTCGGTCGTGCACATCAGCAGCGGATGGATCACAGTCTCCTTGGCGGCGGTGAGGCGCTCGCGCAAAGTCTCCACCGCGTAGTCGTTCATGAGGAAGCCGACGGTGCCGCGGTGCATGCCGTAGATCGGCTTGCCGGAATTCATGAAGTTGTGCAGGGTCTGCAACATCAGCCCGTCGCCGCCGAGCGCGACGATGACATCGGCCTGAGCCGGCTCGACATTGCCGTAGAGCGCCGACAGCCGCGCAAGGGCTTCGCGCGCTTCCGGCGTCTGGCCGGCGACGAAGGCGATGTCGTGAAATCGGTTCATGAGGCCCTGAAAACGATGGAACGCGTGGTGCTCGTGTATACGACCTGGCCCTCGGTTGTCGAGGCGGAGCGCTCGGGGAGGGTTCTGGTCGAGCGGCGGCTGGCCGCCTGCGTCAACATCCTGTCGGGCATGATTTCGCATTACTGGTGGCAGGGAAAGCTCGAGCGTGACGAAGAGACGGTGGCGATTTTCAAGACGCGCGCCAGCCTCGGTGAGGACCTGTGCCGGGCGGTGAAGGACGTGCACCCCTACGAGACGCCGTCGATCGTGGTCCTGCCGCTTGAGAGCGTCGACGCTGATTACTATGCGTGGATCCTGAAAGAGACCGACGCTTGATCAGGCGTTGGTCACCAGCCCGCCCATTGGTTTCACGCCGGCGCTGCCGGGGAACACCTTGTCGTCGAGCGCGCGGGCCTCGACGCGCAGGTGATCGCGCAGCACGCCCTTGAGCACGGCGCGCAGGTCGGTGGTCGGCCTGAGGTCGCGGTTCTCGTAGAGCTTCGCTTCGGCGACGCCCGGCCAGTCGGCGATGACGCGGCCACCCTTGACCGCGCCGCCGGCGAGGAGCGCAACCGTGGCGGTGCCGTGATCCGTGCCGGCGGTGCCGTTGATGCGCGCGGTGCGGCCGAACTCAGTCACGACGGCGACGACCGTATCTTTCCACGCCGGTCCCATGCCGGTCTCGATTGCCGCGAGCGCACCGTCGAGCGCGCCGAGCAGGAGCGCCAAACGGCCGTTGGCCGCGCCTTCGTCGGCATGCGTGTCCCAGCCGTCGAAGGCGAGCGCACCGATGCGCGGGCCGTCGTCGCGGGCGAGGAATTTGGCGGCGGCGCCGGCGGAATCGGCGAAGTAGCTTTTGATATAGGCGCCCGGGCCTTTCTGCGCCGGTCCGGCCCTTTTCTGCGGGCGCATTTCCATGCCGCCGGCGCGAGCAATGGCCGCGAGATCGACACGCTCCTCCAGTGCACGCGCCAGCGCCGGATCGGTGTGGCGATAGAGATCGAGCAGCCGCATCACGGTGTCGTCGGTCGCCGGCGGCAGTTTCGGCGGTGTCCACGACAGCACCGGGGCGGGGCCGCGCACCACCAGCGGCGTCACCGGGCCGACGGCAAAGGCCTCTCGGCCGCCGCGCGCATGCGCGGTCGGCGCCATGGTCGCCAGCGCGCGGTTAAGCCAGCCGGTGTCAGTGGCGCCGGGTTTGGTGAAGCCGCTTTCCAGAACGTCCTGGCCGTCGAAGTGCGAACGCTCGCGATAGGGCGAGGCTGCGGCATGGACGATGGCGGCGTGGCCTTCGCGCACCATCCGCGCCAGGTTCGGCATCGCCGGATTGAGCGCGAAAAAGCCGTCAAGCGGCAGAGCCGGCGTCGCACCGTCGAGCGTGAGCGCGTTGTCGCCGCGCAATCGCACCCAGTCGGGGTCGCCGACCGGCGCCACCGCGGCAAGGCCATCGAGCGCGCCACGCAGCACGATGGTGAGGAAGCGCGGGTCGCGGCCTTCGGCGAGTGCGGCCCGCGGCAGATGGGCCCAGGCGAACAGCACGCCGGAGGCGAGCAGCAGCTCGCGGCGGGAAGGCGCATGGAAAATGTTGGTCATCGCATCACCGTCTCTGGAATTCGGGAGACATCAACAGCAGCGCGAGAGCCTGCGGTCGGCTCTCGGCGCGCCGCACGGTCTGCCGGGTCTCTGTCGAGGCCAGAGGGCCGAGCGCGGCGTCGACGATCGCGTCCGGCTCGTTGCCGTTGTTGCCGACGAGGCGGCCGACCTGGTTGGCGATGTCGAGCCGTTCGGCAAGTCCATCGACCCAGGATGCGCTGTCGTCGGAGAAGCCTTTCGGCGCCGGCGGCCGCCATAGCGGCTCGCCGAGCAGGTTCTGCGTGTTGACGATGCGGCGCACGTCGCGGATTTCAAGCCCGCTCGCGCGCATCGCGGCTATTGTCCACTCGCCGGGCTTCTTCAATTTTGTGCGCGGCGCCGACCATGCGCCCGGCGCCGTAATCAGCGCCTGCGTCACCTGCATCAAATCGCCGCCGGTGTCGCGGAAGCGTTTGGCGAGGCGCTCGACGAGATCGGCCGGCGGCTCGTCGGCGACGAAATGCCGGACGAGTTTGCTGGCGACGTGCGTCGCCGTGGCCGGATGATACGCCAGCATCTCCAGCACGGCGCGGCCTTGTGCGAAGCCGCCTTCGGCGTAGCTCTTGCCGAGCACCGTCTGTCCGCCAGGCTCGTGCATGCGCTCGTTGAACCAGAATTCGCCGCCGCGTTCGGGAAACCGGCGCGGCGGGTAGACGCTCCAGCCGGTGATCACCTTGGCAAAATTGGTGACGTCGGCCTGCGTGTAGCCGGTGCGTACGCCGAGCGTATGCAATTCCATGATCTCGCGCGCGAGGTTCTCGTTCAGCCCCTTGTGCTGGCGTTGGCCGGCCAAGGACTCGGGACCGAACGAGCGCGCATTATCCAGATAAATGAGCATGGCCGGATGCGTCTCGGCCGCGATCAGCATGTCGGCGAAGCGGCCGAGCACATGCGGGCGGATCGCCTCGCGTTCGTAGGCGCCGCACAGCGAGCGCACCAGGCCCTTGTCGGCGGACACGCAGAAATGGTTCGACCAGAACCACGTCAGCCGCTCGACGAGGCCGATGTCGGCGTCGAGCGCGGCCTGGTAGCGGGCACGCGCTTCGGCGAGATAGATCTGCTGCGGCAGCGGCGGGCCAGGCTTGCGCACCGACATCTCGTTGGTTTCGCCGCCGGCCATCGCGTCGGGTGCGGCCATGTCGCGGCCGCCGCTGGACGCCTGCATGCGGCGAGCCTCGCGCTCGCGCTTCTTCTCCTGCTGGAAGGCGGCGGTGGCCCGTGCGTCCTCGGCGCTGCTCGCGAGCGCAGGATCCTCGATCGTCTTGGGGCCGGACTTCAGTTCGGCGAGGAGGGCGCCGCGCGGGTCGGACGCGATCCGCACGATGTCGCCCGGCTTTGGGCCGAAGCCGAAGCGATGCAGGGCCAGCGCCGCTTCATGGCGCGGATCGGAGTCAGCAGGATCGACCGCCATAGCGCTCTCGACTCTCGACGTCCGCCCCAAAGGGAATTTGGAGTCGAGTCATGTCGAGACTAAGGCGCTTCGATTGGAGAATCATGAACGCGGTATGAATAAGAAACCGCGCATCCATCCGATCGTCCGCCGCAGTTCAGTAACCGGTCGGCGCGCCGAGGTTCGGATAGGCCGGCACCGTCTCCTTGCTCACGGTCGAGCCTTCCTTGGCCTTACGCGATTTGGCCTTGTGTTGTACGGCGGCGGCCTTCTTGCCCTTGGCCGAGGTGCCGGCGTCATTGTCGACGGCAAGGGCCGGCGTCGCGGACGCGGCCAGCATGGCGACGGCGGCAAACAGGCCAATGTGACGGTATGCGCGCATAGACTGCATGGCTTTTCTCCTGGTCTGCAGAGACCAACACAGGCGAGCGGCCGCTATTCCTGACCGCCCGAGTATTTCACAGCAGCCCGGCAATGCCCGCCGTGTTGCCGCCTGAATTCCGACACCGCGTCGGCCGCTGGCTGAACGGCGGCTAACAGCCGACTTCAGAACGCATTCAGTGCCGAGCATGCATTGTCGGACCAAGGATCGGCGCCATGCCGCTCCGCCGGGATGAAGACCGAGGGCGCACGGCCGCCTCTCTCGAAAGGATCGATAGCCATGTTCAAGAAAATCGCAGTCGCGCTCGTTGCGGCGAGCCTGCTCGCCGCGCCGGCCTTCGCACAAGGCAATGCGCAGGGCAGCGCGACGCCGGCCGTCACGCAGCACACCAAGGCTGCGGTGAAGCACAAGGTCGCGGTCAAGGCGCACAAGGTGAAGCGTCACGCCTCGCTGCATCATCGCAAACACGTCAAGCACGTGAAGCAGGCGCGGCATCACGTGAAGAGCGTCAAACACCACGCGAGCCGCGTGAAGCATTACGTCAAGAAGGCCGGCTGAGCCGTTCTTGCGCCGACGAGCAGGCGCCGCATCAACAGCGGCGCTTGACTCGTCCGCGGCTTCCGCGCCACATTTTGGCCGTGCTGGTTCCCCGGGGCACCGGGGACGAAAGAGGGAACACGGAATCCTATCCGTGGCTGCCCCCGCAACTGTGAGCGGATAGCTCGCGTCCATACGGCCACTGGGCAACCGGGAAGGCCGGACGCATCTGGGCGACGACCCGCGAGCCAGGAGACCTGCCAGCGCGGTCACCCAACCGGTGGACGGGGAGTCCATACGGAGCGGTCTTTCGCAGCGGTGACGGCAATGCCGGTGCGAAGGCCGTGCGGCGGGTGAAGTCCCCCTCCAAACGTCCTGAAACCTCGGCGTCGCGCGTGAACCGTTTGCGTGCGTCGACGAACGTTTCCTTCGCATCGGGTTTGGTCTGACCCGCTGTGCACAACGCGATGGCGTTGCGCGCGCACGAAGGAACGTTGACTCATGGGGACTGAAATTCGCCTGGCTGGCGCGGCGCTCGCGCTCGGCCTCTATACGCAGGCAGCGCAGGCGCAGGACGTGCCGCTGACGCTACCGACAATCGTGGTGAGCGCGACGACCGTGCTGACGCTGGCGAGCGAGCTCGGCAGCTCGGTCAGCGTCATCACCGCGGCCGATATCGCGCGCGAGCAATTGCGCACCGTGCCGGACGCGCTCAAGACCGTGCCCGGCGTCGAGGTGGTGCAGACGGGCGGGCCGGGCGGACAGACGTCTGTCTTCATGCGCGGCAGCAACGCCAACCACGTCAAGGTGTTGATCGACGGCATCGACGTCAGCAATCCGAGCATCACCAACGGCGCCTTCGATTTCGGTCACCTGCTCACCGGCGACATCGCCACGATCGAGGTGCTGCGCGGACCGCAGAGCGGGCTCTACGGCTCCGATGCCATCGGCGGCGTCATCGCCATCACCACCAAGAAAGGCGAGGGGCCGCCCAAGGCGACGGCCTCGCTCGAGGCCGGCTCGTTCGGCACGTTCAACCAGACGATGGGCGTGAGCGGCTCACAGGCGAACTTCAACTACGCCTTCAATGTCGTGCACTTCCGCTCGACGTCGATCCCGGTGACGCCGCTCGATCTGCTCAAGCCGGGGCAGACGCGCAACAACGACAGCTACGACAACTGGACCTATTCGACCAAGCTCAACCTCGGTCTTGCCGACAACCTGGCGGTCAACCTCATCGGCCGCTACACCGACGCCAAGCTGGGCTTCACCGGCGAGGACTTCAGCACCTTCCCGCTGGACTATCCGGAGGCGCTGCAAAGCACGCAGCGCAACCACAATCTCTACAGTCGCGGCGAGGTGGTGTGGTCGCCGGTCGACCGCTTCACGAGCACGGTCGGCGTCAACTACACCAACCAGTGGGACTTCACCGTCAACCCGAACGGCGACTTTGCCGCCAATAGCGGCTTTGCTTCACCCACTGTGGGGCCGCCGGTGACCAATCTCGGCGAACGCACCAAGGTCGACTGGCGCGGCGAGATCAAGGTCGCGCCGGGCCAGACGGTCGTGGTCGGCCTCGAGCGCGAGCGCCAGTCGCTGCGCACGGACTCGACCGGCACGGTGGATGGCGGCTTCAACTACACCCAGACGACGACGACGGCGAACACCGGCAACAAAGCGGCCTATGCCGAATTGCAGTCGGAGTTCGGCAAGCGGGTCTTTCTCGCCGCCAATGTCCGCGGCGACGACAACGACAGTTTCGGCCCGCACACGACCTGGCGGCTCGCGCCGGCGGTCATCGTTCCGGTGACGGAGACCAAGCTCAAAGGCAGCTACGGCACCGGCTTCAAGGCGCCGAGCCTGACGCAGCTTTACGTCAACAATCCCTCGTTCAATTCGGTCGCCAATCCGAACCTGCGGCCGGAAACCAGCAAGGGCTACGATTTCGGCTTCGAACAGCCGCTGCTGAACGGGCGCGTGAATTTCGGCGTGACCTACTTTCACAACTCCGTCAGGGATCTGATCAACAACGAGTTCGATCCGGTCAGCTTCAAGTTCTCCTACGACAATATCGGCCAGGCGACGATGTACGGCACGGAGTCGTTCGCCTCCGTCGCCTTCAATGACCAGTGGCGGGTGCGCGGCGACTATACGACCCTGACGACGCGCGACGAGGCGACCGGCCTCGCCTTGCGCAACCGGCCGCGCCACAAGGAGAGCCTGACGGTCGTCTGGACGCCGACACCGAAGTTCACGCTGTCGACGACGCTGCTCTATGTCGGCAGCGCCGAGGAGTTCAGCCGCGACGGTACCGTGTCGCGGGTCGATTCCGACGCCTATGCCCTTGTCAACCTCGCTGCCGAGTACCGGCTGGACGAGCGCGTCACCGTGTTCGGGCGCATCAACAACCTGCTCGACCGCCACTACGAAAGTCCGGTCGGCTTCGACCAGCCCGGCTTCGGCGCCTATGCGGGAATTCGCGTCACCAGCCGCTGAGGAGTTGTCTCCCCCGGGGGCAAATCGCGGTACCATCGTGTCCGCGATTCCACCGGGGGGTGACCATGATCAGGATCCGTATCGCTGCCGTGACGCTTCTGCTTGCCGCCTTCACCGCGCCGGCGCTCGCCGCCGACGACATTCTCGACGCCATCGACGGCGCGCGCAAAGCCTATCAGGCTGGCGACCTTCAGACCGCCAAGCAGTCGCTCGATGTCGCCTCGCAATTGATCGGGCAGAAGAACGCCGAGGCGTTCATGGCGCTGCTGCCGGAGCCGCTGGCGGGCTGGAAGGGCGACAAGGGGGAGGCCAATGCCGTTGGCATGGCGGTGCTCGGCGGCGCCTCGGCCGCCGCGCGCACCTACACCAACGCCAAAGGCGAATCGGTCGAGGTGTCGATCACCGGCGACTCGGCGATGCTGATGCAGTTCGGGCCGATGCTGAGCAATCCGGCCTTGGCCGGCGCCATGGGCAAGCTGATCAAGATCGGTGCCCAGCGCGCCATCCAGACCCGTGACGGCGACATCGTCATGATCGTGGCCAACAAATTCATGATCAATGTGCAGGGCTCGGCCGATGCGGCCGCGAAGCTGACTTACGCGCAGGCCGTCGACGTCGCCAAGCTGTCCAAAATGTAGTTGAAGAGGGCAGGGGCGGTCGGCGGCCTTATTGGAGAGCGATGCGATGCGTGGCGCGTTGCTGACGGTGACATTTCTTGGCGCGGCCGTGCTCGGTGGCTGCGCCTCCGACATCGGGCCCTCGCCGGCCGAACTGAAGGCGCAGTGGGAGGCGCAGAACGTCTACCCGCAGGCCTACAAGGGCGATCTGCTGGCCTTCATGCGGACTTATCTCAACGACCCGACGCACGTGCGCGGTGCGGTGCTGTCGCAACCGGCGCTCAAGGAGATCGGGCCGGGCCAGCGCTATGTTGCCTGCCTGCGCTACAATGCGCGCGACATGCAAGGCAAATATATGGGCCTCAAGGGCGGCGCGGCCGTCTACGTCTTGGCCAAGCTCGACCGCTTCATCGACACGCCGCCTGCGGTGAAGGATATCTGCAAGGACGCGGTTTATGCGCCGTTCCCCGAGCTCGAGGCACTGACGCGCTGAGTGCGGCCGGTCTGCGTCGGCCGTGCACTCTGGCGACAATATTTGCGGCGACAATATTTGCGTGTCGGCCTATTGCCGCAGCGGTTGGGCATGAACCACGGCAAGCCGGCCACGCGTCCACTTTGGTGGGCTCGCGGCACCCGCCGGGCCGAGCGGCTCGGCGGCAGGTCTTTCAGACAGAGAACGCTTCAGCTCAGTCTAGTTCAGAAAACTCAGGGTCACTTGACCTTGAGGTTCTCCGCAGAGGATTTTCCGCGGTTCTCGACGAGTTCGTACTGAACGGACTGGCCTTCGTTTAGCGTGGTAAGCCCAGCGCGTTGGACCGCCGAAATATGCACGAACACATCCTT
>Ga0134125_10011100_pt1 | contig 10097 bp, 3 predicted proteins | sample KB31751_FD_96464 | JGI IMG/M metagenome (GOLD analysis project Ga0134125, IMG submission 96464) | Terrestrial soil microbial communities with excess Nitrogen fertilizer from Kellogg Biological Station, Michigan, USA - KB3-175-1 | ecosystem: Environmental > Terrestrial > Soil > Unclassified ... | reverse complement strand
GGTCAACACGCTCAGGCTCTGGAATGCCCGCGCGCTCGACCCCATTCGGCTGGATGCGTTCAACGCCGGCGACCATATCGGGGCCTTGGCAGGTGAAGCCCGGGCAGAGACCCTGGTCCGGGTGCTTTATCCCGCCGACTCCACGCCCGCCGGCCAGGAACTGCGCCTCAGGCAGGAATATTTTTTCTCCAGTGCCTCGATCCAGGACATCCTGCGGCGCCATATGCAGTATTTCGGCGACATCCGCACCCTGCCGCAGAAGGCCGCCATTCAACTCAATGATACCCATCCGGCCGTAGCGGTGGCCGAGATGATGCGGCTTCTGATCGATTATCATCGGCTGGCCTTCGCGGAGAGTTGGGACATTACCCGCGCCACCTTCGGGTATACCAATCATACCCTGCTGCCCGAGGCGCTGGAGAGCTGGCCCCTTCCCCTGTTTGAGCGACTGCTGCCGCGACACACGCAGCTTGTCTATGCCATCAACGGTGAATTGCTGCGTACCGCGCGCAAGGCAGGCATGGACAACGGAGCCGTGGCAGCCATCTCGCTGATCGACGAAGGTGGCGAGCGGCGGGTTCGGATGGCCAATCTGGCCTTTGCAGGATCGCACAGTGTCAATGGGGTGGCCGCGCTGCACACCCAGTTGATGAAGGACACGGTGTTTGCCGACCTGCACAGACTGTTTCCCAACCGCATCAACAACAAGACCAATGGCATTACCCCGCGCCGCTGGCTGAATGAATGCAATCCCGGTCTGACGGGGCTGATCCGCGAGGCAATTGGCGAAGGCTTCCTGGATGATGCGGAAAAGCTGGCCGACCTGGCGAAATTCGCCGGCGATGCGGCTTTCCAGGAGAAGTTCGCCGCGGTCAAGCATGCCAACAAGGTGGCGCTGGCCGCCTACATGAAGGAGCAGCTGGGTCTGGTGGTGGATCCCGGTGCGATGTTCGATATCCAGGTCAAGCGAATACATGAGTACAAGCGCCAGCTCCTCAACCTCGTCGAGACGGTGGCGCTGTACGACCAGATTCGCAGCCATCCCGACCGGGACTGGACGCCCCGCGTCAAACTGTTCGGCGGCAAGGCTGCGCCCAGCTATCATAATGCCAAGATGATCATAAAACTGGCCAATGACGTTGCGCGGCGCGTCAATTCGGACCCGTCCGTGGCCGGACTGCTGAAGGTTGCCTTCCTCCCCAATTACAATGTCTCGCTGGCCGAGAAGGTCATGCCCGCTGCCGACCTGTCCGAGCAGATTTCCACTGCGGGCATGGAAGCGTCCGGCACCGGCAATATGAAGTTCGCACTCAACGGTGCGCTGACCATCGGCACGCTCGACGGCGCAAATATCGAGATCATGGAGCATGTGGGCCGCGAAAATATGGTAATCTTCGGTCTGACCGCCGAAGATGTCGCCCGTCACCGTGCTGATGGCTACAGTCCGCGCGCCATCATCGAAGGCTCACGCGAATTGTCACAAGCCTTGGCTGCGATCGCCTCGGGTGTCTTCTCCCCCGATGATCCAAACCGATATGCCGGACTGATTGGCGGCATCTTCGACCATGACTGGTTCATGGTGGCCGCCGACTTCGATGCCTATGCCAGCGCTCAGCGCGAAGTCGACCGGCGCTGGAACGACAAGCCGGCTTGGCGCGCCGCGGCGATCAATAACGTCGCTCACGTCGGATGGTTCTCCTCAGACCGTGCTATCCGCGAATACGCCAAGGACATCTGGAGCCTGATATGAAGCCTCCACGGCAGGCCGTAGAGGATCTGCTCCACGGCCGCCATGCCGATCCTTTTTCCCTGCTGGGCACGCATGCCGGACCTCAGGGCACCTTTGCCCGGGTGCTCATCCCCGGCGCCGAACGGGCGGAAGCCCACGACCTGTCGGGGAAATTTCTTGGCAGTCTCAAGCTGGCCGATCGCCGCGGACTGTTTGAGGGCATCATCCAGGGCAAGCCCCAACCGGTAAAATACCGTGCCCAGGGCTACGGCGCCGAATGGTGGGTATCGGACCCGTACAGCTTCGGGCCTGTCCTGGGACCGATTGACGACGCGCTGATGGGCGAAGGCACCCACATGCGCCTTTACGACAAGATGGGTGCCCATCTGATCGAGCATCAAGGCGCGCGGGGCGTTCATTTCGCGGTCTGGGCACCCAATGCGCGCCGGGTCTCGGTGGTGGGCGACTTCAACGAATGGGACGGCAAACGCCATGTGATGCGTCGGCGCACCGACGTCGGCGTGTGGGAGATCTTCATCCCGGATATCGCCGAATACCGCGCTTACAAGTTCGAGATCATCGGTGTCGACGGCGCGCTTCTGCCGCTGAAGGCCGACCCCTTTGCCTTCGCCAGTGAGATCCGGCCCAGGACCGCTTCACTCACCGCACCAAGTCCCACCCATGTCTGGGGGGATGATGCCCATCGCATCCATTGGGCAAGCGTCGACCCGCGCCGCCAGCCGGTCAGCATCTATGAGGTTCACGCCGGGTCCTGGCGACGCGATGCCAATGGCTGGTATCTGAGCTGGGACGCACTGGCCGAGAAGCTGATCCCTTATGTGGCCGACATGGGCTTCACCCACATCGAGTTCCTGCCCATCAGTGAGCATCCCTATGATCCGAGTTGGGGCTATCAGACCACGGGTCTCTATTGCCCAAGCGCGCGCTTCGGGGACGTGGACGGCCTGGCCCGATTTGTCGACGGCGCCCACAGGGCAGGCATCGGCGTCTTGATCGACTGGGTCCCCGCGCATTTCCCCACCGATCCTCATGGGCTGATCCGGTTCGATGGTACGGCGCTGTACGAACATGAGGACCCGCGCCAGGGCTATCATCCCGACTGGAACACCGCCATCTACAATTTCGGTCGCCGGGAGGTGGCATCCTTCCTGATCAATAATGCGCTCTTCTGGCCAGGGCGCTATCATATCGACGGCCTTCGTGTGGATGCGGTGGCTTCCATGCTTTACCGCGACTATTCCCGGCGCGCGGGCGAATGGGTTCCCAATGCCGCGGGCGGTCGGGAAAACTGGGAAGCGGTGACTTTTCTCCAGGCCATGAACAAGGCAGTCTATGGCGCTCATCCCGGCTTTTTCACGATAGCTGAGGAATCCACTTCCTGGCCGGGCGTTTCCCGTCCGGCCCATGAAGGCGGGCTAGGCTTCGGTTTCAAGTGGAACATGGGCTTTATGCATGACACCCTCAGATACATGGCGCGCGAGCCCATCCATCGCGCCCATCATCATGAGGACATTACTTTCGGGCTCCTCTACGCATTCAGTGAGAATTTCGTCCTCCCGCTGAGCCATGATGAGGTGGTGCACGGCAAGGGCTCGCTCCTGTCCAAAATGTCAGGTGACGACTGGCAGAAATTCGCCAATCTCCGCGCATACTACACGTTGATGTGGGGTTACCCCGGCAAGAAGCTGCTGTTTATGGGCCAGGAATTCGCGCAACGGCGCGAGTGGTATGAGTCCCATTCCCTGGACTGGGAACTGCTGGATGCCCCTGCGCATTTGGGCGTGCAGCGGCTCGTTCGCGATCTTAACCGGATTTACCGCAAGACTCCGGCATTGCATGCGCGGGACTGCGAGGCTGAAGGCTTTCAGTGGGCGATCGTCGATGACAAGGACAATTCGGTGTTTGCCTGGACGCGCCGGGCGCCGGGTGCGGCCCCGGTGGCGATAGTTGCAAATATGACCCCGGTCGTGCGCCAAAATTACCGTGTCCCCTTGCCGGAAAGCGGGCGTTGGCGTGAAATTATCAATAGCGACGCCGGCATTTATGGCGGCAGCGGCACGGGCAACCTGGGTTGGGTGGAGGCCCGGGATGGCGGGGTGACCCTGACCCTTCCGCCGCTGGCGACCTTGATGCTGGAGCACGCAGGATAAGGGGTTCGGCGCCCCGGGAGGATGGCAATGGTGGACCGGCGCGGGCAGCCGCTGGCACGTGACGCGATGGCCTATGTTCTGGCAGGCGGCCGGGGCAGCCGCCTCGCCGAGCTCACCGCACGCCGCGCCAAGCCTGCGGTCTATTTTGGCGGCAAGGCCCGCATCATCGATTTTGCTCTGTCCAATGCGATCAATTCGGGCATCCGCCGCATCGGCGTGGCTACCCAGTACAAGGCCCATTCATTGATCCACCACCTGCACAGCGCCTGGAACTTCCTGCGGCCCGAGCGTAACGAGAGCTTCGACGTGCTGCCCGCCAGCCAGCGTGTATCGGAAACCCAATGGTATGAAGGCACCGCCGACGCCGTCTATCAGAACATCGACATCATCGCCTCCTACGAACCGCGCTACATGGTGATCCTGGCGGGCGATCACATCTACAAGATGGACTATGAGCTGATGCTCCAGGAGCATGTGAACCAGTCCGCCGATGTGACGGTCGCCTGTCTGGACGTGCCGCGACCGGAGGCGACGGGCTTCGGCGTGATGGCCGTGGACGACACGGGACGGATTACGAGCTTCGTGGAAAAGCCGGCGGATCCGCCCGCCATGCCCGGCAACCCCGACATGGCACTGGTATCGATGGGCGTCTATGTCTTCCGCACGCGCTTCCTGTTTGAGCAGTTGCGCCGTGATGCATCCACGTCTGGTTCGAGCCGCGATTTCGGCAAGGACATCATTCCCTACCTGGTCAAATACGGAAAGGCGGTGGCGCATCGCTTCGTCAATTCCTGTGTGCGCTCCAGCAGCGAGAAGGCTGCCTATTGGCGCGACGTGGGAACGGTGGATGCCTATTGGGAAGCCAATATCGACCTGACCGATGTGGTGCCGCAACTGGACCTGTACGACCGCAGCTGGCCGCTTTGGACATATGCCGAGATCGTGCCCCCCGCCAAGTTCGTGCATGACATGGAGGGGCGGCGCGGATCGGCGGTGTCTTCCCTGGTGGCGGGCGACTGCATCATCTCCGGCAGCAGCGTGCGTCGCAGCCTGTTGTCAACGGGTGTGCGCGTGCATTCCTATTGCGCGCTGGACGAAGTGGTGGTGCTGCCCCAATGCCAGATCGGCCGGGGCACGCGCCTTTCCAGGGTGGTGCTGGACCGCGGCGTGGTAATTCCCCCGGGCCTGATCGTGGGCGAGGATAGCGCGCTGGATGCCTCCAGATTTCGCCGGACCGCAAACGGCATCTGTTTGATTACCCAGGAAATGGTCGATCGTCTGGAATGACCGCGACATGATCCCCGCATGATCAAGATTCTCTCCGTCGCATCGGAAATCTATCCGCTGGTCAAGACCGGCGGGTTGGCCGATGTCGTGGCCGCATTGCCGGGCGCGCTGGAGCCTCACGGCGTCAGCGTCACAACCTTGGTTCCGGGCTATCCGGCGCTGCGCGAGCATCTGGCGGACGCGTTGCAAATCCACAGCTATGAGAAGCTCCTTGGCGTGGCGGCCCGCATTCTGGAAATCGACCTGGACGGTCACGCCCTGCTGGTGCTGGACGCGCCCGCCCTGTTCGAGCGCGGCGGCGGACCTTATGCGGGACCGGACGGACGCGACTGGCCGGACAACTGGCAGCGTTTCGCAGCGCTGGCGCGCGCGGGCGCTGATCTGGCCAGCGGTCTGGTGCCCGGGCGCTACTATGACATCCTGCATGCCCATGACTGGCAGGCGGGAATGGCGCCGGCCTATCTGCGTTTCGCGCCGGGCCCGAGGGCGCGCGCCGCCAGCCTGCTGACCATTCACAACATCGCCTTCCAGGGCCGCTTCGATCGTTCAGTGTTCGACGCGCTGGGTCTGCCGGCCAGTGCCTATGGTATTCAGGGGGTTGAATATTTTGGTGGAGTGGGGTTCCTGAAGGCGGGCCTGGCGACGGCCGATGTCATCACTACCGTCAGCCCCGGTTATGCCGAAGAGATTCACACGCCAGAACACGGCATGGGGCTTGAAGGACTGATCCGTGAGCGCAGCGCGGTCGTGCATGGCATCGTCAACGGCATCGACACGGAGATCTGGAATCCGGAGAGCGACCCCGATCTGGTGTCCCGCTACAATTTTCGCAAGTTGACGCGCCGGGCCGACAACAAGCGTGCGGTCGAGCGCGGCTTCGGCATCGAGCCCGGCCCGGGGCCGCTGTTCGCCATTATCAGTCGTCTGACCTGGCAGAAGGGAATGGATGTAATGGCCGGCCAGCTGGACGCGCTGGTCGCGTCTGGTGGGCGGCTGGCGCTGCTTGGCAGCGGCGATCCCGGCCTTGAGGCGTTATTTCGGGCGGGGGCGGCCCGTCATCGCGGGCGCGTCGGCATCGCCATCGGCTATGACGAAAAGCTGTCGCATCTACTGCAGGCTGGATGCGACGCCATCCTGATTCCTTCGCGCTTCGAGCCCTGCGGTCTTACGCAGCTCTACGGCCAGGCTTATGGGTGCGTGCCGGTGGCGGCGCGCGTCGGCGGGCTGGCGGACACCATCATCGATGCCAATGACGCGGCGCTGTCGGCAGGGGTTGCCACCGGCATCCTGTTCGACGGAGTTACGGCCGACGGCATCCAGCGTGCGATCCGGCGCACGATGGCGCTTTTCAGGGACGCCAAGGCCTGGAACAACAAGCAGCGTCAGGGCATGAAACAGGACTTCTCCTGGCGGCGCAGCGGCGCGCAATATGCAGCTCTTTATTCGGGAATGGTCAGGGACAAACGCATGGCGGTCATCAACCCCACTACGCCTTTCGAAGGCCAGAAGCCGGGCACATCGGGATTGCGCAAGAAGGTCAAGATCTTCCAGCAGCCGAACTATGTGGAGAATTTCATCCAATCCATCTTCGATGTCGTGGAAGGAAAGGAAGGTGCAACGCTGGTCATCGGCGGCGACGGGCGCTTCTACAACCGCCCCGTAATCCAGCAGGCAATTCGCATGGCGGCCGCCAACGGTTTCGGCCAGGTCCTGGTGGGTCAGGGGGGCATCCTCTCCACACCGGCCGCCAGCAACGTGATCCGCAAATGCGGTGCCATCGGCGGTCTGGTTCTGTCGGCCAGCCACAATCCCGGCGGCCCAGACGAGGATTTCGGCATTAAATACAACATAACCAATGGCGGACCGGCGCCAGAAAAGGTGACCGAAGCGATCTATGCGCGTACCCTCACCATCGATCGCTGGCTGGGCGTCGATGCGCCCGATATCGATCTGGATCAGCCCGGCATGGTGCGGGTGGGCGGCATGGCGGTAGAGGTGATCGATTCGGTCGCCGACTATGCCGCTCTGATGGAGTCTCTGTTTGATTTTCCCGCCATCCGCGCGCTTGCGGCTTCGGGATTCACCATGGCTTTTGACGCCATGAGCGCCGTGACCGGGCCTTATGCGCACGAGATCCTGGAGAGGCGGCTGGGTTTTGCCAAAGGCACGGTGAGGAACGGCACCCCGCTTGAGGATTTTGGGGGCCATCACCCCGACCCGAATATCGTCAATGCAAAGGGCCTTTATGACCTGATGATGGGGCGGGATGCGCCCGATTTTGGGGCGGCATCGGACGGCGATGGTGACCGCAACCTGATCCTCGGGCGCGGTTGCTATATCACTCCTTCCGATTCGCTTGCCATGCTGGCAGCCAATGCTCATCTGGCGCCGGGCTACCGGGGCGGCCTGGCCGGCATAGCCCGCTCCATGCCAACCAGCACCGCAGCCGACAGGGTTGCCGCCTCGCTGGGTATCAAGTGCTACGAAACTCCCACGGGCTGGAAATTCTTCGGCAACCTGCTGGATGCAGGGTTGGCTACGATCTGCGGCGAGGAAAGCGCGGGGACCGGTTCGAACCATGTGCGCGAGAAGGACGGGATGTGGGCGGTGCTTCTCTGGCTCAACATTCTGGCGGCACGCAAAATATCCGTCGACGCCCTGGCGCGCGCGCACTGGGCCAAGTACGGACGCAACTATTATTCTCGCTACGATTATGAGGGTATAGAGACGGAAAAAGCTGCGGCGCTGGTGGCCGAGTTGTCCGCTACACTTGCCAAGCTTCCCGGCAGGCGCTTCGGCAAGCTGACGATCGCCGCGGCGGAAGAATTCTCCTACACCGATCCGGTTGACGGGTCGGTCAGCCGGCATCAGGGCGTGCGCGTGCTGTTCCAGGGCGGGTCGCGCCTGGTGATGCGTCTGTCCGGAACCGGCACCACCGGGGCAACCTTGCGCGTCTATCTGGAGCGTTACGAACCGGCGGAGGGCCGCCTTGACGAAGATACGCAGGCCATGCTGGCCCCCATTGCCAACGCGCTGGAGCCCATCGCCGGCATTGCCCGTCATACTGGCCGCACAAAGCCCGATGTGGTGACGTGATCTTGAATCCGGGTGCCCATCTTTCGCAAGCCGGCGCGAATTTTGCCGTGCGCTCGCGCGACGCCGACCGGGTGACGCTTTGCCTCTTCAACGGCGAGCGCGAGCGACGCGTGCCGATGCACCGCGACGGAGAGTGGCATGTGGCATCGGTGGCGGGTGTAAAAAGCGGTCAGGCCTATGGCTATCGGGCCGCCGGCCCGTGGGCGCCGGCTCAGGGCCATTGCTTCGACGAAAGCAAGTTGCTGGTCGATCCCTATGCGGTGGAACTGGACCGCCGCTTCCGCTTCGATCCGGCGCTGTGTGTTCGAGGCCAGGATACGGCTGCATTTGTGCCCAGAGCGCTGGTGATGCCTCCGCTGCCGCATGTGGTTCGTGCCCCGCCGCATTTCCGCTGGGGCGGCCTAATCTATGAGTTGAATGTGCGCGGCTTCACCCACGAACATCCCGATGTGCCGCTCCAGGAGCGCGGCACGGTGGCGGCGCTGGCTCATCCCGCCGTCATCGCGCACTTCAGGAAGTTGCATGTCGGCGCGGTGGAGCTGATGCCCATCACCGCATGGATCGATGAACGGCATTTGCCTCCACAGGGGCTCGCCGATGCCTGGGGGTACAACCCTATTGTGCCAATGGCGCTGGATCCCAACCTGTGTCCGGGTGGAATTGCCGAACTGCGCGACACGGTAGCGGCACTGCACGCCGAAGGTATTGGCGTGATCCTTGACCTGGTTTTCAACCACACGGGCGAAAGCGATGCACTGGGGCCGACGCTTTCCCTGCGCGGACTGGACGGCCGCTATTACGCCCGCGAGCCAGACGGCACACTGATCAATGACACCGGCACGGGCAACACGCTGAATTTCGCCGAAGAGCTGGTGCGGAGCCTGACGCTGGATACGCTGCGCCACTTCGTGATCCATGCCGGAGTCGATGGCTTCCGCTTCGACCTCGCCCCGGTGATGGCGCGTGCGCCGGCCTTCGACGCAACGGCGCCCATATTCGCGGCCATTGCCGCCGATTCAGTGTTGAAGGATCGCGTAATGATTGCCGAGCCATGGGACCCCGGCCCCGGCGGCTATCAACTGGGCAACTTCCCGGACGATTGGCTGGAATGGAACGACCGCTATCGCGACGATGTGCGCCGCTTCTGGCGCGGCGATCCCCACATGACCGGGGCGCTGGCCATGCGCATGACGGGCTCCTCCGACATTTTCGGGTCCACCCGCAGCCGCAGCGTCAATTTCATCGCCGCGCATGACGGCTTTACCCTGGCCGATCTGGTTGCTTACGACCATCGCCACAACGAGGCCAATTGTGAAGCCAATCACGATGGCCATTGCGAGAATTATTCCTGGAACGAAGGCGTAGAGGGCCCCACTTCGGATGGCACGGTGCTGGCGCGGCGTCAGGCCGACCAGCGGGCCTTGCTCGCCACGCTGTTCGCCTCGCGCGGTACCATCATGCTGACTGCGGGCGACGAATTCGGCCGCACCCAGCAGGGCAACAACAATGCCTATGCCCAGGACAATACCATCACCTGGCTTGATTGGGCGGGCCGCGATCGCGCGCTTGAAGATCATGTGGCGAGCCTGGCCGAATTCCGCGCCGCCCATCCGGGGTTGGGTGACCCGACTTTTCTGTCCCATGCCGATTGGCTGGCACTGGACGGTCATCCGATGACGCCCGAGCGCTGGGAAGCGGCCGATACCCAGGGCTTCGAGTTGCGCCTGCCGGGCCCCGAAGGTCTTGTGGTGCGGGTCGATCGGGCGAAGCGGGAATGTGCGCTGATCGTAGACTCCGGGGCCAATGGTGCGGCG
>Ga0134125_10011099_pt1 | contig 10098 bp, 11 predicted proteins | sample KB31751_FD_96464 | JGI IMG/M metagenome (GOLD analysis project Ga0134125, IMG submission 96464) | Terrestrial soil microbial communities with excess Nitrogen fertilizer from Kellogg Biological Station, Michigan, USA - KB3-175-1 | ecosystem: Environmental > Terrestrial > Soil > Unclassified ... | reverse complement strand
TTGGAGCCGCGGCCCAGCGCGGTTTTCTTGAGTTCCACGAAATTGCCCACGTGCGCCTCCGGACCGACGTCGGCCCCCGGGCGCAGGCGGGCATAAGGGCCGATACGCGCGTCCGCGCCCACCTGGGCGCCCTCGACGTGGGTGAAGGCGGCGAGCGTGGCGCCCGGACCGACGTCGGCATCGCTCACGACGCAGTGCGGCCCGATCCGCACGCCGTCCGCCAGCCGCACCCGGCCCTCGAACACGCATCCCACATCGATGAACACATCGCGCCCGCAGACAAGATCGCCCCGCACATCGAAGCGCGCCGGATCCGCCAGCGTCACGCCTTGCTCCAGCAGGCGGCGCGCCTGTTCGCCTTGCCAGATGCGCTCGAGCTGCGCCTGCTGGATGCGGCTGTTGACGCCCAGCGTCTCCCAGGGCGCCGACGGCTGCGCATGGGCCACCGGCACGCCGTCGCGGACGGCCAGCCCAACGATGTCGGTCAGATAGTACTCGCCCTGGGCGTTGCGATTGTCGATCCGCGCGAGCCAGCGGCGCAGCGCCGCCGTGGGGGCCGCCAGAATGCCGGTATTGACCTCGTTGACGGCGCGCTCCTCGGCGGAAGCGTCCTTGTGCTCCACGATGCGCGTGATGCGCCCTTCGGCATCCCTGAGGATGCGGCCATACCCGCTGGGGTCGGCCAGCGTCTCGGTCAGCAGCGCGAGGCCCGCGCCGCGCGCCTGCAGCAGGGCGCGCAGAGTCGCCGGCTGCACCAGAGGAACGTCGCCATACAGCACCAGGCACGCATCGTCATCGCGGTCGCCGCCGACCAGATAGGGCAGGGCCTGCATCACGGCATGACCGGTGCCCTGTTGCGGCTGCTGCAGGGCGAAGGCTACATCCGCGCCTGCGAAAGTCGTCTGGACGCGCTCGGCGCCATGGCCCACCACGACCACGACGCGCTCGGGCGTCAGGGCGCGGGCCGTTTCCAGAACGTGCCCCAGCATGGGCTTGCCGGCAATCGGATGCAGGACCTTCGGCAGATCGGACTGCATGCGCTTGCCCAGACCCGCGGCCAGAATGATGATGTTCAGCATGAAAATTTGTCCACACAAAAGAGTGGCGGCGAGACACCGCCCATGCGGGCCACCCGGCAACCGCATGGACGGCACCCGTGTCCCCACGGGGCACGGGAATCAGTGGCGAGGCTTGCGCGTGCCGCGGGCGGTTCCCCGGGCCGTCGCCGCGCCCGATGCGGACTTGCGGTCGGTGGAGGTCTTGCGCGCGGTGGCAGCCTTTTTGGGCGCCGCCGCCGAAGCGGTCTTGGCCGCGTCGGCCACCCCCTGAAAGCTGGCCGTCGTAGCCGCCGCCAGACCATCGAACTGCTGGCGAAGGAGATTCCACCAGTCTTCGGCGGCCTGGGTGTAGGCCGGCCCGCCGGCATGGGCGGAAGCCTCCGCCACCGCCGCAGCGCCCGCCCGGCCCTGGTCAGCCAGTGATTTCAACGTCGCCACCGTGCTGCGCTGGATTTCCAGGCCCTGGATGGTGCTGGCCAGCATGGTCGCATTGAGCTGCAGCCAGTTCTGCACCGTCTGCAGCTCACGGATGCGGCGCTCGAGATCTTCGAGCGACATCGGCGGCATCATGGCCGCATTCAACCCCCCCGCGCCCGCCATGGTCTGCCAGGTCTGGCGCATCATCTCCAGGCCGGCGAAAAGCGGATTCTGGGCGGCATCACCCTGCTGGCCAAAGCCGGGCAATACAAACGGATTGGTTTTGTCTTGTGCCATGGGAGCACCTCCGCCGGCACCATGCCGGCACAGTAAAAGTCTAGTGGGAAATGGCCACCAGTGGATCCTGAAGCCGATGACGCAACGAATCCAGGACGCAGAGTTCTGCTTCCAGGGAGAAGGCACCCTGCGCGAGCAGGTCCTGAAGGGGGCCGGCCGCCACACACCTGAATTCCATGACCTCGCCATCGAGGTTTCTCGGGACGGCGCCGGCATCCAGCACGCAATCGCTGACGAGCACGTTTTCGACCTGGTAGCCATCGGGCAACCGCCGGTGCATGCGCACGACCGTGCGCAGCGGCGCGTGATCGGCGAGCGCCACGGCCGGCAGGCCGGCTTCTTCGTAGGTCTCGCGCAGCAGCGCCGTTTCCAGCTCTTCGCCGGCTGAAACCAGCCCGCCGGAAAGTGTGTCCCACAACCCCGGATCTGTCGGTTTGCTCAGCGAACGACGGGCCACCCACAACCGCCCGTCCGGCGTCCAGGCATTCAGATGCACGGCCTGCGTGAGCAGTCCCAGCGGCCGCGTGGCGCCGCGTTCGATGCGGGAAAAGCAGCGGCCTTCGGCCACCACGTCCACCTGTTCGTCGCGCCAGGCGCGAATGCAGCCGGCCGCCTGCAGCGTTTGCGCCACACCGCGCAGCACGGACTCCAGGCCCAGGCCGCCCGTCGAAGCCGCGCGGATATGGACCGCTTCGTCTTCGACATCCACGCCCGGCAAGGCGCGGATGGACTCCAGCGCACGCGGTGCGATCCAGCCTCCGACGCGGCCTGAAATCGTCACGGGCCGGGCGCCTGCCGGAGGGAGCTGCTGCGCGCGGCGCACCAGGCGTGCGCTGCGTGACAGCACGTCGTCCAAGGCAAATACGGCGGTGGTTGAATCCATCCGCAGATTGTAGTGGAAGGCCGCAAGGGATTGGTAAAAACCCCGAACAGCCGGAAAATAGGCCCTGGGCCGGCCTGTACAAGGCGGGTCCCTTCGCTATAATCCCCTCTGCTTATAAGGAAATCTCAGGCACGGGCGCCAGCGCCCGCTCGAATGCCTGATGATCCGATGATGTGTGCTCGGGGCTCGTCGCCCTTTCGCCGCTGTCTGACGAAAGACAACCTGCCTCTGTAAACACACTCCAACCAGAGGGACAGCATGAAGATGGTCAGAGGGTTGTTGGGCATGGTCGCACTGTCATGGGCGGCCCTTGCCGGCGCGGAAGTGAAGGACATGCCGGGTGGGCCGGGGGTCGATCAACTCAATCTCCCCTTCGGGGTCACGCCGATCTCGCACGATATCTATGATCTCAACTGGATGATCATGATCATCTGTACGATCATCTTCATCGGCGTCTTCGGCACGATGCTGTATTCCATCGTCATGCACCGCAAGTCGCGAGGCCACAAGGCCGCCAAGTTCGATGAAAACATGGCGGTGGAGCTGACCTGGACCATCGTGCCTTTCCTCATCATCGTCAGCATGGCCATCCCGTCGACGCGTACCGTGGTGGCCATGAAAGACACCAGCAGCGCGGACCTGACCGTCAAGGTCACCGGCTACCAATGGAAGTGGGGCTACGACTACCTGGACGGTCCCGCGGCAGGCGTGCATTTCCTGTCCAACCTGTCCACGCCCGTGGCGCAGATCAACAACCAGGAGCCCAAGAGCAACACCTACCTGATGGAAGTCGACCATCCGCTGGTGGTGCCGGTCAACAAGAAAGTGCGCATCGTGCTCACGGCCGAAGACGTGATCCACTCCTGGGCCGTCCCCGACTTCGGCGTCAAGCAGGACGCGATCCCCGGATATCTGCGCGACACCTGGTTCCGCGCGGAGAAGACGGGTACCTACCGGGGCCAATGCTCGGAACTTTGCGGCAAGAACCACGCCTACATGCCCGTCGTCGTCGAGGTGAAGTCCGCGGAAGACTACGCGCAATGGGCCAAGCAGCAAAAGACGGCCATGGCCGCCTCAGCCGAGGACCCCAACAAGACCTGGACCAAGGACGAACTCATCGCCCAGGGCAAGGAAGTCTTCACCACCACCTGTGTGGCATGCCACCAGGCCAACGGCCAGGGCATTCCGGGCACATTCCCGGCCCTGAACGGCGACACCAAATTCGTGCTGGCCCCCATGAAGGGTCAAATCCTCACCGAACTCAACGGCCACCCGGGTACCGCAATGCCGGCATTCCGCGACCAACTGTCCGATACGCAGCTGGCAGCCGTCATTACGTACACCCGCAACGCCTGGGACAACGCCGGCAAGGGCCCAGACCCTGTCGTGCAGCCCAAAGACGTCCAGGCCTTGCGCGGATCGAAGTGATCCCGCGATCCGGAACCCAACACGATATTTCCTGGCACCGGCCCCAGCCGGTACGCCCCAGGTAGGAGGCATCCATGAGCAGCGCCACAATTGACCACATTCCCCCTCACGTGGGGCACGAAGAGCACGCCCACCCCATCCCGCACGGATGGCGGCGGTGGGTGTTTGCCACGAACCACAAAGACATCGGGACCATGTACCTGATCTTTTCGTTCTGCATGTTGCTCGAAGGTGGCACGCTGGCACTCATGCTGCGGACGGAGTTGTTCGAGCCCGGCATCCAGTTCTTCCAGCCGCAATTCTTCAATCAGCTCACCACCATGCACGGGCTGATCATGATCTTCGGGGCCATCATGCCGGCCTTCGTGGGCTTCGCCAACTGGATGATCCCGCGGCAGATCGGCGCCTCCGACATGGCGTTCGCGCGCATGAACAACTTCAGCTTCTGGCTGCTGCCGGTCGGGGCGATCCTGATGACCGCCTCGTTCTTCGTGCCGGGCGGCGCCAACGCGGCGGGGTGGACGATGTACGCGCCTCTGTCGTTGCAGATGGGCCCGGGCATGGACTTCGCCATCTTTGCCGTCCACATCCTGGGGGCGTCCTCCATCATGGGGGCCATCAACATCATCGTCACCATCCTCAACATGCGCACCCCCAAGATGTCGCTGATGAAGATGCCGCTGTTCTGCTGGGGCTGGCTGGTCACGGCCTATCTGCTGCTGGCCGTCATGCCGGTGCTGGCCGCCGCCGTCACGATGCTGCTGACGGACCGCCACTTCGGCACGCACTTCTTCAACGCCGCCGCCGGTGGCGACCCGGTGCTGTACCAGCACATATTCTGGTTCTTCGGACACCCCGAGGTCTACATCATGATCCTGCCGGCGTTCGGGATCGTTTCTCACGTGATACCAGCCTTCGCTCGCAAGAAGCTCTTTGGCTACACCTCCATGGTGTATGCCATCTGCGCCATCGGCATTCTCTCGTTCCTCGTGTGGGCTCACCACATGTTCGCGACAGGCATGCCTGTGACGGCACAGCTCTTCTTCATGTACGGCACCATGCTGATTTCCATCCCCACCGGGGTAAAGGTCTTCAACTGGACGGCCACCATCTGGCGGGGCTCGCTCACCTTTGAAACGCCCATGCTGTTTGCCATCGGCTTCATCTTCGTGTTCGTCATCGGCGGCTTCACAGGCTTGATCGTGGCGTCCGCCCCCATCGACATCCAGGCGCAGGACACCTACTACGTGGTGGCCCACTTCCACTACGTCATGGTGGCCGGCTCGCTGTTCGGTATGTTCGCGGCGGCCTACTACTGGATGCCGAAGTGGACTGGCACCATGTATGACGAACGCCTGGGCAAGCTGCACTTCTGGTCCAGCATGATCTCCTTCAACATCGCGTTCTTCCCCATGCACTTCCTGGGGCTGGCCGGCATGCCGCGTCGCTATGCCGACTATGCGGCTCAGTTCACCACCTTCCACCAGGTGGCCACCATCGGCGCCTTCTGGTTCGGGCTGTCGCAGCTCGTGCTCATTTATGTGGTCGTGAAGGCCGTGCGCGGCCAGGGCGCCAAGGCTCCCGCCTGCCCCTGGGAAGGCGCGGAAGGCCTGGAATGGACCGTGCCGTCTCCCGCGCCCTACCACACCTTCGTCACGCCGCCTGACCTGGACGGTACGCCGCTGGTGATCGAGGGCGCCCACTGATGGACCTCAAGCAGACTCCCGAACAGCGTCGGCGCAACCGTCGTACCGGATGGATCCTGGTGATCTTTGTAGTGGCTATCCTGGTATGGACGTTCGTACGCGCCAACCTGTGGGGAATCGGTTCTTGAAGGGGTCGAGCCCGTTTCTACGCTCGATCCGGACGGCGGCCTGGGCATTCCTGGGATTGCGCAAACGGTCCGGCAACGAAGAGGATCTGGCACATATCCGCCCGGTCCACATCATCGGCGCAGGGCTGCTGCTGGGGTTGATTTTCGTATTGTTGTTGATGTTGGCTGTGCACCTGGTGACGGCCTAGCGCTGGATACTGATGAGGAGAACACTATGACCACGGGCCAGATGGCACACGCCGCAGAGGCGCCCTACTATTACGTCCCGCCCCACTCCGTCTACCCGATCCGGGGCAGCCTGAGCATGCTGGCGACGCTCTTCGGGGCGGCTCTCTGGGTCAACGACTATGCCGTGGGGACCTATCTGTGCATCGCGGGCATCGTCTGCATGCTGCTGACGCTGTACGGATGGTTCGGGGATGCCATCCATGAATCCGAGGGCGGCCTGAACAGCAAGCGCATCGACGTCTCCTACCGCTGGAGCATGACTTGGTTCATTTTCTCCGAGGTCATGTTCTTCTCCGCGTTTTTTGGCGCACTCTGGTACGCCCGCGAAGTCTCCACTCCCTGGCTCAGCACGCTGGACTCCCAGACCCTGTTGTGGCCGGGTTTCGCGGGCACGTGGCCCAACCTCGGACCGGCCGGCACCATCGCGCCGTTCAAGACCGTCAGTCCCTTCTGGCTGCCTACGATCAACACCGCCCTGCTGCTGTCCTCGGCGGCCGCTGTTACCGTCGCCCACCACGCCCTGCGCGGCGCCAATCGCTCGCGCACCATTTTCTGGCTGGGTGTCGGAATCCTGCTGGGCTTTGCCTTCGTAGCCTGCCAGGCCTACGAATACCATGAAGCCTATACCGAGCTGAACCTGCGCTTCACTTCCGGCGTGTTCGGCGCGCTGTTCTTCATGCTGACGGGCTTTCACGGTTTCCACGTCATCATCGGCGCCACCGTGCTGTCGGTCATCTGGTGGCGGCTCGTACGTGGGGACTTCACGTCCACCCACCACTTCGGCTTCGAGGGTGCCGCCTGGTACTGGCACTTCGTGGACGTCGTATGGCTGGGCCTGTACGTCTTCGTCTACTGGATGTGAATTCGCTCCATGTGGGGCCCGAGCTGCAAATCCTTCCGCCGCGACAGCCTGACTGCCGCGGCGGTGTGCGCCTCGCTCGGGCCACGCATTCCGCTGGACCCGGACGCCTGCCCGGTGGCAGGTCCTGGGGTGCCCGCGATGCCTAACGCACCGGCAACCCTGTAGAATCAATCCATCCCAGGCTGTGCGCCACCAACAGGAACAGCACGAGCAGGACGGACAATCCGATCCGCCAGGTCAGCGCCCAAGCCATGCGATCGCGGGTGCCATGGTCTTCCATCAGGAACACCAACGCGGAAGCCAGGCTGGCCACCACTCCCAGAAACATGACGATAATCAGGATTTTCACGGACTTTTCCTGGAAATCTATTCGCAGACCCACATGACCACATCTCTGAACCGCTCGCACATCAAGGCCCTGGTGGCCATTGTGCTGCTGATCCTGCTGGGGGCCATCTGCCTCCAGGCGGGACGCTGGCAGTTGCGGCGCGCGGGTGAGCGCGAGGCCCTGTCGGCTGCCATGGCGGCGGGGCGAGTCGCACCCCGCATCACGCTCGATGCGGAGCATCCTCAAGGCCCGGACTGGCACCCGGCGGTCGCCAGCGGCCATTGGCTCAATCAATTCACTGTACTCCTGGACAACCGCAATCTCCAGGGGATGCCGGGGTTCTGGGTGGCCACGCCGCTGGCGCTCACGGCTGCGCCACACACCGCCCTGCTGGTGCTGCGCGGCTGGGTAGCCCGGCAAGAAGCTCCAGCCCCGATGCCCGATCTGCGAGCGGCCAGCGGACCGGTCACCGTCCAGGGCACCATGCTCAGTCACGTCCCGCGCATGTTCGATATAGGCAGCCTCACGGGTCACCTCGACACGGCGCTGCCCTCTGTCTGGCCGCCCGCCGGCGGGCAGCCCCCGCGCGTCCAGAATCTGGCATTATCGGACCTTCAGCGCGCCACCGGGCTGACTCTGCTTCCCGTCGTACTGGAACAGGATCCTGCCCATGACGCGGGACTCACCCAGGAATGGCCGGGCCCATCGATCAACGCCGGCCAGAACTACAACTACGCGGGACAATGGCTCAGCTTCGCCACCCTTGCATGGGCGGCGGCCGTCTACATGGCCTGGCGCATCTGGCGGCCGCGCCGCCCTTCGTCCCCTGCAGACCCTACAGACATTACGACTCCATGACCCCAGCAGCACCCCGTCGACGCTCCCGCGGCCCCGTCTTTGCCATCCTGGCCATTTGCCTGGCGCCGGTGATCATGTCGCTCCTCGCCTACTACGTGCCGTCGCTGGGACTGCGCTCGGCCGTCCAGACCCATTATGGCCAGCTCATCGAGCCGCAACGCCCCATTCCGGCCAATCTGAATGCGCGCGACGAGCAAGGGCACATCTATGACCTGAACCAGTTCAAGGGCAAATGGCTGCTCATCAGCTCCGGGCCCGGCGCCTGTCCCGAGACTTGCATCAAGGGCCTGTTCGTGCTGCGCAACTCGCACGCGAGCCAAGGCAAGGAAGTCCTGCGCCTGGAGCGCATCTGGTTCGTGACGGATGACGCGCCCATTTCGCCGGTCGTCCCGCACGCCTACGTCGGCACCCGCATCCTGCGCGCCGACCCGAAGGTGCTCGCCGCATGGCTGGCACCCGACGCGACGGACCCGACCGCAGCCTTGGCCCAGCGGATGTGGATCGTGGACCCGCTTGGTCACCTGATGATGCAGTTCCCGGACGCCAGCAATCCCGAAGGCGTCCGCGACGACATTCGCACCCTTCTGAAAAGTTCATCGATAGGATAGGGCCGTGCCGCGTTTCATGAGTATGTCCCGCCCTGTGCCCCGCTACCGGAAACTGGTCTTCCTGACCTGGTTCCTGACGCTCGACCTGATCATGTTCGGCGCCTTCGTCCGCCTGACCGATTCCGGCCTGGGATGTCCGGACTGGCCGGGCTGCTACGGGCACTTCAGCCCGCTGGGTGCAGGCGATCACATCCGGCAGGCGCTGCACGCCATGCCCTATGGGCCGGTCAGCGTCTTCCAGGCCTGGATGGAGATGATCCACCGCTACGCGGGTGCGACCTTGGGGACGCTCATCATCCTGATCACGGTGCTGGCCTGGCGCTACCGGCGCACTCTGGCACACGGGCCGGCCCTGGCCACCACGCTGCTTGCGATGGTCTGCCTGCAGGGGGCCTTCGGCGCCTGGACGGTCACGCACAAGCTCATGCCGCTGGTGGTCAGCACACACCTGGTGCTGGGCATCGGGCTGCTGGCCCTGATGACGTGGCTCGCGGCCCGCGAAAAGCCGCACGACCCGGTTCCGGCATCCGCCGGACAGGGCCGGGCCTGGATGATCCTGGGGCTGGCCGTACTCTTTCTGCAGATCGCCCTGGGCGGCTGGGTGAGCACCAACTACGCGGCGCTCGCCTGCATGGACTTCCCGACCTGCCACGGCCAGTGGCTGCCGCCCATGGACTTCGCCGACGGGTTCGCGCTGCTGCGCGGCCTGGGTAAACTGTCTTCGGGCGCCATCATTTCGCAGGACGCGCTCACGGCCATCCACTGGACGCACCGCAACTTCGCCCTGGTGGTCATCGTGCTCCTGGGCGGCATCGGCTGGCGCTGGCGCCATACCCCCGGGCTGGCGGGGCCGGCACGCCTGCTGTTGGCCCTGCTCGCCCTGCAGCTCGCCACGGGGCTGACCACCATCTTCTTCCAGTGGCCGCTCCTCATCGCCGTCATGCACAATGGCGGAGCCGCAGGCCTGGTCCTGGTCAGCGTCACCTTGCTGTGGCGCCTGTCACAAGCCGGAAAACCCACTGGAGCCGTCCCATGACGAGCACGACCGCCACTCGCAGTCCTTCCCTGCTGCACCAGTACCTGGTGCTGACCAAGCCACGCGTGACGCAGCTTGCGGTGTTCTGCGCCGTGATCGGGATGTTTCTGGCCACGCCGGGTCTGCCGGACATGTGGCGCGTGGCGACGGCCACGCTGGGCATCTGGCTGCTGGCCGCGGCGGCCTTTTCCATCAACTGCCTCATCGAGCGCGAGTCGGACGCCCGCATGGCGCGCACGGCGCGCCGTGCCACGGCATCAG
>Ga0134125_10011098_pt1 | contig 10098 bp, 7 predicted proteins | sample KB31751_FD_96464 | JGI IMG/M metagenome (GOLD analysis project Ga0134125, IMG submission 96464) | Terrestrial soil microbial communities with excess Nitrogen fertilizer from Kellogg Biological Station, Michigan, USA - KB3-175-1 | ecosystem: Environmental > Terrestrial > Soil > Unclassified ... | reverse complement strand
GAGGAGGCATTGAGAAACCTGCCCGTCCCTCCGGCACCTCCGTCGCCGCCTTTCTCCGAGGGTGCGCGCATATCGGGAGACAATGTCATGGTGCGCGGCAGCCACGACACCGACCTGGGTCACATCGAGCAACCCAGCCTCAAGGTGACGGTCTTCGACTCCGGGTCTGCGAGAGCCGAAGGCAAGGTGGACAGACTGACGGTCGCCATCTTCGGGTCGGGCCACGCCAATCTGAGCCGGCTGGCGGCAGCGCATGTGGAAGTCATGATCGCGGGCAGCGGCGATGTGACCGTGGCGCCCAGCGACGAGCTGAAGGTCAACATCATGGGTTCGGGTGACGTGCGGTTGACCACCCATCCTGCCCGGATCGAGCGCCGCATCATGGGATCAGGCCGGGTCGTCGAGGCACGGTGACGGCCTGGTTCGATCGTCAACCGAAAGACGGCAATGAGACACGTCTTCCTGAGGGAGGTCATTGCAGTCCTTCTTGGCGGTGCGGTGCTGACCGGGGGGGCGGCGGTGAATGCAGCTTCCGACCCGCTGCAGACATGGATTGCGGCGAACGCGGTCCCGGTAAGAGCCACAGATGCCGCGGATGAGGATTTCAGCGATCTGGAACCCCTGGCGAAGGCGATCGACACGGCCCAGGTCGTCCAGCTGGGTGAACCCGGGCATGGCGCCGGCTCGAGCTTTGCTGCCAAGGTCCGCCTGATCAAATTCCTGCACCAGCGGATGGGCTTCGACGTCCTGGTTTGGGAATCAGGAATGTATGACGTGCACTTGGCTCAACTCGGCATGCGCGGGTCCGACGCGCCTGTTGCTGCCGCCCGGCGCGGCATCTTCCAGCTCTGGTCCGATGCCGAGGAAGTCACGCCGCTGTTCAATTACGTGAAAGCCAGCCAAGCCACCACGCACCCCCTGACCATGGCCGGATTCGACATGCAGGTGACCGCGGACGGCACCATGGAGCGCTTTGCCTCGGACCTGCGCGACTTCATTCGCGTCTTGGCCGATCCCGAGCTGAACGGCAGGATGAGCGTCCTGGCAGAACAGGCCATTGCCGCGCGGGCCCGCTTGTTCTCGTCAAAGTTCGCAAGCGTGGCCGACCTCACAACCCTCGATCAGGCCGCGGGGCAGATCCTGGCCGCCATGCACGAGCAGCGCGGTGCTTTTCTGAGGGCGCATGATGAACGCGACGTCGCCTGGATGGAGCATTGGATCGAGAACATGCGGGTCGACGTCAGGAACCGTTTCCAGGCCCGCCATTCCAGCGGTCCCGGTGTCGAGATGGAGAACCGCCGCGACGCGCGGAACTTTGAAAATCTGCGCTGGCTGATCCGGAACGCCTATCCCGGACGGAAATTCATCATCTGGGCCCACAATGTCCATGTGATGAAGGCGGACTACGCCTCAGACTTCCGCACCATTCATGTCGCGCCGGAAGCCAACGATATGAAGCCGACCGGCGCCCTCCTGTCCGCGACGCTCGGCGATCGCGTCTACACCATCGGCATGACCGCATATCAGGGCAGCGACGCCATCATCGGCGGCCCGGCGACGGCCATCGCGCCCGCCGTCGCGGGCAGTCTGGAATCCCGTCTTCACGCCCTTGGGCACCCATTCGTCTTTCTCGACCTGCGCGCCGCCAGCCCGTCCCTTCCGATACGGCGCCCGCTATCGGCACGCGCTCCCAAATACGACACGGTTTCCGTGCCGGACATCGGAAAAGTCTATGACGGGCTCTTCTATATCGACCAGATGAGGCCGGCGACCAAGCTGCCTTGAGCGAACATCATCTTGCCGTGAAGCCAGACACCTACGGCAGCCCGAACACGATCAGGCTGTCGCCCACCGGCGGGCTATGGATGAACGCACCGCCCGTCGCCACCACTGCCACATACTCCTTGCCATCCTTGCCGCGATAGGCAATCGGCGAGGCGTGGGCGGATGCTTCCATCTTGTAGGTCCAGAGCTCCTTGCCGCTCTTGGTCTCGAAAGCGCGGAAGCGGCTGTCGTCGGTGGCGCCAATGAAGATCAGGCCCGACGCCGTGGTCAGCGGCGCGCCCAGATTGGGACGTCCGGTGTTGCGCTTGCCTTCCGGCATGATGTCGCTCACGCCCAGATTGACGCGCCAGGCGATCTTGCCGGTATTGACGTTCACGGCCCACAGATCACCCCAGGGCGGGTCTTGGCAGGGATAATAGCCATGACCGGGTATTTCCTGCTCGAAGAAGCTATCGGGGATGTTGGCCGAAGCCCAATAGCCGCCCTTCTTTTTCTCCAGCTGCTCGATCGAGCCCATCTCCTGGGTATTGACGATGAAATAGCCCAGCTTGGGATCGAAGGCGCCGCCGCCCCATTCCGGGCCGCCGCCCGAACCGGGAAAGCGCGCGATCTGCGAGTCACTGGTTATGGGTGAGAAAGGCACGCTGTCATGCAGATGATGCGTGGCGATCAGCTTTTCGCAGAAGTCATGCAGCTCCGGCGTGATATTTGTCACATCGGTCGCCGCGGTGAAGCTCTGTCTTGTCGCCAGCGGCGGCGGTGTCACCGGGATGGGCTGGGTCGGCCAGGTCTCTTCATCCTCGACATTGCTCTTGGGCACCGGCACTTCCTTGACGTCATAGAGCGGCTTGCCGGTGAGGCGATCCAGAATGAACAGATAGCCCGACTTGTTCATCGCCGCGACCGCGGGGATGGTCTTGCCGTCCTTCTTCACGTCGAACAGCATGGGCGGAGTCGGCTGGTCCCAGTCCCACACTTCATGGTGCAGCAGCTGGAAATGCCAGAGCCGCTTGCCCGTCATGGCATCCACCGCTACCAGCGTATTGCCGAACAGGTTCATGCCATGGCGGTCGCCGCCCCAGCGGTCCGAGGCCGGCCCGGTGAAAGGCAGGAAGGCGATGCCGCGCTTGTCGTCCACCGTGATCATGTTCCAGATGTTCACGCCGGCGCGGTTCTCGGTGCTGCCCGGCGCCCAGGTGTCATAGCCGAACTCGCCCTTGCGCGGCACGGCGTGGAACGTCCAGACCAGCTTGCCGGTGCGCACGTCCCAGGCGCGCTCGTCACCGGACACGCTGCGCGATTCCTCCGGCCCGGAGGCGCCGGTCATCACCAGGTTCTTGAAGATGCCCGGCGGCGAAGTCAGGGCATAATTCTTGTCATAGCCGCGCATGACATCCGGCGTGCGCAGATTGACGAAGCCGTTGTCGCCGAATTTCTCGGCGGGTTTTCCGGTCTTCACATTGATCGCCACCAGCTTGCCGTCATTGGTGCCGAACAGAAGCTCGGGCGCATAATCCTTGTCGCCGGGCCAATAGGCGATACCGCGTGGCGCGGGGCGCGTGTTGCCGGCAAGGCTGTAGACCCACAGCTCCTTGCCGGTGGTGGCGTCCAGCGCCACGATCTTGCCATAGGGCGAGCCCAGATACATCACATTGTCGACCACCAGCGGCGTGGTCTCGGTCGTCGCCACGCGCTTCGCGTCGGGCGTTTTCATGTGATAGGTCCAGGCCACCTTGAGCGAGGTGACATTGGCGGGCGTGATCTGGGTCAGCGGCGAATAGCGCTGGGCGCCGCGGTCATTGCCATAATTGGGCCAATCGGTGGCCGATCCGGGCTGGGGCTGGGCGCCCGCACCGACCGCAAGCAAGCTCACCAGCGCCGCGCCCATGAACAATTTCTGGGCGCAGGCATTCCAATATCGCTTCGACATCACGCTCCCCGGATAATTATACCGTTCTTTTTACCGGTTTTTCGGGGGAGGGAAAGCCCAGCCGGATGCTCAATCCGGCGCCCGCAGCCGGTAACCCACACCTTGCTCGGTCAGGATCAGGTGCGGCTGTTCGGGATCGGCCTCCAGCTTCTGGCGCAGGGTGCGGACGTAGATGCGCAGATATTGGACATCCGTTTCCCCGCCCCAGACCTCGCGCAGGACGAACTTATGGGTCAGGACCTTGCCGGCATGGGCCACCAGGAGGCGCAGCAAGTCATATTCCCGGGGCGTCAGCTTCACGTCCTGGCCCCTGACCGTCACGACCCGCCGCACCAGATCCACGCTCAAGTCGCCAGTGCGGAACAGCGGCTTCTCGCCGTCCTGCTGCAAGCGGTGGCGCAAGGCAGTGCGGACGCGAGCCGATAATTCCTCCATGCCGAAGGGCTTTGAAACATAGTCGTCAGCGCCCATGTCCAGGGCCTCGACCTTGCCGGCTTCATCGTCGCGGCTTGAAAGGACGATGATGGGCGTGGCATCGCCCTCCCCGCGGCGCCGCCGGATCACCTCCAGGCCGTCTAGGCCCGGAAGCCCCAAGTCCAGCACGACCAGGTCCACCGGATTGCGCTTGAGAAAATCCAGCGCACTTTCGCCATCGGGCGCGTCTTCCACACGATAGCCCTGTGCCGTCAGGGCCGTCCGCAGGAAACGCCGGATGGGTGGTTCGTCATCCACGATCAGAATGCGCAACGGGTTCATGCGACAGGTGCCATCAAGGTGAAAAGAGCGCCACGCCCATCCCTCCGATTGGCCGCGGTGATGGTGCCGCCCATGGCTTCCATGAAGCCGCGCGCGATGGCAAGGCCCAGGCCCGTGCCGGCGCGTTTCTTGTCGCTGGCCCGCACCCGGTAGAATTTGTCGAACACCCGTTCGCGATCCTCTTCCGGCAGGCCGGGGCCTTCGTCCTCAACCGCGATCCGCGCCAACGGCCCTTCGCGGCGGGCACCGATCGTTACGACCGTCCCGGCCGGCACATATTTGGCGGCATTGTCCAAGAGGTTGAACAGCACCTGTTCGAACAGCACCGGGTCCAGCCGCAGCAGCGGCAGCCCCGGCTCCAGCTCCAGCGATACGCGATGGTCGCCCAACGGCGCACGGCGCAGCACCGAGCCGATCACATCGGACAGATCCACCGCTTCCAGATTGGGCGCCAGCGCCCCGGATTCCAGCCGCGTCATGTCCAGCAGGTTGGCGATGAAATGGTTCAGGCGCTCGGCTTCCTCCCGGATGGTGCCGATCAATTCGTCCTGTTCCTTTTCACCGAGGCTGGCGCGATAGGCTTTGAGCGATGTCGCCGAACCCAGGATGGACGCCAGCGGCGTGCGCAGATCGTGGCTGATGGAGGTAAGAAGCGCGGTGCGCAGCTTTTCGGTTTCCGCCGCCATGCGCGCCTGATCCATTTCCAGAGCCAGATTGAGCCGCTCGATGGCAAGCGCCGTCTGGTCGGAAAGCGAATCCAGCAGCCGCCTTTGATCTGGCGTCAGCAGGGTGCCTTCCTGTTCGCTGTCCAGACCGATAATGGCCACCACGCCAGCCGCCGTGCGCATGGGCAGGAAGAGACGGCGCGCACCCGGCAAGGTGTCGGCGCCGCGGCCCGCCTCCTGGCCCTGCTGGAACGCCCATTTGGCGGCCGCCAGATCGCCCTCGTCCAGCGTATCTTCTGGCGGATAGCCGGCGCGCACTTCCAGCTCTTCGTCGCGCGGCAACAGCAGCACCACATGCAACCGCAGCATATGTGCCACCTGATAGGCGGTGGCCCAGAGCAGATCGTCCAGCGAACCAATGCCCGCCAGCTTGCGGCTGAAACGGTAGAGGTCCTCGGTGGTGGCGGCGCGCTGGCGCGCCACGATCGCCTGGCTGCGCACCCGCGCCGTCAAATTGGAGGCGATGCTGGCCACCAGCAGGAAGACCAGCAGTGTTACGATATTTTCCGGATCGGAGATGGTGAAAGAATAGAGCGGCGGGAGGAAGAAGAAGTTGTAAGCCAGGGCACAGATCAGACCGGCAACCAGCGACGGCAGCAGGCCATAGACCACCGCGCTGGCCAGAACCGCCACCAGCAGCACCAACGCCACATTGGAGACAGCCAGGGTCTGTCGCAACGCCAGGCTGACCGCGAGACCGATGGCGCTGAACAGGATGCTGCCCAGCAACGTCTGCCATTCCAGCGATGGCGGCGCCGGCAGGCTGATCTTACCGATCTCGTCCTTCACCGGGCGGCGCGGTACCACATGGATGCTGATATCGCCGGCGCGGCGGATCAGGTCTTCCGTCAGCGGCGGTGCGAACAGGGAGCGCCAGCGCAAGGTGCGCGCCGCGATGACGACGACATGGGTGACATTGTTGGCGCGGGCAAATTGCAGCACGCCATCGGCCTCGCTGGCGGCGGGAATGGTCGCGGCCATGCCACCCATGCGCTCGGCCAGGCGCAAGGCCTGGGCAACGCGGTCACGCTCGCCTTCGCTCTCGGCCACACCGGTCTCGACATGCAGCGCCGTCCAGGGCGCGCGCAGCCGGTCGGCCAGCCGCCGCGCATAACGGACGGCCGCCGCTGCGCCGGCTTTCGCGTTGACCGCCACCAGCAATCGCTCGCCCGCCTCCCAGGGGCCGGCGATGGCATGGGCGCGCATATAGTCCACCATCTGCGCATCCACCCGCTGGGCGGTGCGGCGCAATGCCAGTTCGCGCAGCGCCGCCAGATTGCCGGGCGCGAAATAGTTCTGCCGCGCCCGCTCGGCCACATCGGGCAGATAGATCTTGCCGTCCTTGAGCCTCTGGATCAGGTCTTCGGGTGTCAGGTCTACCAACTCAATATCGTCGGCGCGATCGAGAATGGAATCCGGTACCGTCTCGCGCACCCGGACATGGGTGATGCCGGCCACCACATCGTTGAGGCTTTCGATGTGCTGGACATTGAGGGTGGTATAGACGTCGATCCCCGTCGCCAACAGTTCTTCCACGTCCAGATAGCGCTTGGGATGGCGGCTGCCCGGCGCATTGTCGTGCGCCAACTCGTCCACCAGCACCAGCCGTGGCCGCCGCTGCAGGATGGCGTCCAGGTCCATCTCGGCCAGCACCCGGCCCTTGTAGGGCATGCGGCGCTTGGGGACGGTCTCGATACCCTTGGTCAGAAGATCGGTTTCGACGCGGGCGTGGGTCTCCACCACGCCGATCACGGCATCCACGCCTTCCAGCTTGCGGCGGCGGGCCTGCACCAGCATTTCATAGGTCTTGCCCACCCCCGGCGCTGCGCCCAGGAAGATTTTCAGGCGGCCACGCCCGGCTTGGCCCGCTTCCTTCAGCAGGGCGTCTGGTGACGGTCGGGCTGCAGAGTCAGTCATCCGGGCGGGAGTTTATGCCCATCGCCCGCGCTTTTCCTGCTTGGCGTCATTGCGTCCAGTGCAAGGCTAAGCTTCAGGACATTGACGTGCGGCTCGCCCATCAGGCCGAAAAGCCGGCCCTCGGTATGGGCTTGGACCAGGGTCGCGACATCGGCGTCTTTCAACCCGCGCGATTTGGCCACCCGCAGCACCTGGAACAAGGCGCCCGCCGGCGAGATGTCGGGATCGAGCCCACTGGCAGAAGCCGTGACCAGATCGTCCGGCACCGGCCGGCCTGGATTTTCCTTCTGCAGCTTGGCGGTGTCGGCGGCGATGCGGTCCTTCAGCTTCTTGGCGGTGGGGGAATAGTTGGAGCCGGAGCTGTTGGCGGCGTCATAGCCATGGCCCGCGGCCGACGGGCGGCCATGGAAATATCTGGCCGAGGTGAATTGCTGGCCGATCAGCTCCGAACCGACCACCTTGCCGTTCCGCTCGATCAGGCTGCCCGCCGCCTGGTGCGGAAAGAGTGCTGTCGCCAACGCAGTGAATCCAAGAGGGTAAAGCAGACCCGTGATCAGGGTCATCACCAGGATCATCAGGATGGCGGGACGGATATGTTGCATGATCTGCCTCTTATTTTATGGTCGCTCTGGCTTTCGCCAACGCTCCTAAGCCAGACCGAACGCGGTGATCAGAAGATCGATGGCCTTGATGCCGATGAAGGGCACCACCAGACCGCCCAGGCCATAGACCAGAAGATTGCGGCGCAGGACCGTGGCCGCACCCTGCGGCCGGTATCTCACGCCCTTCAGCGCCAGCGGGATCAGCGCCACGATGATCAGGGCATTGAAGATGATGGCCGACAGGATGGCGCTTTGCGGCGAGTGCAACGCCATGAGGTTCAGCGCCTGAAGTTGGGGATAGAAGGCCAGGAACATGGCCGGGATGATGGCGAAATATTTGGCCATGTCATTGGCGATGGAGAAAGTGGTCAACGCCCCGCGCGTCATCAAGAGCTGCTTTCCGATCTCCACGATCTCGATCAGCTTGGTAGGATCGGAATCCAGGTCCACCATGTTGCCGGCCTCCCGCGCGGCCATGGTGCCGGTATTCATGGCGACCCCGACATCGGCCTGCGCCAGGGCCGGCGCGTCATTGGTGCCGTCGCCGCACATGGCGACCAGCTTGCCCTTACCTTGCTCCTCGCGGATCAGGGCGAGCTTGTTCTCCGGCGTGGCCTGAGCCAGGAAATCATCCACGCCCGCTTCGGCGGCGATGGCGGCCGCTGTCAGCGGATTGTCACCGGTGATCATGACGGTGCGGATGCCCATCTGGCGCAAGGCTGTAAAGCGCTCGCGGATGCCGCCTTTGACGATGTCCTTGAGCTGGATCACGCCCAGAAGCCGGCGTTGTCCGTTGGCGGCCTTCACCACCGCCAGCGGCGTGCCGCCAGTCTTGGCGATCCGGTCGGCAATGGTGGTGAGCGCTGCACCTGACAATGAAAGACCCGACCAAGCCAGCACCGCATCCACCGCGCCCTTGCGGACGGAACCATTGGGGGAGTCGATGCCGGAAAGACGGGTCTGTGCCGTGAAGGATACGAAAGTGCCTTGCACCGGACCATCGGTGATGCCGTATTTGCTCTGGGCCAACGCAACAATAGAGCGGCCTTCCGGCGTCTCGTCGGCTTTGGAAGCCAGATAGGCGGCCTCTGCCAACTCCCGTTCGCTGACGCCGTCCAGCGGCAGGAAGGCCGTTGCCTGACGGTTGCCCAGGGTGATGGTGCCGGTCTTGTCCAGCAGCAGAGTGTCCACGTCGCCGGCCGCTTCGACGGCGCGGCCGGACACGGCCAGCACATTGAAGCGCACCAGCCGGTCCATGCCGGCAATGCCGATGGCCGACAACAGCGCACCGATGGTGGTGGGGATCAAGGTGACGAACAGCGCCACCAGCACCAGCACGGTGATGGTGCCCTTGGCATAGGCCGCATAGGCCGGAATGGTCGCCACCGCAAAGACGAAGATGATGGTAAGGCCAGCCAGCAGGATATTGAGAGCGATCTCGTTCGGCGTCTTTTGCCGTTCGGCCCCTTCCACCAGCGCGATCATGCGGTCCAGGAATGTCGAACCGCGAGTCGCGGTGATCTTGACCACGATATAGTCGGACAGCACCCGCGTACCGCCAGTGACGGCTGAACGATCGCCTCCGCTCTCGCGGATCACCGGCGCGCTTTCACCGGTGATGGCGCTTTCATCCACGCTGGCCACGCCTTCGACCACGTCACCGTCGGATGGAATGATGTCGCCCGGCTCGACCAGCACCAGGTCGCCGCGCTCCAGCAGTTGGGCCGGCTTCTTGGAATAGATTTTGGCTTCCTGGCTGGCCAGCACCTTGGCGACCGTGTCGGAGCGGGTCCGCCGCAGGGCCTCGGCCTGGGCCTTGCCGCGCCCCTCGGCGACCGCTTCGGCGAAATTGGCGAACAGCACCGTGAACCAGAGCCACAGATTGATCTGGAACGAGAAAGCCAGGTGATTCCGGCCGGCAAACCAGTCGCGCAGGAAGAGAAAGGTGGTCAGGGTGGCGGTCACTTCCACCACGAACATCACCGGATTTCTCGCCATCACCCGCGGATCGAGTTTCTTGAAGGCGTTGCCGATGGCGGGCCACAGGATGGCCGGGTCCATGACGCTGCGTTGCATTTTCTCGTGCTTGGTCATTGCCAATCTCACAAATCGGACTCAGAAGAAGACACCGGCCTGCATCGCCAGATGCTCGACGATGGGGCCCAGCGACAGAGCCGGGAAAAACGTCAGTCCGCCCACGATCAGGATCACACCCGTAAGAAGTCCGACAAACAGTCCGCCATGGGTGGGGAAGGTGCCCGCGGAAGCCGGCACGATCTTCTTGGTCGCCAGCGAGCCCGCCACCGCCATCATCGGCACAATGACCAGGAAGCGGCCGATCAGCATCGCAAAGCCCAAAGTGGTGTTGTAGAAGACCGTGTTG
>Ga0134125_10011097_pt1 | contig 10098 bp, 8 predicted proteins | sample KB31751_FD_96464 | JGI IMG/M metagenome (GOLD analysis project Ga0134125, IMG submission 96464) | Terrestrial soil microbial communities with excess Nitrogen fertilizer from Kellogg Biological Station, Michigan, USA - KB3-175-1 | ecosystem: Environmental > Terrestrial > Soil > Unclassified ... | reverse complement strand
TCACGCCGCCGATGTAGCTCGGCCAGTTGATGGAGCCGCGCGTATCCGGCGGCGTGAAGATGCCTTCATTGCGATAACGCTTGATCAGATCGCGGCACTTGCCGCGATCCCAGAACGTGAGACCCCACGCATCGTTCTCGTTGAGCGCGCGATGCTCCGTGAGCGGCGGCAGTGAGGAGAAAGGCTGCGTCGGCCATGCCTTCTCACCCGGCACGTGCGAGGCGGGCACCTCGCGCTCTTGCACGGGGAAGAGCGGATTGCCCGTGTCGCGATCGAACACGAACAGCATGCCGGTCTTCGTCGCCTGGATGACGGCGGTGAGCGGCTGGCCGCGCCGTTCGAGCTCGACGAGCACGGGTTGCGCGGCGAGGTCGTAGTCCCAGAGATCGTGATGGACGAGTTGCTGCGCCCACTGCAGCTTGCCCGTCATGGCATCGAGCGCGAGCAGCGAGTTGGCGAACCGGTTGTCGCCGAGCCGCTTGCCGCCGTAGAAGTCCGGGCTCGCCGAGCCCGTCGGCACGAACGCGATGCCGCGATCCGGATCGACTGAAATGACGCTCCAGGCATTCGCGCCGCCCGTGTTCGCGGCCTGTGCCGGGTCCCACGAAGCGAAGGCGGCGTGCTCCCCCGTGTTCGGAATCGGATCGAACGTCCAGCGCAGCGCACCCGTCACCGCGTCGAACGCCCGTATGACGCCGCGCTCGAGATCCGTCGCACGGTTGTCACCGATCGCAGAGCCCACGATGACCACGCCATTGAACACCGCGGGCGGCGAGGTCACGAGGTAGTCGCCGCGATCCCGTATGCGGATGCCTTGCGTGAGATCGACGACGCCGTCGGTGCCGAAGTCCGCGCAAGGCTTGCCGGTCATCGCATCGATGGCGAGGAGGCGCGCATCGAGCGTGCCGGTAAAGATGCGCCGCGTGCACGGGCCTTGTTTGTCCGGCGCCGCGTCTTCCCACACGCTGACGCCGCGCGCGGCGCCTTCCGCGTAGCCCCGCGTGCGATCGGTGCGTGGGTCGTAGCGCCAGCGCTCCTTGCCCGTCTCCGGATCGAGCGCGATGACGATGTTCGTGGCGGTCTCGAGATAGAGATGGCCGAACGCGAGCACCGGCGTCGCTTCGAAGGTGAGCTTGTCCGGCCGCGAGAAGCCCGCGCCGAGCTCGCCCGTGTGATACGTCCACGCGACTTCGAGCTGCGCGACATTCGTGCGATCGATCTGCGCAAGGCTCGAGGAGTGCGCGCCGAACACGTCGCCGCCGTAGTAGCCCCAGTCACTCGCATCGGGCGATTGCGCGTGCGCGCTCGACGCCATCGTCGCGAGCATCAACGAGCCCAGCCAGCGTGCCGACGTGCATGCCCGAGCCCGGGTCGATGTTGCTGCGACAGTGTGGTCGATTCGCGGCATGGGATCCTTCGCCTGACGGCGCGCATTATCAACGGATCGGGGCGTTCAGGGCCTTGATTCGCGGCGCATTCCAGCCGATTGCGGCGGGCAATGCTGGTATCCTTGTCACGTGAATGAACCACGGGTGGTCCGGCGGCTCCGTTGCGGGCTGTGCTTCATCGTCTCCGCGGTCCTGCCGCTACTGGCGTGCCTCGCCGCGCCGAATTCGCGGGCCGCGGAGCCACCGCCGCCTGCGCAGCAGCCCGCTCCACCTGCCGGGAAGCCACCAGAGCCGGTTCAGCCACCCGGACTACCGCCGAAGGTCATCAGCGAACCGCAGCAGCCTGAGCGCCTGAGTCCGCGCGAGCCGTCCGCTGAACCCGCACCGGTTCCGTCTCCATCTGGCGACGCAGCGCGAACCAGTTCCGGTACGCGGCCCCGCATCGGGCTCGTGTTGTCGGGCGGCGGTGCGCGCGGGGCCGCGCACATCGGTGTGCTGAAGGTGCTGGAGGACATGCGCGTGCCCATCGATGCCATTGCCGGCACCAGCATGGGCGCGGTCGTCGGCGGGCTATATGCGACGGGCTTCTCGGCGCACGACATCGAGCGCATCGTGAGCACGCTCAACTGGCAGGACGCGTTCAAGGATCGTCCGCCGCGCGAGGAGCTCACCTTCCGCCGCAAGCAGGAAGATCAGAACTTCCTCGTGAAATTTCCGCTGGGGATCAAGAGCAAGCGCTTCCTGCTGCCGAAAGGACTGATCCAGGGTCAGAAGCTCAACCAGACGCTGCGCAAGCTGACACTGCCCGTCGCGCGCATCACGAACTTCGATGACCTGCCGACGCCGTTTCGCGCCGTCGCCACCGACCTCGAGACCGGCGAGGCGGTGGTGATGGGCGAGGGCGATCTCACGAGCGCCATGCGCGCGAGTCTCTCCGCGCCCGGTGTGTTCTCACCGGTCGAGCGCGACGGCCGGCTGCTCGTCGACGGCGGGCTCTCCGAGAACCTGCCCGTCGATGTCGCGCGCGCGATGAACGTCGATGTGCTCATTGTCGTCGACGTCGGGTTCCCGCTGCTGAAGCGCGACAAGCTGAACAGCGCGCCGGTGATCTCGAATCAGATGCTCGCGATTCTCGTGCGGCGCAACTCCGACGTGCAGAGGGCGACGCTCACGCAGAACGACATCGTCATCGACCCCGAGCTGAACGAGGCCTCCTCGTTCGATTTCGGCATCGTGCAGCGGGCCATCGACACCGGCGAAAAGGCGGCGCTCGCCGCCACCTCACGCCTGGGCGCGTATTCGATCCCGGAGCGGGAATACACGAACTACATGGTCCGTCGCGAGGACATGCGCCGCGGCGCGCCGAAGGTGGAGTTCGTGCGTGTCGCGCCAGGCTCCGAGCGCTACTCGGAATCCCTCACGAACCTCTTCAGCGACGTCGTCGGTAAGCCGCTCGATCCGGAGGACCTGAGCAAGCGGGTCACCGGCTTCTACGGCAAGGGCAATCTCGAAGCGCTCGACTACGAGCTGATCCGCGACGCCGACAGCGACCGCTACGGGCTCGAGCTCACGGCGCGCCGCAATTCCTGGGGGCCGAACTACATCCGCTTCGGCTTGAACCTGCAGGACGATTTCGAGGGCAATTCGACGTACAACGCGGCGACGCGCTTCGTGCTCTCCGAGATCACAGAGCCGGGCGGGGAGTGGGTGTGGGATCTGCAGGTGGGCGAGAACTCGCTCATCGGGACGGAGCTCTACCTGCCGCTGTCCCAGTCGATCCCGTATTTCTTCCTGCCCCACGCCGAGCTCGAAGCGCGCAACGTCGCCGTGCTGGACGAGGATCAGCAGGCCATCGCCGAGTATCGCGTGAGGAGCTTCTCCTACGGCCTCGACTTCGGCCGCGAGTTCGGCAACTGGGGAGAAATCCGCGCGGGCCTGCGGCGCGACAATGGCCGATCGCACGTTCGCGTCGGCGACCCGACGCTACCCACCGGCGATTTCGAATCCACCGGCTACTTCACGCGCCTCTCCTACGACCGGCTGGACGATGTGAACTTCCCGCGTCACGGCACGGCGGCGACGCTCCAGTGGGACGGCCAGCGCGCCGGGCTCGGCTCGGACCAGACGGCGGATCGGCTCGCGCTCGATGTGATCACCGCGCGCACCTTCGGGCGCCAGACGGCAGTGTGGTGGACATCGCTGGGCACCGCGCTGAACGAGCCCACGGCCGACCTGCGCACGCTGTTCTCGCTCGGCGGCTTCCTGAATCTCTCGGGCCGCAAGGCCGATTCGCTGACGGGCGCGCACTTCGGCATCACGCGACTGCTGCTCTATCGGCAGATCGGGCGCGGCGGCCCCGGCTTCTTCGACGTGCCGACGTACATCGGCTTGTCACTCGAAGCGGGCAACGTGTGGCAGCGTCGCGGTGACGCGAGCTTCGGCAACACGCGCAGGGATGCGTCGCTGTTTCTCGGGCTCGACACGCCGATTGGGCCCGTGTACCTCGCCACCGGATTCGAACAGGGCGGGACGGCGGCGTTCTATCTTTTCCTCGGCCGCACGTTCTAGCGTCGATGGCCGGCTATTCCGGAACACCGCTCGCGAAAAAGCTCGGTATCAAGGCGGGCAATCGTGTGTTGCTCGCGGGCGAGCCCGACCACTACCGCAAGCTCATCGAACCGTTGCCCGATGGCGTGACGTTCGTTTCGCGGCTCTCGGATTCAACGGATCTCGTGCATGTCTTCTCAGCGAAGAAGGCCGAGCTCGCCCAGGCACTGAAGTCCTATCGCGCGAAGCTCGCGCCCGAGAGTGCGGTGTGGGTGTCGTGGCCGAAGAAATCCGCGAAGGTGCCGACCGACATTACCGAGGATACGGTGCGCGAGCTCGCGTTGCCGCTCGGCTTCGTCGATATCAAGGTGTGCGCGGTCGATGAAACCTGGTCCGGCCTCAAGCTCGTCATCCGCAAAGCCCTGCGCTAGAGCGCGCGCGGCTCAGCGAAGCTCGCTTCGCAGCTTCCATTGCAACGGCAGCAGCAAGAGGCTGGGCACGAGAATCCCGCTGAGCAGCACCCGCTCGAAGGCGCTTGCCGGTCTCACAAAGACCAACACACCCAGGCCGAAGATCAACATCCCAAGCACGGGAAGCCAGGACACGAACCACGCCCATCGGCTCCGCCGCCAGAGTCGGTAAATGGTGAACGCATAGAGGGCCGCCAGCGCCGCCAGCGTCCACAAGACATTCGTCGAGACAGGGCTCCGCGGCGACATGCCGAGGCGCGTGGAAACCATGAACGCGAGGGAACTGCACCAAAAAGCATGGAGCAGAATCACGCACCCGAGTACGAAGCGTGATGGAGGACCGCGGTCCTCCAGCGCAGCAGTGGGCGGCGCGTACGGATTCCCTGGCTGCGCCTCGCGCATGGGGCTACTTCATCGTGACGTCGCGCGCCTTGTCCGACATGCCTTCTTCCCAGGTGCTCCAGCCGGAATTCATGCCGTAGGGCACGCGGTGGAGCAGGGCTTCGATCTTCCTGATCTTGCCGTTCTCGACCTTGAAGAGCTCCGCGATCTGCCACGTCCACGGCTGCACCGGGCCGGCGGTGACGGTGCGGCCGTCGGGCACCTGGAACGTGCGCGTCGCCCCGCCCGAGTGATCGAAGAATCCGAACGCATAGACGATGCCGCGCTCTTCATCGACGGCGACGTAGCGCCGGTCGCGAATGCGGTTCACGAAATGCAGCAGCCCGGACTGGAACTGCTCGAGACAGCTCCACTGCCCGGAGTAGTTCGTCGAGGTCTTCGGGTCTGGCCGCGTCTGCCCCGCGGGTGTCGGCACGTTCGTCGACTGGCCGCCGTTCTCGATGCGGTTGCAGTCGTCGGCGAAGGGATAGTCGCCCTTGCCGTCGTTGCGTTGCATGCCGGTGAAGTACTTGTTCGCCGTCGTGATGAGAGCCGCGCGCGACATGCGCTCCGCCGGCGGAATCGTTTCGAGGTACACCGGGTTCACCGTCATCGCGTCGACGCGCTTGGCCGCGTTTTCGTCGCGGATGACGAGCTGCTCGATCTCGGTGATCTGCTGGCTCTTCACCTTCAGGCGTAGCGCGATCAATGCAGGAGTACCCTGCGCCGGATCGCGATGGTCCTCCTCGATGGAGCCGAAGAAGGTGACCTGGCCTGCCGGCACGTCGGTCACGAACAGGCGGTATTTGCCCTTCGCGCGCATCGTGTTCCAGAGCCCGTCCCCGATCACGAGCCGCACGCCGTCTTCGGTGAAGCGCACGTTCTTCGCGAGCGGCACCATCGAAGGCTGATTGGCGATCACGGCATCGAGATATTTGTCGACGTAGCCTTCGAGGCACGCCCGATCGCACGCCGGTGCGGCTTGCGCGGCGCCCGCGCAGACGAACAGCAGCACGCCCAGTGCCAGGGCCTGGCACAGCTTCGACTCATTCATTCGGTTTTCCCCCTCGTTAACTGGAAAAATCGCGAGCGATTTTTTCGATACCGCGCCTGCGTTTCCGGCGGCAAAAGCGTGGTTTTTGCCGCCTGCCTGGCGCGTAGCTACGCCCGACTGTCTATAGGCCGCGGCTCTCGGACAGCTTTTCGACCTTCTGGAACACGAGCGATGGCCGGTCGCCCGAGCGCGAGTACTGGTGGCGGCGGCTCATCTCGGCCAGGGCGGCATCACGCTCGTCGGCCGAGGCATACCAGTGGAAGCGGTGCCACTCGGTGCCCAGCAGCTTGGTGAACGGGTCTCCGGAAGGGAGACTCACGCGAATGCCGTACGGGCGGAGCTGCTCGATCGGCGGACGGCGGAGGTTGTGTGCCTGGCTGATTCCCATGGCCGCGCAGCTTAGGGACTTGCCCCCGCACCGGGCAAGCCGCTGCCTCACACGTCTCCGCAGGGTGCCCGCCGGCGGCCGCTCTACAGCAGGAAACTCAGCAGGTCGGCATGCGCGGCGGCCACGTCGGTCGTGCCGTGAAGGATGAGCGCCGGAACCGGAATGCCCTGCAGATCCTCGTGGAAATCGCCCTCGGTGTTCTCGAGCGGCGAGGGCCTCGGGCCGACGAGCGCCACGCGCGAGACGCGTCCCGCACCCTGTCGCGTGAGATAGCGCACGATCTCGCCGCACCCCATCGAGTGCCCGATGATCGCAACGCCCTCGAGATCGAGCGTCTCGATGATGGCCGCGATGTCATCCGCCCGCGTGTCGCAATCGGTCCCGCGCCCGGGGTTGCTCGAGCGACCGTGACCGCGGCGGTCGAACGCGATGCAGCGGAAGCCCGCGCCGACGAACGACCCCATCTGGTGCATCCACAGATCGGAGTCGATGCCGGCTCCGTGCACGAACAGCACGGGGCGCCCGCTGCCCCAGTCGCGGTAGAACAGGGCGGTGCCGTCCCGGCGCTCGATGAAGGAGGCGCGCCGCGCCCGGCTCAGGGAAGCGACGGAATCGACGTGCGGCGCCGCCGCGCCCTCCGCCAGCGAGGCGGCAAGGCTAGCGCCGGCGGCAAAGCCAAAGCCTAGTGCGGTTCGTCGGTTCATGGCTGATCCCTTGTCCATCTTCGTTCCGGCCGTGAGCTCTCTCCCATATGACGTTCGAGACCCCCTCAATGCGACAGTATTCAAGCGGCTCGGGGGCCTGAAGGTCGATAACGCAGGAGGTAATGGAAAACCGCCAAGCCCGCGGGCACCCTGCTGACTCCGGTGGGGTGACTGCGGTGGGACGAACGTGTTCGGAACCGCGCGCCGTGACGAGGGGGCGCTGCGATGTACTGAGTCATGACGTGGCAGGTAATCGTCCTTCCAAAGCCGCACGCTATGATCGCTCGCCATGGAACGCGCAGGACCCTTCGGCGAGCAGCTCCGTGACTGGCGGCAGCGGCGCCATCTGAGCCAGCTCGACCTCGCATCGCAGGTCGACATCTCCACGCGACATCTCAGCTTCGTCGAGACAGGGCGCTCCCAGCCAAGTCGCGCCATGGTGCTGCGACTGGCGGAAGAGCTGAACGTGCCGCTGCGCGAGCGCAATGCGCTGCTCATCGCGGCCGGCTACGCGCCGATGTACGCAACGCGACCGCTCTCGGACCCGACGATGAGCGCGGCGCGCGCGGCCGTCGATCTCATCTTGAGCGGGCACGAGCCCTATCCAGCCTCGCTCGTCGACCGGCATTGGACTCTGGTCGCATCGAACCGCGCGGTGGCCCCCATGCTCGTCGGCATCGACCCGGCGCTGCTCGCGCCGCCGGTGAACGTCCTGCGCCTCACGCTGCACCCGAAGGGGCTCGCGCCGCGCATCGAGAATCTCGATCAGTGGCGCGCGCACATTCTGGCGCGGGTCGCGCGCGACCTCGAGCTGACAGCGGATGCGACGCTCGCGGAGCTGCTGAACGAGCTGCGCAGCTATTCGCCGAACGGGCACTCGCCGGCGATCGACAAGGCCGATGCGCACTTTGCCGGCGTCGTGGTGCCGTTGAAGCTGCGCACCGAGGCCGGCGTGTTGTCGATGTTCAGCACCACCACCGTATTTGGTACAGCTGTCGAAGTGACCTTGTCGGAGCTCGTGCTCGAAGCGTTCTATCCGGCGGATGAGCACACGGCGCAGGCGCTGCGCGGCCTCGCGGCGTCGGCCCGGGCGTAGCTACGCGCCGAGGCAGGCGGCGAACCACGCTTTTTGCCGCCGGAAACGCAGGCGCGGAATCGCTATCAACTAAGGCGAGCGGACTGACGAGCGGCTGCGCGCGCCGTACAGCCGTTTGTTCTGCTGCACGATGCGCAGGCTCTCGAGAAGCGTGCGTGAGTTGGGTGCGATATCGAGTCCGGCGCGCAAGTCCGCGAGCGCGAGCTCGTACTGCCCCTTCGCCACGTAGATCGCCGCACGATTGTTGAACGTGCGCCAGTTGTTCTTGTTGAGCGCGAGCGAGGTATTGCAGTGGACGAGGGCCTCGTCCCACTGCTTCAGCATCGCGTAGCCCGCGCACAGATTCGAATAGCCAGCGGCCTTGTCGATCGGATCGGCGGGGGCTCTGAGGCCATCGAGCGTGAGGCGGATGCCATCTTCGATGCGCCCCGCATCGAGCGCCGTCGCACCGTCCGCCAGTGCCGGATTGGTGGGGCCGATGGTCGTGGCGCTCTGCCCGGGGTCAACGGCGTACACCGCGCCGGCCGCGACGAGGGCCGCGAAGAAGAGGGCAGTGATCAGCGCCGCGCGACGCATTTCGAGCCGCTCCCTTGCGAAAAGCTGGGGGTCGAGACGCGCTTCTTATAGCGAGCGGCGTTTCAAGTTGCAAAGGGCCGCTTCGCGGAAGGGACGCCCGTCACGCCGCGCCAAATCGATAAGGCCGCAAGCGGTTGATTCTGCCCGGTGATAGCGGTTCTCCGGCACTGACCGCCCATCGACGTTCCCGCGGGAACGTCGATGGAGTTTGCCGCGCTCGACTCATCGCGTGCGCGACTTCAGCACCTCCGTGAGTGTGTCGGGCGTCGATTCGATGCGGGTGAGGTGCGGGTAGCGCGGACCATCGAAGTACGGCACCGAGAGCGTGCGGTAGTAGTCGTCGGTTTCGACGAGGAGGGCGATCGGCTGCCGCGTCTTCTGCGCCTCCGCGATCGCGGCGTCGAGAACTTCGGGGGTGAACTTCCGGCCGTTCACGGCGACGAGCGTCATGCCGGGGCCGGCGCCCGCGACAGGGGCCGCGCGGCCTTCGATCGTGTCGACGATCATCCCTTTCTCATCGAGGCGCAGGCCGATGGACCAGCGCCGCTCGGTGCTCTTGTGCCGCTTCTGCGAGAGCTCGACCCACGGGTTCTTCTCCGCCGAGTAGGTGAGCTTCCAGCCGGTGCGCTCGAGCGCCTTGAACATCGCGTCGGTGCCGGGCGCATCGAGATGACGGTGCACGACCGAACGCCACTCGCCCGGCGCGACCGCGGCGAGCGTGTCGTAGAGCTCCTGCTCGACGTAAGGCTTGAGTGCGGGTTTGCCCTCCTCGCCGCCGCCGTAGAAGCGTTTCACGAAATCGTCGATGGAGGCGCGGCCGTGCGTGCGCGCACGAATCTCCGCGTCGACATCGAGCCACAGATAAACGGAGGCCTCATAGAAATCGACGCTGCGACGCGCGGACGTCCACGCCTCCGAGGCGTCGTAGAGCCTTTGCGCCTGCACGGCGGTGTCGCTCATCGGGCGCCAGCGCACTCCCTGTGACAAGTCGAAGTCGCCGGCCGTCACGGCGATGAGCTCACGCGCTTCGGTTTGCGAATACAGGCCGGCGCGTACCGGCAGTACATCGCCCCAGAACTGCGTCATGCCTTCGTACACCCACAGCAGCGAGCCATCCATCGGCTTCTGATAGTCGGAACTCAGGAGGCCCTGGGGACGGCGATACTTGCCGTTCCAGCTGTGCACGTATTCGTGCGCGAGCAGCTCCGCGATGCCCTTGCGCGATTCGGGATCGCTCAGCGCATTCTCATCCCCCCGGTTGTCGCTCGACTCGTGATGCTCTTCGCCGAAGTGCGCAACGTGATCCGAGAGCGTGAGGAGCCAGGTGTAGTGGCGATAGTGGCGCGAGTTGAAGAGCGCGCCCGCTTCGGCAACGAGCTTCGAGTAGCTCTGCGCGAAATCCGACGGCGTCTCCAGCATCGCGGCGCTGTCCGCCGCGAGGGCTATGCTGTGCTGAAGCGCCGGGCCGGGCGAGGAGCCCATGAGTGTGACGCG
>Ga0134125_10011095_pt1 | contig 10098 bp, 4 predicted proteins | sample KB31751_FD_96464 | JGI IMG/M metagenome (GOLD analysis project Ga0134125, IMG submission 96464) | Terrestrial soil microbial communities with excess Nitrogen fertilizer from Kellogg Biological Station, Michigan, USA - KB3-175-1 | ecosystem: Environmental > Terrestrial > Soil > Unclassified ... | reverse complement strand
TCACCAAGAACAACTGGATGATCGGTTGCGGCGTCACTGCGAGCGATGGTGGTGAAGGGTTTCTCGCCATCGCACCCGACGGTACGCGCTACACCTTCGCGCACCTTGTCTATCGTCCGTGGTACCCGATCATTGGTGCGGGCGCCCTGACTCCGGATGCTATACACGCCACCACATCAGGCGCCGTCTCGGCGCAGGGCGCTACCCCCATGGTGGGTGCCCCGGGAGGCATTGGCATTCTGGCTCGCGAAGACGCGTTCATGTACGTCACGCAGATCCAGGATCGCTTCGGCAATACGCTGACCTACCACTACGATCCGAGCACAGGTTATCTCACCAGCATCACAGCGAACGACGGCCGCGAGGTGGATGTCACCTATGTCTCCGGTTCGCCGCTGATCCAGACGATCACCGCCAAAGCCACCAATGTTGCGTCTCGCACCTGGACATACTCCTATGCGTCGTCCGCACTGACGGGTGTGCAACTTCCCGACGGAAGTGCTTGGTCCTATAACCTGCCTATTGGACCGACGTTCATCAGTTTGTCGAGCAACAACTGTCAGCTTGACCAGCTTCCGGCCTTCAATTACCCCGTCACGGGTAACGTCACCGGCACGGTAACCACTCCGTCTGGACTCACGGGCACGTTCAGCTTCGGACTGAAACTGAGCGGCCGTTCGTACACACTCAAATCGTGTTACGGAAATTCGAATGGGACGGCTCCTGCCGCGCTCTATCCGGAGTGGTACGTCCAGTACGCGATCGTGAGCGAAGCGCTCTCGGGTGGGGGCATGCCCACGCAGACCTGGAGCTACAGCTACTCGCCTGCGAATGTGAGCTGGGACACCGATCCTTGCGCCACCAGCAGCACGTGCGCGACCACCGTCTATACCGACGTCACGGATCCGGGCGGCAACGACACCCGTTACACCTACAGCAATCGTTACGATGCCACCGAAGGGCAACTGCTGCGCACGGACTACTACAGCGGTTCTACCAGCGGCACCTTGATGCGTTCGGTGGCCAACACCTACGCCAACCCCACGGGCGGCCCGTGGCCCTCGTCCTACGGCGCCGATTTGCTTTACCGCGACAATCAAGCGCAAGCACAAGAACTGTCGCCGCTGCAGCAGCGCACGATCACCCAGGAAGGCCAGAACTACACCTGGCAGGTCATGGCGTTCAACGCCTACGCCCAGCCGATCGACGTGAAGCGCTACAACGACATCGCCGGCCAGTCATCGATCGAGGAGACTACCGCCTACCTCAACGACACCAACCTCTGGGTACTGGGCCTGCCGCAGACCGTGACCAACGCGGGCACGGGCGAAGTGGAGTCGAGCAACAGCTACAACAGCCTGGACGAGCTGACCGCACGCGCTCGCTTCGGCGAGACGCTGATGAACTACACGTGGAACGGTGCCGGGCAGCTGGCCAGCTTCACCGACGGCGACAGCCACACCACAAATTTAAGCAACTACTACCGCGGTATCCCGCAGGCCATCGGCTACCCGGACAGCACCAACGAGACGCTGGCCGTCGATGACCTCGGCCAGATCACGTCGATCACCGACCAGTCCGGCCACACCACCGGCTACAGCTACGACGCCATCGGTCGGGTCAGCCAGATCAACTACCCCTACGACAGCAGCATCGACAGCGCGCAGTGGTATCCGAAGGTGTTCACCTACGCCTACGTGACCAGTGCGGAGCGCGGCGTGGGTGCTGGCCACTGGCGACGCACGGTCACCCAGGGCAGTGCCACCGACACCACGTACTTCGATGCCGAGCTGCGCCCGGTGCTGGATGACAGCTCCAACGGCAGCGCGGACATCAGCACCGCCACCGGTTACGACTGGCGTGGATTGACTACGTTCGCCGCGTATCCAGTGGCCGGCAGCCCGGATCTCTCGGCGATCACCACCGGCACGCACAGTACCTATGACGCGCTGGGTCGTCTGACCCAGAGCCAGCAGGACTCGGAGCTGGGACTGCTGACCACCACCACCAACTACGTGGGTGGTCCCGGCACCCAGGTGACCGACCCGAAAGGTAAGGTCACCACGACCTACGACCAGGCCTTCGATCAGCCCGTGTACAACGTGCCGTGGTCGATCAGTGCGCCGGAGGGCGTGAGCCAGGGCATCGCGCGCGATATTTACGGCGAACCGACCGCGATCACCCAATCGGGCAGCTACGGCACCGAGACGGACAGCGTCACCAAAACGCTGATCTACGACAGCTACCACCGCCTGTGCCGCACCACCGAGCCGGAGACCGGCAGCACGGTGATGGCCTACGACGGCGCGAACAACCTCGCGTGGAGCGCCGAGGGCCAGACCATCACCGAGAGTGGGTGTGGTCAGGACCAGGTGGCTGCCGGCGCGCAGACCGCGCGCAGCTACGATCCGATGAACCGCGTGCTGACGATCGCGCCGCCGGCAGGCACGCAGGGCACGACCTACACCTACGATGCGCTGGGCCGCGTGCACACCACCGTTTCGGGTGTTGCCACGCAAGGGTTTGCCTACAACAGCTTAGGGTCGCTGACCGGCGAGAGCCTGCAGGTGAGCGGTTTCACTTGGGCACTCGGCTACGGTTACGACGCCTACGGTCACCGCGCCACGGTGAGCTATCCGGCCGGTACCGGCACGAGCGAAAGCGTGAGCTACGCACCCGATGCCTGGGGCCGCTCCACGCAGGCGGGCAGCTACGCCACGGGCATCGGTTACTTCCCGAACGGTCAGGTGGAGAGCTTCGCCTACGGCAACGGCCGCATCTATGCCGCCACGCAGAACACCCGCTTGCTCACCAGCGGCTTCAGTGACGGTGCGGGTGGAACAACCGATGTGCAGGAAGCGCTCACCTACGATGCCGACGGCAACATCACGGCGGTGACCGACCCCAGCGGCCTGCGCACCAAGAGCTTCGGCTACGACGACCTGAACCGCCTGACCAGTGCGACCGCCACCAACCTCTACGGCGCGGAAAGCTACACCTACGATCCGATCAACAACCTGCGCACCCGACTGACCGGCGGTCAGACGCTGACCTACAACTACGACGCTACGAACAAGCTGACGAGCATCACGCAGGGTGCGACGTCGATCGACAACCTCACCTACAACGCGCAGGGCGACACTATCGGCCAGAACAGCACCACGCTGGCCTTCGATGCCAAGCATCAGTTGACCAGCCTGCCGGGCGTGGAGAGTTACAGCTACGACGCCGCGGGGCGGCGGGTGGTGAAGCAGCCGACCAGCGGCTCGCCCACGTACTACTTCTACGACCAGGCCGGCCAGTTGATGTACCAGTACGCCCCCGGCACGGCCACGACCACCAACTTCATCTACCTGGGCACCCATCTGGTCGCCCGGCACGACCACGTGCAGCTGTCTCAGCCCGGCGCCATCAGCTTCGGCACCAATCCCACCGCCGGCAGCTCGGCGGTGAGCTGGGGCAGCGCCTTGGCCGCCACCAGTTACACCTTGCAGCAGAGCAGCGACGGCGGCGGCAGCTGGAGCACGGTCTACGGCGGTGCAGCGACCAGCACGACGGTGTCCGGCCTCGCTGCCGGCGGGTACGTCTACCGGGTGCAGGCCTGCATCAGCAGCAACTGCAGTGGGTGGACGACCTCGGCCACGCTGGGCGTCTGGCCGGCGATCCCGACGGTCAGCGTCCCGGGCGGCACCATCAACGGCCCCTACACGGTGAGCTGGACGGCGGCGGCAGGTGCGACAGGCTACACGGTGCAGGAAAGCCTCAATGGCGGTGCGTGGGCCGCGGTCGCGACCAACATCACCGCCACCTCGATCAGCCGGCCGGGCACCACGACGGGCAGCTACACCTACCAGGTGGAAGCGAGCGATGCTTACGGCACGGCGGGCTGGAGCGCGACCTCGGCCGTCGTGAGCGTGAACACCAATTACGGCGTGGTGCCATCACCGGTGCCGACCTTGAGTGTGCCGGCCGCCAGTTATACGGGCAGTGCCACGGTGAGCTGGACGGCGTCGTCGCCGGTGACGAGCTACACCCTGCAGCAGAGCAGCAATGGTGGCAGCACGTGGGCGACGGTCTACAGCGGCACCGCCACCAGCGCGGCGCTGACCGGGCTGGCCGACGGCAGCTACACGTACCACGTGCAGGCGTGCAACGACACGGCCGGCAACTCGGTGTGCACGGCGTGGGAAGCCGGCGGCACGCTGGTGGTGACGCTGCCGCCGACGAGTGCCCCCGGTCTCAGCGTGCCGGCAAGCAGCACCAACGGCAGCTATACCGTGAGCTGGGGCGGTGTCGCCACGGCGACCAGTTACACCTTGCAGGAGAGCGTCAACGGTGGCGGCTGGAGCACGGTGCAGTCGAACGGCAATGGCAGCTGGAGCACCAGCGGCCGCGGCAACGGCAGCTACGGCTACCGGGTGCAGGCCTGCAACGTGGGTGGCTGCGGGCCGTGGAGCGGTACCGGCACGACGACCGTGCTGCTGCCACCCGCCAGTGCGCCAGCCCTTACCGTGCCGGGCAGCAGTGCCACCGGCAGCTACACGGTGAGCTGGGGTGGCGTGGCCACGGCGACCAGCTACACGCTGCAGATCAGCATCGACAGCGGCGGCTGGAGCACGGTGCAAGCGAGCGGGGCCACCAGCTGGAACGCCAGCGGCCAAGCCACCGGCACTTATGCGTACCGCGTGCAAGCCTGCAACGCGAGCGGTTGTGGGCCGTGGAGCGGCACCGGCACGATCAACGTGCTGTTGCCGCCAGGCAGCGCGCCGAGCCTGAGCGTGCCAGGCAGCAGCACCAATGGCAGCTACACCGTGAGCTGGGGTGCGGTCGCCACGGCATCGAGTTATACCTTGCAGGAAAGTGTCAACGGCGGCGGCTGGAGCACGGTGCAGTCGAGTAGTGCGACCAGCTGGGGCACCAGTGGCCGGGGCGATGGCAGCTATGCGTACCGGGTGCAGGCGTGCAATGCGAGCGGCTGCGGGCCATGGAGCGGTACCGGTACGGTTGCGGTGACGCTGATTCCTGCAACGCCCACACTCACGGTGAAACAAACCCCCATCGCGAGCTTGCACATTTCTGCGTCGCTCACCTGGACTGCAGAGCCCAATGCAACGACGTACGTGGTGCAAGAAGAGAATGGCGCCACCATCACGCAGATGTATTCGGGATCCAGCACAACGTGGTCGGGCGTCTATGCCTACGGCCCCTTGCGCTCCTTCCGAGTGGAGGCCTGCAACAGCAGCGGGTGTTCGCCTTGGACCGGCTGGCAGCAGTAGCCTCGACGATGATGAGGTCGTCGCCGAGGCGTGAGGCCATTGCGATAGCGTCACGCATGATGCGTCGCAATACGTTTGATCGCTCGTGCATGTCTATATGCATCGAGCTGCGTCTATGCCATTGCTTGTCCGTGATACAGCCATGACGATCGAGAAAGGACACACGATGAAGATCAGTCAGCGCGTCATTCGCTCCCTGTGCCTGTTCGGCCTTTGGTTGGGTTTGGGGCTGCAAGCCCACGCGCAAACGGATACGGTGACCTACGTCTATACCGACCCGCAGGGCACGCCGTTGGTGGAAGCGGATACGTCGGGCAACGTCATCGCGCGCTACGACTACACGCCTTACGGCAACGCGGTGGCGTCGCTGGGCAGCCCACCGAACGGGCCGGGCTATACCGGACACGTGAACGATCCGGAGACGGGGCTGGTGTACATGAAGGCGCGGTACTTTCAGCCGATTGGGCGGTTTTTGAGTCCGGATCCAGTGGGGCCGACGGCAGGTGATATCTACGGCTTCAACCGGTATGCCTATGCGAACAACAATCCGATCATCAATACTGACCCTACGGGAAGGAATGTCGTCTTCTCAGTGGACAGAAATGGAGCGGGTGGCAACGGCCATACAACGCTCTATTTCCAGAATGGCCAAGGCCAGTGGTACTCCTACAATGAAGGTGCGGCCGGTGGTGTTTCAAGCGGTGGCAACGCAGGCTTCTTGCTTGGCCTCAATGCACCGGCACACGTAACCATTGCGCCCGTGGCATCGACTGCGGTTCCGGGAAATGGCGCAAATAGTATCTTGATTGAAACAAGCTCTTCACAAGATGCTAAAATAGCCGCTAGTGCACGCGCTAGTGCTGCCGCCTATAATTCAGGGGAAATCAAATACAATATATACACTAATAGCTGCACCGTGGCGGCAGTAAATACCGTAAATAACGCTGGCGCAGGAATAACAGTTTCTGATCCAACTTTCACATTTCGGCCAAATAGTTGGATCGACGAAATTAAGAGCGATCCGAAAGCTATACAGCAGCAACAGCAGCAGCAACAACAGCAGCAGCAACGACAGCCGCAACAACAACAGCCGCAACAGCAGCAGCAGCAGCAACAGCAACATCATCCGGATGATAGATTCCCCTCATTATAGGTTCATCTGATTAGCATGTGGTCATCAAAATTTAGCGCTTGAAAGTTCACGCCATAGCTGGCTCCAAGGGATATTTGACATGACAAAAAAGCTTTCCAAATTCTATCTTCTGACGCTTATGTCTGTCCCTTTGCTGGCCTGTTCTGCATCTACGTCAACCTCGGTGTCCATCATTAAAGATGGCGTTAAGATATCTGCGAAGATTGGCAACACATCCATTAATGATTCGACTAAAGCACATTTCGTGCATGCAAAATTAATCGTACATGGCAGTGGCAAGGGGCTAAAGAGCATAAATCTAAACTGCTTTGCACTGACGGTTGGAAATGTAACAAGCGATGAGATTGATGTGGATAGCATTGCTTCAGTCTTGAACGACCCTTATCCAGCTGATACTCATGGTCGAATTGATGTCGCGGTGTATTGGGTATTTTCGGATGGGAGAGGATTCGATATTCAAAAACTCCCCTCTGCTAAATTAAGTTTGAAATCGTACGCAAGCTCTCCCTGCTTTCGCTACTGAGCAGTTCGCGAAACCTTCGCACGCCACCGCAGTCGAAGATCACTTTGTCGCGGGCGCGCATCACCGCACTGCACAGCGGTCGGACGGCATCAACATTCCGCGTGCTCAGCGCTGGCCTCCGGCGCCGTCGCTGCGGACAATCACGCAGGCGTACCCGGGTCGCGACACTGCCATGTGAGTGGCATGGGCGACCGGCGAGTTCAGCTACACGCAGACTGCCGCGCACTTTAGCGTTCACTGCATCACGGTCGGGCGCATCGTGCGCAGGGCAGTCTAAGCTGCACCATGGCGAGTTCTGCGAGTTCGTGGCTGCGGCAGGAGAAAGCTGACCAACGACTTGTATCGATCGTGGTTGGTGGTCAGTTGGCTGGCGACGCTGGTCAGTTTCCGTGGCGAGCTTGGTCATGTTCTATGCCGGGGCTGATCAGTGGCGCTGGCAATCTCTGGTCAGCTTGGTGGCAATACGCAGTCAGCCAGTGTCGAAGTCCGCACAGTGCGGCGTTTCCCTAGAATTGCAGCCGCTCAAGAGTCGGACCACTGTTGCTAGGCCGCGATGTCCGCTCAATGCAGGCATGATGACAACGCTGGGCGTCTGTTGCGCCGCAGGCATCGCGATCAAACTGCAGGGGTGGCTCTGACAGAGAGCTGGTTCGTCGCAATCTCTGGGCTTGCCAAGCCCTATGGCAGGGACTGCTCCGAGCGGGAAGCCAGCGCGAGCAGGCGTCGGCGTGGTGCCGCCGACATGCGGTGGTACGCGACGATCAGCACGGCCAGATCGTCGTCGTCGGCCAAGAAGTAGGGAACGGGGACGCCCAGCACCTGACCCAGTCGGAGGAGCGTGCCGGTATCGGGAGTGTGTTTGCCGCGCTCGTATTGGTTGACACGTGGCGAGGCCACGGACGGATCCATGCCGGCCTGTATGCCCAGCTCTCGCTGGGACAAGCCCGCTTCCAGTCGGGCCGCCCGCAGGCGTGCCGCAATGACCGCCTCTTTTTTGCCTCCGCGTGCCACCCGTCGTTCCGCTCCTGCTGCGACTCACGGCAGCTTCGGCGGCGACGGTTTGCCTGCATACTAAGAGTTCCTTAATATCACTAGTCCGCATCCCGATGGCATGGACGGCCACATCCCAACCTGCAGAAGGTGTGTAGTGAATTCGAGTGACCTGACCGCCAACCTCTACTTCTCGGCGGCCGTGCGCGTGGCCGCCGACGTTTCGCTGACGCGGCTGCTCCCCTTGGATGCGCTGCGTCTGCCGCTTGCACCGCACGACCACTATTCACAGCGCGTTCTTCTCGCTTTGCAGGCTCTAGGCGTCATCGAGCCGGAGCTCTCGCCTTCCCACGCCGATGACTGGCTCTTGGCACGCGATTGGACGCGCTACAGCTTCGACAGCGTGGCCTGGCGGATCCGCTGGGCACCGCGGGACTGTTCGCGCCAGCACGACACCCTAAAGGCGCTTTTCAAGGACATCGAGCCCACTGAAGATGCCATGCAGGCCTTGCTGGCCCTTTGGGAAGACCTCGCGCTCGCCGAAGCGATCCAGTACGCCCAGTGGGTCTTGGCCAAGTCGGGCTACAACCCGGCATGGGCGAGCCTGGCGGCTGAAGGGTTGCGCCAGGCGCTGACGCGACACAGCGTGAACCAAGTGATGTATCTGACGCACTTGGCGATGCGCACGTTGGCGACCACCCATCAGCAAGGTGGCACGGAAGCGACGCGGCTGGGGAACGTGTTCGCTTGTTCGGTGACCAGCTTTGCGCAGCGTGCGATGGTGGAGTGCTGGACGATCCGAGGCATGGCGCGGCCGGCCGAACTTCCCATGAGCACGCTGGCGACCATCTTCGCGCATGAAGTCACGCGGCTGGACGATGAGTACCTGACACTGCCTCCTTCTTTGGCGGCGTTGTCGGAAGCCATCACTCGCCACCGGACCATCCATTGAACGGTGGCTGCTCCAAGCGAGCAACAAATCCCTGCCTCAAGCGGACAATGTCATTTCGCTAGTCGAACACCGTAAGGTTGTTGGGCTGGATGCGGGGGGCACCGCGGGTAACTTGCTCGCCCCGCTTTGCGTTTCCCTCGGTGATCAGATCATGAGTCTTGGTTCCAGCACATGTCGAGATCGGTGATCAGGCAGGACTCGTCACAGGAACGTCGTCATGATCAACAAATCTACGCCGCCTAACTTCCTCGAGGCCGGTTGGTACCTCAGCTACATGAACTACGCTGCTACGGGAGAAGGTCTGACGTCGTGCTTGGCTGTGGCCGCCACAGCCAAAGCCGCGGAGCAGATACTTAAGGAGAAGCTGCCTGAGTACTTCCACCGTGGCATCGTAACGACGCCCATCGATGCATCTGCCGACGATGAGGCCAGGACAATGATTCAGTGGATTCCTCTGGCCGCAAGCGAGATCCTGCGGCAGATCCCGCCAAGCACGGGGCACTACTTCACCGAAATCCACTACAACTTGTCGTGATGATCGAAAGAGCTGTAGTTGATGTAGAAGTAGTGGCTCTGAGTACGGCACTTTCCTTCGACTCATAGTGGCCTGTACCGGGTCCTTGTTGAAGCGTCGCGGGTGATAGCTGCATCGCGAAAAGGTGGCCTTAGCCAATTCCGATCCTAGGCAACGCTGATCACGATACCGGCGCGCTGATCGTGATCGATTGGTTCAGGTGATCAACTTCATCGGTGTGCGCATCGAAATGCCACAGAGCGAGGCGCGGGAGCACCGTAGGCACACAGCCCTTAAGCGGAGACTCGCGAGCATCGCATGAGGTGCCGCTCTGCGACGTGGTAAGGGTCGAGGTCTGAGATTGCTAGCGTACAAACAGAACGCCCAAGAGGCCGTATAAGGCGGACTACCAGCCGATCGAGAAGAAGTGGCGACTCACCCGCGCCGCGCTGGAGGTGCTGGCCGAGTGCCACCACCCCTGCACGATCGTCACCAAGAACGCGCTGGTCGAACGCGACCTCGACCTGCTTGCCGCGATGGCACGCGAACAGCTGGTGCAGGTGTTCATGTCGGTGAACTCGCTGGATAACCACCTCGCCGCGAAACTCGAACCACGCGCCAGCGCACCGCACCGCCGCCTCAAGGCCATCGCCGCGCTGGCCGAAGCCGGCGTGCCGGTGGGCGTGCTGG
>Ga0134125_10011093_pt1 | contig 10099 bp, 8 predicted proteins | sample KB31751_FD_96464 | JGI IMG/M metagenome (GOLD analysis project Ga0134125, IMG submission 96464) | Terrestrial soil microbial communities with excess Nitrogen fertilizer from Kellogg Biological Station, Michigan, USA - KB3-175-1 | ecosystem: Environmental > Terrestrial > Soil > Unclassified ... | reverse complement strand
GTCACCAACACGCGACTGACCGTGCACCTGCCGCTCATCGTGCCCCCGGGCTGCGGCTTCCGCGTCGGCAGCGAGACGCGCGAGTGGGTCCCGGGCAAGGCCTGGGTGTTCGACGACACCATCGAGCACGAGGCCTGGAACCTCTCGGACGTGCCGCGCGCGGTGCTGATCTTCGACATCTGGAATCCGTTCCTGACACCGGCCGAACGGGACCTGATCCGCGCCGCCACCGAGGTCGTCGGCACCTACTACGGCGCAACCACCCCGGAGGCACTGTAATGCTCGTTCCCCTGAGGCCCGCGCCAACCAAGGTCGCCGCGGCGGTGCTGGCCATCCTCGGCGCGGCCTCGCTCAGCGCCGGCAACGCCGCGACTGGCGAGCCGGAGAGCGCCCTGCGTGCCTGCGCGGGAATCGGGTCCGACGCCGAGCGGCTCGCCTGCTACGATAAACTCGCCGGGCGCGGCGCCCCGCTCGCTGCCGCGCCGGTGGCGCCGCGTGCGGCGGTCCCGGCCGCCCCGGCGTCGGCACCGGCGGCCGTCACCGCGCCGCCCGCCGCAGCGCCGCCGGTAGCACAGACTTTCGGCAGCTACAGAGCCGAGCACCCCCAGCCGGCATCCGCCGCCGCCCCAGCGCTGGAGGCGCGCGTGACCTCGGTGACCAGGCCCACCAGCGGTCACATGACCGTGCAGCTGGAGGGCGGGGCAATGTGGGAGCTCGACGACGGGGATCCGTTCCTGGCCGCCGGGGACACCGTGACCATCACGCGCGCGGCGCTCGGGTCCTACATCCTGCACACGCCGCGGCATCGCGACCACCGCGCACATCGGCTGCGCTGAGCGCGCCAAAAAAAACGGCGGGCCCTGAGGCCCGCCGTTTAAGTCAAGCGAACTCCTGCCTTAGAACTGCGCCGTGACGGTGGCGAACAGATACCGCCCCATCGCGTCGTAGACTCCAGGGAAGGTGTTGCCGTTGCAGTTCGCGCCGGCCGGGCTGCTGGTGGAGCAGTCCACTCCCGTCACGATCGGCGGCGACTTGTCGGCGATATTGTTGATGCCGAGCTCCATCCTGATGTTCTTGTAGAGGTTGAACGTCCCCGTCAGGTCGAGATAGTTGAAAGCCGCAATGTGCGCCAGCGGCAGGTACGGGGTCTTCTGCAAGAACGGATTGGTGGTCGCGGACTCGGAGCTGTTCGAACCGAAATAGCGCCATCTCAGGTTGAGGTCCAGTCCATCCCATGGTGTCGACCAGGTGGCGTTGAACACATGACGCCACTTCGGGTTACCGCCGCCGCAGGTCGCGCCGAACAGTTGGAGGCAGTCGTACGAGCCACCGCCCGCGATTGGCTGGGTGATCAGGTCCTTGAGGTACGTCCCCTCGACCGAGAACAGCAGCGAGCCCATGGCCGCCATGCTCATGCGGTAGCTGCCCTTGAGGTCGATGCCCGAGGTCCTGAGCGAACCCTGGTTCACGTTGGGATCGTCGACGAACCCGTTCGGGGTCCTGAACAGCGAGCCATTGGCGTCGCGGTGTATGGCCGCGCAGCCCACCCCGGTCGTGATGCAGTTTTGCAGGATGGCGTCACCGCCAACGGGCCCGATGCGGTTGTCGATCTTGATGTGGAAATAGTCGATCGACACCGACAGGTTCGGTACCACCCGCGGCTGCAGCAACAGGCCCACGGTGTAGGTATCGGCCACTTCCGGCACGAGGTTCGGGTTGCCGTTGAACCGACCGTTGTACTGGAAGGCCGCGTTCGCCCCGATGTGGCCGTACTGGGCGGGCGTCACTCCTGTGAGCGCGCACTGCGCTGGCGTCGCCTGGGGTACCACGCCCGAGCACGGATCGTGCGCACCGTCCAGGCCCACGGCCTGCGGCGTGAACAGCTCACCGATATTCGGCGCACGCACCGCGCGCTGGAAGCTGCCGCGGAAGCGGGCGTCACGCACCGGCGCCCATTCCAAGCCGAGCTTGTAGGTGTTGGTGTTGAAGCCGAGGCTGTACTTGGAATAGCGGTAGCCGCCTTCGAAGGCGAGATCGTCCGCGCCCGCTACGTGGCTGGCGAGCGGCAGACGCACTTCCGTGAACGCTTCCCTGACGGTGAAGCTGCCGTTGATCGGCGACACCGCACCGCCCGAGCCGGCCGCCGAGCCCTGCTGGTCGAGGAAGTCCGGCAGGTAGTTCGTGCTCTCTTCGCGCCACTCGACGCCGATGTTCATCTGCAGGCCCTGGTCAGCCGAAGGCAGCTTCACGCCGTACTTGCCGAGGTCGCCCGTGACCGAGCCGTTCGCGACGTATTCCGTCGTGTTACCGACCACGATCAGCGGCACCGACAGGAACGCGGTTTGCGCAGCCGTCACGCCGTTCGGGTGCCAGATATTCCAGGGCACGCAGGCGGGATCGGGAGCGAACGCCGTGCCGGGAGGCACCAGCGGACCGGCGCCGAGCGGGTTGGTGGGTCCGCCGCAGACCGGCTGTCCCCCGGGGCCCGGCAGCACATTCAGCGCTTCCTGGATGGCGGTGTTGTTGAGGTAGTTGAGGTTGCCGTTGTTGTTGTCGACGAGCGCATGCTGGGCATAGACGTCGTACGTCCAGGCATCACCGAAGTCGCCCTTCACGCCCAGCACCTCGCGTGAGGAGTTGGTGACGAAGGTCGCGATGCGATTGCCGCCCTCGACATTGCGGCGCCCGATGTACATGTTGATACCGGGGTAGGTGACGCCGTTGAACGTCTCGGTCGCGCCGCCGTTCGCCGCGAGGTTCGCCGGCGTACACATGGTCGCAGATTCCTGCGGCGTCAGCAGCGGATCGGCGCAGGGGATGAACGAGGGGTTGAAGAAGTCGCCGCTCGGGGCGATCTGCGCCTGCGACGAGTTGTGCATGAACATCACTTCCGCATACACATTCACATGCGTATTGACGTCGTAGTTGATGAACGAGCCGGCGGTCCAGCGCTCGTTCGGCGTCTGGTAGAAGTTCAGCGGACCGAAGTTGTAAAGGTCGCTGGAAAAATCGAAGGGCCGCATCAGGCCGGTCGTGCCGTCCACGGTATTGGTGAACAGCGCGCCCGACGGACCGTACGCCTGAAAATAGCCGCCGGCGCCATTCTTAGCCGACGTTCCTGAACCCGCGCAATGCAATCGCGTGTTGCCACCGGTCGGGGCCAGCGAGCAGGCGCTGTAGTCGAACTTGCCCTGCAACGCCGCGCCTTGGTTGTCGTACGTGATGTAAGCCGTGGCGTTGCCTTTGTTGTCGGCGAAGTTCGAGCCCATGAGCACCGAGACGTTCTTGCCGAAGCCGGTGTTCACGTTGCTCTCCGGCAGCGGGAAGCCTCCGGCAGTTACGAGTTGAGCCACTCCGTCCTGGTTATCGTTGTGGTGCTGGTTGAAGTGGTAGCCCGCCGTGACCTTCAAGCCCTCGAAGTGCGTATTGAGGATGAAGTTCACCACGCCCGCGACGGCATCCGCGCCGTACACCGCGGACGCGCCACCCGTGAGCACGTCGACGCGCTCAATCAGTGCGGCCGGAACCTGGTTGATGTCCGAAAAGTTGCGTCCACCGATCGATGAGCCGGGACCCAGGCGTCTGCCGTTGACGAGGACCAGCGTGCGCTGCGCACCCAGACCACGCAGGTCGACGTTGGCCGTGCCGTCGGCGCCGTTGGAGGTCGTCGAGTTCATGCCCGCGAACACCATGGGCAGATTGTTGAGCACGTCCTCGACGCGCGTCAGACCGGTCTGCTGCAGGTCGACCGCCGATACGGTCGTAATCGGGCTGATTGAGGTCTCGTTTGGTGTCTGCAGGCGCGAGCCGGTGACCACCACCTCTTCTACAGGTGCCGGTGCTGCGGCCGGTGCCGGGGCTTCCTGCGCATGTAGCGCCGTGACGCCGGCAGCGGCTGTCGCCGTCGCCAGCGCGAAGCGCACTGCGTGTTGCAAGCTGCGACTTTTCGCCATTGTATGGTTCCTCTAAGAAATGTAATTCGCGAATTTCATGAGTCCCGGCGCCCCGCGCTTCCGTTGCGCAAAAACCTTCCCTCGGGTCCGCCGTTTGGACTTGGGGGCGCATTAGAGCACCTTCGGGAATTGTTGCCAACCAGCCTCCCACGCGGGAACGCGCTTAATGCACGCTCTACCGCGTCTGGCGTACGCTTCGTCGCAGGCTTGTTGTAGTAGCGCAACACACGTTCCAGACCGTATCCCGGTCGGACACGGCGCCGAACTTGTGGCGTTTCAGGTAAACCAGCAGTTCGTCGCCACGGTAATGCGGGCGTCGCGTCCGTAGAAAGGCGCGACCTCGTGGAAGACGTAGGAGGGGAAGATCACGATCTGGCCCTCTTCGAGGTGGAACTCGAGGGGCCGGACGGCAAAGGGCGCCCTGAGGCGCCGGTTGGTAGCATCCAGATAGGCGTCCGCACCCGGGCGCGTGTCGAAAAAGCGCAGGACACCGCTGTCGGGGTGCTCGGACACACTTTCCCCGGCCCGCACGCAATACACCGCAGACCAGGAGGCGAGCGGGTGGTTGTGGGCGACGAACGAGCCGGCGTAGCGCGAGACGTGGAACCAGGTGTGGTTGTGCAGGGTGAGGCGCGAGAGCTGCTCGGGGGTAATCTCCGAGCTCTGCAGCACCGCCTGAGCCACGCTGGTAAGCATTGCCCGCCGCAGCTCCTGGATGCACGCCTCCGGCCACCGGAACAGGTCGAACCGGCTCTCGAAGGTCTCGAGCTGCGGCACGTGGGTCGGCGTGGGGTTGCGGTGCTGGTCGTTCTCGCGGGCGAGCAGCAGCGCCTCGAGCTCGCGGTTCAGCGGCCCGCAGCCGGGCACCCGTCCCACGGCGAACGGGACCGCGAACTGAGGGCTCAGGGCGAGCGGCACCGGCGGGCTCACCATGGGGGCAGTGCCTCCATGCGGGGATGGGCGAAGCGCAGGCGGGCGGCGACCAGCACAAGGTCGCGATCTCCGCGATTCAGGGCGACTTCGTGCATGATCGAGGCGGGAAAAACGGCAATTTCGCCGGGAACCGGATGCCAGACCTGGTGGCCGGGCGCAAACGGGGGGCGCAGCTGCGAGTTCGACGCGTCCAGGAACATGTTCGCCAGCCGGGTCTCGTACAGGCGCACCGCCGCGCTGTCGGCCCGGGACGGGTGGGGGGCGGGGACCGCGACGCAGTAGAGCGCGCACCAGCTGGCGAGGGGGACCGAGGCGGCCGGCAGCGCGCCATTTGGACGGACGACGACGAAGCGGGCTCTGGCCTGCACCGCGAGGCCGTCGAACTCAGCCTCGGTGAGGGTGCTCGCCGCCATCACCGCCTGGCAGACCGCGCCGAGGACCTCGCCGCGCAGGTTCGCAGCCGCCGGCTCCGGCCACTCGAACAGGTCCTCGCGGCTGCGGAAGCACAGCGGGTCGGGCTTGAGCTGCCCGTCGCGGTACGCCTCCGTGGCCCGGGCACCGAAGAGCGCCAGAAGCGCGGGGTTGAGCGCCTGCGCGCCCGGGAGCAGCGCGCTGATGAACGGCACGGCGAACAGGGGATTTACGCTGAGGGGCGGGACGCTCATGGCTGCTCCATACCTGCGAGCGCCTCGACGAGCGGTTCGAGCTCACGGGCGTAATGCCGGGCGCGTCCCGAGGCGTGGCGGTACACCCCGCGGCGCACCTGCCAGACGCTCGCGGTCTTGACCGCGCCGCCCCGGCGCGCTTCGAGGTCAAGGCAGGTCTCGTCCCAGGGGACGCCGCAGAACTCGAACAGGCGCTGAGCCTCGCGCCGCGGGTCGCGCACGAAGTCATCGTAGTTGAAGTCCATGAGGTCGCTGCCGCAGACGCGGCGCCAGTGCCCCATGAGCCGCCGGTACTGCCGGTAGTAGTGCCCGATGTCGGCGAGGTCGAGCGCGTAGCTCATGCGCTGGTCGAGGTGCAGGAAGTAGATCGACAGGCAGTTGTCCAGTGCATCGCGGGTCGTGTGCACGATGCGCGCGCGCGGAAACAGCCGCCGGATGAGGCCGAGGTAGAGGAAGTTGTCGGGGCGCTTGTCGGTGACCCAGCGCGCCCCGGGAAAGACGCGCGCGAGCTCGGCGCGGTAGCGCGCAGCCGCCTGCTCCAGCAGATCCGGCGGCACGCCGGCCGCGGCCGCCGGAAAGGGCGCGAACAGCGTGTGAGCGAGCCGCGGGATGAGTTCCAGCTCCCCGCCGGGGGCCACCTCCGGCCGGGCGCTCAGCAGCCGCTCGGTGAGGGTGGAGCCGGAGCGGAACATGCCGCAGATGAAGAGGGGCGCGGGCGCGGCCTCGTCCGCAGAGGCCGCGGTCGGCACCTGCGGAAAGACCCGGATCAGTTCATCGACCAGCCGCTCGTGGGCGGCACGGTCGTAGCGCACCGCGGCCGGTGCGCTGGCGCGGCTGGCGGCGTTGGCGTCCCGGGCGGCGGCGAAGGCGGCCGGGTACTGCCCGCACGCGTCGAGGCAGCGCGCGAGCGCAAATCCCAGGCTGGCGCGATCGGCGGCACCCGCGGCCGGATCGGCGAGCGCGCGGCGCAGATCGGCAATCATGGGATCGGCGGGTCCGGCGATGTCGCTGAGGCCGGCGAGGCGGGAGAGCGCCTCGAAGCTGTGCGGCTGGAGCGCGAGCAGGCGCTGGTAGGTCGCGCGGGCCTCTTCGCGGCGGCCCAGGTCCTCGTGCAGGTTGGCGAGGTTTTGCAGGGCCGGCAGGTAGGCGGGATTCAGGGCGAGCGCGGCCTCGAGCTCGCGCTGCGCGGCCGCGGTATCATTCAGGCAGTCGGAGAAGATCACGCCGCGGTTCAGGTGCGCTTCCTCGGGCCCGTTGATGCCATGGGCGAGCGCCTGCGCGTAGGAGGCGAGCGCGGCCGGGTAGTCGCCGGTGCGGCGCTGCAGCAGCGCGAGGTTGTACCAGCAGTCCGGCAGGTTCGGCGCGCGCGCCAGCAGTCGCTCGTAGGCGGTGATGGCCTCGGTGAGCCGCCCGAGCTGCTCGAGCTGCATCGCCTCGCGCGCCGCGGCTGATTCGCTCGCCGCCACTCCTTATTTACCCTCGTGCAGCCACAGGCTCACCGCCGCGCACCCCTGCACTGCACGCCACGCGGTCAGTCGCGGATCCTGGGCGATGAGCGCCGCCACCGCTGCCTCCTTGCCGGTGCCGGCGACCACGAACAGCGGCTCCCGCACGGTGGCCAGCAGCTCCGGCGTCACGCTCACCGCCTGCATGCCGTCGGGGCGGTCGACCGGGATGGCGAAGTGGCCGCGGGCACGCTCGAGATCGCCGGCGTTGAATAGCGAGGCGGTGTGGCCGTCGGCGCCCAGGCCGAGCAGCCCCAGCCCGATGTGCAGCCCGGAGCTCAGGAGCGCGCTCAGGCGCCCCTCGTAGTCGGCCGCGGCCTGCGCGAGGGGCAGCTCGGTGCGCACGCGCAGCAGCGATTCGTCGGGCAGGCCGAGCACGTCGGTGAGCGGTCGGATCTGGTGATAGTTGCTGGCGGCGGCCTCCGCCGGGACGTAGCGCTCGTCGGAGTAGAGGAGGTGCAGCCGGTCGTCGTGCGAGGGCGGGCGGGCGCCGAGCGCGCGGTAGGCGGGCAGCGGAGTGGAGCCCCCGGCCAGCATGACCGCCGAGGCGCCGCGTGCGGCGAGCGCCTGCCCGAGACGCTCGGCGAGGGCTGCGTCCAGGGCGGCGCGCGAGTCGAAGCGGCGCACGGTGAGGGTGGTCATGGCGACATTGTCGCGCGCTTCAGCCGCCTTTGGGACGCTCACCGACGGTGGCGTGTACGGTGAAGTCGCGCCCGCCGCGCACGCCGTGCAGCTCCAGGCTCGTGCCCGGCTTGTGATTGGCGATGCGTCCGAGTGCGTCCTGGGCGCTGCGCGGGGCGGTGCCGTCGATCTCGAGCAGCAGATCGCCGGGCTGCAGCCCGGCCCGCTGCGCCGGGCTGCCGACGTACAGCGTGCCGATCACCACCCCGGGCTGGCGCAGCCCGAGCTGCTGGGCCTGCTCCTCGGACACGTCCTCGGGCACGATGCCGATCCAGCCGCGTACCACGCGGCCGTGCGCGATGATCTCGCCCATCACGCCGCGCACCATGTTCACCGGGATCGCGAAGCCGATACCCTCGACGCCGAGATTCTTGGCGACGATCGCCGTGTTGATGCCGACCAGCTCGCCGCCGGAGTCGATCAGCGCCCCCCCCGAATTGCCGAAGTTGATCGGCGCGTCGGTCTGGATGAAGTCCTCGAGCGGGGCGATGCCGAGCTGCTGGCGCCCGGTGAAGCTGACGATGCCATGCGTCACGGTCTGCGACAGGCCGATGGGGTTGCCGATCGCCAGCACGACGTCGCCGACTTTCAGCTGGTCGGAATGGCCGAACACGGCCACCGGCAGCGGCGCCAGGTCGATCTTCAGCACCGCCAGGTCCGTGTCCGGATCGCTGCCGACGATGTGCGCCTCGGCGATGCGGCCGTCGGCGAGCTGCACGCGGATCGAGTCGGCGTTGGCGATGACGTGGTGATTGGTGACGATGTGGCCCTCCTCGTCGACGATGACGCCCGAGCCGAGGCTGCGCTCGATGCGCTGGCGGTAGCGCGGCAGGTACTCGCCAAACAGCTCCCCGAGCGAGGGCGCGATGCGCTCGGTCACGAGGCGCGCGGTGTAGACGTTGACCACGGCCGGCGCGGCGCGCTGCACCGCGCCCGCGTAACTCACGTGCGAGGTCGCCGGCTGCGTGGCCGGCGCGGCCGGGGCGGCGGTCACCGCCGGCGCTGCCGCCGGCGCGGGCGGCGGCGGGCCGCGGACGAGATCCGGCCGCATGAGCACGATCAGGAAGGCGAGGGCGAGGCCCCCGGCCACCGAGCCGGCGACAAAAATCAACGCGCTTCCGAGGCGCCCGAGCATCACTGGACTCCGGGATTCCCGCCGCGGGCCCCGCTGGCCGGCGCGACGGAGGGGGGTGTTCGTTTGTGTATAATGCGCCGCCCCCCGCAAGGTACGAAATCGCGTCGCGCACGGTGCGGCGCGGTGTGCGAAATGCGAACGAACTGGAGACGGTTGGATGGCGGATCACGCAGTCGTCGCGGACGATGAAGTCGACCTGAGCCGGCGCAAGTTCCTGACCCGGGCCACGGTCGCCACCGGCGCGGTCGGCGCGGTGTTTGCCGCCGTGCCGTTCATCGAGTCCTGGAGCCCGTCCGAGCGCGCCCGCGCCCAGGGCGCGCCCTCCGAGCTCGACCTGTCCAAGATCGACGTCGGGCAGATGGCCGTAACCGTGTGGCGCCGCTCGCCCATCTACGTGGTCCGCCGCAGTCCCGACATGGTCGCGCGCGTCTCCGGCCACGACGCGGATCTCAAGGATCCCCAGTCCAAGGACTCCAACCAGCCGAAGTATGCGACCAACGTCCTGCGCTCGCGCACCCCGGAGTTCCTGGTGGTCATCGGCACCTGCACGCACCTCGGCTGCCTGCCCAAGCAGCACTTCGACAAGGGTGACCTGTACCCGAGCTGGCCGGGCGGGTTCTTCTGCCCCTGCCACGGGTCGCGCTTCGACCTCGCCGGCCGGGTGTTCGACGGCTCGCCAGCTTCGATCAACCTGAACATTCCGCCGTACTCGTATCCCAACCCCACGACGCTCCTCGTCGGGGTGGATGAGAAAGGAGAGGCGTGATGGCCGTGAAGACCGCCACCGGCGCGCCCGCCGAGCTGCCCCGCGGCAGCGCCCCGGCCAAGAAGGGCTTCCGCGCCTGGCTCAACAAGCGCCTGCCGGTCGATGAGTTCGTCTCCACCCAGCTGACCGGCTACTACGCGCCGAAGAATTTCAACATCTGGTACTTCTTCGGCTCGCTGGCTATGGTGGTGCTGGTGCTGCAGCTGGTCACCGGCATCTTCCTCACGATGTTTTACAAGCCGGGGGAAGCCACCTCGTTCGACTCGGTCGAGTTCATCATGCGCGAGGTGAACTACGGGTGGCTGATCCGCTACCTGCACTCCACCGGTGCCTCGGCCTTCTTCATCGTTGTCTACCTGCACATGTTCCGCGCTTTCCTGTACGGCTCGTACAGGGCACCGCGCGAGCTTTTGTGGCTGGTCGGCATGGCGGTGTACCTGGCGCTCATGGCGGAAGCCTTC
>Ga0134125_10011092_pt1 | contig 10100 bp, 10 predicted proteins | sample KB31751_FD_96464 | JGI IMG/M metagenome (GOLD analysis project Ga0134125, IMG submission 96464) | Terrestrial soil microbial communities with excess Nitrogen fertilizer from Kellogg Biological Station, Michigan, USA - KB3-175-1 | ecosystem: Environmental > Terrestrial > Soil > Unclassified ... | reverse complement strand
GGAGCCGGACAGTGGACGCTCACGCTGAAGCCCTTGCTGCACACCTATGTCGTGCGCTGGGGAGAGCCGTTGCGGTATCCGGGCCGGACCCAGCATGCGGTCCAGGACTGGCGCGCCTTCCCGGTCACCGGTGTGTCGTTCAACGACGCGGTCGCGTATGCGAAGTGGCTGGACGTCTCCGGCAGGCTGAAAGGGGCGCATGTCTGTCGGGACGTCGAATGGGAAAAGGCGGCGCGCGGCGCGGATGGCCGGGTGTACACGACCGGGCGGGTCCTGCGGCCGGCGGAGGCGAACTTCGCCCCCACCCACGGCGGCACAGACCTTGCTCTCGGTCCCGACGAGGTCGGCAGTCACCATGAATCGGTCAGTCCGTACGGAATCGAGGACGTGCACGGAAATGCGTACGAGATGGTCGGCAGCGCCAGATGGAACGAACAAGCAGCCATCCTCGGCGGTGACTGGGACAGGGAGCACGTCCAACAGCGCCTCGACGATCGGTTTCGTCAGGAGCCAAATTCGCGGAACGCGCAGTTCGGGTTCCGGATCTGCGCTGCGTTCCCCGGTCATCGCTAGGCCGGCCATAACCCCAGGAGGTCATGCGATGAAGCGAAAGTCCGCACTGGTCCTGTTCGTCATGATGTTGCTCGTGTTGGGACGGCACTCGGCCCAAGGCGAGATGTGCCGCCCCGCCAAACCAGCAACGGATTGCAAGCGCCTGGACTCGACGAGCCTGCCCCCGTGGAACGACGCGTACCTGGAAGGCCAGGGGCTCGAGCTCCAGTACTTCGCTCTGCCATCCGGTACCACGTTTCCACCCGCTCCTACGGCATCCCCGTTGACCTCGACGACGTCATGCGGGCCGTCACAGCCGGTTTCGGTGAACATCGCGCAATGCACAGCTGAAGCCCGAGGTATGGCCATATGCTCGGTGGACGTCGTCGGAAGCGTCAGGATGTGTGGCCACGGCAAGGACGACACCAAGCCGAACGGTGTCATCATGGTGAAGGGCTTCTGGGACGGTCGCGGCAAGTGGTCGCCGGGCGCTCCGGGGACCGTGACGCTTTCGTGCGCGGCTGGTGCGGTCAACGGCCAGCTCCCGCGGTTCGACGGTGCCATCACGAGCTGCATCGCGCTGGGCTACTATCCCGAGCCGAATCACGACCAGTTCCTCGCCTGCATTCGCGCCGTACGGGCCGACTATTGCGGAGACGGGCAGCCGCGCACTCTCGCCGGGACCTTGTTGGAGGTTCACGATCCCGATGTGAACCCGATGACAGGAGACATGTGCGGCGACTTCAATTTGCAATCGGAAGCGACCTGGTCTCCAGACGGTGCGGTGTGCGTCTACCACGACAGGTGGACCGGCCAGGGAATGGGCGCGGCGGACGGTTGTCAGAATTTCCTTCCCTTGCAGACGCGCGGGGCCCGTTGCCGCGCCTCTGACAAACCGGCTTTGCTCACCACACGCTCGCAGTGCAATCAGTGCCCGCTCACCCCGAACGCCAACCCGATCTGCGCCGACGCGGACCAAGAGGCGATCTGCCCGATTCGTGCGGCCGGATCCTCGGTGAAGCGAAAGGTTGGGAAGTCAAAATGACGCCCTACGCGTGGGGAGCCCTCGCGGTCGGGGCGGTTTGGATCGCCGGCGCGCTGGTGTCGTGGAGCTTGGACCCCCGGGCGTTGTTTCGGGGCGAAGATGGGCGGGCCAGCGCGTCGAAGCTGCAGTTCCTGATGTGGACGGCCACCGGGGTCTTCTCGTACGTCAGCGTATTCGCTGCCGCCTATGGGCGAGCCGGTTGGCAGGCTCGCGTCACGATACCGGAGGAGCTGATCGCGGCCATGGGTCTGGGCGTGACCTCGCTGATCGGCGCGAAGGCCATCACGACGTCTCAGGTGGCAACGGGCCGGGCCGTGAAGACCGCCGCCACCGACGCGAGCGTCTCGTGGTTGGTGACCGACGATCAGGGCAGCCTCGATCTCACCAAGATCCAGATGCTCGGCTGGACGTTCATCGCCATCGGGACGTACCTGATTCGCACCATCGGGCTCGTTCATCACCTCCCGGGTGGCGACGTCCAGCTTCCATCCATCGATCCCGGTCTGGTCCTTCTGTCGGGGATCGGGCACGCCGCGTATCTGGGCGGGAAACTGGTTTCCACCGAGACGCCGCGGTTGATGGGGGTGTCGCCGCCCAGCGGCCGTGCGCCGCTTCCGGTGACAATCACGGGCAACGGCCTGGGAACGAAAGAGGGCGCCTCCCTGATCCTCGACGGGGCCCCGGTGGCGATGTTCGTCTCGTCCTGGTCGCGCGAACGGATCGAGGTCACGCTGCCGCCGACGCGGCCAGACGGCACGCCGTGGCCTAAAGATCGCGCGGTGTCGCTGGGATTGATGAGCGGCGGGCGATTCAGCGCGAACAACATTCCCTTCACGTTCACCTGAGGATGCGCCTCTGCGCTGCGCGGCCCTCGCCACTTCCATGACAATGGAGGGGGGGGCCGCAGCTTGACGGGGCCGTTGAGATGGACAAAATTCGCCATATGCAGGGGGAGGACGGGCAGCTTCGGGCGGCGACGGCGGCGCCAGCCATCCTGAATGGATCCGTGGCCCGCCAGCCGACTCGGCGGATCGTGCTTTTGACGAAGCTCAAGACGACGACGCTGCGGATGGGGGCTGTCACGCAAGCGTTCTTCCGCCGGGGGGACGAGCTGGTCGAGACGGACTTCGAGAACGTCCCGCACGACGATCCGATGCTGGTGCCTCCGAAGCTGGGGTTTCGGAGCTTCGAGCGGATTCCCCACCATCGCGCGCGCATCGTTCTCACGTTCTTCCTGCTGGCGGCGGCGGCCGTGATCGTGCTGGACCGCCACTCGCTTCGAGACCTGCCCGCCCAGACGGAGCGGGTGGTTCGGTGGCTGATTGTCGAGTCGACGCAGCTCTGGGGACGCCTGAAAGAGCTGGTCGGAACGCACGTGGGCCGCGCGTAGGCTCACTCACTCCTGTCGCGGCGACGGACCGCTCGGTTCGATCTCGGAGGCTTTTCCGTACCCGCGCTGCTCCGGGTGTTCCAGAGGTTGCGACAGCAGGTGGCGCCTCACGTCGTTCGCCCACTCCGTGTCCGGATACTGGGCGACCATGCGCCGGGCCTCGTCGCGTGCCTCGGCGGCGCGTCCCAGCGCCGCCAGCGACTTGGAGATCGTCCAGCTGCGCTCCGCCGCGCCCGCGCCGCCGGCGAAGCGGCGGTTCCCGTCTCGTGCGAGCGCCAGGGCGCGGGCGGGATCGGATGCCCCGAGCTCACGCAGCTGGGACATCAGAGCGGCTTCGGTCGGACCAGGCGGGGTGGCCGGCGGAGACCTGCGGGGACGCGCGGCCGGCGGCAACGGATCCGGCGCGGGCGGCGGCGGATCCGTTGCGGGCGCCGGGAGCGGTGGGCCGACGTCCACCACCTCCTGCGTGCCCGCGGCGGGCGGCGGGCGGGGTCCGCGCCGCAGGGCGAAGAGGGCGCCGGCCAGCAGCGCGATGGTGACGAGCAGCACGGCTTTCGACTTCACGGCCTCACTTCAAGTTGGGGATCTCGTCGCGCGTGATCGTGTAGGAGCTCGCGTAGGCGCTCTGGATCTCGCTGAGCGAGTTGTCCGACGTCTGGTATCCGGCCCACACGTTCCAGAGGAGCCAGGGCGCGGTGCTGGGGAACATCGTGCTCGGTTGTGGAATCTTGCCGGTCTCGTGCAGCGGGATGGGCATCGCGCTGCCCACGATCCCCTTCATGGCCGTGTACAGCGACGTGAACGGCGGATTGGTGGCGTAGGTGTCACCGCCGGAGATGTCGACGGCCGCCTTGCCTGGGAAATAGCTGGCCGTGGGAGTGCCGCTGTACGGCATCAGCCGGACGATGTTGTGAAGGCCCTTGGTGTTCACGAGGTAGTCGTAGGTGTAGTTGTACAGCGCGACGAACTGCCCCGATGAACACTTGCTCCACCAGAACCACCCGTTGGCCTGGGTTTCGTGGAACAGCGCCAGCAGCACGGCGGCCTTGCCGGTCTGCAGCGTGCCGAGCTCGGTGACCAGGTAGTTCAGCTTCGACAGGTAGGACGTGTTCTCGCTGGTTCCGGCGGTGATCACGTTGGTGCACTGGGCGGACGAGTACGCGAGCATCGAGTTCTCGTAGGTGTCCGCGTTGGGCGGCGCCCCCATGTGATAACGGATCATGGTGATGCCGCCGGCGTTCCAGTAGGCGAGCGCGCGCGACGTGGTGCCGCTGGGATACAGGTAGTCGCCCCCCAGGATGGCCGGCGCCTTGCCGACGTTCGTCGTGTAGAAGGAGATGTCTCCCTCCGGGTTTGACCAGCTCGTCTCCTGTTGGCCTGACAGCACGCTCTTGCCGTAGACTTGGTACAGGTAGCAGAGCAGGTTCTTGGCTTGCGGTGTGGCCTGCGGATCGACAGGCGCGACGCCGCAGGCGGAGGTCGAGCCGCCGGTTCCGCCGCCGGTGCCCGATCCGCCGGTGCCGCCGGTGCTGGTCGACGGGCGGCCCCCGCCGCCGGCCATGCCACCGGTTGCGGGCCGTCCACCGGATCCGCCGGTGGCGCTCGTCCCGCCGGTTCCACGTGGCGCTCCCGCGGCACCACCGGCGCCGCTGACTGCGCCGCCGGTGCCCGAGCCGCCTCGCCCGCTGCTCGCGCCGCCCGTTCCCGTCGCGGTGCCACCAGTCCCGGTCGCTGCGCCGCCGCTGCCGGTCGTGCCTCCGCTGGCGGCGCCTCCGGTCCCGCTTCCCCCGCTCCCCCGTCCGCCGGTGGCCGTCCCACCGGTTCCGCTGCCCGGATTCCCGGTCGTGGTGCCGCCCATTCCGCCGGTCGCGCCCATGTCGCCGGTGTCGCTTCCGCCGGCGCAAGCCCACCCGGCAGACAGGACGACCACCAGACCGGCCAGCTTCAGCGCGGGCGTCGTCGAGATACGTGTGGACCGAACTTCCTTCATGGCGATCTCCTGTCGAGAGGGCTGCGCGGACGGCAGTCATCTCGGCAAGGGCCGTCGGCGCGACATTCCTTCCCGCGGAGTGCGGCGTTGGCCACGCCCGCCAGCGTCAGCTAGCGCAGATCGGGCGGCGCCAGCGTTCGTTCCGCCAGCGCGCGGAATGACCCGCGCGGGAACTGGGCCAGGTATCGCGCGCTCAGCGCGGCGGCGTCCGGATCGTGGTGATCGACGGCGGCCTCGATCGAAATCGCGAGCGCCTCGTCGGCCAGCGCACCGCGTGGGTGCTGGTCGAGATAGCGCGCCGCCAGAGCGCGTGCGCGCTTCGGGTCCCGGTCCGCGCGCAAGGCCCGCGCCGCTTGGATCAGCAACACCGGATCTTCGGACGGCGGTCTGACGACCGGCCGGCGAGAGTGAGCTTCGGTGGACGCCCGTCGCACCGTCTCGGGCGCGTGGGCCGGCATGGCGACGATGGGTTCATCGGCAGGCACGGGCGCCGGCGCCAGCCCACCGCGCACGGGCTGCGGGCGTGGCGCGGGGACGGGATCGGCTCTCCGCGAAACGAGCGTCTGGCACGATCGAAGCAACGCGGACGGCCACTTCGTCAAGGCGGCGCTGGCCACGGCACCGCTGCCCATCAAAAGAACCGCGACCAGGATCGGCCGGAGCGCCAAGCGTCGTCGGGGCACCGATCCGTGTCCCAGGCTCATCAACAGCCGTTGCTTTCGGCCCAGCGACAGATGAAACGGATCCAGGCTCTGGACCAGCTCGACGGCGCGCGCGTGCGTGCCGGGATCGCCGCCCGGTTGATGGACGGCCCCCTCGACCAACCGGTCGAGCGGCCCGAGCTGCTCGTCGTCTCTGGTCTGCATCACGACCCCGATCCCTTCCGTGCGCGCCCCCGGATGCTGGCCGTCGGGTCATACCCGCGCTGATAACGCGCGACCAGCGCCATGAACTCTTTCCGGGCCACGTGCAACCGCTTCCAGACCGTGTTCACCGGAACGCCCTGAACGCGCGCAATCTCTTCCCCGGACAACCCTTCGACCTCGAACAGCACGAACGCGGCGCGGCGGTCGACGTTCATCTTCGAGAGCAGCGCGAACAGAATCCGTTGGTTCTGTTTACGTTCGAGCACACCCGCCGGGCTGGCCGTCTGGTCCGGGATGCCGTCGACGGCATCGGTGTGCTCTCGGGTGAAGATGTTCTTGATCCACCGCCGTCGCCGGAAGTCACGGACCTGTCGCCGGGTGATGCGGTACAGCCAGGCCGCGGGATTGACGCCGTCGAACGCGTGAAGCCGCCGGCTGGCCACCAGGAACACCTCCTGGGCGATGTCCTCGGCGTCCGCTTCGCGGATCCCCAGCGCCCGGATCCACTTGAGCACGCTCTCGCACCAGACGCCGTAGAGCGTCAGAAAGTTGGTGCGGCCTGTCAGGCGCGAGCTGGGGTGCACAGGGGCGCATCCCGGCGGCATCGTGTCCACCGGGACCGAAGAGCCGGCCATCACCGAGACAAAGGGCACGCCCCCGAAATTCTTTTCCCGAAATCGACGTCCCAGAGAAAAAAAGTCCCCGTCGGAACGGCGCGCCGTGACGGTTGGTTCGGATATGGTTGTCCGGTGCGCAGGTGGGCCACGGGTCGTCCGGCACTGAGCCTGGCTCTGCTCGTCGTCTTCGAAGCGGTCGCCGCGGGGCAAGGCGCTGCGGCGGACCCCGCCTCGCTGGTGGGCGGCTCCAGCGCCTGCCCGACGCCAAGCCTGGTGTGGCAGCACCTCCTACTCCTGGTCCCGGAGCAGCTCCTGGCGGATCGGCTCGCCGCGAGCGGCGGGCCGGTCGCCCCGGTGGAGATCGTCGACCTCGGTCCGTCGTTTCGGGTCACCGCCGGAAAGAGCGTGCGCGAATACCAGGACGAGGCGCGCGACTGTGTCCGACGCGCTCAGTTTGCCGCGGTCTTCGTGGCGGTGGCCGCGGGCGCCGCCGGCACGACACCCGGTGCGTCGCCCGCGACGTCGCCGCCGGCGACCGCGGTGCCGGCCGTCTCCGCCCAGGCCAGTGCCGGCCCGGCGCCTGCCCCACCGCGCGCACGCCTGGACCTGGGCGCGACGGTGGGGGCCGCGATGGGCGGCGGTGAGACCGTCCTCGCGCCCGGGCTCTCACTGAGGCTTGGCGTTGGTCGTCGCCGCCTGACTCCCGTGGTGGCCCTGACCGTCCTCGCGCCGTTCGAGGCGCAGGCCCGGGATGTCGACATCCGCCACTGGCAGGCGAGCGCCGACGCCGACGTCCGCGCCGTCGCGCGCGCCGGGAGCGGTGGCGTGGCCTACGTCGAGCTTGGCGCGGCGGCGGCGCTTCTCTGGGATCGGCCCACCAGCCTGGCTGTCGCACGGACGCAAGTCTCGTTCGTTGCCGGCCCACGGGCCGCCGCGGGGCTGGTGTTCGCAACGCGGGGCCGTCTTTCGCCGTTCCTTCTGGTGCACGCCATCTGGTTTCCCAACGCCCCGCAGCTGTTCGCGTTGCCGGCCGGCGATCTCGGCCGCGCCGTCTGGAACGTCGGTGCCACCGCCGGCGCCTCGTGGGGACTGCCGTGATGCGGGGGCGTTCGCGTTGGGCCGTGGCGGTCGTCTTGACGTTGCTCCTCGCGGGCGGGTGCGACGCTCGAAAGGACCTCGGGTCGAACGTCCTGTGGGCCTCGCTGTTCGAGGGGGGAACTTTCGACGAGTGGACGAGCGAGCCCGGCGGCTCGGCCAGCGCCTTCCCGGCGCCCAACAGCATCGCGGTGTCCGACGCCGGCGCCCATCACGGTCAGCATTCGGCCTTGCTGACGATCGAGGCCGGGCCGGACGGGACCCAGGCCAACGCCGGGCTGGCGCGCAAAGGCGGCCTGCCCGGCGAGGCGTACTACAGCGCCTGGTACGAGCTGCCCGGCCCGGTCACGGTCGGGACGTTCTGGGTCCTGTTCAAGTTCAGGCTTCGCACCGACGCCAGTGACGCCAACACGGAGAAGGAGTTCTACGACCTGGGTCTGGTGAACGCGGCGGACGGCTCGTTGACGCCGTCGCTTTACGATCATCAATCAGGCGCGAACGTGCCGTTCCTCGCGGCCCCGGTCGTCAGGACCGGCGTCTGGTTTCAGATTGAGGCGTTCTACCGCAACGCGCAGGATGATTCGGGGCGGCTGACCATCTGGTTGGACGGCCGGCAGGTCGTGGACGTGAATGGCCCCATGGCACCGACGCCTTGGGTCGAATGGGACGTCGTCAACGTTGGCGAAAACCTGACGCCGTCGACCGTCGCGGTGGGCATCGACGATTGCGCCATCAGCCTCTCTCGCGTGGGACCAACCGGGATCATCTCTGAATAGAGGATCTATTTACAGCACCGATCTTTACAGCGCGGATCTTCGCACCCTGCTACTCTTGGCGGGAGTTCCGTCCGTACGCGCTTGGTTGGTCGAGCGCCACGCCTGGGCTTCTGAGGCGGCAGGTCCGTCGAAAGCGGAGGCTAGGGATGTCGACGGAGCCGCAGGGCGCGCAGTTTTTTGACGAGCACAAGCAGGACCGCGGGTGGGCAAAGGTGGTCGTCAAGCGTAAGCCGGCCCTGGGCGGGCTGATCGCCCTCGACATCCTCACGACTGAGCCGGGCCTGGGGAGCTTCTTGCGCGCGCTCGATCGGGCGCCGCTGCAGGTGCATCAAACCGGCGAGGGGGGCGTGACCTACCGGTTTGCCTGGGCTTCGGGCTACGCCAACGGCACCATGGTCCGCGTGCAGGGCGTTCTGCTGAACGATTAGCCGCCCGGGGCGGGATCCCATGCGGGGACGGATGGTTGGATTGCGGGGTGAGGGGGCGTCGGGCGGAATTGCGATCGGGCCCGCGCACTTCATGCTCCCCCGGATCGCCGTCGCCGAGCGCCGCATCTTGCGCCGGGACCGCGCCGCCGAGATGGCGCGCCTCGACGAGAGCGTCGCCAGCGCGGATGAGCAGCTCGATCGGCTGCAGCGTGTGCTGGCCGACGACAAGGGGCCCGGCGCCGAGCTGGTCCAGGCCCATCGGCTGATGCTCCGCAGCCCGGAGATCGCCGGGGAGTCGCGGCGGCTCATCCTCGAGGAGTGTCTGGGGGCCGAGTGGGCGGTCACGCGCGCGCTGGACAAGGTGCGGGCCGCCTTCGCGCGCGTCGCGGACCCCTACTTCCGCGAGCGCGGCGGCGATTTCGAGTCGGTGGGGGAACGGCTGCTTCGCACGCTGCTGGGGCTGCCCGAATGGCACACCAACAACCCCAGGGTCGGGTCCATCGCCATCGCGGTCGACCTGGCGCCCCTGGATCCCTTCCACCTTCGCGCGGCCGGCGTCGCCGCGATCGTCAGCGAGAACGGCGGCAGCAGCTCGCACGCGGCCATCGTCGCCCGCGCGCTGGAGCTGCCGTACGTCGTCGGCGTCAAGCAGCTGGCGGGGCAGGTGGCGTCGGGCGCGCTCGTGATCGTCGACGGCGCGGCGGGCGACGTCATCGTCGAGCCGTCCGAGGAGACCTGCCAGACCTACCGCGCGCGGGCCGCCGCCCAGCAGCAGCGTGCCGCGCAGCTCCTCTGCGATCGCGATCTCCCCGCGGTGACGACCGACGGCGTGCGGATCAACCTGGGCGCCAACATCGAGTCGCTGGTCGGGGTCGGCGGGGTCAAGACGGCCGGCGCGGACGGCATCGGTCTGTTTCGCACGGAGTTCCTGTACCTGGAACGCGCCGACCTGCCGACCGAGGATGAGCAGTACCAGGACGCGCTGTCGGTCCTGAAGGCGGTCGGCGGCCTGCCGGTGACGTTTCGCACCCTGGATCTGGGCGGCGACAAGCTGCCGCTGGCGATCAAGATGCCGCGCGGGCCGAACCCGGCCCTGGGTGTGCGGTCGATCCGGTTCTCGATCGGACAGCCCGAGATCTTCCGGACGCAGCTCCGTGCGCTCTATCGCGCGTCCGCTTCGGGACCGCTGCGAATCATGTTGCCGCTGGTGTCGAGCGTGACCGAGCTGCGCCGCGCGCTGGCCATCTGCGCGTCGGTACGCGCCGATCTGACGGCCGCCGGCGTCTCGTACGACGCCTCGGTGCCGATCGGCATCATGCTCGAGACGCCCAGCGCGGTGGT
>Ga0134125_10011091_pt1 | contig 10100 bp, 8 predicted proteins | sample KB31751_FD_96464 | JGI IMG/M metagenome (GOLD analysis project Ga0134125, IMG submission 96464) | Terrestrial soil microbial communities with excess Nitrogen fertilizer from Kellogg Biological Station, Michigan, USA - KB3-175-1 | ecosystem: Environmental > Terrestrial > Soil > Unclassified ... | reverse complement strand
TCCACATTCGAGACCAGATGCATCACATGGCTGTAGCGCTCGATGAAGAAGCTGCCGGTGACTTTGACGGCGCCGATCCTGGCCACCCGGCCCACATCATTGCGCCCCAGATCGAGCAGCATCAGATGCTCGGCCCGCTCCTTGGGGTCGGCCATCAGTTCCTCGGCCAGGCTCGCGTCTTTTTCCGGCGTGGCGCCCCTTGGCCTTGTACCGGCGATCGGCCGGATGGTCACCTTGCCGTCGCGCAGCCGGACCAGAATTTCGGGACTGGAGCCCACGATCGAGAAGCCGGGAAAGGAGAGATAATAGAGAAAAGGCGAGGGATTGAGCCGGCGCAGCGCGCGGTAAAGCGAGAAAGGCGGCAATTCGAAAGGGCGGCGGAAACGCTGGCTGGGCACGACCTGAAAAATATCGCCCGCCTTGATGTAATCCTTGGCGCGGCTGACCACCGAAAAATATTCGTTCCTGGTCATGTTGGATTCGATTTTCGTTTCCGGTTTCATGCCGGCTGGCGCCTCGACATTGGGCGGCAGCGGCCGGTCGAGCGCCGCCACCGCGTCCTCGATGCGTTCGCCCGCCCGCGCATAAGCGGCCTTGGCTTCGACCGCCGGATCGGGCCAGACCGGCGTCACCACCACGATCTCGTCCTTCACCGTGTCGAAGATGGCGATGATGGTGGGGCGCAGCAGAATGGCGTCGGGCAGGCCCAGCCGGTCGGGCGGCATGTTGGGCAGATGCTCGATCTGGCGCACCATGTCATAGCCCAGATAGCCGAACAGTCCGGTGGCCATGGGCGGCAATCCGGCGGGCAATTCCACGCGCGTGGCCTGGGTCAGCGCGCGCAACGACTCCAGTGGCCGGGCCTTTTCCGCCACATAGGTGCCGCCGCCGAGCGCGTGGGGATTGATCTCCGCCACGTCGCCGCGGCAGCGCCAGATCAGGTCGGGCCGGATGCCGATGATGGAATAGCGCCCGCGCGTTTCCCCGCCTTGCACGCTCTCCAGCAGGAAGGCGTTCTCCTGCCCCTCGCCAAGTTTGAGGAAGGCTGAGACCGGTGTTTCCAGGTCCGCGACCAGGCGGCGAAACAGGACCTGAGGCCGTCCGGCTGCGTAAACTCGCGCGAAAGCCTCGAAATCCGGCGACAAACTCATAAAGGGAGGCTCACGCCAGACTCATGATTGGCCGCCGATGGCCTGCTGCAGGAGTTGCTGGTTGACGGTCACGCCCTGGCGCTGGCGCTCGGCATTGGACAGCGACAGGACCAAATCGCCTGCCGCCTGCTGGGACAGTTGGTCCCAGCCTTGGGCGAAGATCTGCGCCGAATTGGCCGTTTGCGGATGGGCGATGCCGGTCACCTTGGCGATGATGTAGTTGCCGCCGGTGCCTTGCGGCGCCTCGACCACGCCGCCCGCGGGCGCCTCGAACAATTGTGCGATGAAAGCCGCCGAAAAAGTGGTGTCGGCGGTCTCCCGGCTCAGCCCCGGGCTTTGCAGGACCGGCACTTTCAATTCCTTGGCGATGCCGGCGAGATTGCCATCTTTCTGCGCTTGCGCGGTCAAGCTTTGCGCCTTGGCCGCGACTTGCCTGGCCTTTTCATCGGCCATCCAGGCCGCCAGGGCTGCGTCTCTCACCTGGTCCAGCGGCTTGAGCTTGGCAGGGGTCTGGCCGTCCACCTTGATGTCGTAATAGGCGCCGCTCTTGGCAGGGAAGGGGTCGTTGTCCTCGCCCACTTCCTGGGTGAAGGCGGTGGCGAGGAATTCCGGATCGGGCGGCAGATCGGCCACTTTCTGTCCGTCGGGTCCAAGGCCGTTCTTGTCCACCGCCGCGATCTTGCCAGAGCGCATACCGACTTTCTTCGCCGCCTGGGCGATGTCGGCGCCGCCGGAGCGGGCATCCTCGAACGCATTGACCATGTCGGTGATCTTGGCGCCGGCCAATTGCAGCGCCAGTTGCTGTTTGATCTTGTCCTTCACTTGGTCGAGCGCGTTGGAGACTGCGGGCGTCACTTTGGTCACTCTCAGAAGCACGTAACCGTTGATTGCGCCCTTGACCGGATCGCTCACCTGACCTGGCGGCAGCGAGAAGGCCGCGTCTGCGCGCGCTTGGTCGGATAGGTCAGCCTTGGAAAGCGTGCCCAGGGTAAGGTCTTGGGGGGAAATCTTGCGCTGGGCCGCCAGGGCCTCGAAGGTCATGGCGCCCGACGTGATCTTGTCATGCGCCGCCTTGGCCTCGGCCTCGCTGGGGAATTCGATCTGCTGGATGTCGCGCTTTTCCGGAATCATATAGTCGGTGAGGTGCGCCTTATAGTCATCTGCGATCATCTTGTCGGTGACGGTCACCTGGCCGGCCACGTCCTCAGGCGTGACGGCGGCATATTCCAGCTCACGATATTCGGGAGTGGAGAAACGTTCGGGATGGGCTTTGACGTATGCCGCCAGAACGGCATCGGGCGGCGGGGGGATGGGGCCAAGCGAATCCGGCGAGACGATCACATAATCGGCCGCGCGCGTCTGAGTGGCGTAGAGAAAGATGGCCTGGGCATAGCCCTGGGGCAGGCGGAAGCCGGCTTCCAGGCTGTTGGTGAGTTGCTGGCGGGTGGTGTCGCCGCGCACGCTCTCCAGGAAACTCTGCTCGCTGTAACCGGCATTGCTCACAATCTGCAGGAACAGGGCGTGATCGAAATTGCCGCTGGCGCCCTTGAAGGCGGGCATGGCGCGAACCTGCTGGGCGAGCTCAGCGTCGGGGGTGATGAGGTCCAGCCGGACTGCCATATTGTCCAGCGCGGTGCGGCTGATGGTCTGCTGCAATTCAGCCGGGCCCAGCCCCATGCGCTGTGCCATGTCCGAAGTGATCTGGATGCCCGATTGCTGGCTCTGGTTGCGCAAGAGGTTGCGGTAGTCGCGCGAAAAGTCCTGGGACGAGATTTCGGTCGAGCCCACCGTGGCCACGGCCGTGCCGGAGGACTGTCCCGTGAAGACGTCGGCGATGCCCCAGACGATGAAACTGAGCGCCAGCGCTCCCATCAGGATTTGCGCAGGCCACGCACGGGAAAGCTTACCCAACCATTGAATCATTGCCGGACGTCCACCGTTTTACGAAAAAGGCGGCGAATGATAGGGAGGGGGGCTCTTTAGGGCAACAGCGCCCTGAGCGGCCAAAAGACCTACAGGGCTCAAGGTGCGCAGCGGTAGGCCACAATAAAGGGGAATGAATTTGCGCCAGTTGGTGGCCGGGAACTGGAAGATGAATGGCCTCATTGCCGACCTGGCCGAACTTGAGGCGCTCAAGCGCGGCCTGGAATCGCCTCCCTCTTGCGATGTCCTGGTCTGCCCGCCGGCCAGCCTGATCGCCCGGGCAGCCCAGGCCGTGAAGGGGGGCTTCGCGATCGGCGCCCAGGATTGCCACGAAAAAGCGTGCGGCGCCTTCACCGGCGACATTTCGGCCGAGATGCTCAAGGACGCCGGTGCCACCGCGGTGATCGTAGGCCACTCGGAGCGGCGCCAATATCATGGCGAAAGCGACCGACAGGTCGCCGCCAAGGCCTGTGCGGCATGGCGCGCCGGCCTGTCGGCGATCATCTGCGTCGGTGAAACCGAAAGCCAGCGCGACGCGGGCGATGCGCCGCAAATCTGTCATGACCAGATCGCCGGCAGCGTTCCCAAAGAGGCCACGCCCGCCAATACGGCCATCGCCTATGAACCGGTCTGGGCGATCGGCAGCGGCAAGACGCCCAGCGACGACGACATCGCCGCCATGCACGCCCATATCCGCGATTGCCTGGTGGGGCATCTGGGCGAGGCCGGGAAGGGGATGCGCATTCTTTATGGCGGCTCGGTCAAGCCGGCCAACGCCAAGGCCATCCTGGCGATTGCCAATGTCAATGGGGCGTTGGTGGGCGGGGCCAGCCTGAAGGCCAAGGATTTCCTGGGCATCATTTCCGCAGCCAGACCCGCCTAAAAGCCGGAATATTGCAACCAGGGCGAGCGGAACCTGGTTTTCCTAAGCCAAGCTTGCCGCCCCATTGCGCCGTTAACCAGGATTTTCGACATTTCCTTAACGCGAGCACGCCATCCTGCACCCACAGCAACAGGGGTGGGGCATGGCGCGTCTTAGCTATGACAGCGTCGAAGCATTGATCTATGACCCGGTGTCGGCCAACCGCACCGCGACGCGCGCTGCTTTGTATTCGCTGGGTTTCCGCCGCACCGAAACCGTCCCCACCCTGGAATCGATGGTGGAAGTCATCCAGCGCCAGCCGCCAGATATCGTGCTGGCGGAGGCGCAAGGTGCGGCCGAGGAATTGTGCCAGGCGATCCAGCAGCTCCGCCAGGGCGCGGCCGGCTACAATCCCTTCATCGTGATCATCGTCACGGCCTGGGAGAAAAGCGAAAGCCTGATCACCAAGGTGGTCAATTCCGGCGCCGACGATCTTCTGCTCAGGCCGTTCTCGACGTCGCTTCTGGGCGCGCGCATCGAAACTCACATCGATCGCCGCAAGGGCTTCGTCATCACCACGGACTATGTCGGTCCCGACCGCCGCCGGGGCAACCCGCGCGACAAGGACATGGACATGTTCGATCCGCCCAATTCGCTCAGGATGAAGGCCAAGGACAAGATGGCCGCCGATGTCATCGCCAAGAAATTGGATGAGGACCTGAAAGTGGCGCGCGACCGGCTCACCGGTGAGAAGCTGCGCCGCGATTCCTTCCAGATCTGCATCCTCTGGCGCTTGATGCAGGAACAGCAGGCCGGCGCGCCGCAATTCGAAGTCGATATGCGCAAACTGAGCAATCTCACCAAATCGATCGACCGCAGGCTGGCGGGCGGCGAGCATGAGAAGGCGCAGGAATTGTGCGCCACCGTGCTTGCCGCGGTCGAAGGCCTGCAGCAGGCGGTCGATCGCAATGCCTCGATGCATCTTCTGGGCCGGGGTGCGCTCAGCCTGCATCAATATCTCTGCCCGGAAAAATCGCCCGCCGATCAGCTCAACGAGATCGACAGCACGGTGGCGATCATTCGCGCCAGGTCCCAGACCACCGCCGCTTTGGCCTCTTAAGGGCCCGGTCCTTTTGCCCCCTGAGTTCGTCGCTCATCGCTCATGGGCGCTTTACGGCCCACATCGCTCCTCGCTCCTGCTCGGTGGGCAAAATTCCTCGCGCCCAAGAAGCAAGAGTTCCGGCATTTTCTGGCATTTCCGGGGCCCGCTTCCCATTTGGCCCGCTTTGCTCTAAGACCCGCGCTTATCCCCAAGCCGGACCCCTGTTACCCATGCAGACCATCCTTGTTTTCGCCGAATTGGTGATCGCCGTGGCGCTGATCATCTTCGTGCTGCTGCAGCGTTCGGAAGGCGGCGCGCTGGGAATCGGCGGCGGAGGTGGCGGCGGCTTTGGCGGCTTGTTCAGTCCGCGCGGGGCGGCCGACACGCTCACCCGCACCACCGCCATTCTGGCGGTCTTGTTTTTCCTCACCTGCGTGGGCCTCAATCTCTTGGCGCTTCATGGCCGCAACGAGAAATCGATTCTCGATGCGCCGGTGACGACCGGCCAGGGGCCGGCGCCCAAGCCCAAGGCTGCGGCTCCGGTCGTGCCGGCCGGTCCTTCGGTGCCGAAGCCGCAATAACGCGCGGGCCTTTTGGCCCCTGAGTTCGTCGCGCGTCCTCACGTGCTGTCCGCACGCGTCCCTGCGCCGCTCCTGCTCAGGTGCCAAAATTCCTCGCGCTTTCGCAACTTGTGGGCAGGCCAAATTTTTCTGTTTTTGTGCTTGAGCTATCGGTGCAGTTTCGCCATGTTGGCCTCCCATGGCCCGGTTAATCTTCATCACCGGCGGCGTGGTCTCTTCCCTCGGAAAAGGTCTGGCGTCCGCCGCTCTTGGCGCGCTGCTTCAGGCGCGCGGTTACAAAGTCCGCCTGCGCAAGCTTGATCCCTATCTCAACGTCGATCCGGGCACGATGAGCCCGTTCCAGCACGGCGAAGTCTATGTCACCGACGACGGCGCCGAGACCGACCTGGATCTGGGCCATTATGAGCGCTTCACGGGCGTCTCGGCCCTCAAGTCCGACAATGTCACTTCGGGGCGCATCTACAGCCAGGTGATCGAGAAGGAGCGCAAGGGCGGCTATCTGGGCCGCACCGTGCAGGTGATCCCCCATGTCACCGACATGATCAAGGAATTCGTGATGGCCGACAGCGAGGGCCTGGATTTCCTTCTGGTCGAGATCGGCGGCACGGTGGGCGACATCGAGGGGCTGCCTTTCTTCGAAGCCATCCGCCAATTGCACAATGATCTGGGCCGCGGCCAGACCGCGTTCATCCATTTGACCCTGGTGCCCTACATCGAGGCCGCCGGCGAGCTCAAGACCAAGCCCACCCAGCACAGCGTCAAGGAATTGCGCGCCATCGGCATCCAGCCGGACATTCTGCTTTGCCGGGCTTCGCATCCCATTCCGGATGAGGAGCGCCGCAAGATCGGCCTGTTTTGCAATCTTCCCGCCGAGCGGGTGATCCCGGCGCTCGACGTGGACACGATCTATCGCGTGCCCATCGCCTATCACGAGGTGGGTTTGGATACCCAGCTTTTGCGCGTGTTTGGCCTCGAGAATGCGCCGCCGCCTGATCTCACGCGTTGGCAGGCGGTGGTGGAGCGGGTCAAGAATCCCGAAGGCGAAGTGCGCATCGCCGTGGTGGGCAAATACATGCAGGTCAAGGACAGCTACAAATCGCTGTCCGAGGCGCTGGCGCATGGCGGCCTCGCCAACAATGTGCGCGTCCATCTGGACTGGATCGATTCGGAAGTGTTCGAGCGCGACGATGCCGCCGCGTTCCTGGAGAATGTCACCGGCATCCTGGTGCCGGGCGGGTTCGGCGAACGCGGCACCGAAGGCAAAATCGAAGCGGTGAAGTTCGCCCGCGAACGCAAAGTGCCGTTTTTCGGCATCTGCTACGGCTTGCACATGGCGGTGATCGAAGCGGCGCGCGACCTGGCGGGACTGGAAGGGGCGGGCACCACCGAGATCGGCAAGCCCGAGCATCCCGTGATCGGGCTGATGACCGAATGGACGCGCGGCAACGAGAAGGAAACGCGGTATGCCGACGGCGACATGGGCGGCACCATGCGGCTGGGCGCCTATCCCGCCGTGCTCAAGCCCGGTTCACGGGTGGCGGAAGTCTATGGCGCCACCGAAATCAGCGAGCGTCACCGCCATCGCTATGAAGTGAACGTCAAATACGCCAAGGAACTGGCCAAGCACGGCATGGAAGTGTCGGGTTGGTCGCCGGATGGCCGGCTGCCGGAGATCATGGAGATTCCGGACCACCCCTGGTTCATCGGGGTGCAATTCCATCCGGAATTGAAATCGCGCCCGCTGGAGCCGCATCCGCTCTTTACCGGCTTCATTGCGGCCGCCGTGCAGAAGAGCCGGCTGGTCTAGGAGTGTCGGCCAGGAAAAGTGCGAAGCGGTTTTCCGGGGGCCGCGCGACCAACGTAATTACCTCGGCATCGGGATATAACCCGGCGGATGCGCCACTGCGCGGCGTCCAGACGGGCTAAGATAGGGCTGCTGTGCTTGGCTCTGAACCTGCTGCTGCGTCTGGTTCAGATTGTTGCGCGTGGTGTTGCTTTCGTTCTGGACCGCCTGGTCATGCTGCTGCTGCAATTGCTGCGGCGTGGGCGGCAAGGTCTGTGCCCAAGCAGGAGCACTCAGCAACAAAAGGCAGGGGAAAGCGCCGATCTGTTTCATCATCTCAATATAACAGATAGTGCGGGAACCTTGTTCCTTAAAGATCGAACGGCTAGGCGCGCCGCGCCAACCCGCCTTCGCGCTCTTTTTCCTCCAGAATCGCCATGGCGCGCACCCGCAGAAGTTCCCTGCGCGCCACCAATCCCACCAGTTTGCCGCTTTCTCGCGCGATCACGGGAACGCGGCTGGCGCCTGTCTCCGACATGCGGTCGGCGACCACGCCGGCCAGTTCTTCGGGGAACGCAGTCACCATCTCTGATTTCAAGTCGCCCAGGGTTTCATCGGCCTTCCAGCCTTCACGAACCCAGCGCAGCATGTCGGCGCGCGACACCATGGCGGTGACGCGGCCCTTTTCATCCTCCACCGGATAACTTTTGTGGCGGTCGCCCATGGCGAAGAATTCCACCGCATCCTTGATGGGCATGCTGGCGGATAAAGTCTCCACGGGGCTCACCATGATGTCGCTCACCCGCATCACGTCGAACGGATCCACCACATATTCGCGGGTGAGATGCAGGCCGCGACGCGCGATCCGTTCGGTAAGAATGGAGCGTGGCATGGCCAGTACCGTGAAGCAGAAGCCCGCCACCGAGGCGACGAACAATTGGGGCAGAAGGTGCGGATTGCCCGTGAGTTCGACCGCGAACACGGTCGCGGTCAAAGGTGCGCGCATGGTGCCGCCCAGGATCGCCGCCATGCCGATGAGCGCCCAGAAGCCGGAATCGCCGAACGGCATCACATAACTTTCCAGTGCGCCAAGCGCGCCGCCCAGGATCAACAGCGGCGCCAGCACACCGCCGGAGGTGCCGGAGGAAAGGGCCGCAACCCAGACCAGCGCCTTGTCCCACAGCAACGTGCCGGCCGCACTGAGCCCGATGCCGCCGGCGAGGAGAGCACGGATATTGTCATAGCCCACGCCCAGCACAGCAGGATCGGCCAGGCCACCCAACCCCACCACGATGCCGCCCAAGGCCGGCCACCACATCCAATGGATCGGCAGGCGGCGGAAAAGGTCCTCCACCCCGTAAAGGATCAAGGTCAGGATCGAGGATTGCGCGCCCGCCACCAGCCCCGCCACCGCGCAAAGGCCCAGGCCCCACCATGGCATCGAGACGGCACCAAGATAGGGAAAGAGCGCGCCGCTGCCGATCAGGAACGGCCGCCAGGCAAAGGAAACGGCTGAGGCCACGCTCACCGGAATGAAGCTTCTGGGCTTCCATTCGAACAACAGCAATTCCACCGCCAGCAGCACCGAGGCGATGGGGGTGCCGAACACGGCGGTCATGCCGGCGGCGGCGCCCGCCACCAGCAGGCTTTTGCGCTCCGCCGCGCTGAGCTGAAACATTTGCGCGAACAGCGAGCCCAGCGCGCCGCCGGTCATGATGATGGGACCTTCGGCGCCGAATGGGCCGCCGGTTCCGATGGAAATCGCCGAGGACAGCGGCTTGAGCAGCGCCACCTTGGGCTCGATACGGCTCCTGCCGATCAGGATCGCCTCGATCGCTTCGGGAATGCCGTGGCCGCGTATCTTCTCCGAGCCGTAGCGCGCCATCAGGCCGATGATGATGCTGCCGATCACCGGGATTGCCACGCTGGAAAGCGGCAGATGCGCGGGCATCGGCGGCAGGATCGTGCCGAAGCGATGCAAGTAGGCGAGGTTGGTGATGATGGCGATGAGCCTGAGCAGCACCCAGGCGGCAAGGGCGCCGAACGTGCCGGTGACGGCCGCCATGGCCGCCAATTGCAGCATGCGCGGCGTGGCCGTGAAGTCGCGCAAATGGTCGGTGATCTTTTGTTCGGATTCCATGGAAAATCGTTGCTGGGATGGAGGCAGCCGTTTATATCGCACTGCGACATAAATCAACGGCACAATGGCGAAAGGAAATGAAAGCCCGGTAAAGTTGGTGGATTATCGCGCGTTGGCGGAAATCCGCCGCGGCATGCGCCAATTTCTGGAATTTAGCGCACTGGCCGCCCAGAAGGCAGGCCTCACGCCAGCCCAGCACCAGGCGCTCCTCGCCATCAAGGGCATGCCGGAGCCCAAAACGATAGGGGCCCTGGCGGACTGGCTGGGGGTAAAGCCTCATAGCGCGGTGGGGCTGGTGAACCGGCTTGCGCGGCAGAAACTGATTGCACGGATTCGTGACCGCAAGGACCGGCGCCGGGTCCGTCTTCATCTCAGACCGGGCGCGGAGCGCAAGTTGGCCGCCCTGTCCCGGGTCCATCGCGCCGAACTCAGGCGCTTCTCGCGCGCTCTGGCGCCATTGCTTCAGGCGCTGCGCTGAAAAAGGCCCGGGTTTTGATCTTGGGCGGGGCCTTCTTTAGACTGGCATCATGAACACCAATCCCGTGATCCACCCCAACC
>Ga0134125_10011090_pt1 | contig 10100 bp, 9 predicted proteins | sample KB31751_FD_96464 | JGI IMG/M metagenome (GOLD analysis project Ga0134125, IMG submission 96464) | Terrestrial soil microbial communities with excess Nitrogen fertilizer from Kellogg Biological Station, Michigan, USA - KB3-175-1 | ecosystem: Environmental > Terrestrial > Soil > Unclassified ... | reverse complement strand
GCTAATCATTCCAAGGATAGGGGGAAAGACCGTAATACTTGTCGACGTCCCAGCCATATTGCCGGTCGCCCCAGTTCGGCTCTCGCTGGGCAGTGTAGCTCGGCGCGCCTTCGAGCTGGCGCCGATCGAGATCCACGACATATCCGCCCTGACCGGGATCGTAAGTGAGCACCCTCCAGGGCAGGGGATGATAGCTCTCGCCCATGCCGAGGAATCCACCGAAGGACATGACCGCGTAGGCGACTTGGCCCGAGCGCTTGTCCACCATGAAGTGATCCACGGTGCCAAGCCTTTCGCCTTTGCGATCGTAGACAGCCGTACCTTCGACCTTGTTCGAAGCAATGAGGCGGTGCGTCTCGTCCACCTTGCCGCTCATGCTTCCCGTTCCAAGCGTCTGATCAGGCATCTCAGTCTCCCAGGTTTACAGCGTGCATCTTGAACGCTGAGACGGCCGCCCACGTCGCACGGGAAATGAAGTCACGACGCTCGGTTCGGCATGCTTGCCCGATTTCGCACTTGGGCACGCGGCCGCGTTCGAGCCGCGATTGCATCCTTACCCGCGTGGCGCCTGCCGATCGCGCACGGTTCCGGTCGCGGCTGGGGATGCTGTTCAATTCCGAGAGGGTGCGCCGAAATGGCGGCGCGCGACGGCTCGAGCCCTGACCGGTCGTCGCGGAGACTCTTCCGGGCCGTTCCGCTACTCGGCCGCGACCGATGCCTTCGCTGCCTCGATCTCGGCCGCCTTCTTCTCGATCATCTCGACCAGATGCTCGACGATGTCGGCGTCTTTCAGGCGGTGGTGCGGCACGCCCGCGACATAGACCTGGTGGGTGTCGTTGCCACCGCCGGTGAAGCCGATATCGGTCTCGCGCGCCTCGCCCGGCCCATTGACGACGCAGCCGATCACCGAGACGGTCATCGGAGTCGTGATATGCGAGATCGCCTCCTCGAGCTTGGCGACGGTCGAGATCACATCGAAATTCTGCCGCGCGCAGGAGGGGCAGGCGATCACATTGACGCCGCGATGGCGCAGATTGAGCGCCTTCAGCATGTCGAAGCCGACTTTCACCTCTTCCGTCGGATCGGCCGAGAGCGACACGCGGATCGTGTCGCCGATGCCCGACCACAACAGCATGCCCATGCCGATCGAGCTCTTGACGGTGCCGCTGCGCAACCCGCCCGCCTCGGTGATGCCGAGATGCAAGGGATAGTCGCAAGCGTCGGCCAGGCCCTGATAGGCGGCGACGGCGAGGAACACGTCCGACGCCTTGACGCTGATCTTGAACTCGCGGAAATCGTTGTCCTCGAGAATCTTGGCATGGTCGAGCGCGCTCTCGACCATCGCTTCCGGGCAGGGCTCGCCATACTTCTCGAGCAGGTCGCGTTCGAGGCTGCCGGCATTGACGCCGATGCGCATCGAGCAGCCGTGATCCTTGGCCGCCTTCACCACGTCGCGCACGCGCTCGGCCGAGCCGATATTGCCGGGATTGATGCGCAGGCAGGCGGCCCCCGCCTGGGCCGCCTCGATGGCGCGCTTATAGTGGAAATGGATGTCGGCCACGATCGGCACGCGCACCGCGCGCACGATCTCCTTCAGCGCCGCCGTCGACTCCTGGTCCGGGCAGGACACGCGGATGATATCGACCCCGGCCGCCTCGCAGCGCTGGATCTGCTCGATCGTCGCCTTGGCGTCGGGCGTAAGCGTATTGGTCATGGTCTGCACGGTGATCGGCGCATCGCCGCCGACCGGAACCGAGCCGACCATGACCGTGCGGCATTTCCGCCGGATGATGTCGCGATAGGGCCGAACGCTCATGCAATCCTCGCCGTGCCTGTCCTCACAGGGATAGATGCCCCCGCCGCCCCCCTGAAATCAAGCCGCGACGGGCGGAAAACCGGGATTTCCGGCCGCTTTTCGCCGCGACAGCCCTATTGACTGCCGCGCAGACGCTCGGGATCGAGGGAGATGTTGCGCTTGACGAGGCCGACCGCCCCCAGCGACGGGGTCTGATTGCCGTCCACGAAGATGTCGAGCATGCCGGCATTGCCGGTCATCATGGTGAGGCCGGACTGGCTCGGCACACGGTAGCTGTCGCCGGCCCGCAGCACGCGCGAGGCGATGGCCTGGTTGGCGGCGTCGCGGATCTGGATCCAGCTTTCGCCATGGGCACGGATGACCACCCGGGCATTTTCGTTCTGGGCCCCGAAGACGCGCCCCTCGCTCGGCACCGCGGAGGAAGCGGGCACGGTGGGCAGGACCGGCTCGGGCTTGGGCGGTGCCGCGAGGAGGGCCGTCGCGGAGGGCGGCGGGCTCGGCGCTGCCGCTTCGGGAGCTGGCTCGGGCGGCGGCGCGGCGGCGCGCGGCGTTTCCGCGGCCGGCGGCGCCGGGTTGGCTGGGACCGCGTTGACCGCGACGGGGTTGGCCGGGACGGGCAGGCTCGCGCCCTGGCTCGGCGCGGTAGCCTCGCTCGGGCTCGGGGCGGGCATCTCGCCGCTGGCGGCGGCGGCCGGCGCCTCGGCTTCGATGCCGGCAGGCAAAGGAGGCGGCGGTGGCGGCGCCAGCCGCTCGGGCACCGCAGCGACGCGCGGCGGCAGGGGTGTCAGATCGCCGCGCAGCACGTACCAGCCGCCGGCGATCACGAGCAAGGCCAGCACCGCGACGCTGAGGGGCCAGAAGCCGGGAACCCGTCCGTCCGGCGCCGGCGAGGGAAAGGTCAGCGTCGTGCGGCGATCGATGCCGGCCGCCTCGCGCTTGAACTGATTGACCAGGGCGACGCCGTCGAGCCCGAGATGGTCGGCATAGGTGCGCACGAAGCCGATGGCATAGGTCGAGCCCGGCAAGAGATCGTGACGCCCCTGCTCTAGGGCGCTGAGAAAAGCGGGGCGGATGCGTAAAATTGTAGCGATCTCTTCGAGGCTGATGCCATGTGCTTGGCGCTGGCTGCGCAAGATCTCGCCGACTGTGCCGGTGCCGTTGGTGGATAAACTCTCTTCGGCCTCTTGCGGGCGCGAACTTGCCGACATGCAGTCTCCGGGGCTTTAGCTCGAAGTATTTACCCCTAATCTCATAACAGAGATCGGGCCGGAATGACAGTGATCGTGCCCTAGACTGCCACTTTCCGGTCACGGGCAAAAGCGCGCAGCTGCTCGCGAACGCTGTGGCTGGTGAGGCCGATCAGCCGCTCGACAAAGGGCGCGAGCGACCCCGCCTCGAGGCTGCGCGCCATCGCCTTCACGGGGCCGATCGAGGCCGGCGACATGGACATCGAGCGGAATCCCAGACCGATGAGGGCCATCGCCTCGAGCGGCCGTCCCGCCATCTCGCCGCACAGGGTGAGCGGCACCGCGGCTGCCCGCGCCCGCTCGACGATCTGCTTGAGACAAGCGAGCACCGGCGGCGACAGCACATCGTAGCGCTCGCCGACCTCGGGGCTGCCACGGTCGGCCGCGAACAGGAACTGCACCAGATCGTTCGAGCCGACCGAGACGAAGTCGACACGCTGGAGCAGCGGGTCGAGCTGCCAGATCAGCGCCGGCACCTCGAGCATGGCGCCGACGGTGAGCTCGGCCGGCCGTTTCAACCCCTTGCGCTCGGCGCGCGCGAGCTCCTTGTCGAGGATGGCGCGGGCGCGGTCGAACTCATCGATCTCGGCGATCATCGGGAACATGAGGCCGAAGGAGCGGCCGTTGGCGGCCATGATCAGCGCCCTCAGCTGATCGCGCAGCATCGCCGGCCGGTCGAGGCTGATGCGGATGGCGCGCCACCCCATCGCCGGATTCTCGCCGGTTGCGGCGGCGAAGTAGCTGAGCTGCTTGTCGCCGCCGATATCGAGGGTGCGGAAGACGACCGGCTTGCCGGCGGCGATGTCGAGCACCTCGCCATAGATCGCCGCCTGCGTCGCGACCGCAGGATAGCGCGAGCGCAGCATGAATGGGATCTCGGTGCGGAACAGGCCGATGCCGTCGGCGCCGGTATCCTCGAGATGGGCGACATCGATCGGCAGGCCGGCATTGAGCATGAGACGGACGCCCATGCCGTCGCGCGTCACGGCCGGCAGGTCTTTCAGCGCGGCATAGGTGGCGCGCTGCTCGGCGCGCCGGCTGAGATGCAGGCGGGCGCTCTGCACCGCCTGCTCGTTGGGGCGGATCAGCACCAGCGCGTGGTCGCCGTCGACGAGCAGCGGATCGCCCCATTCGACGCGGTCGAGCACATCGGTCGCATGACCGATCACCGGTATGTCGAGGGCGCGCGCCACGATCGCGACATGCGAGGTCGGCGAGCCCTCCTGCAGCACGAGGCCGCGCAAACGCCGGCGGTCATATTCGAGGAGCTCGGCCGGCCCCATGGCGCGGGCCACCACGATGACGTCGTCGGGCAGCGTCTCCGGCACCGTCTGCTCGCCCGTCAGGTGCACGAGCAGGCGATTGGTCAGATCCTCGAGATCGTGCAGCCGTTCGCGCAGATAGGGGTCGGTCGTCTCGCGCAGCCGGGCGCGCATGTCGTTCTGCACCTTCTGCACCGCGGCTTCGGCGGTGAGGCCGCCGCGCACCGCCTCGCCGATGCGCGCCATCCAGCCGCGATCCTCGGCGAACATGCGGTAGCTCTCCAGCACCTCGCGGAACTCTCCCGACGGCGCGAGATCCTCGGCCGCCAGGAGATCGTCGAGCGCCGAATGCATCCCGGCCATGGCATCGCGGATGCGCGTCATCTCCTGCGCCGGATTTTCCGCCACCATCTGGCGGATGGTGATGCGCGGGCTGTGCAGCACGGCCTGGCCGATGGCGAGCCCGCCATTGAGGCGCACCCCGTCGATGCGCTGCGGCGACACGCCGGCGGCGAGCGCGCTCGAGGCTTCGGCGGGATCGACGAGCTCGCCCGAGGCCACCATCTCGGCCAGCACCATCGCCACCGTCTCGAGCGTCTCCACCTCCTCCTCGGTATAGAGACGCATGGTACGGTTCTGCACCACCAGCACGCCGAGCAGATGGCCGCCGCGCTGGATGGGCACGCCCATCAGCGAGCGGTAGATGTCCTCGCCCGTTTCCGGGCGATAGACGAAGCTCGGATGGGTCCAGGCGTCGGACAGGGCGAGCGGGCGAGCATGCGCCGCGATGTCGCCGACCAGCCCCTCGCCGACCCGCAGCCGCGTCTGGTGCACGGCTTCCTTGGCGAGGCCTTCGGTGGCGAACAGCTCGAGCACCTCGCCGGCGCGCAGGAGATAGGCGGAGCAGACCTCCGCCACCATGTCGGCGGCGATGAGGCGCACGGTCTGGTCGAGGCGCGCCTGGGCGGCACCGGGCCCCGCCATCACGTCCCGCAGCCGCTTCAAGAGCAGCCGCGAGCCGCTCCAGCCCGCGGCCTGAACCATTAGAGGAAGGCTCCGGCCGGGTCGGACCGCGTCGCCAGCGCGTCGCGCGCCTGCGCCACCAGCTCGGCGATGATCTCGGCCGTGCTCTGCTCGGCCATCACCATGCCGACGCTCTGTCCGGCCATCAGCGAGCCGTTCTCGACATCGCCCTCGATGACGGCGCGGCGCAGCGCGCCGGCCCAGAAATGCTCGATCTCGAGCTGCGCCTCGCGCTGGCTCAGCACGCCGCGCTCGAACTTGTCTAGGGCGGCCCGCTGCGCCTCCATGAAGCGCTTGGTGCCGTGATTGGCGAGCGCCCGCACGGGGATCACGGGAAAACGCGGATCGAGCTGCGCCGACGGCACCGCATCGCGGGCATCGGCCCGGATGAAAGCCTGCTTGAACTTGGGATGCGCGATCGATTCATGGGCGCAGACGAAGCGCGTGCCGAGCTGGCAGCCCGCTGCCCCCATCTCGAGATAGGACAGGATTGCCTCGCCGCGCGCGATGCCGCCGGCGACGAAGACCGGCACTTCGCGGATGGTTGGCAGGATCTCCTGCGCCAGCACCGAGGTCGCGACCGGCCCGATATGGCCGCCGGCCTCCATGCCCTCGATGATGAGCGCGTCGGCGCCCATCTTGACCAGCTTGCGGCCGATGCCGGGCGACGGCGCGAAGCACATGACCTTGGCGCCACCCGATTTGAGCCGCCGGATCAGCGCCGTCGACGGCAGGCCGCCGGCCAGCACGACATGCCCGACATGCTGCTCGAGGCAGGCGCCGGCCAGCGCCTCGAGCTCGGGATGGACGAGGATGAGATTGACGCCGAACGGCCGCTTTGTGAGCTCCGCCGTGGCGGCGATCTCGGCGCCGAGCGCCGTGGGGCCCATCGAGCCGCAGGCGATGACGCCGAAGCCGCCGGCATTGGAGATGGCGGCGACCAGCCGGCGCTCGGAGACCCAGGTCATGGCGCCGCCCATGATGGCGGTGCGCGTGCCGAGGAAGGCGCGCCCGCGCCCCCACAGCCGGTCGAGCGCGGCCGCTCCGTCCCTCCTGGTCTCGGCCAAGCGCTCCATGCCCCTGCCGTCCTTCCAAAAGCACCTGTCGCCGGCGTGACGCCGGCCGAAAGCCGCGCAGTTACGCGGCGTCGAGCCCGTAGGCGGTGTGGAGCGCGCGCAGCGCGAGCTCGGTGTAATCCTCGGCGATCAGAACGCTGATCTTGATCTCGGAGGTCGAGATCACCTGGATGTTGATGCCCTTCTCGGCCAGCGTGCGGAACATCTTTTGCGCGACGCCGGTGTGGCTGCGCATGCCCATGCCGATGACCGAGATCTTGGTCACCTTCGAATCCGGAATGAGCTTGCCGTAGACCCCCTGCTGCTCGGACAGGATCTTCACCGTGCGCTCGAGGTCGGTGCGGTTCACGGTGAAGGTCAAGTCTGTCGTGCTGCCGTCGGCCGAGATGTTCTGCACGATCATGTCGACATTGACCGAGGCGTCGGCGAGCGGACCGAAAATCGCCGCCGCGACGCCGGGACGGTCCGCGACCTTGGCGAGGGTGATTTTCGCCTCGTCGCGGGTGTAGGCGATGCCGCTGACCACTTCCTGTTCCAAGATCTCTCCTTCGTCGACCACCAGCGTGCCCGGCCGGTCCTCGAAGCTCGACAGCACCTGCAGGCGCACATGGTGCTTCATCGCCAGCTCGACCGAGCGGGTCTGCAGGACCTTGGCCCCGAGCGAGGCCATCTCCAGCATTTCCTCGTAAGTGATCTTATCCAGCTTGCGGGCCTTCGTCACGATCCTGGGGTCGGTCGTATAGACACCGTCCACATCCGTGAAGATGTCGCAGCGATCGGCTTTGAGCGCCGCCGCCAGCGCCACCGCCGAAGTGTCGGAGCCGCCGCGGCCGAGGGTCGTGACGCGCCCGTCGGGGGCGATGCCCTGGAAGCCGGCGACGACGGCGACCTGGCCGTCGGCGAAACGCCGGATCATCTCTCCCGTGTCGATCTCGGCGATACGCGCCTTGCCATGCACCTCGTCGGTCTTGAGCGGCAGCTGCCAGCCGAGCCAGGAGCGCGCCGGCAGGCCGATCTCCTGCAGCGCCAGCGCCGTGAGGCCCGCCGTCACCTGCTCGCCCGACGCCACCACCACGTCATATTCACGCGCGTCGTGCAGCACCGAGATGCCGCGCACCCAATCGACGAGCTGGTTGGTGGCGCCCGCCATGGCCGAGACCACCACGGCCACCTCGTGTCCGGCATCGACCTCGCGCTTGACGCGGCTGGCGACGGCGCGGATACGGTCCAGATTGGCTACCGAGGTGCCGCCGAATTTCATCACCAGACGTGCCATTCCCCAGTCTTTTCTCCTGCGACGGTCGGCCGCCCGATTCGAGGGCCGGCGGAAAAGCGGCTATACATACAGGGCCGGGCGCGCGAGGAGCCAGATTTATTCGCGGACGCAAAGCCGGATATAAGGAAGGCTCGCACCCGGCGTCGAATTGCCGGGCGCCCATGTCCCGAGGAGTGCATCGCCATGCCGGAAGCGAGCGGCTCGATCGACCAGGCCGAAATCGCGCGCTTCGCCGCGCTGGCCGAGGCCTGGTGGGATCCGGAGGGCACCTTCCGCCCGCTGCACCGGATGAACCCGGTACGGCTCGCCTATCTGCGCGACCATCTCGCGGCCCATTTCGGGCGCGACCGAACGAGCCTGACGCCCTTGGACGGGCTCGAGCTGGTCGATATCGGCTGCGGCGGCGGGCTGGTATCCGAGCCGATGGCGCGGCTCGGCGCCGCCGTGACCGGCATCGATGCCGGCGCCGCCAATGTCGAGATCGCGCGCGCGCATGCCGAGCAGGCCGGACTCGCCGTCGATTACCGCACCGTGACGGCCGAAGAGCTCGCCGACAGCGGGCGGCAGTTCGACATCGTGCTGATGCTCGAGATCGTCGAGCACGTCGCCGACCGCGATCTCTTCCTCGGCGCCGTGGCGCGGCTGCTCAAGCCCGGCGGCTGCCTCGTCGCGTCGACGCTCAACCGCACGCTCAAATCCTTCGCGCTCGCCATCGTCGGCGCGGAATATGTGCTGCGCTGGCTGCCGCGCGGCACGCATGACTGGCGCCGATTCCTGCACCCCTCGGAGCTGGCCGAGGGCTTGCGCCGGCACGGCCTCGGCATCGGCGACGTCTCGGGCATCGTCTATAATCCCCTGTCCGACAGCTGGCGACGCGCCCGCGACGTCGGCGTCAATTACATGATGGTTGCGACCAAACCACGCTGAAAGGAGCGTCGCCATGCCCGATACCGCCGCGAAGCCGGCCGGGAGCCCGGCGCCCGTGATCCAGGGCCGGTTCCTCCACACCATGATCCGGGTCTACGACCTCGATCGCTCGATCGGCTTCTATACCGCGTTGCTGGGCATGAGGCTGCTGCGGCGCAAGGATTATCCCGACGGGAAATTCACGCTGGCCTTCGTCGGCTATGGCGACGACAGCGCCGAGACCGTGATCGAGCTCACTCATAATTGGGGCCACGAGCCCTATGAGATCGGCAGCGGCTTCGGCCATCTCGCGATCGGCGTCGCCGACGTCACCGAGGCCTGCGACCGGCTGGGCAAGGCCGGCGCCAAGATCACGCGCCCGCCCGGCCCGATGAAGCATGGCGGCAGCGTCATCGCCTTCATCGAGGATCCGGACGGCTACAAGATCGAGCTGATCCAGCGCGGCTGAAGCGCGCGATAGCTAATGGTCGCTCGGCGGCACCCAGGGCACGCGGCCGACCTCGATGCCCTCATCGGCGAGCGACTCGCTCTCCGATTCGGTCGCCTCGCCATAGATGCCGCGGCGGTCGGACTCGCCGTAATGCATCTTGCGCGCCTCTTCGGCGAATTCCTTGCCGACATAGTCGCAATTGTGCTCGACCGCGTGCCTGAGCGCGCGCAGCTGCTGCATGACGGCGGCCTGCGCGTGCACGGCCGAGATCTGCTGGGGCGCGGCCGGCGCGGGTGCGGCGGCGGGCGGGCTCGTCGCGGCGCCAGCGGCGACCGGCTCGGCCGGCGCTGCCGGCTCGGCGCGGCCGCGGCGCGAGATCAGGCGCGGCGCCATCGGCGCACGGGCAACCTCGAGCACGCCGCATTCGGCGCAGGCGATCTCGCCCGCGGCGGCTTGACGGTCGAAACTGTCGCTGCTCTTGAACCACGCCGTGAAGACATGGCCGTTCCTGCATCTGACGTCGTAGACGATCATTCCACACTGTCCCGTCGGTGGGCCGGGGCCACCCCCCAGCATATGAGCAGGCACAGCGCCAAGGACAAGCATCATGTCGCGGCATGAGGCCGGGGCCGGGCCTTCGCCCTGGGTGGTCCGCTTTGCCCCGCGCATTCCGCAAGGTCCAGTGCTCGATCTCGCCTGCGGCGGCGGGCGCCATCTGCGCTGGCTGATGGACAGGGGGCACAGGCTGGTCGGCATCGACCGCGACCTCGCCGGCGTCGCCGATCTTCGCGGCAGCGGCGCCGAGCTCATCGAGGCCGATCTCGAAGGCGGCACCGCCTGGCCGCTCGGCGAGCGGCGCTTTGCCGGCATCATCGTCACCAACTATCTGTGGCGGCCGCTGCTGCCGCATATCGTCGCCGGCGTCGCCGCCGGCGGCGTGCTGATCTACGAGACCTTCGCGCTCGGCAACGAGCGGTTCGGCAAGCCGAGCAATCCCGATTTCCTGCTGAAGCCCGGCGAGCTGCTCGAGGCGGTGCAGGGGC
>Ga0134125_10011088_pt1 | contig 10101 bp, 9 predicted proteins | sample KB31751_FD_96464 | JGI IMG/M metagenome (GOLD analysis project Ga0134125, IMG submission 96464) | Terrestrial soil microbial communities with excess Nitrogen fertilizer from Kellogg Biological Station, Michigan, USA - KB3-175-1 | ecosystem: Environmental > Terrestrial > Soil > Unclassified ... | reverse complement strand
TCTACGCCGGGTATTTTGGTGCGTGGTTCGGGGGCATCGCAAAGGACGCCAGCTAGCTGTCTCGGGCGTCGGGACTGGCATTCAGCGCTCGAGGTTGGATGGCGTTCGGCCCGGGTGTGACTCATTAGCGCGGCGCCAAACGCACCAACCCGTGACAAAACCGCCCCAATTCCGCGTTGCCGCCGGTCCCATTTGATGGGTAGGATCGGTTGCCCGTAGTAACCGAGTAAACGAGCGTGGTCCTGTTGTCAGAGCGGTGGTCCGCCATGCGACAGCCGACACTTCGGCCGCGATGGGCAATTGCGGCTTTTGGCTCGCTCGCGGTGGCATTGGCCTATTTTCTGTCGGCGCGGCTGAGCCTTTTCCTGCTTGAGAAATCCGACGGGGTAGCTGTCTTTTGGCCGGCGGCGGGGATCGCCTCCGGCCTCTTGATAGGGTTCGGACCCCGCGCCCGCTTGCCGGTCGTTCTCGGAGTCATGGCTGCCACGATCGGTGCCAATCTGCTCGGCGACCGCAACATTGCCAGCTCCATTCTGTTTGCCGTTGCGAACGCAGGCGAGGCGGTTTTGATCGCCGGGCTGATCGAGCGATTTTTCCGCGCGCCGTTCGAGCTGGATGAACTACGGCGCGTGCTGGGATTTTTCGCGGCCGCCATAATTGGCGCACTCGTCTCGGGAATGGTCGGCACCCTCGGGTTCGTGTTGTTCCACAGCTCGGCGGCACCGGTCCCGACCATTCTGTTTCATTGGGTCGCCTCCGACGCGCTCGGGACCATCACCGTCGCCCCACTGTTGATCGCACTGGCGTCATTGCTACGTGACGCTCCGCAAAAGCCTGAAATTGCGGAGGGGATGCTGGCGCTTGCGGTCTTGTCCATCCTGTGCGCGCTGCTGGTCTTGCTGCCAAATCAACCGTGGACAGTCGAACTGACCATCGCCTTGCTGTGCCCGCTGCTTGTCTGGATTGCAGCGCGTCTTCGACCGGCTTTCGCCGCGCCGGCAACATTCATCTTCGCCATCACGGTGGTCTGGACGACTATTTTTTCCATGGGCATCTTCGGTGATCCCCGCCTGCTGATGGACGAGCGCATCCTGTCGGCCCAAGCGAGCATTCTCGCGACTTCGTTCGGCGGACTTGTCCTCGCAGCCTTGTTCAGTGAGCGGCGACGCCACGAGCAGGCGATTCTGGAGCGGGAGAGCCGGCTGCAGGATGCGCTTCGCGCGGCAGAACTCGCAGACCGCTCGAAATCAAGCTTTCTCGCCGCCGCAAGTCACGACCTGCGACAACCCTTGCAAACCCTGAGATTCCTTCAGGGCGCACTTGAGCAGCAGCATCGCCTGGATGGCGAGGGACGCAAACTCGTCGCCGGAATGGCCCATTCGCTCGATACGATGTCCAGCATCTTGACGAGTCTATTGGATGTCAATCAGGTCGAAAGCGGCCATCTCCGTCCGATCAAAACCGATTTTTCGCTCGCCGAGATCTTCGACTCGGTCTTGATCGACTTTTGCAGCCCCATTGAAGGCAAAGGCCTGAAATGTCGCGCGGTGCGGTCCGAACTCGCGGTCCGCAGCGATCGGCGCATGCTGGAGGAAATGATCCGCAATCTGCTGTCGAATGCCGTCCGCTACACCGATCGCGGCAAAATCCTGCTGGGATGCCGGCGCGTCGGCGACAAGGTTCGCATAGAGGTCTGGGACAGTGGCGTTGGCGTCGCAGAAGATCAACTGCCGCACATTTTCGAGGAGTATTATCAGGGAACGCAGGGCGTACAGCGCGGCGGGTTCGGACTGGGACTCGCCATCGTCAAGCGGCTCGGCGAAATACTGGACCATCGGGTCGATGTGCGTTCGAAGCCCGGTAAGGGCACAGGCTTCTCCATTGAGGTGCCGAGAGGTCGGGCAATCGTCCAAAAGCCATCTCTCGCGTCGAGTGCGTTTCCTTACCGCCACGCATTCCGCGGTGAGCTCCTGGTTATCGAGGACGAGATATCCGTGCGGACCGCGATCATTCGGCTATTGAAGACACATGGCATTCGCGTGGTGGTCGCTGCAACGGCGGCCGAGGCGCTGGCTCTTGTCAACCAGCAGATCGCGCGACCTGACTTCGCCCTATGCGATTACAACCTTCGCGGTTCGATCAACGGCGTCGAAAGCATCGAGGCGTTGCGTACAGTACTGGGACAGAATATTCCCGCCATCGTCATGACCGGCGATATCAGGTCGGAAACAAGGGAGGCGATCGCCTCGCATGATATTTCCGTTCTGATAAAACCTTTCGTGGCCGATGAGCTTCTTCAATTGATCGGGCGACTTCATCGCTCGAAAGATGATCAAGATAGCTCGTCGTTCAACATGGGCCTGGTCTGATTGGACGAGACACGCTGCGTCTAGTGATCCAGTTCCGCGAGTCTCGGGCGGTCCAGCAGAACGATCTGACGTTGAGTCGGGCCCAGGAAGCCGAGAATGCCCTTGTCATGAAGGGTCGAAAGCGCGCGCGACACGGTTTCGAGCGTGAGTCCAAGATAATCGGCGATGTCGCGGCGGCACATCGGCAGTGCCATGACGCCGGCGGCGGTCAGACGGTGATCCATTTCCAGCAGGAACGCGGCCACTCGCTCGAGGGAGGTCTTGCGTCCAAGGAGCAGCATGTGGTCTTCGGCGTGCCTCAGATTGGTGGCTGTCATGTTGAGGAGGTCGCGCGCAACGGTCGCATCGCTTTCGGCGAAATGGGCGAGGCTCACGCGCTTCACCAGCCGCACCGTGGTGTCGACGATCGCCTCGGCCGTGAAGCGATGGATGCCACCGTTCTCCAGGCCGAAGATGTCGCCGATCAGGTGGAATGCGCCGATCTGCCGCCGTCCGTCGGAGAGGAGCTTGTAGGAACGAACCGCGCCGTCGACGACCTGGTAGACGTATTCCGCAGCCTCCGACTCCCCGAAAATCTCCGCGCCCCGGCGGTATTTGAATTCGCTTAAAATGATCTCGGCTTGCGACAGGCTGCCTAGCTCGCCGAGAAACCTCGGCCTGTTCGAGGGGATGACGTTGAGATTGACAACCATGGATCATCTCCCTGTTTCAACAAGAACTGTTCCCAGGGAAAGTGCGCTTAACATAAGTTAATCCGATCATGCACCGCACTCCTCCACCCTTGCTCTTACGATGCCGCTCCGGCATTGAACTATTGCCTCGACGGACATTGTCCTAAGGGACAATGTCCGCATGCCCCTGTCCTCGAGAACAGCTTGACGCACATTAGAGCAACGCCCCGGCACCTTCGCGTGCATATTCCCACTGACACACTCGTGTGCTAGTTTTCCCGAAATCCATTTTTTAGTCATGATTGTCAGACGCGGCGTACTGCTTATCTGGCTGGCTGTGGTGCTGAGCCCAACGGAATTGTTGGCGGGAAGCGACATTCGCTTTCGTGAGCCGACCTTCTGGGAGGCTTACCGCTGGCAGAGCTTGATGATTGCCGCGATAATCCTTGTCCAGGCAGGCTTCATCTCGCTTCTGCTGCATGAACGCAAGAAACGGACCGACGCCGAAACGGAGGCGCGCAGCCGTTTGACGGAGCTGGCGCATGTCGGGCGGCAGGCGACGGCTGGCGAATTATCGTCGTCGATTGCCCATGAACTCAACCAGCCGCTGGGTGCGATTCTCACCAATGCCGAGACAGCGGAATTGATCTTGAAATCGCCATCGCCGGATCTTGCCGAGCTCAGGGAAATTCTGGCCGATATTCGTCGGGATAATCAGCGCGCGAGCGAAGTGATCAATCGCATGCGCAGCTTCCTGAAGCGAACTCCGTTCGAGATCAAGGACCTGGATCTCAACGACATCATGCGCGAAGTCTTCGAATTTCTCGGTGTCCAGGCGTCGAGCCGCAACGTCGCGCTTTACTACGATCTGAGCCCCGAGCCTCTGCGGATCAGGGGTGACGCCGTTCAATTGCAACAGGTCATCCTGAACCTGATCTTCAACAGCACCATGTCGGCGATGCCATATGGCCGCGCGGTGATCGGCCGCAGCGAGCTTGATGGGGGATCGTCGGCCATTATCTCGATTTCCGACTCGGGTCCGGGCATTCCATCGAAAAAGTTGGCTGAAATCTTTGATCCTTTCTTCACGAGCAAGAAGCAGGGTACGGGAATAGGTCTCTCGATCGCGCGCACCATCGTATTGGCACACAAGGGAAGGATATGGGCGGAGGACCAATCGGAAGGTGGAGCGGTGTTCCGTCTCTCGATACCATTGGCGCGGCAATAGGAGAAAAAGTTGCGGGGCACCGTTCACGTCGTGGATGACGACGCTTCTTTCCGGAGCGCGATCGAGAGGCGCCTGAAGAAGGCCGGTTATGCGGTTGCGACCTACCCGTCGGCGCAGCAATTGCTCGATCGTTTGCCTGACGAAGCCGAGCCGGGATGTATCCTGCTTGATGTCCGCATCCCCGATTTGAGCGGCCCTGAATTGCAGGATCGCCTGAGCAAGCTTGGCTCGACCCTGCCGATCGTCTTTCTCAGCGGCTACGCCGACGTTCGTACCACGGTGCAGACCATCAAGGCTGGCGCGGAAGATTTCCTGACCAAGCCGGTATCGTCGGAGCAGTTGCTGCATGCCATCGAACAGGCGATGGCCCATCACGAGGCCTCACGCGATGAGAGGCGCAAGCTCGACGCGCTTCGCGAGCTCTTGGCGACGCTCACGCCGCGCGAGCGCCAGGTTTTCGATCGCGTTGTGCAAGGCAAGATCAACAAGCAGATCGCGCAGCAATTGGGCGCGACAGAGCGCACGATCAAGGCTCATCGTCACCGGGTCATGGAGAAGATGAAGGTGCAGTCCCTCGCCGAGCTCGTGTCGATCGCCGAGCGGCTCGGCGTGCTGACCGGCATCTCCGCCAGAGCATAGCGAAGGTTGAGTTCGCCTATCGCCGGTTGCAGCAATGATGTCCTTGCACCATGTTCATTGTCCTCGGGGACAATATGAAACCGGCACGGCTTCATCTACATGAACGAGGTAGGAATAATTCCAGACATCAACCTGAATGATGTCGGAACTGATTGAATATGGTCTGGTTGTAGTGAGCCGGTGACCGCACGAGAGGCGCCATCCGGCGGAATAGGACCAGCGCTCTTGTCGAAACGTAAGCTCGTATTTGTGGTCGACGACGACCCCGGCATGCTCAAAGGCGTGCAGCGGCTTCTGAGAGAGCATGGCTATGAAAGCATGCCGTTTGCGTCCGCCGCTGCATTTCAAAAACATGAAAACTTCGGCGAAGCAATTTGCGTCGTTCTCGACATCAACCTCAATGACCAGTCAGGCATCGAGGTGCGCCACCGCCTGAAGGCGGCAGGCATATCCCTGCCGGTCATCTACATCACCGGAAAGGACAATGCCGCAACGCGGATCGCGGCGATGGAGTCCGGCTGCCTTGCCTATCTCACCAAGCCATTTGCGGCCAGGTTGCTGATCGAACCCATCGAGCGCGCATCCTGCGGCCTCGCATAGCAAGGCGCCGGGCTATTCATCCACGTCCTGGGTGAAGGTTCGGCTTGGGGCAGTCTTGCGGACCGAGGCAAATTGATCAAGCGGAAGCGTGGTGCTGACGCTCAGAAGGTTCGTGTCGGCCACCTCCAGCTTCAGCTGCTTCCCCGTTTCCATTTGGTGGATCAGCGCCGGATTGGCCCGATCCCCGGCGATGCAGGTGTTGGTGAGACACCAGACATAGGGGATGCGAAAGGTCTTGCCCTGGTCGACGGTGAGCTTGGCGCCGGTCTGCAGATAAAGTCCGACCGGCAGGAAGAGCTGCAGGCGCGACGCGCCTTCTCCCTCGCGCTCGATCAGGTCAATACGGACCGCCGACTGCCCGGTCTCCCACTGGCCGCTGATGGTCGTCCGGCACACTTGACCGGAACCGGGGGTCTTGAAGCAGAACTTTTGCCAGTCGCCGTATTTGATCGCCCGTGCGTCGCGCTGGCCGCGCAGCGCAAACTCCATGTTTGGCTTTTCGCCGCCGCTATCTGAGTCTGACTTCTGCCGTCCCTGGGCGAAGCCCGCACTGAAGTTAGGCAGCAAGAGCGTCGCCGCCATGATCGCGAAAAGAGTCCGGAAATAACGAACACGCATCATCTGCCTCCGTGCCCTAACGATGCTTGTCGAGAAACTGGCTGACCAGCGGTGACCATTGCGGAATCGACTTGGGTGAATCGATGAAGCTGTGCCCCTCGTTCTCGAACGGCGGCATCAAATGATATTCGGCGTTGCCACCGCCGCCGGTATAGGCCGCGTGCATCCGTTTGGAGAGATCGGGTCCAAAATAGGTGTCGTTCTCGATGTAGATCCAGAGCATCGGTACGCGGGCGTTGCGCCCAAACTCGGCGGTAGCCTCGACCAGCTTGTCAGGCGCGCAATTGTTATTGGGCTTGCCGTCGACGCGGCCGCCGCGGCCGCCTGCGAAGACGACGATCGCTTTCACGGCAGGCAGGTTCTGGCTGGAAAGAGCGATCGCAGCCCAACCCCCGGCGGATTGACCAACGACGATGGCGTTGTTGGGCACGGCCAACTTCTCTGCGGTCATGAAGTCGATGATCCATTTATCCAGCAGTGCAGCCGCCATTCCAGCGTCGTGGAAGTTCGGGTTGTCGCAGCCGCCGATTTTTGAATAGAAGACCGCAAACAAGCCACGGTCTGGCGTGTCGAGGGCTGCCGCGCCGTATCCGGGGCCTGACGGCGCCACGACAACGTAGCCACGGCGCGCAAACCACATCGCGGCATCCCGAAATTCCACCAGCGGGAAGAAGCCGCGATCCTGCGGCTTGAGGGACACGCCATGATTCATGACAACCAGCGGGAACGGTCCACTGCCGGTCGGGCGCACGACATACGCGATTGTCGGATGAACGAGAGGAAGTGCCCAGACCTCTTCCTGGATCGGCAGCAGCGTTCGATTGTCCGCGCTTCGACAAGGTTCGCTGGCTAACAACAGGGCGAACAGTGCAGGCCAAAAGCAGAGATTACGAAACATCGCTTCCATCCCAGCCGATGATCGCAGAGGGTTTCGCCGGTCGCGGCCGGCGGCGTTGATCTAGATCAAGCTCGACCGACGTACGCAGCGCGTTCAACTGGCGAGCGTCAGCATGACGATGACCGGCCCAAGCATGGTCAGCAGCACATTGCCGACCGCGTAGGGAACGGCGACTCCGAGCACGGGGGTCTGGCTTTCGGCGAGTTCGCAGCAGCCTGTCACGGCCGCGTCTACGGTCATGGCGCCGGCGAGCGCGCCGCAGACGATCACGGGATTAATCTTCAGCACGCGGTAGGCGAAGATCGTGGCCACGACGAGTGGGACGAGGGTGACGACCACGCCCATGCCGAGCAGCAGCAACCCGTGGGCCTGGATGGCGGCGAGCGCCGCCGGTCCGTTGGCAAGGCCGATCGCAGCGATGAAGCCGCCCAATCCAAGATCGCTCAGTGTTTGCTGCGCGGCCGGTGGGAAGGAGCCGACGGTCGGTTGACGGGTGCGCAGCCATCCGCAGACGAGGCCCGCGATGAGCGCGCCGCCCGCGCCGCCAAGCGTAACGGCAAACGATCCAGCCTTGAAGCTGACCATGCCCGCAAGCAGACCGACGGCAATGCCGGCAGCGAGGAAGGCGATATCGCTGCGCTCGCTGTAGCGGAGCACCTGTCCGACCCTGGCCCCGGCGCGCTCGACATCGCCGACCGAACCCACCAGAGTCATGATATCGCCGAGATAAATTCTGGTTTCAGGCGTCAGCGGCACCTCTTGGCCCCGGCGTTTCAAATCGCGAAGGAAGACGCCACGGGCATCGTCACCCACGTGCTCGGCGACTTCACGAATGGTGCGGCCGTGCAGGCCTTTCGCGTCGACCATCACGTCCAGCACTTCGCCGGTCACGTCATGCAGCATTTCAGCACCATCGATTTCGGGGCCGATATGGGCGCCCGCCGTGATGATCGCCGCGCTTGGTCCGGCAACCACGACGTCATCGCCCGGCTCGATCGGGGTGAGCCGCTCCGGCTCGATCGGGCTTCCTTTCCGGATGATCCGTTCGATCACGACGCGACTGCCGATGCGATCCTCGATCGCACCCACCGTCTCGCCGCCGGCCTTTTCGGCACGATAGGCGCGGGCGTTGAACTTTCGATAGCTGAGATTCCCCGATTTTTGCGCCGACGCGCCGGAAAGCGAGGCCTCCAGCTTGCTGGCTTCCTTCTTGAGATCGATGCCCATCAACCACGGCGCGACGAGGGGGACAAACAGCAGGGTCAAGATGTAGCCGAGGATGTAGGTCACGGCGTAACCCGCCGCGACGTTGGCCTGCTGTTGGCGCAACTCGGCTTCGGGCAGGCCGAGCTGGGCCAAAGCGCCCGATGCCGTTCCGATCAATGAGGATTGCGTCAGCCCGCCGGCTGCTAGCCCAGATGCCGTGCCCGCATCCAGATGAAAGAGGAACGCAAAGGCGAGCACGACGGCAAGGCCGGTCGCGCTGACACATACGGCGACGCCCACCTGCGACAGGGTTCGCAGGCTGAGCGAGGCGAAAAACTCCGGCCCGGAGCGATAGCCGATGGTGAAAACGAAGAGGCTGAAGAAGATCGACCGGAACAGGGGTGGAATGATAAAGTTTCCGAACTGCCCGAGGATGACGGCGACGATCAGGATGCAGGCTGTCGACCCCAGCGCAAATCCCTTGAACCTGATGCGGCCGAGGATCGTCCCGATTGCGACCGAGAAAAGAAGAAAGATTTCCGGTGCGGTGGCAATGATCCACGTGATCGTGCTCATCGCGGCGTCTTCCCAGCAGGGCCCAATGCGAGGCCAGTGTCGGACGCGCCCTATCGAACATCCTTGATTCAGATCAAGACGGTTTGCCGCACCGGGGTCATTGCTCGCCGGTTCGTCTCCTCATCGAAACGGGAAACCGAGTGTCGACGCAGAAAGCCGCCGCATCCATATTTCCGCGCGAGGAAGGACTCCTGGTCGCGACCCTGCTGGCGCTGACCGGCGGCTATCTCGAGGCCTACACCTGGATCGTTCATCGCGTGTTCGCCAACGCGCAGACGGCGAATCTGATCTTCCTATGGGTCTACGTCACGAGCGGGGATCTGGCAAAGGCGCTGCATTATGTCGAGCCGCTTCTAGCCTTCATGCTCGGTGTCGTCATGGCGTCTTACCTGCGGAAGTTTGTGCCGCGCATGGCGTCGGAGATCAGCATCCTGATCGAGATCGTTTTCCTGTTCATTGTCGCCATTTTGCACAACCGTGTTCCGGAATTGGCCGGCACGCTTGGCATTGCCTTTGTCGCCGCGCTGCAGACCGCGAGTTTTCCGCGGCTCGAGGGCATGGCTTACAGCTCGGTGATGGCGACCAGCAATTTCCGCCAGACCGTCGAGGGGCTGTTCGCGGCCTTTGCTGGTACTTCCGAGGTGCGACCACTTCGGCGTCCGTATGTATTCGGGACGATGTGCGTTGCTTTTGGCGTTGGTGCCGCGCTCGGCGCGTTTGTCACGGAATTGACGCGCGCTTACAGCCTCGCGATTCCCGTCGCGCTGTTGGCGGTCGTCTTGTTGCGTTGCGAACAAGGGATATTTGCCAGCAGCGATTAGGGGCGGTTTGATTTGGATCAAGACTCGGGCCTCGCGACCAAAGCCTATTCGATCTCCAGGATTGTCCGCACTCCGAGGAGACGCCCATGACGAGCAAAGTTGAGGACCGCCGGATCGATCAGTTTTTCTCCGGCCCCGGCGCGCGGGCGGACGAATGGCGCGGCTTGGTGGAGGCTGCCAAGGCGTGGACAGGCGGATCCGGCGATCGGGCCGGTTTTGAGGAAAAACTGTCTCAGCTTGCGATCCTCGAAGAATATCATGCCTATCCCGGTCCGCGTCTGATGGCGGCGCTGAAGGAGCGCGCGGCGGCGGGTGATGCGGCTGGCGCGCTGGCGCTCGCCATGCGCATCATGCACGCGCTGCAAACGCGGTCGTTCCGTCAGCATGCCGGCGATTGGGATGTGCATCCGGACGCCGACACTGAAATGCCGGATTTGTTGCCGCCCGGCTTCGGCGACACCACGACACGTCGGCC
>Ga0134125_10011087_pt1 | contig 10101 bp, 11 predicted proteins | sample KB31751_FD_96464 | JGI IMG/M metagenome (GOLD analysis project Ga0134125, IMG submission 96464) | Terrestrial soil microbial communities with excess Nitrogen fertilizer from Kellogg Biological Station, Michigan, USA - KB3-175-1 | ecosystem: Environmental > Terrestrial > Soil > Unclassified ... | reverse complement strand
GCCGAGCGCGGCTACATCGACGACGTGATCGTCCCGCACGAGACGCGCCCGAAGCTGATCGCCGCGCTCCACACCCTGCTCACGAAGCGCGAGCCGGGCCCGAAGCGCAAGCACGGCAACATCCCGCTGTAGCCTCCGCGCGGTGCCGCGCACGCTCGCGCACTCGCCGGTGATCGTCCGCTCGCGGGCCGCGCTCGACGGACGCCTCGTCGCCGGCGTGCTCGCGCTTGCGACCACGGTCGCCGCCGCGCTGCGGCTGCCGTTCCTCGGCACGCAGTCGATCTGGTTCGACGAGACGTACACGATCCACGTCGTGCGCGCGGGCTCGCTCGCCGGGATGTGGCATCGCGTCGGAGCGAGCGAATCAACGCCGCCGCTCTTCTACGCCGCGACCTGGATCTGGACGCACGCGCTCGGGAGCTGGAGCGCCGCCGGCGTGCGGACGGTCTCGGCGCTCGCGATCGTCGCCGCCGTGCCGGTCGCGTACGTCGCGCTGCGCCGGCTCGCCGGCGTGCCCGCCGCGCTCGCGACCGCGGCGCTGCTCGCCGTCTCGCCGCTGCTGACGTGGTACGCGCTCGACGCGCGCGCCTACGGCCTGCTCGTGCTCACCGGACTGCTGAGCGTGTGGGCGTTCGCCGCCGTGCTGTGCGACGGCGCGACGAGGCGCCGCTTCGCGCTGTGGGCACTCGCCGCGACGGCGGCCATCTGGACGCACTGGTTCGCCGGCTTCCTCGTGCTGGGGGAGGTCGTCGTGCTGCTCTGGCTGCGCCCGCGCGCGTGGCGGGCGACGGTCGCCGCGAGCGCCGCCGTGCTGCTCGCGCTCGCGCCGCTGATCGGACTGCTGCGCGAGCAGACCGGCGACGCGCGCGCCGCGTTCATCGCCGACTCGCGGCTGACCGACCGCGTCGAGCAGTTCGCCCGGCAGTTCGCCGCCGGCCAGAACGTGCCGCGCACGTGGCTGGAGGGCGCGACGCTCGCCCTGGCGCTCGCCGCGCTGGCCGTCGGCGTGCTGCTGACGGCTCGCCGCGCACTCGCCGCGCCGGGCGACCGCTCGCCGCGGCCGGGCCTCTCGCGCGCCGACGCGGCGCGCGCGCTGCTCGGACTGACCGGGGTCTCGCTGCTCGTCCCGCTGCTGCTCGGCGCGACCGAGCTGTACGACCGCTTCGACGTCCGCAACGTGCTGTTCGCGTGGCCGCTTGTGGCGGCGCTCGCCGCGCCCGCGCTGCTGCGCCTGCGCGCCGTCCCGCTCGGGGCGCTCCTGGCGCTCGGCCTCGCGACGTCGCTGTGGGGGAACCTCGCCTGGCCCTACGAGAACACCGACTGGCGCGGCGCGATCGCCCGCGTCGAGGCGCGCGCTCCGGCCCAGCCGGTGATCGCGGTCGGGCGGCTCGGCATCCCGGTCGCCGCGCTCTATCTGCACCGCGCCCCCGCGACCGAGCCCTTGGCGGCCCGCCGGGCGTGGCTCGTCGTCGAGCCCGCGCGCAGCCCCGGCCACCGCGAGCTGGGACCGCTCGACCCGCCGCTGGTCGCACAGCTCCTCGCGCGCTTTCCGCAGCACGCCGAGCAGCGCGTCCACGGCTTCCGCGTGATCAAGCTGAGCGCGGCGGCGCCGGTCGCGCTCGACCCTTCGGCGCTGCCGGACGCGGCCCTGTTCGCCGGCGGCGGGGCGCGCCGGCCGCGCGGCTGACCCCTGCTGTACGCTCGGGCGCCGGGTGATCTACCGCCTGCTCTACACGCTGCTCCTGGCGCGGATCGACGCGGAGCGCGTGCATCGCCTGACCGCGCGCGGACTCCGCGCCGTGAACCGGATCGCCCCGCTGCGCCGTCTGCTGCGGGCGCTGCTCGCGCCGCGCGATCCGGCGCTGCGCGTCCGGGCGCTCGGGCTCGATCTCCCCAGCCCGCTCGGCCTCGCTGCGGGCTTCGACAAGGACGCGACCGGCTTCGACGCCTACGCGACGCTCGGCTTCGGCTTCGTCGAGGTCGGGACGATCACCGCGCACGGCCAGCCCGGGAACGCGCGCCCGCGAATCTTCCGGCTCACGCGCGAGCGCGCGCTCGTGAACCGCATGGGCTTCCCGAACGCGGGCGCGGCGGCTGCCGAGGCCCGCCTGCGCGCGCGGAGCGCCGCCGGCCCGGTCGTCGGCGTCAACGTCGGCCGGACGAGAGCGGCGCAGGAGGTCGAGCCCGACTACCGCGAGAGCGTGCGCCGGCTCGCGCCCCATGCCGACTATCTCGTGCTGAACGTCTCCTCGCCGAACACGCCGGGACTGCGCGACATGCAGGCGGTCGACCGGCTCGCCGCGCTGATCGCCGCCGTCCGGGCAGCGCTCGCGGAGACCGGCTGCAGCCCGCCGCTCCTCGTCAAGATCGCGCCCGACCTCAGCGACGAGGACCTCGACGCGATCGCCGACCTCGCGCTGCGCGAGCAGCTCGACGGCCTGATCGCGACGAACACGACCGTCGACCGCGGGTGCCTGCACGACCCGTCTGCGCCTGACGTCCCGGCCGACGGCGGGATCTCGGGCGCGCCGCTGAAGCCGCGCGCGCTCGCGGTGCTGCAGCGCCTGCACGCCCGCACGGACGGTCGCGTGACGCTGATCGCGGTCGGCGGGATCGAGACCCCCGAGGACGCATGGGAGCGGATCCGCGCCGGCGCCACGCTCGTGCAGGCGTACACCGGCTTCGTCTACGGCGGGCTGCTGTGGCCGCAGCGGATCAACCGCGGCCTCGCCCGGCTCGCGCGCGAGGCCGGGCTGAGCGGCGTCCAGGCGGCGGTCGGGGCCGACGCAGGGTCGCGCGCCTCCGCCGCGACGGGCGCGTAGCCGGCCCGTCGCTACGCTCTGCGCATGACCGTCGACGTCTCCGACCTCACGCCGACCGAGGCGGCCGAGCGGCTGCGCGAGGGGGACTGGCAGATCGTCGACGTCCGCACGCCGGAGGAGCGGCCCGACGGCGTGATCGAGGGCGACGTGCTGATCCCGCTGGACGAGCTGAGCGTCCGCGCCGGCGAGATCGATCCGGCGCGTCCCGCGCTGATCTACTGCCGCAGCGGCTCGCGCTCGGCGATGGCGGTCGCCGCCCTGCGCACGGCCGGCTACGACGCGCACAACCTCGCGGGCGGGATGCTCGCTTGGCTCGACGCGGGCCTGCCGGTCGCCGGCGACTGACGCCGCCCCGCCGCTGCGGCGGCGACGATCCCTCTTGCGCGTGAATTGGAACAGACGCGTGTTGTGCCGTGACAGACATCTCGGCGAGGGTGCCGGCATGGCTTTCATCGACCCTGCCTTCATCTCAGCACACCTCCCGCGCGAGGAAGAAATCCGCGCTAATCTTCCTCGTGCGATGGCGCTCAACATCAAAGATCCGACCGCCGACCGGCTCGTCCGAGAGCTCGCCGCCACGACCGGCGAGAGCATCACGACGGCCGTGACGATCGCCGTACGGGAGCGTCTGGAGCGCATCGGCCGTATGGCGCCCGCCCAGATCCGCAAGCGGGAGATCCTGCGGATCGCGAAGCGGGCCGCCGCTGACGTCGTGATCGATCACCGCACCGACGACGAGATCCTCGGCTACGACGAACACGGGCTGCCGACCTGATGGTGCTCGACACGTCGGCGCTCGTCGCGATCCTGCGCGACGAGCCCGAACGCGACGCTTTCGCGGAGCTGCTGGCGCGTGCGGACGACCCCGTCATCTCCGCCGCGACGCTGCTCGAGTGCACGATGGTCCAGGCGAAGTTCAGGCGCGGACTCGCGAACCTCGACGACCTCCTTCAGGCTGCGGGGATCCGCGTCGCGGCCGTCGACGTGGCGCAGGCGCACGCGGCACGCGAGGCCTGGCTGCGCTACGGCAAGGGCCGCTCGCCGGCTGGGCTGAACTTCGGCGACTGCTTCAGCTACGCGCTTGCGATCACGACCGGGCGGCCGCTGCTCTACAAGGGCGACGACTTCGCGCAGACGGACGTCGTTTCGGCAGCCTGACGCCTCCCCGCTAAACCCCCGAAACTGAACAGGGTTTGCTACCTTTGCGGTCGCGTGGCGACGCCGCGCGTCGTTCCATCCCGCGAAGGAGGCACGCAGCGCCATGGAGCCGACCTCGGTTCACGAGCAGAGCAAGCACCCCGGTAAGCTCGGGTCGCTTGACAATCCCGAGGTCGTCCAGGACGTCCCGGGGCATGTCATCCCGATCCTCGAGCGCGAGTTCGACGACTTCGACACGGAGTCCACGCGCTTCCTGAAGGGCGAGTTCGACGAGACGGAGTTCATCAAGTTCCGCCTCAGACAGGGCGTCTACGGCCAGCGCCAGCCCGACGTCCAGATGATCCGCGTGAAGCTGCCGTGGGGCGGCGTCAGCCCCGAGCAGCTGGAGATGTTCGCCGACGGGATCGAGCAGTACGTGCCGCTCAGAAAGGCCCACGTCACCACGCGGCAGAACATCCAGGTCCACCACGTCCCGCTGCCCGACGCCGCCGCCTTCATCCGCATGATCAGCGACGCCGGCCTCTCCTCGCGCGAGGGCTGCGGCAACACGATGCGCAACGTCACCGGCGACCCGTGGGCCGGCGTCCACCCGGACGAGGTGTTCGACCCGACGCCCTACGCCGGCGCGTACGTGCGCTACTTCGTGCGCCACCCCACGACGCAGGGGATGCCGCGCAAGGTCAAGACGTCGTTCACCAGCTCCGACGCCGACCGCGCGATCAGCGGCATCCACGACGTGGCGTTCATCGCGAAGGAGCGCGACGGCGTCCGCGGCTTCCAGATGCTCGTCGGCGGCGGCACCTCGATCATGGCCCGCGTCGCTCCGGTCCTCTACGACTTCGTCGAGGCCGACAACGGCGAGTACATCAAGATCACCGAGGCCGTCCTGCGGATCTTCGACCGCCAGGAGTGGCTGCGCGTCAACCGCGCCCGCGCGCGCATCAAGGTCTTCGTCGACAAGTACGGGATCGACGAGCTGCGCGCCCAGGTCGAGGAGGAGCTGAAGGGCGACTGGGTCAACGAGCGCGACTTCGACCCCACGCCCAAGCTGTTCGTCCACGACGAGGAGTCCAACGCGCCCGCCGTCCCGGCCAGCTACGGCTCCCCGAACGGCGACCTGTCCGAGTTCGAGCGCTTCCGCGCCGCGAACGTGGAGGCGCAGCGCCAGGAGGGCTTCTCGACCGTCCAGATCAAGATCACGCGCGGCGACCTCACGCCCGAGCAGTTCCGCGGGCTGGCGGCGATCATGCGCGAGTTCACCGGCGGGTACGCACGCACGACAGTGCACCAGAACCTGCTGCTGCGCTGGGTCCGCGACGAGGCCGTCTACGACGTGTGGACGCGGCTGAAGGCGCTCGACCTCGGCGATGCCGGCGCCGACGAGGTGTCCGACGTGATCTCGTGCCCGGGCACCGACTCGTGCAAGCTCGGGATCACCAGCTCGATGGGCCTCAACGCCGCCGTCAAGGAGCGCATCGACGCGATGGGCATCGAGGATCCGCTCACGAAGCGCATCCACATCAAGATGTCCGGCTGCCCCAACGGCTGCTCGCAGCACCACATCGCGAACATCGGCTTCTACGGCGCGTCGATCAGAGTCGGCGACAAGACGATCCCCGCCTCGATCGCGCACATCGGCGGCAGATACGAGGGCGGCAGCGTCACCTACGGCGCGCGCCTGAAGGCACGCATACCGTCGAAGCGCGTCCCGGAGGCGGTCGAGCGCTGGATCCGCTTCTACGAGAGCGATCGCACCGACGGCGAGGAGTTCAACGCGTTCGTCGCGCGCGTCGGCACCGGCGCGTTCGAAGCGCTCGTCAGAGACCTCGCCCTGCCCGCCGAGTTCAACCTCGAGAACATGAACCTGTTCATGGACTGGACGAAGTCGGTGCCGTTCGAGGTCATCCGGGGAGAGGGCGAGTGCGCGGTCTGAGCCGATAGGCTCAGACGCGTGAATCGCCGCCCGCAGCTGACGATCGTCGCGCCGTCGGCCTCACCCGAGGAGGCCGCGGCGGTCGTGGCGGCGCTGGAGCGCTTCATGCGCGAGACCGCGCCGGTGGTCGTGGCGGCGCCAAGGCGGATCGATCGCTGGACGCGGACCGCGCTGCTGGAAGGCGTCGCGCGCGAGCAGGACGCGCCGGCGGCGTGGGGCGACCCGCATCCGTGGGGCCGCTGACCGTAGCGGCGCGCGCTCGCCGCGAGCCATGACCGGCGCGCGGCATGCGACCCGCGCGGTGATCTTCGACTGCGACGGCGTGCTCATCGACAGCGAGCGGCTCGCAGGGCCGATCCTCGCCGGGCTGCTGACCGACCTCGGGCTGCCGACGACCCAGATCGACGTCGACCGCGACTTCAAGGGCCGTTCTTGGGAGCACGGCCTCACGCGCATCGAGGAGCGGCTCGGCCGCACGCCGTGGCCCGACCTGCACGAGCGCTACCGGGCGCGGCTGTTCGCGGCGTTCGAGGATCGCCTGCGACCGATCCCCGGGATCCATGCGGCGCTCGACGCGCTCGACGCGGACGGGATTCCCTACTGCGTCGCCTCCGGCAGCGACCATGAGCGGATCCGCCGCGGCCTGCACGCCGCCGGCCTGCTCGAACGCTTCCCACCTGAGGTCATCTTCAGCGCAGACGACGTCGCGCGCGGCAAGCCGGCACCTGACGTGTTCCTGCACGCCGCCGAGCGCATGGGCTTCGATCCGCGAGCAAGCATCGTGGTCGAGGACAGCCCGGCGGGCGTGCAGGCCGGCGTCGCAGCGGGAATGCGGGTGCTCGGCTACGCCGACGGGGCCGACACGGCCGCACTGCGCGCCGCGGGAGCTGAGCCGTTCGCGGACATGGCCGCGCTGCCGATGCTGCTCGGCGCCGGCGGGTCGCGAGAAAAAGCATAAACCCGCTCGGGTTTTGCTATTTTCAGTCGGCCATGAGCACGAGCGCGCCCATCGACGAGCAGCTCACCGACGGCGCCGAGGCGCTGTCCGCCGAGGAGGTCATCGCCCGGATGGTCGAGCGCTTCCACCCGCGGCTCGTGCTCGCGTCCTCCTTCCAGCAGGAGGAGTCGGTGCTGATCGACCTGCTGCTGAAGGTCGAGCCAGGCGCGCGCATATTCACGCTCGACACCGGCGTGCTCTTCCCCGAGACATACGCGACGTGGAGAGCGATGGAGGAGCGCTGGGGGATCGAGATCGAGGCCGCCTCCGGCATCTCGCTCGAACAGCAGGCCGCCGAATTCGGCGACGAGCTGTGGAAGCGCGAGCCCGATCGCTGCTGCGCGCTCCGCAAGGTCACACCGCTGAAGGAGACCCTCTCCGGCGTCGACGCATGGATCGTCGGCGTGCGCCGCGACCAGGCGCCCACGCGCGCCGGCACGCCGAAGATCGGCTGGGACGAGAAGCACGGCATCTGGAAGGCCGCGCCGCTCGCCGACTGGAGCGAGAGAGACGTCTGGCGCCACATCCACGCGAACGACCTTCCGTACAACCCCCTCCACGACCGCGGCTACGCGTCGATCGGCTGCACGCATTGCACCGTCCCGGCGACCGATCGCAGCGGGCGCTGGGCCGGGTCCGACAAGCTCGAGTGCGGGTTGCACGGCTGACCCTCGGGTCGGCAGACTGAAACGGGGACCTCGGGGAATGGACTGGCCACTCGTCATCGCGTTCGGCTTCGGAGTCGGCGTGCTCGTCGGCACGACGGGCGTCGGCGGCGGCTCGCTGATGACCCCTGCGCTGATCCTCGTGTTCGGCACGGCGCCGACGACCGCGATCGGCACCGACCTCGCGTACGCGGCCGTCACGAAGACCGTCGGCGGCTGGCGCCACTTCCGCAAGGGCACGGTCGACATGCCGATCGCGCTGTGGCTCGCGACCGGCTCGATCCCCGGCGCGCTCGGCGGCGTCTATGTCCTGCACGTGCTGGAGAAGGCGCTCGGCAGAGGGACGTTCGACGACACGCTGCTGACGATGGTCGGCGCCGCGCTGCTGCTGACGAGCGTGGCCGTGCTCGCCCGAGCCCTGCTCAAGCACGTCAGAGGCGAGCGCGACACGGTCGAGCCGTTCGAGCGCAAGCACAAGGTCGGAGCCGTGCTGATCGGCGTCAGCGTCGGCTTCGTGCTCGGCCTCACCTCCGCCGGAAGCGGTGCGCTGATCGCGGTCGGGCTGATCATGGTCTACCGCCTCACGCCGCGGCGCGTGGTCGGCACCGACGTCTTCCACGCCGCGCTGCTGCTGTGGGTCGCCTCGATCGCCCACCTGATCAGCGGCAACGTCGACCTCAAGCTCGCCGGGACGATCCTGATCGGCTCGATCCCCGGCGTGTGGATCGGCTCGGGTCTCGCGACGCGCCTGCCCGACGGGGCGCTGCGCCCCGCGCTGGGGATCGTGCTGCTCGCCGCCGGGCTTGCGCTCTTCAACAAGGCCGGCGCCCATTACCCGATCTCTGTCATCTTCCTGGGGCCCGCCGCCGTCGCGCTCGCGTTCGTCGCGCAGCACTACGGCCGGCGGCGCCTCGCAGGTCGCTCGCGCACGGAGTCGCCCGTCGTCGAGAGACCGACGCCGCCCGCACCGACAACCGCCCCGACGCCCGAACACGCATGACGCCCGAGCTCTCGCACATCGACGCCCTCGAGGCCGAGGCGATCCACATCATGCGCGAGGTCGCCGCCGAGCTGGAGCGGCCCGTGCTGCTGTTCTCCGGCGGCAAGGACTCGATCGTGCTGCTGCGCCTCGCCGAGAAGGCGTTCCGCCCGGCGCGCCTGCCGTTCCCGGTGATGCACGTCGACACGGGCCACAACTTCCCCGAGGTGATCGAGTTCCGCGACCGGCTCGTCGAGCAGATCGGCGAGCGGCTCGTCGTCGCCTCCGTGCAGGAGTCGATCGACAAGGGCCGCGCGGTCGAGGAGAGAGGCCCGCGCGCCTCGCGCAACCGGCTGCAGACCGTCACGCTGCTCGACGCGATCGCTGAGCACGGCTTCGACGCCGCCTTCGGCGGCGCGCGCCGCGACGAGGAGCGCGCGCGCGCGAAGGAGCGCATCTTCTCCTTCCGCGACGACTTCGGCCAGTGGGACCCGAAGGCGCAGCGACCGGAGCTGTGGCAGCTCTACAACGGCCGCGTGCGCAAGGGCGAGCACGTGCGCGTGTTCCCGATATCGAACTGGACCGAGCTCGACGTGTGGCAGTACATCGAGCGCGAGCGGCTGGAGCTGCCGCCGATCTACTTCGCGCACGAGCGCGAGGTGTTCGCGCGCGACGGGATGCTCTACGCCGCCAGCGAGTTCGTCGAGCTGATCGACGGCGAGGAAGTGTTCACCGAGTCGGTCCGCTACCGCACCGTCGGCGACATGACGTGCACCGGCGCGGTCGCCTCGACCGCCGCCACGCTGGAGGAGGTCGTCGCCGAGATCGCCGCGACCGACCTGACCGAGCGCGGCCAGACGCGCGCCGACGACCGCGTCACCGAGGCGGCGATGGAGGATCGCAAGCGGGAGGGCTACTTCTAGATGTCCGCGATCTACGAGTCGAATGGCGGCAGCCGTCACGCCGACCAGCGGATCGCCGACACCGAGCTGCTGCGCTTCGCGACCGCCGGCTCGGTCGACGACGGCAAGTCGACGCTGATCGGGCGCCTGCTGCACGACGCGAAGTCGATCCTCGCCGACCAGCTCGCGCACGTGAAGGAGACGAGCGAACGGCGCGGCGACGGCGAGCTGAACCTCGCGCTGCTGACCGACGGCCTGCGCGCCGAGCGCGAGCAGGGCATCACGATCGACGTCGCATACCGTTCGTTCCAGACCGACAAGCGGCGCTTCATCATCGCCGACTGCCCCGGCCACGAGCAGTACACGCGCAACATGGTGACCGGCGCCTCGACCGCCGACCTGGCGCTCGTGCTGGTGGACGCGCGCAACGGGCTCGTGCGCCAGTCCCGCCGCCACGCGGCGATCAGCGCGCTGCTGCGCACCCCGCACCTCGTCGTCGCGGTGAACAAGATGGACCTCGTCGACTACGACCAGTCCGTCTTCGACGCGATCGTGGAGGACTTCCGCACGTGGTCCGCGGGCCTGGACTTCGCCGAGGCGACGTTCGTCCCGATCAGCGCGCTGAAGGGCGACAACGTCGTCGAG
>Ga0134125_10011086_pt1 | contig 10101 bp, 7 predicted proteins | sample KB31751_FD_96464 | JGI IMG/M metagenome (GOLD analysis project Ga0134125, IMG submission 96464) | Terrestrial soil microbial communities with excess Nitrogen fertilizer from Kellogg Biological Station, Michigan, USA - KB3-175-1 | ecosystem: Environmental > Terrestrial > Soil > Unclassified ... | reverse complement strand
GGCCGAGTGCCGGGGCTTTTTACATCAACCGCAGTTCACGCGCCGCAGCTTGAGCGATCTCCTGCATCTCGGAGATCTGCGCAACCTTGATTTGTTGCTGTTGTAGAGTTTCCAGCGCAAAAGCCACCGCCTCGGTATCGCGAGGCAGCCCGTCCTCGACAATCGCCGTCAGCTCCGTTTGTTTCTTCTCCATTCTGGCGATGCCATCCACCAGCTTCGGGTAGGTGAATGCCAGCAGCTTCGCTGAATTTGGGTCCGCATCAATGGCCAGCGTATGGAACAGCTTCACCATGCCATTCGGGCTGTAGCCGCAGTCGATCTTCAGTGGGTCGCCTTTGCGCGTGTACTTCGAGGCTTCAATGTTGTGCCCCATCAGTGGCCACACGCCAACTTTCTCAAATTCACGCTGCATCCGCTGCCGAATGGCTTGGCGTGACGAAACTTCGCGCTGTGCGCGCTGACGCTGGCGTTCGAGGTAAATCTTTGCCAGAGAGTCCGCTTCTAAAGCAGGTGAATCCGCAAGACAGGCCGTAAACTCCGAGGGTTGGAGCGCATTCGAGAATGAATCCTGAATGCGCCGCAGAATTGACTCGCGATCACCGTTTAACGCGCCTAGCTGGCTGCGCAAATCGGCCTCAAGCGCTTCCAGAACTTCCACGTCGGCTTCGGAATCGAGGCAGCGCACCCGTCCCCAATCACGCGTGAATCGCAGTTCCGGCTCGCCAGCCTGGGGCAACAGCACCAGCCCGATGTTGACGAACTCGTTCTTCACCGTGTCCGGTACGTAACGCAACAGGAAAAAGCTGCATTGTTGTCTGGCCGTCGCCATCACTGCACCGCCATTCTTTCTTCCGTCTCAGCCCACGCCGGAAAAGGCTGCCGCGAGGATTTACGGAAGGCCGTTATCAACTCCCGCACTCTGCTTCGGCGGGCAATGATTGCCTCGCAAAGCTTTTCCAGCGCCTGCCAGTCGCTACCAACCCACTCCGGAGGAATGCCGCCCGCGACATCCCGCACGATCTCCGGATCGAGTTTTTCAATGCGCGACAGCCAGGGTTCAAATGCGTCCCAGCCGCGCACGCCGTCATACACACAGTTGCGCGCATAGACGCCGCGCAAAGGAGAATCAGGAAAGTCCCACTCGCCGGCGTTAAAGCAGTAGCCCTGATCGATAAAGCTTACGTTGTACTTGCGTTCGCGCGCTTTCTTCCAGAACACGGCCTGCCGTCCGTTGGCGTTGCCCAGCCATTTGTCGAGAGCCAGCATGCCGGCAAACGCCTCGCGATTTTTTACCTTTTCTAGCATCGATTCCGGCAGGTAATCGAAGACCTGGGCCTCAGCCGGATCACACACGTAGCGCGCGCCAAACTGCAATCCTGCCTTGCATGGCACGGGATGGAGAGAAACTTCCATGCGCAGCTCAGAGGTATTTTCGATCAGCCATGCATCGACGGCAATCAATTCCGTGACCGGAACGGGCAAGCCGACTCGTTCGGCCAGGCGCGTGGCAAGCAGTTCGTTGGCCAGTACGCGCAAGTGCTGCGGGTTGTTCTGGAACTTTACGACGTAAAAGTTTCCATCTGAGGCTCGCATCAGGTGAGATTGTGCCCCTCCCCGCATCCGGCGCACATGCTGGACCGCTTCGATCACCATGGAAGATTGATTTTACCTGCTGCGCGGTTTTGGCTCAGCCGGTCGAGTGGATTGAAAGGCTCTCATGAACTGTTCCACGCTCTGAACGTAAACATCGGCCCAGTCCACAACGTAGCGCCGTTGCTGGATGTGCGCTTTGGCCTCTTCGAGCGGCCAGCCCAGTGCGCGCATGAGCGCAAGAGTCATCATAGGCGCGCGATGCACGCCGGCCGCGCAGTGGATATACACCTTGGTTCCCGGCGTATCGAAGGCGCCCAGCGCGAACTCCACCGCAGGCCGGAAGAGTTCGGGGGGCTTGAGCTGAAAATCGTCATCGGTAGGATTGTGCAGCACAATTACCGGATAGCCCTCGGCCAGAGGCCGGTCATCGAACTCGATCTGCATGTTGATGATGTGCGTCACACCCTCTTGTTGCACGAGTTCACGCATGTTGTCTTCGTACCAGATACCACCGCCCACAGCGATCCGGTCCGTTACCCAGGTCATGTCCATAGATTGATAATTAAGTCGCTTTGAAGATCAAATGGGTTTGATGCAACAGAATAGCACTCGGAGCGACCCCGGCAATCCTCTCTGCCGCTCGCACGTCCCCGCGCTCCGCTAAAATATATGTAGCACTAGAAAGTTCTGGAGGAATACTGGTTTTATGGATCAGATCGCAGGCTTAATGGCTTCAAGACGCAATGAAGATATTGCACTCGATATGATGAAATTTATTGCCGCCACCACCGGATATGGCAAGACCGGAGCCCCGGGGGCGGGCTTCCAGGGCGGCACCGTCAACAAGGCTGAGGACTATGCCGCTCACCTGCTTGACCTTTATACCCGGTGCCTGAACACCATCAACGGGAAGAAATAGCTTTGCGGCAAAGCTTGCCGGGGGTGCTATCCTTAGGAGAACGCCCAGAGCTGCCGCCACGGTCTTCACCCGTGAATTTACCGAATTACATTACGTTGTCGCGAATCGCGGCTATCCCGCTGATTATCTGGGTCCTTACCACACACTGGTTCAGCGCTGAGCAGAATACTTTGCGGGTGGTGCTGGCTTCCACCATCTTTGTCCTGGCGTCGATCACAGATGGCCTGGATGGTTACCTGGCGCGACGTCGCGGCCAGATCACCACCATGGGGATGCTGCTGGATCCTCTGGCAGACAAGCTTATGATCGCTGCCGCTTACATCACTCTGGTGCAGCTGATCCCATCCATTGTCAGCGTTTGGGTTGCAATCATTGTCATTGGGCGCGAATTCCTGATCTCCGGCCTGCGCTCCATTGCCGCATCTGAGGGCTTTACCATTGAGGCCAGCGAACTGGGCAAGCTCAAGATGGTGGTGCAGATTGTTTCGGTGGTTTCAGCCATCCTCGCCCTGCGTTGGGATACATGGCCGCTGTTTGACGGCGCTTTTTTTCCGATACGCTGGATTGCAATCTTCGCTGTCTGGTTCATGGTCGCGGTGTCAGTGATTTCGGCCGTGGATTACTTTGTGGGCTTCTGGAAGAAGATCGACAGGCACGCCGAGCGCCGCAGGCGCCGCCCCTTCATTCTCAGCCGGCGCAAGAAAAAAGCCATGCAGCAGGCCGAAGCCGATAATCCCGCGAAGGCACACTAACTCAGAACAATAATTCACCGCAAAGGACGCTAAGGGCGCAACGGAAAGAGCGTTGACCTCCGCTGGTTTCATTGCAATGCTTGATTTCGGCTCGCAATATCCTGACTTGATGTTCCTTTGCGACCTTCGCGCCCGTTGCGGTAAGACTGGCTTTAATCGCCGCTTGGCTCAATCACCGGCTGAGGACGTTTGTGCGCGCGGCGCCAGCCTGAAACGCGCAGCCGAATGCGGTCGAGATACAGGTAAACAACGGGAGTGGTGAAAAGTGTGAGCGCCTGGCTGACGATCAGGCCGCCGACAATGGCAATACCCAGTGGACGCCGCAACTCTGATCCCACTCCTGTGCCGATAGCGAGCGGCAGTCCACCCAGCAGTGCAGCCATGGTGGTCATCATGATCGGCCGGAAGCGCAGAGTCGCGGCCTCATAGATGGCCTCTTCCGGCGTTTTGTTGCCGAGCCGTTCCGTCTGCAGCGCGAAATCGATCATCATGATGGCGTTTTTCTTGACGATACCGATCAGGAGCAGAATGCCAATCATTGCAATCACGTTCAAATCGTTTCCGGTAAGCATGATTGCCAGGATGGCGCCAACGCCGGCCGAGGGCAGGGTCGAAAGAATGGTTATCGGATGAACGGTGCTCTCGTACAGCATCCCGAGCACGATGTAAACAGTGACCAGTGCGGCTAAGATCAGCAGGGGTTCATTGCGCAGAGAATCCTGAAACGCGGCAGCAGTACCCTGGAAACCGCCATGGAGAGAAGATGGGACTCCCAGTTCACGCATGGCACGGTCAATCACGATGGTTGCATTTCCCAGAGGCATTCCCAAAGCCAGGTTGAACGAGATGGTTACGGAGGGGAACTGCCCCTGATGGTTGACCTGCAGCGAAGTATTCGATGCCCTATATTGTGTAAACGCAGACAGCGGAACTTCAGCTCCGGAAGACGACTTCACGTACGTATGCTGCAGTGCATCCGGGCCGGAGAGCAGCTTCGGATCAACTTCCATCACGACGTGATACTGGTTCAATTGGCGATACATGGTGGAGACCTGGGCCTGCCCAAAGGATTCGTAGAGAGCAGCATCAACCTTTGCAGGTGAGATGCCCAGCCGCGAAGCCGTATTACGGTCTACGATCACGTCGGCGGAAAGTCCCTTATCTTGCTGGTCTGTGTTCACATCGCGCAGTTCCGGCAGGCTGCGGAGCTTCGCGAGAATGCGCGGAGCCCAGTAGTTCAGCTCATTCAGGTCTTCGTCCTGAATGGTGTACTGGAACTGCGCATTGCTGAAACGGCCGCCGATATTCAAATCCTGAGTCGCGGTGAGAAACAGCGTTGCTCCGGGAATTTTGGCGAGCTTGGGGCGAAGCCGGTTGATGACCTGTTCCGCACTTGCCGGAAGCCGACCAACTCTATCTCGGTCTTTCGGATCTTTCAGCGTGATGAACATTCTGCCTGTGTTTGACACGCCGGAGCCTCCGGCAAACCCTACGACGCTCTCCACGGCAGGGTCGCGCCGCATGACCGCGATAAACTGCTTAAGCTTCTGGCTCAGGGCGGGAAAGGCAATATCCTGCGCAGCCTGAATCGAGCCGCCCATTCTGCCGGTGTCCTGCTGCGGGAAAAATCCTTTTGGGGCGACGATGTACATGTAGATGCTCAGGCAGGCAGTCAGAATCGTCACGGCAAGTGTGAGCGCCTGATGACGCAGAACCCAGCCCAGGCTGCTGCGATATGTCTTGAGCAACAGCTCAAAACCGCTCTCGCTGAACCGATATAGCCTCCCGTGTTTTTCTTTGGGATCATGTCGCAGGAACTTGGCACAGAGCATGGGTGTCAGGGTGAGTGAGACCACCAGTGACACTCCAATCGCAGTGCTCAGCACAACAGCAAATTCGCGGAACAGCCGGCCTACGATTCCCTGCATGAAAAGAATGGGTATAAAGACAGCCACGAGCGAGCTGCTCATGGAGAGCACGGTAAAGCCGATCTCCCTTGAACCATGGAAGGCGGCGCGCACCGGATCCATGCCCATTTCGAGATAGCGTGTGATGTCTTCAATCACCACGATGGCATCGTCCACCACAAAACCGGTAGAGATAGCCAGCGCCATCAGTGAGAGATTGTCAATGCTGTAGTCGAGCAGGTACATCACGCCGAACGTGCCGATCAGCGAAAGCGGCACGGCGACGCTGGGAATGAACGTCGCGCGCAAGTTACGCAGGAATGCAAAGACCACCAGGATCACCAGCACAATCGAGATGATCAGCGTTATCTGAATGTCGGCTACCGACGCTCGAATCGTTTGGCTGCGGTCGAGAACCTTATCCAGACTTATGCCGGCCGGTATGGACGCGCGCAATTCATTCATCATCGCGTCCACGTTATCGACGGCTTCGATTATGTTGGCTCCGGGCTGGCGAAAAACAATCATCAGGACAGACGGCTTGCCGTTGGCCTCGCCGGCATTGCGAATGTCTTCCACCGAATCCTGTACGTCGGCCACGTCACCGAGCCGTACCACGCCGCCAGTGGGATTGCTCGCGACAATCACCTTCTTGTAGTCATCGGCCTTGAAAAGCTGGTCATTGTCGGTGATAGCCCAGGCATTGATCGGACCGGCAATTTCACCCTTGGGGCGATTGGCATTGGCTGAGTTCAATGCTGAGCTTACCTGTTCCACACCAACTCCGAGTTTGCTCAGGAGCGTGGGATTCACTTCCGCCCGAACCGCCGGCCGCGCGCCGCCGCCCACAAAGACCTGGCCGATGCCAGGAACCTGGGAAAGCTTCTGCGCAAGTACGGAATCAGCAATGTCATACATGCGCGGCTTGGTCACCGACTCTGAAGTAAGCGCCAGAATCATGATGGGCGCATCGGCTGGATTCACCTTGCGCCAGTTCGGTCGTGTTGGGAGATTGGCGGGGAGCTGTCCCAGCGCGGCATTGATGGCAGCCTGCACGTCGCGGGCGGCAGCGTCAATGTTCCGGCTGAGGTCGAACTGAAGCGTGATGCTCGTCGACCCAAGCTGGCTGGTCGAGGTCATCTGATTGACGCCGGCAATGCGACCAAACTGGCGTTCCAGCGGCGTCGCTACCGATGATGCCATGGTCTCCGGACTCGCTCCGGGAAGACCCGCGCCCACGCTGATGACCGGATACTCGACCTGTGGAATCGGCGCGACGGGCAGCCGTGTGTACGCCAGAATACCCGCCATCAACACGCCGAGCGCAAGCAGCGAGGTGGCTACCGGACGGCGGATGAATGGAGAGGAGATGTTCATCTGCTAATCGCCCAGCACCGGTTCCTTCTCCGGCGCGATCTCATTGCCGATCTTGAACCGCGAGAACTTGCGGGCCAGCTTGTCAAACCAGATGTAGATCACCGGCGTGGTATAGAGCGTGAATAGCTGACTGAGCAGCAGTCCACCGATGATGGTGATGCCAAGCGGGTGGCGTAGCTCTGATCCAGTACCGGTTCCGAATGCCAGCGGCACGGCGCCCAGCAGAGCAGCCATCGTAGTCATCATGATCGGGCGGAAACGCAAGAGGCTGGCCTGGTAGATGGCTTCCTCGGGTGGCTTCCCCTCCCCACGCTCCGCTTCCAGCGCAAAGTCGATCATCATGATGGCGTTTTTCTTCACGATGCCTATCAGCAGGATGATTCCTATCAACGCCACGACGGTCAGATCGTTGCGCGTGAGGATGAGAGCCAGGATCGCTCCAACACCGGCAGAAGGCAGAGTCGAGAGAATCGTGACAGGATGGATGTAGCTCTCGTACAAAACGCCCAGCACAATGTAAACGGTAACCAGCGCCGCCAGGATCAGCCACGGTTCCGATTGCAACGACTTCTGGAATGCCGCCGCTGTTCCCTGGAAACTGGGATGGATGCTCGCCGGCATGCCCAGTTCCTGTTCAACCTGCCCGATTGCATTGGTGGCTGTTCCCAGTGATTGTCCCGGCGCCAGGTTGAACGAAACGGTGACCACCGGAAACTGGCCTTGATGGTTAATCGCCAACGCTGTATTGCTGGTTTCAAAATGGCTGAAGGCTGACAGCGGCACCTGCGTCCCGCTAATGGATTTCACATAAATGTGTGTGAGGTCGGCGGGATCGTCCTGAAATTGCGGACTGACTTCCAGTACCACATGATACTGGTTGAGCTGCGTGAAGATCGTGGAGACCTGGCGCTGCCCAAATGCGTCGTAGAGCGTGTCGTCAATAGTTTGCGGCAGAATCCCGAAGCGGCCGGCAGTGTCGCGATCAATGACAAGGTCCGCGCGAAGGCCGCCGTTCTGCTGATCGCTGGCCACGTCGCGAAGCTCCGGCAAGGTACGCAGCTTGTCGAGAATTTTGCCCGACCATTCACTTAGCTCAGTCGCATTCGTATCTTCCAGCGAATACTGGTATTGCGTGCGGCTCACGCGATCTTCCACGGTGAGGTCCTGCACAGGTTGCATGTAGAGAACAATGCCTTCCACCTGGGCCAGCTTGGGCTGAAGCCGCCGGATCACTTCGGATGCGCTGGAGTCGCGTTCATCGTGTGGTTTCAGGTTGATCTGGATGCGCCCGCTGTTCTGTGTGGTATTGGTTCCGTCGATGCCGATGAAAGATGACAGGCTGGCTACGTCGGGATCCTGCAGGATCACTTTGGCAAGCTTCTGCTGTTCGTCCGCCATGGCAGAGAAAGAAATGTTGGGCGCCGCTTCAGAAATACCCAGGATCACTCCGGTATCCTGCACCGGGAAAAAGCCTTTGGGCACGATGACGTAGAGATAGAGTGTTAATACCAACGCGGCGGCGGTGGCCAGGAGAGTGGCCGGCTGATGCTTCAGGACAAACCTTAACGTTCTGCCGTAAAACTCAATCACTCGCTCATAGAAACGCTCTGATGCGTAGTAGAAGCGGCCATGCCTGGCTTCTTTGGGATTCTTGAGCAGTCGCGCTGACATCATTGGCGTGAGAGAAAGTGAAACCAGCGCGGAAATAATGATGGTCACGCTCAGGGTGACGGCAAATTCACGGAACAGGCGTCCTACTATATCGCCCATGAACAACAGCGGTATCAACACCGCGATCAGCGAAACTGTGAGTGAAATGATGGTGAAGCCGATCTGTCCCGAACCCAAGAGCGCCGCGTCCAGTGGCGAATGCCCTTCTTCCAGGAAGCGGTCAATGTTTTCAATCATGACAATGGCGTCATCCACCACAAATCCGGTGGAGATGGTCAGCGCCATCAATGAAAGATTGTCCAGGCTATAGCCAAGCAGGTACATCACTCCAAAGGTGCCGACAATCGAGAGCGGAACGGCAACGCTGGGAATGACGGTGTCGGGCAGATTTCGCAGAAAAAGGAAGATCACCATGACCACGAGGCCCACGGTGAGCATCAGCTCAAACTGCACATCTTTGACCGACGCGCGAATCGTCTCCGTACGATCTGTGAGGATCTGCACCTTCACTGAGGTCGGCAGGGCGGTTTGCAACTGAGGCAGGACCTTCTTGATTCGGTCCACCACGCTGATGATGTTCGCTCCGGGCTGGCGCTGGATGTTGACGATTACTGCCGGCAGCAATGTCGGCTGGCCGTTTTGGATAACGCCCATCCAGGCGGCCTGCTTGGAGTTTTCCGCTCCGTCGATTACGTTGGCAACATCCGTCAGGCGTACGGGCGCGTTGTTGCGGTAGGCAATGATTACATCTTTGTACTGGGCCGCCGAGTTGAGCTGATCATTGCTGTTGATGGTGAAAGATTGCCGGTCACCCTCCACGATTCCTTTTGCCTGATCGACATTGGCCTGGCCCAGCGCTGTGCGCACATCTTCCAGACTCAGCCCATACGACGCCAGCGCCGTGGGATTGGCTTGGATTCGCACCGCTGGTCGCTGGCCGCCGCTGATGGAAACCAATCCCACTCCAGTAAGCTGAGAAATCTTCTGCGCCATGGTGGTATCGGCAAGATCTTCAACTTTGGTCAGCGGCAGGCTGTCAGACGTAACGCCGAGGGTGATGATGGGCGCGTCGGCGGGGTTGACCTTGCTGTAAATCGGAGGGTTGGGCAAATCCCGCGGCAGGAAAGTTGTCGCCGCGTTAATCGCCGCCTGTACCTCCTGCTCGGCGATGTCGATGTTCTGTTCCAGGGTGAATTGAAGCGTAATGACGGAGCTTCCGAACGAACTCGTGGAAGTCATCTGACTGAGCCCGGGGACCTGTCCAAACTGGCGTTCCATGGGCGCGGTCACCGACGACGCCATAACCTCAGGCCCGGCGCCGGGATAAGACGTGGTGACCTGAATGGTGGGATAGTCCACCTGCGGCAACGCCGATACGGGGAGCTGCTGATACGCCACAAAGCCGACCAGCAGTACACCAATCATCAGCAGCGTCGTGGCTACCGGACGGAGAATAAAAAGACGAGATGGACCGCCGTTGGGCATGAATTATTTTTCGCGAAAAGGATGGCGACTGATCACCGGGTGAACTTCACTCACTGGAACATCACTGGCCCGCTTCTTCTCCCTGTTGCTGGCCGCCACCGGCAGGCGCTCCCTCGCCGCGAATCTCGACTTTACTCCCGGGTTGAAGCTTGTCCTGGCCATCGGTAACTACGACATCGCCCGGCTGAAGCCCCGAAGTCAGAGAGGTAAGGTTTCCTTCGCTGTAGCCGATCGCGACCTTCTTCATCTCTGCGGTTTTGTCAGGCTTGACCGTGAAGACGTATGTTCCCTGCGGTCCGCGCTGGATCGCTGCCGCCGGTACCACCAGGGAGTTCTTTCGAACTTCCAGGAGCAGATGCACATTGACGAACTGGTTCGGCCAGAGCGCGCGCTCCGT
>Ga0134125_10011085_pt1 | contig 10102 bp, 7 predicted proteins | sample KB31751_FD_96464 | JGI IMG/M metagenome (GOLD analysis project Ga0134125, IMG submission 96464) | Terrestrial soil microbial communities with excess Nitrogen fertilizer from Kellogg Biological Station, Michigan, USA - KB3-175-1 | ecosystem: Environmental > Terrestrial > Soil > Unclassified ... | reverse complement strand
ACGATCGGCGGCGCGGGGATCCCGTTCCCGTTCAGGAACCTGCTCGATGGTTTTCCGAAAAGTGCGACGGCTGCAACGTGATCAGCTACCCCCGGCACTGCGTCCTCAGTCGTGTACGCGATCACGGCCGCCCCTAGTGAGTATCCGCCGAGCACCATCCTGGTGTTAGGGCAGTTCGCGGTCATGGACTCAAGATGACCGCTGGCGTCATTCATACCCTGCGCGGTGGTGGGGAAATCGGTGGCAGGGTAGTTGACCGCATAAACCCCCACCGACCTCCCGGCAAGTCGCGAGCGCAGCGCCTCGACGAACGGTTGTCCGATGACGCCGACACCAGCTGCCTCGGTCTTGCCTCGTGCGAACACCACCTCGACGTCGGGGCAAGGGTCAGCAGACGCGTAAGGAATGTCGATCGGTGCGCTCAGCAGCCCCGAGGCTGTCACCACCGCAGCACCAAGACAGCGAGCGATACGCCGTGCCCTCACGTGGGCCACCAGCCAGCGCGCGCACTTAGCTTGTGTCGATTTGATGACGTTCACCTGTACCCCTATCGCCGTCGGTCATCCCGACCTTCCACATGACGCCATGCTTGCTTTGGGTCGTTAGCGCGGGGCGCAACGCGCCAGCCTGCATCGTTGCGGTTGTTACCACGGCAAACATAACCTACTCCGATACATTTGCCATGCTGGTGGAAATGGCGAAATTGTGCTGCTTGACGTCATCACCGTCTCTACAGCAAAAGCGCCCTTCGCGATCCCGATGGTGGGCGTCACCGACGCCGGCGACGCGTCTCTCGATCTGCATAGACGCGGCAGATGGTCGCGCCCCTTGAGCAAATTTTCATCAGTTCGCCATGGGCCAGCGCCTTCGTCTCAACCCCGGGACACAGCCGACTGGATCTGAACCCACGCCAGGGGAGGAGTTCAGCTGGCAGGATGCGGCGGCGGTCCGCCCCTGGGTTGCTCATCGGGAAATGGCAAGAGTGCGCAGACCGACCTTGTCTCTAGTCTTCGGCGCGGTCGAGCAGGTCGGACGACCCGAGAACCCGCTCAACGCGGACCTCGATCACCACGCGCTTCGGGTTGACCCGTGGCGTGCGGTACCGCTGGGCGTAGCGCAGTTCCGCGTCGCGCACCGCCTCGCTCTCGGTGTTGACAGTGGACTTGCCCTCGAGCGACAGCCACCGCGCGCCGTCGACCTGGCTCAGGACGGCGACACCGCGTTCCTGTGCGTTCACGGCTTTCTGGGAGCCGCCCGTCGTGATCACGCGAGCGATGTGCGTCTTCGGGTCGAACGTGAAACCGACCGCCACCACGTGCGGAGAATTGTCCGAACGCAGCGTCGTCAACATGGCCAAATGCCGTTCAGTGAGAAACGCCATGGCGTCATTGGTGAGCCGCGTGGTTGCCTTCGCCATCAAGCCTCACGGTAGCGCAGGACATAATCAGGGCCGTGAAGGACACGGGCGCTGGGCTGATCGTGATTTTCGGAGGCCGCAGCGAGATCGGACTCGAGCTGGCCACCCGGCTTGCGTCCGGCGCGACCGTGTTGCTCGCGGCGCGTCGCGCGGACACGCTCGGTGAGGAGGTCGCGGCCGTCCTGGCGGCGGGCGCCGCCGCTGTGCACGTGCGTGAATTCGATGCCGACGGCCTCGCGTCTCATGGGCCACTGGTCGAATCGATCGTCACCGAGCTCGGCCCGATCCGTACAGTTGTGCTCGCGTTCGGCATCCTGGGCGACCAGGCCCGCGCCGAGAAGGACCCCGGTCACGCGGCGGCGATCGTGCACACCGATTTCGTGGCTCAGGTCAGCCTGCTGACGGTGCTGGCCAACACGATGCGGTCGGCAGGCTCCGGGTCCATCGTGGTGTTCTCGTCGGTGGCCGGGGTGCGCGTGCGCCGTGCCAACTATGTGTACGGGTCGGCCAAGGCGGGGCTGGACGGTTTCAGCAGCGGCCTCGCCGACGCGCTGCACGGCTCGGGTGTACATCTGTTGGTCGTGCGGCCCGGGTTCGTGATCGGACGGATGACTGAGGGCATGACGCCGGCGCCGTTCTCCAGCACTCCGGATCAGGTTGCGGCGGCGACGGTGCGTGCGTTGGCCAAGCGGCGACGGACGGTGTGGGTGCCCTGGGCGCTGCGGCCGGTGTTCCTCGGAATGCGAATGCTGCCGCAGTTCGTGTGGCGGAGGATGCCGCGATGATCGTCGTGGTCGGAATCGGAGCCGACGGCATGGCGGGGCTGGCACCGGCCTCGCGCACCGAATTGGCAAGGGCGACTGTCATTTACGGGTCGCGCCGCCAGCTGGACCTGCTCGATGACACGGTCACGACGGAGCGCAGGCAATGGCCGTCGCCAATGCTGGACATGGTAGAGACCCTCGGCGACATCGTGGGCGACGTGCACGTCGTCGCAAGCGGCGACCCGATGCTGCACGGTGTCGGCGCCTTGCTGATCAGATTGTTCGGCGCAGACCAGGTAACCGTGTTGCCGCACGTGTCGTGCGTGACGCTCGCGTGCGCGCGGCTTGGCTGGGCGGTTCAGGACACCACGGTGATCAGCCTGATGACCGCGGAACCGCACACCGCGGTGCGGCGCGGCGGCAAGGCCGTGATTCTCTGCCGCGACGGCAACGGTCCCGCCGCGCTGGCCCGCCTGCTCACCGAGGGCGGTCGTGGTGATTCCGAACTGACGGTGCTCGAGCAGCTCGGCGGACCGGCCGAGCGCCGCCGCGACGCCGCCGCGCGCGAGTGGGCGGCCAATCCGCCCGGCGACGTCGACGACCTCAACGTGGTGGCGGTGCGCTACCTGCCCGACGATCCGCGACTGTCCGTGCTGCCCGACGATGCGTTCGCCCACGATGGTCAGATCACGAAACAGTCGATGCGGGCGGTCACCCTCGCGGGGCTTGCACCACAGCGGGGAGAGCTGCTGTGGGACGTCGGCGCGGGATCGGGCAGCATCGCGATCGAATGGTGCCGCAGTGGATCAAAGTGCCGCGCAGTGGCTTTCGAACGTGACGAGCGACGACGCAAACGGATCGCGGAGAACGCGTTGGCGCACGGCGCCGTCGTGGATGTGCGCGGAGAGGCGCCTGCGGCCTTCGACGAAGCCGTGCTGCACAGCGGTGGCGTCGACGGGGTGCCACGGCCGTCGGCGATTTTCATCGGCGGTGGCCTGACCCAACCTGGACTGCTCGAGGCGTGCTACGAGCGGCTGCCGCAAGGCGGCAGGCTGGTCGCCAACGCTGTCACCACCGAATCCGAAGCAGTCCTCGCTCAGTGGTATTCCCGCTTCGGCGGAGAGCTTCGACGGTTCCAGCACTACCGCGGCGAGCCGGTGGGCGGGTTCACCGGCTGGCGGCCCGCGATGCCCGTCACCCAGTGGTCGGTGATGAAGCCATGACCGTCTACTTCATCGGGGCCGGACCCGGCGCCGCCGATTTGATCACCGTGCGCGGTCAACGGTTGTTGAGCCGCTGCCCGGTCTGCCTCTACGCGGGCTCCATCATGCCCGAGGACCTGCTGGCGCTCTGCCCGCCGGATGCGCGGGTGATCGACACCGGCCGGCTCGACCTCGACCAGATCATCACCGAGTTGGCCGACGCGCACGCGGCGGGCCTCGACGTGGCGCGGCTGCATTCGGGTGACCCGTCGATCTACAGCGCGCTGGCCGAACAATGCCGACGACTCGACGCGCTCGGCGTCGACTACGAAATCGTGCCCGGTGTACCGGCGTTCGCCGCCGCCGCAGCCGTGTTGGGCCGCGAGCTCACGCTGCCCGGCGTCGCCCAGACTGTCACGCTGACGCGGGTGGCGACCTTGTCGACCGCGATGCCGCCGGGGGAGGACCTGCAGACACTGTCGGCGTCCGGGTCGACGCTGGTGCTCCACCTGGCCGCCGCGCAGATCGACGCGATCGTGCCGCAACTGCTGGTAGGCGGCTACCGCCCGGAAACCCCGTGTGCCGTGGTGGCATTCGCCAGCTGGCCGCAGGAGACGGTGCTGCGATGCACGCTGTCCGACCTCGCCGAGGAAATGAATATCGCAGGCGTCACCCGCACAGCGGTCATCGTGGTGGGGGATGTGCTTGCCGCTGAGGGCTTTTCCGACAGCTACCTTTACTCCGCAGATCGGGTGCGACGGGGGCGTCATTGACGCGGGTCCTGTTGCTCGGCGGCACGTCGGAGGCACGTGCTCTCGCGGCGCGATTGCACCCGGAAGTCGACGTGATCAGTTCACTGGCGGGCCGGGTCCCGGATCCCGCGCTTCCGGTGGGCGAGGTGCGCATCGGCGGGTTCGGCGGTGTCGACGGGATGCGCCGATGGTTGGCCCATGCTGCCGTCGACGCCGTCGTCGACGCCACCCACCCGTATGCAGCCACAATCACCGCCAACGCCGCGGCCGCATGCGGCGAACTGGGTCTGCCGCATCTGGTGCTGACGCGCCCCGCGTGGGATCCCGGTGACGCGATCGTCGTGGGCTCCGACGCGGAGGCGGCGAAAACCGTTGCCGCCAAGTCGTATTCGCGGGTGTTTCTGACCACAGGGCGATCCGCCACGGCGGCCTTCGCCGACGTCGACGCGTGGTTTCTGATCCGTGCCGTCACTCCACCCGATGCGAACACCTTGCCCCGCCGCCACCAACTTGTGCTGTCGCGCGGGCCGTACCGCTACGACGACGAGCTGGCCTTGCTGCGCCATCACCAGATCGACGCGTTGGTGACCAAGAACAGCGGAGGAGCGATGACGCGGCCCAAGCTGGATGCCGCGTCGACACTGGGGGTCGCCGTTGTGATGGTGGACCGTCCGGCGCTGCCGCCGAACATCACTACCGTCACCACGGTCGACGATGCGGTGGCCTGGGTCGGACAGGCGACTGTGGAGGTGGAGCAATGAGCACACCGGTGCAGCAGATCCGCACACGGATGTTCGCCCGCGTGCTGGGCCCATTCTTCACGATCGTGCCTACCACGGTCGCGGTGCGCGGGGCCTACATGCGGACACTGTTCACTGAGTTTCAGGCCAACCCCATGTGGCCCTGGCTGTTTGGCGCCAAACAGCCAGGGCCACATGGGGTTGGCCTGAAACTCAGTGAACAGTGTCCGCATGTAGGCCCCGCGCACCGCGACCGTGGTAGGCACGATCGTGAAGAATGGGCCCAGCACGCGGGCGAACATCCGTGTGCGGATCTGCTGCACCGGTGTGCTCATTGCTCCACCTCCACAGTCGCCTGTCCGACCCAGGCCACCGCATCGTCGACCGTGGTGACGGTAGTGATGTTCGGCGGCAGCGCCGGACGGTCCACCATCACAACGGCGACCCCCAGTGTCGACGCGGCATCCAGCTTGGGCCGCGTCATCGCTCCTCCGCTGTTCTTGGTCACCAACGCGTCGATCTGGTGATGGCGCAGCAAGGCCAGCTCGTCGTCGTAGCGGTACGGCCCGCGCGACAGCACAAGTTGGTGGCGGCGGGGCAAGGTGTTCGCATCGGGTGGAGTGACGGCACGGATCAGAAACCACGCGTCGACGTCGGCGAAGGCCGCCGTGGCGGATCGCCCTGTGGTCAGAAACACCCGCGAATACGACTTGGCGGCAACGGTTTTCGCCGCCTCCGCGTCGGAGCCCACGACGATCGCGTCACCGGGATCCCACGCGGGGCGCGTCAGCACCAGATGCGGCAGACCCAGTTCGCCGCATGCGGCCGCGGCGTTGGCGGTGATTGTGGCTGCATACGGGTGGGTGGCGTCGACGACGGCGTCGACGGCAGCATGGGCCAACCATCGGCGCATCCCGTCGACACCGCCGAACCCGCCGATGCGCACCTCGCCCACCGGAAGCGCGGGATCCGGGACCCGGCCCGCCAGTGAACTGATCACGTCGACTTCCGGGTGCAATCGCGCCGCGAGAGCACGTGCCTCCGACGTGCCGCCGAGCAACAGGACCCGCGTCAATGACGCCCCCGTCGCACCCGATCTGCGGAGTAAAGGTAGCTGTCGGAAAAGCCCTCAGCGGCAAGCACATCCCCCACCACGATGACCGCTGTGCGGGTGACGCCTGCGATATTCATTTCCTCGGCGAGGTCGGACAGCGTGCATCGCAGCACCGTCTCCTGCGGCCAGCTGGCGAATGCCACCACGGCACACGGGGTTTCCGGGCGGTAGCCGCCTACCAGCAGTTGCGGCACGATCGCGTCGATCTGCGCGGCGGCCAGGTGGAGCACCAGCGTCGACCCGGACGCCGACAGTGTCTGCAGGTCCTCCCCCGGCGGCATCGCGGTCGACAAGGTCGCCACCCGCGTCAGCGTGACAGTCTGGGCGACGCCGGGCAGCGTGAGCTCGCGGCCCAACACGGCTGCGGCGGCGGCGAACGCCGGTACACCGGGCACGATTTCGTAGTCGACGCCGAGCGCGTCGAGTCGTCGGCATTGTTCGGCCAGCGCGCTGTAGATCGACGGGTCACCCGAATGCAGCCGCGCCACGTCGAGGCCCGCCGCGTGCGCGTCGGCCAACTCGGTGATGATCTGGTCGAGGTCGAGCCGGCCGGTGTCGATCACCCGCGCATCCGGCGGGCAGAGCGCCAGCAGGTCCTCGGGCATGATGGAGCCCGCGTAGAGGCAGACCGGGCAGCGGCTCAACAACCGTTGACCGCGCACGGTGATCAAATCGGCGGCGCCGGGTCCGGCCCCGATGAAGTAGACGGTCATGGCTTCATCACCGACCACTGGGTGACGGGCATCGCGGGCCGCCAGCCGGTGAACCCGCCCACCGGCTCGCCGCGGTAGTGCTGGAACCGTCGAAGCTCTCCGCCGAAGCGGGAATACCACTGAGCGAGGACTGCTTCGGATTCGGTGGTGACAGCGTTGGCGACCAGCCTGCCGCCTTGCGGCAGCCGCTCGTAGCACGCCTCGAGCAGTCCAGGTTGGGTCAGGCCACCGCCGATGAAAATCGCCGACGGCCGTGGCACCCCGTCGACGCCACCGCTGTGCAGCACGGCTTCGTCGAAGGCCGCAGGCGCCTCTCCGCGCACATCCACGACGGCGCCGTGCGCCAACGCGTTCTCCGCGATCCGTTTGCGTCGTCGCTCGTCACGTTCGAAAGCCACTGCGCGGCACTTTGATCCACTGCGGCACCATTCGATCGCGATGCTGCCCGATCCCGCGCCGACGTCCCACAGCAGCTCTCCCCGCTGTGGTGCAAGCCCCGCGAGGGTGACCGCCCGCATCGACTGTTTCGTGATCTGACCATCGTGGGCGAACGCATCGTCGGGCAGCACGGACAGTCGCGGATCGTCGGGCAGGTAGCGCACCGCCACCACGTTGAGGTCGTCGACGTCGCCGGGCGGATTGGCCGCCCACTCGCGCGCGGCGGCGTCGCGGCGGCGCTCGGCCGGTCCGCCGAGCTGCTCGAGCACCGTCAGTTCGGAATCACCACGACCGCCCTCGGTGAGCAGGCGGGCCAGCGCGGCGGGACCGTTGCCGTCGCGGCAGAGAATCACGGCCTTGCCGCCGCGCCGCACCGCGGTGTGCGGTTCCGCGGTCATCAGGCTGATCACCGTGGTGTCCTGAACCGCCCAGCCAAGCCGCGCGCACGCGAGCGTCACGCACGACACGTGCGGCAACACGGTTACCTGGTCTGCGCCGAACAATCTGATCAGCAAGGCGCCGACACCGTGCAGCATCGGGTCGCCGCTTGCGACGACGTGCACGTCGCCCACGATGTCGCCGAGGGTCTCTACCATGTCCAGCATTGGCGACGGCCATTGCCTGCGCTCCGTCGTGACCGTGTCATCGAGCAGGTCCAGCTGGCGGCGCGACCCGTAAATGACAGTCGCCCTTGCCAATTCGGTGCGCGAGGCCGGTGCCAGCCCCGCCATGCCGTCGGCTCCGATTCCGACCACGACGATCATCGCGGCATCCTCCGCCACACGAACTGCGGCAGCATTCGCATTCCGAGGAACACCGGCCGCAGCGCCCAGGGCACCCACACCGTCCGTCGCCGCTTGGCCAACGCACGCACCGTCGCCGCCGCAACCTGATCCGGAGTGCTGGAGAACGGCGCCGGCGTCATGCCCTCAGTCATCCGTCCGATCACGAACCCGGGCCGCACGACCAACAGATGTACACCCGAGCCGTGCAGCGCGTCGGCGAGGCCGCTGCTGAAACCGTCCAGCCCCGCCTTGGCCGACCCGTACACATAGTTGGCACGGCGCACGCGCACCCCGGCCACCGACGAGAACACCACGATGGACCCGGAGCCTGCCGACCGCATCGTGTTGGCCAGCACCGTCAGCAGGCTGACCTGAGCCACGAAATCGGTGTGCACGATCGCCGCCGCGTGACCGGGGTCCTTCTCGGCGCGGGCCTGGTCGCCCAGGATGCCGAACGCGAGCACAACTGTACGGATCGGGCCGAGCTCGGTGACGATCGATTCGACCAGTGGCCCATGAGACGCGAGGCCGTCGGCATCGAATTCACGCACGTGCACAGCGGCGGCGCCCGCCGCCAGGACGGCCGCGACCTCCTCACCGAGCGTGTCCGCGCGACGCGCCGCGAGCAACACGGTCGCGCCGGACGCAAGCCGGGTGGCCAGCTCGAGTCCGATCTCGCTGCGGCCTCCGAAAATCACGATCAGCCCAGCGCCCGTGTCCTTCACGGCCCTGATTATGTCCTGCGCTACCGTGAGGCTTGATGGCGAAGGCAACCACGCGGCTCACCAATGACGCCATGGCGTTTCTCACTGAACGGCATTTGGCCATGTTGACGACGCTGCGTTCGGACAATTCTCCGCACGTGGTGGCGGTCGGTTTCACGTTCGACCCGAAGACGCACATCGCTCGCGTGATCACGACGGGCGGCTCCCAGAAAGCCGTGAACGCACAGGAACGCGGTGTCGCCGTCCTGAGCCAGGTCGACGGCGCGCGGTGGCTGTCGCTCGAGGGCAAGTCCACTGTCAACACCGAGAGCGAGGCGGTGCGCGACGCGGAACTGCGCTACGCCCAGCGGTACCGCACGCCACGGGTCAACCCGAAGCGCGTGGTGATCGAGGTCCGCGTTGAGCGGGTTCTCGGGTCGTCCGACCTGCTCGACCGCGCCGAAGACTAGAGACAAGGTCGGTCTGCGCACTCTTGCCATTTCCCGATGAGCAACCCAGGGGCGGACCGCCGCCGCATCCTGCCAGCTGAACTCCTCCCCTGGCGTGGGTTCAGATCCAGTCGGCTGTGTCCCGGGGTTGAGACGAAGGCGCTGGCCCATGGCGAACTGATGAAAATTTGCTCAAGGGGCGCGACCATCTGCCGCGTCTATGCAGATCGAGAGACGCGTCGCCGGCGTCGGTGACGCCCACCATCGGGATCGCGAAGGGCGCTTTTGCTGTAGAGACGGTGATGACGTCAAGCAGCACAATTTCGCCATTTCCACCAGCATGGCAAATGTATCGGAGTAGGTTATGTTTGCCGTGGTAACAACCGCAACGATGCAGGCTGGCGCGTTGCGCCCCGCGCTAACGACCCAAAGCAAGCATGGCGTCATGTGGAAGGTCGGGATGACCGACGGCGATAGGGGTACAGGTGAACGTCATCAAATCGACACAAGCTAAGTGCGCGCGCTGGCTGGTGGCCCACGTGAGGGCACGGCGTATCGCTCGCTGTCTTGGTGCTGCGGTGGTGACAGCCTCGGGGCTGCTGAGCGCACCGATCGACATTCCTTACGCGTCTGCTGACCCTTGCCCCGACGTCGAGGTGGTGTTCGCACGAGGCAAGACCGAGGCAGCTGGTGTCGGCGTCATCGGACAACCGTTCGTCGAGGCGCTGCGCTCGCGACTTGCCGGGAGGTCGGTGGGGGTTTATGCGGTCAACTACCCTGCCACCGATTTCCCCACCACCGCGCAGGGTATGAATGACGCCAGCGGTCATCTTGAGTCCATGACCGCGAACTGCCCTAACACCAGGATGGTGCTCGGCGGATACTCACTAGGGGCGGCCGTGATCGCGTACACGACTGAGGACGCAGTGCCGGGGGTAGCTGATCACGTTGCAGCCGTCGCACTTTTCGGAAAACCATCGAGCAGGTTCCTGAACGGGAACGGGATCCCCGCGCCGCCGATCGT
>Ga0134125_10011084_pt1 | contig 10103 bp, 7 predicted proteins | sample KB31751_FD_96464 | JGI IMG/M metagenome (GOLD analysis project Ga0134125, IMG submission 96464) | Terrestrial soil microbial communities with excess Nitrogen fertilizer from Kellogg Biological Station, Michigan, USA - KB3-175-1 | ecosystem: Environmental > Terrestrial > Soil > Unclassified ... | reverse complement strand
GCGCGCCCCCGAAACTTCCGGCGTAGCGCCACGTGCCCTTGATCGGGTCGTACATTTCAGTCGTGTTCAGCGGCTCGTCCGCGTCGTCGACGCCGCCGGCGACGAGCACTTCACCGCTAGGGAGAAGCGTAGCCGTAAAGGCGTCGCGCGGCGTGTTGAGGCTACCGGTCCTGCTCCATGTCTCGGTCGCGGGATCATAGAGCTCGCAGGTTCCGAGAAGACCGAGCGATTGAGGCGAACCTTGGCCGTAGTCCCCGCCGACGACGAGCACCTGCCCGTTGTTCAACAACGTCGCGGTCGGATCCGAGCGCGGCACGCCGAGCGCGCCGGTAAGCGTCCATTTGCCGGTCGCAGGGTCGTAGATCTCCGCACTCGTTCCGGCGCTGACCACCGGCGTTCCGGCACCGCCGACCACGAGTACCTTGCCATTGCGCATCAGCGTTGCGGCATGTCCCGCCCGCGCGAAGTGGAGACTTCCGGTCGCGACCCAGGTGCCGTCGGCGCCGTGAACGGGCGCGGTGACTGCGAGCAGCGCGCCGGCGAGCAGAAGCCGCGCACCCGTGCGCGACGCGCGACTCGAGCGCATCGAATGGAACGCGGCTGGAGCGCTCCTCACGGGGAACGTCGTTGGAGTGTTCATCACGGGCAGCTCAGTCCGAGAGGTTGAGTAAGCCTAGTGAGCTTCATGCCGCCGCTCGTTCCATAGCCGTACACCGAATCGAAGGCGACCCACCCGTGATTGCAATCGCTGAAGAAGAACTGCAGGCTGCCCCAGTGGTTGAGCGTCATCTGCCCGGGGTCGAAGTTGGGAATCCATCGGCCTCCGGTCGGCAGCTCGACGTCCTGGATGTACGCCGACTCGTTGCGGTAGGTGCCTACGCCCGTGAACCATGACTGTCGCGAACCGTCCGGCGTGAACGTGAACCATGCCGCGAGAAACCGGTTGCCGGGCAACACCTCGAGGAAGAGTCCGTGGCCGCTTTGATCGGGGTCGTACCAGGAGCCGGTGATTGCGGGACCGATCGCGAACCCCGGCGACGCCCGCACGATGATCGCGCCGTACGCCTTGCTCGCCTCGTCGTGATAGCTGACGATCCCGGGCTTGTCGAACGTCAGCGTGAACCGCCATTGCGACTTGTAGTCGCGCGGCGTGCCATCGCCGCCCTGGCCGTCGCAGCCGAGCGCGCATCGGAACGATCCATCGTCGGCGACGACGTTGTGCGGTCCCGCAGCCCCCCCATCCCAATAGATGGAAAAGGTCACGCTGTCGCCGACCGCGATGGGCAGCGTGAGCGGGCTGAAGCACGCCGGCGGCTGGCCGATATTCCCATCGCAGTCGTCGCCAATCGAAACGTAATGCTCGGTGGCTTGCGCCGAGCTCACCCAGAGCGCCAACGCCACGAGCAGCCCAATCGCCTTGCGCATGATGGTCTCCCTTCGACCCGATGGCGCGCAGCTTCAGCCGGCGTATCGTTCCCGTAAATGGCATTACGACGAATTTGCGCGTCGACCGATGAAGTCGAGTCACGAAGGGACGGGGACGCGCCGGTTACTTGAACGCGTACGACAGCCGGACGTAGTAAGTGCGTCCCAAGGGGTCGGCGTACGTCGGGTCGTAGCCGACCTGTCGTGTGAAAGGCTGATTCGAGAAAGGCGGCGCGCGATCGAGAAGATTCTTGATACCGAGCGCGATCGCCATCTGGAACGATGCGGAGTAACGAGCCTCGATGTCCCAGATGTCGTAAGCGCCCACGTGCCGCGGCGGTACCGGCAGCGGGGCGCCGGCACGATCGACGTTCGCATCGAGGTAGCCCGTTTGAAACGTCTCCCCAATCGTGGCGCCGAACGGGAAACGTTCCCAGTCGAGCGATGCGTGATGCTTCCATCGCGGCACCGGACCGTTGATGCCCGCGATCTTGCGGCCGAGCGTCGACGTGTCGTGAATGCCGTCGAGCTGCTCGTCCCATTTCAGCACGTAACTGCCGTCGAACCCGACGGAAAGGGCTCCGATCCGCGGCAACGTCGTGCTCCAGCGCGCGCCGACGTCCACGCCGGAGGTGCGCAGATCGCCGAGATTCTGCTCATTGAGCAAGACCATCTCGATCGGACCGGGAAGTGCCGGAAAATTCGGATCGACCGGCCGGCGAACGATGTTCGTCTGTGAATAGCGGTCGAAATCCGCGAAGACGACCGCGGCATTCAGCGTCCCGATCACGTCGCGCTCGTTGATCTTCCAATAGTCGACGTCGAGCGAAAGCCCGCGGATCGGTTCCCACGCGATACCCGCATTCGTCTGCTCCGATCGCTCGGGCCCGAGGCTGCGATTCCCGCCCGCCGCCGATGGAAAGGCATCGCCGAACCGACCCGGGCAATCCGATGGAAGGCCGGTGACAGGGCACCGCAGCGGATCCTGAAGGCTGGCGCCGAAGACGGCGCTTTGGGTCAATGGCGTGAAGAGGTCGTACAGCGTCGGCGCACGAAAGCCGGTCCCCCACGACGCGCGCAGCAATAGCGTTCGCACCGGCTGCCAGCGCAGCGCGACCTTCGGGTTCGTCGTTGCGCCGAAGTCGGAATAGTGATCGTAGCGCGCGGCGATCTGCGCTTCGACATCGCGTGCGAGCGGAACGATGCCTTCGACGAAGAGCGCGCCGACGGTTCGGGCGCCTGCAGCCGACTGCTGGCTGCCTCCGACACCGAGCACGTCGCCGGAGGTGAATACCGGCGAATACGCGTTGTCCAGCCGCTCGCGCCGCAATTCGCCGCCGACCGCGACCGAGAGCAGACCCTGCGGCAATGCGAGCAGATCGGTCGATGCCTTCGCGTCGATCGCGAGCGTGCTCGCCTTGGCCTGGTGCACGTCGTCGACGATCTGCGAAGCCGCGAGCAACGCATCACCGTCGGCGCCCGATGGCCCGAACGGGTTGATGAGACCGGTCGCCAATGCCGGAAGGAAACGGGCCTGCGACACATAACCGCTGACGAAGCGGTCGGTTTGCCGGTTCTCGCTGTAGGTGATCGCGGAACTGTATCGCCACGACCGACCGACACCCTCGGCGCCCGCGGCGATGCGCAATGCGGTGCCAGCGGCAGCGCTCGTCTGCGGCCCCAACTCCTCGCTTCGAAAGCGCAGGTTGAGGTCGCCTGAGATGCCGTTCGCGGCGGCGAACGCCGCGGGAAAGTAGGGGCCCGTGGCCGGATAGAGAACCGGTTGCGTGCTCGCACCGGGCCCTTGAAAGATCGACGCGGGCGAATCCCTGTAGATCGATCGGTCCAGCGCGTACGTCGCCTCCGCGAACAGTTGCGTATCGGCGTCGAGTTGGAACGTCGCGTGCGCGAGGATGTCGCTTCGTTCGGTCGACGGCACGATGTCGATCGTGCTGGTGAAGTCGTAGCCGCAGAACGGCGCCTTGGAAAGGAAGCCGGCGATGTCGATCGGAATCGCGGCGGGCGGAGCGCAGCCCGTCGCGAACGCGGGACTGCTGAGCACGCCGGGACGTAGCTGAATGTTCGCCGGAAACGACGCGCCGCTCAGCAGCAACAAGCCTTCGGACGGAATGTAGCCGGTTCGTGCGAATGGGCGATCGATCGCATGCAAAGCGTCGCTCTTGCGGTAACTCATCGTTGCGAATGCGTTGAAGCGATCCGTCGGCAGCGCACCGTAGCCCGCCGACACGCTCGCCTGGTGGGCACCCGCGCCGCCGTGTTCGGTCGAGGCGTGGTAGGCCGAAGCTTCGAAGCCCGTGAAGTCGTTGCGCAAAATGAAATTGATGACGCCCGCGATTGCGTCGGCGCCGTAGATGGCCGACGCGCCATCTTTCAGGATTTCGACGCGGTCGATCGCGGCGAGCGGAATCGTATTGAGGTCGACGCTGCCGCCGTCGAACGCGTAGTTCGCCAGGCGGCGGCCATTCAGAAGGATCAGCGTCGAGCCGTCGCCGATGCCGCGCAGGTTCGCGCTTGCAAGGCCGGGCCGAATGAGGTTGCCGATCCCGAGCTGATCGTTGAATCCGAGCACGTTCGCGGAAACGGTGCTCAACAGCTCGGGTACCGTCGTCGCGCCGCTGTGCAGAATATCGTCACGCGTCAGCACCTGCACAGGCAGCGCCGACTCGGTCTCCGGGCGCGGAATGCTCGAGCCGGTCACCTCGATCCTGATCGGCGCGGCGGCCCCTTCTCCGTCGGCTGCCTGTGCGAGCGCCGAAGGCGCTACGCCGGCGAGGAACGCCACCGAACCGATGACCGCACTTACGCGTGCCACGCTATTGGCATGAGGTAACGTCGGACGTGCAGCGCCGCATCATGCACACGCGATGGTCACCACGCAAGCAGGCCATCGTGACATCCGACGAAACGGCCGATTTGCCACGCGAGCCGCGCGCTTCGGTGGACGGGCTTGCAGAGCCTGCTGGCCGCGCCGCATGTCGACGACGTGCCGGGACACGCAAAATCATGCCGCTCGACGGCGACTTTGTCGGGCGCGCCACGCATTCGTCGGATCATGCGCGTTTCGCTCGATAAAACGCGCGTAGACTGCACTCGGCCGCGAGTCTCGCCCGCGAAACGTTCGGCCAGGAGGTGGCGTTGAGCAGTGCTCGTTCACCGGCGCGTGTCGAACCGGCCAAGGCGCTGATCGCCGAGGACGAGGCGACGCTCGCCGACGAGCTGCGCGAGGTGTTGTGCGCGTTGTGGCCGGAACTGTCGATTTGCGCCGTTGCGCGCAACGGGTTCGAGGCGTTGCAGGCGCTGGAGCAGCACGCGCCAAACGTCGTGTTTCTCGACATCGAAATGCCGGGCATGACCGGGCTCGAAGTCGCGAAGCGCGCGAGCGGAAAGAGCCACGTCGTCTTCGTGACCGCTTACGACAAATACGCCGTCGCGGCCTTCGAGCGGGGCGCCATCGACTACGTCATGAAGCCGTTCGATGCGTCGCGACTCGCCGAAACGGTCGAGCGGCTGAAGGCACGCATCGACTCGGTGCCGGCCAATCTCGAATTGCTGCTGAAGGTGCTATCCGAGAAGCTCGGCGATGGACGAGCGTACGTTCGCTGGATCACCGCCTCACAGGGTTCCGAGCTGCGACTCATCACCGTCGAGGAGATCTGCTACTTCCAGGCGGACAACAAGTACACGCGCGTCGTGACTGCCGAAAGGGAATCGCTGATCCTGCGCACGATCAAGGATCTCGGTGACGCGCTCGATCCGTCGACCTTCTGGCAGATCCATCGCGGCACCATCGTGAACATTCGTCATGTCTGCGGCATTTCACGTGATTATCGCGGTCGGCTTCTGCTGCGACTGAAGCAGCGCCAGGAGATCCTGCCGGTAAGCGCGCCGTACGCGCATCTGTTTAGGCAGATGTAACTGGCGTCGAAACGCAATGACGGCGCATCGATCAGGATCATGAGCTCGCTGCCACCCGGGGCCTTCCAGGCCGCCGATGCGGTTCTCGGACCGTCGCGCGCGGCGATGCCGCTCGCCGAAAGCCTGCGCCGTATCGCCACGCGTTCGCTTGCAAGACTGACGTGGCAAAGGCTCCTCTGGATCTGCGCATTTTGTGGCGCCTATGGCGTGTTGCTGTCCCGACACCCGCAGTCGGGCGGCGCGCCGCAATCCATGCTTGCCTGGTCGGCAGGCTTCACGGCCGCACTGTCGTTCTTCCTTCCTGCGTTCGTCGCGGTGGCGGTGGTCGCCGACTTCGCGCCCCGGCGAATCGTGCCGAGAGCGGTCGTGCTGGCGCTCGTCGCAGCCGCTGGCGTGGGGGTCGGCTATCGATTTTTCGCGAGGCTCGGGGCGATCGCCGGGATCCTGCACGTCGAGATGCTGCAACATGTCGGCTCACCGCTTCCTTTGTTCCTGATGGCCTGGATGGGGCTCGCGGTCCATCTGTTCAGGGAGCGAGAGGAGGCCGCCGAGCAGGCGCTTCACGACGAGACCGAGCGCACGCTCATGCTCGAACGCCAGACGTCGGAAGCGCAGCTGCAGGTACTGCAATCGCAGATCGAGCCGCATTTCCTGTTCAACTCGCTCGCGCACGTCCGGCGCCTTTACCAAACGCATCCGACGTCGGGCCGCGCGATGCTGCGGTACCTGTCGAGCTACCTTGGCGCGGCACAGCCTGTGTTGCGGGAACGCGGCATCCCACTCGCGCAGGACCTGGAGCTTGCCGTCGCCTATCTCAATATCCAGCGGATTCGGATGGGCTCGCGCCTCGCATTCGAAATCGACGTGCCGGACGCGATTCGTGCAACGAGCGTCCCGCCGATGATGCTGACGACGCTGGTCGAGAACGCGATCAAGCATGGATTGTCACCGCTGCCTGACGGCGGAGTCGTACGCATCGCCGCGCACGCCGAGGAAGCTTTCGTCCGCATCGTGGTTTCGGATACCGGGCAGGGATTTCAAGCGAGTCTCGGCAGCGGTGTGGGCCTCGCCAATGTCAGGGCGCGGCTCGCGATCCTTTACGCCGATGCGGCGGGCCTGTCGCTCTCCCAGGGAACGCCGCGGGGAATCACGGCAACCATCACCGTGCCGGCCCGATATCCGGCCATCTCGATGTGATCGGCCGCGCATCGATGTCGTTCGGGAACGCCATGTCGGCATCGGCCTCGTGCGTGGCGGCGGCGTGGCGTTCGATCACGCCGAAGCATCTCGTCTACACGGCGGCCTTCAGTCTCGCCTGGGCCGTGTTCGTCATCGTGTTCGCAACGGGATTTCTGACCCGCTTCCGGCTGCAGCCGTCGGTGAACGCCATCCTGTCGATGCAGTTCAATGGCTTCGCGGTTCTTTTCGCCGTGCTGATCGCCGACCAGGTGTCGCCGCCGGAACGTCGCCGATACTGGCCGTATGTCGTCGCAGTTACTGCGGGCGTTCTGGTCGGCACGCTGCTGGTTTCGCTCCTCAGCCAACGCGTCCTCGGACTCGAAGTCGGGTATCGTGCAAGCGGTTCGGACGAGCAATTCCGCGCGTTCTTCTTCCGACACGTGACGCATGCGTTCGTCGTGTTCGGCATGGTGACCTGCATCTACGTTTCGCACCGATGGGCGGCTCACCGGACCCGCGTGCTGCGCGCCATCCAGCTCGACCACGCCGAGATGGAAAAACGATTGCTCGAATCTCGCCTGGCGGCCATGCAGGCGCAAGTGGAACCGGGATTTCTTCGACGCACGCTGGAAGGTGTCGAGCGCATGTACGAGACCGACGCGAAAACCGCCGACCTCATGCTGCGCGACCTGATCGTCTACCTGCGCGCCGCCATTCCCCGTGTTCGCCAACCCGTTTCGACCGTCGGGCAGGAGATCGAGCTTGCCGAAGCGTACTTGAACACGCTCGGATGCGCGCCCGGCATTCGACTGATGCGACGCGAGAATCGCAGTCGAACCGTCGACGACGCCCGGATGCCGTCGATGATCCTGTTGCCGCTGCTCAATCGCGCGCGAGCACGACACGCCGACGATGCCGCACAATCGCTGGCGATCGACGCTGCCGTACGCGACGATCGACTGTGCCTGACGATCTGCGATCGCCGCGATGGATTCGCGAACGACGGCGCCGACGATGTCGAGCTCTCCCGGATTCGCGAGCGCCTGGCAGCGCTCTATGGCGATCGTGCTCGTTTGCAGCTGAGCGCGACCGCCGGCCGGTCCGAGGCGATGCTCGAGATCCCTTACGAATGCGCGCGAGCGTAGGCGTTCACAATTTGTCGGGATCGCTGTACCGGACGATTGTGATCGTCATCGCGAGCAGCACGCTCGGTGCGACAGCGCCGGATGCGCAACCGCTCGACGTGCGCGCGTTGGCGGCAGGCTGCGCAACCTGTCACCGGCCAACGACTTCCGTGCCGGCGCCGCTCGCCGGCAAGTCGCGCGAGATGCTCGCGACGAAGCTCCGCGGTTATCGCAACGGCTCGCTGCACGGGACGGTGATGCCGCAGATCGCGAAGGGTTACACGATCGAGGAGCTCGATGCGCTGGCCGGCTACTTCGCGCAGGCGCGCGCCCGGTGACGATTCCCGTGCTCGGCAGGCGGCGCGCGCTGCGTGCGATGGGGACAGCGGCGCTCGTTGCGCTGCCCGGTTCTTCGGCGATGCCGGCAAGCCGGACGAAGCGTCGCATCGTCGTGATCGGCGGCGGTTACGGCGGGGCGACCGCCGCGCGGTATGCCGCCCTATGGGGAGGCGACGGCGTCCACGTGACGCTCGTGGAGCGCGATGACGCGTTCGTCTCGTGCCCGCTGTCGAATCTCGTGCTCGCGGGCAGCCGCACGATCGCCGATATCACCGTCGGTTACGCGGCGCTGGCGCAGCGACGGGTACAGGTCGTGCACGATTCGGCCGTCGCCGTGGATCCCGAGCGGCGGCTCGTGCGGCTCGCGCACGGCGACGACCTTCGTTACGACCGGCTGATCCTGTCTCCCGGCATCGATTTCTTCTTCGATCGCATCGCGGGCCTCGATACGCGGGACGCGCGCGAGCGGTTTCCGCACGCGTGGCGTGCGGGACCGCAAACCGTCTCGCTGCGCCGTCAGCTCGAGGCGATGCGCGACGGCGGCGTGTTCGCGATCTCGATTCCGCGGGCGCCCTATCGATGCCCGCCGGCGCCTTACGAGCGTGCGTGCCAGGTCGCGTGGTATTTCAAGCGCGCGAAGCCGAAAAGCAAGGTGCTGATCCTCGACGGCAACGAGGACGTGCAATCGGAGAAGGCGCTGTTCACGAAGGCGTGGAGCGACGACTACCGCGGCATCGTCGAGTACCGTCCCGACTGCGTGCTGACCGAGGTCGATGCCGCGACACGCACGATGCGCTTCGAAGTCGCCGAAGACGTCACCGCCGACGTGATCAACGTCATCCCGCCGCATGGCGCAGGCGACATCGCGCGAAGCGCGGGCGTCGTCACGGCGAACGGCCGGTGGTGCGAGGTTCACTTCCTGACGTTCGAGTCGGTGAAGGTGCCGGGCATTCACGTGCTCGGCGATGCGATCCAGGTGGCGCCGCTGATGCCGAAGTCGGGACACATGGCGAACCAGCACGGAAAGGTCGCGGCAGCAGCGGTGCTTGCCGCGCTTGCCGGGCGGCCGGTGAATCCGTCGCCCGTACTGAACAATGTCTGCTACAGCTTCATCGACGATCGCGAAGCTGCACATATCGTCTCCGTGCATCGCTACGACGCGACGCAGCAGACGTTCGTCAGCGTGCCCGACGCGAGAGGCGTGTCGGAAGAAAAGAGCGCGCTCGACGGCGACTATGCCTTCGCGTGGGCGCGCGCGATCTGGCAGGACATGCTGAGCTGACAAAGGAGGGGGCAGAGACGACTTATCGCCGAAGCGGAAAGTCGTCTCTGACCCCTCTTTGCAGCGCGGCCCTACGCCGGTTCGGCTTCCTTCGCCGCCGGCGTTGCCGGCTCCTCGAAGACGAGCTTGATCTCCTCGTCGCCGTCGAGATCGATCGTCACCTTGCCGCCATTCACGAGGCGACCGAACAACAGCTCGTCGGCGAGCGCCTTGCGGATCGTGTCCTGGATGAGACGCGACATCGGCCGCGCGCCCATCTGCGGATCGAAGCCCTTGCGCGCAAGAAATTCGCGCAGCGGCTGCGTGAACGTCGGGTCGACCTTCTTCTCGTGCAGCTGCGATTCGAGCTCGACCAGGAACTTGTCGACGACGCGCAGGATGATGTCGTGGTCGAGCGCCGCGAACGAGATCGTCGCATCGAGACGGTTGCGGAACTCGGGCGTGAACATCCGCTTGATTTCCGCCATCTCGTCGCCCGCCTGCTTCTCGGTTGCGAAGCCGATCGTGTGCCGCGCGAGCTCGCCCGCGCCCGCATTCGTCGTCATGATGATGATGACGTTGCGGAAGTCGGCCTTGCGTCCGTTGTTGTCGGTGAGCGTCCCGTGGTCCATCACCTGCAGCAGGATGTTGAAGATGTCCGGATGCGCCTTCTCGATTTCGTCGAGCAGCAGCACGCTGTAAGGATGCTTGGTGATCCCTTCGGTCAACTGGCCGCCCTGATCGAAGCCGACGTAGCCCGGCGGCGCGCCGATCAGCCGCGACACCGCGTGGCGCTCCATGTACTCGGACATGTCGAAGCGCAACAGCTCGACGCCGAG
>Ga0134125_10011083_pt1 | contig 10104 bp, 8 predicted proteins | sample KB31751_FD_96464 | JGI IMG/M metagenome (GOLD analysis project Ga0134125, IMG submission 96464) | Terrestrial soil microbial communities with excess Nitrogen fertilizer from Kellogg Biological Station, Michigan, USA - KB3-175-1 | ecosystem: Environmental > Terrestrial > Soil > Unclassified ... | reverse complement strand
CCTCGAGGTCGAACTCCCACGAGCGGCTCTGCTTCGCCATCAGGCGCCGCTGCAGCCGATTGGCGAGGCGGGCGACGACCGAGTGGAGGTTCAGGAGCTGCTTGTCGAGATAGTCGCGCAGGCGCTGCAATTCGTCGGGATCGCACAATTCGTCGGCGTCGACCGTCTCGTCGAAGCGGGTGGTGAAGGCCTTGTAGTCGGGCCCGCGCTTCTCCGGCCCCTGAGGCTGCGGCGGGCGGCTCTCGGCCGCTTCCTCCGCTTCGCCCGCTTCCCCTTCGTCGTCGAGTTCCGACGACGGCGCCTCGACTGTGTCGATCGCGCCTTCCTCGGCGTCGTCGGCGCTCTCGTCCGCCGCCTCGCGCTGCATCGAATCCTGGGAGGACTGGTCCTCCCCCTCGCCCTCGGCCTCGTCGGCATTCTCGGGCGGCGTCTTGTCCTCCTCCTCGTCCGAGTCCTCGGCGTCGGCGTCGGAGTCGCTGGCGAGCCCCAGGGATGACAGGACCTTGCGCACCACCCTCGCATAGGCGCGCTGGTCGAGCAGGGCGCCGCTGAGGCGATCGAGATCAGCGCCGGCCTTCTCCTCGATGAAGGGGCGCCAGAGCTCAACCAGCCGCGCCGCGCCGCGCGGCGCCTTGAGCCCGGTCAGGCGCTCGCGCGTGAGCATGGCGACCGCATCCTCCAGCGGCGCCTCCTCGCGGGTGCGCGCCTCGGCGAACGGGCTCCGGTGGTAGCGGTCGTCGAGCATGGCGGCGAGGTTCGACGCCACGCCCTCCATGCGGCGCGAGCCGATCGCTTCGACCCGCGCCTGCTCGACCGCGTCGAACAGGGCGCGCGCCGGCGGGCTCTGCGGCGCCAGGCGCCGGTGAAGCGCGTCATTGTGGCAGGCGAGGCGCAGGGCGAACGAATCGGCAAGACCGCGCACGATCGCCGCCTCGCGCGGATTGGGCTTGCGCGGCGGCTCGGGCAGCCGCGCCTTGGCCCCCTCTGGCGAGGTCACAAGCGACGGCTTGTCGGCCGAAAAAGCGATCTCGAGCTCGGGCTGGCGCGCGAGCGCCCGGGTGCAGGAGGCGAGCGCCTGCTTGAACGGCTCATTGGCCGTTTCCGCCTTGCCGGCGGGCTTGCGGTTGGTCGGCTTGACGTCGACGCTCGACATTCGGAGCCTTCAGAGGGGCGCCAAACCGGCGCCGGAAGCTCCTCTATAGGCCGCGCCCCGACGGCCCGGCAAGCCGCCCGCCGCCGGCTTCAGGCCGCGCGAGCGCGCCGCCAGGCGTCCAGCGACCATGAGCCCGGGCCCAGGATAGCCAGCGCCAGGAATCCGCCGGCCATGGCGATGTTCTTGTTGAACTGGATCGCCTGATCCGCGCCCATGTGGAAGATGAGCGCCGTCAGCCAGCAGTAGCCCGCGAGCGCAATCGCCGCCCAGCGCGTCTTCAGGCCGAACAATATCAGCAGGCCGCCGCCGAGTTCGGTGAGAATGACCAGCGGCAACAGCCGCCCGTCGACCCCGTGCGCCTGCATATAGCCGACGACGCCCGCATAGCTTCCGATCTTCTCGGCGCCCTCGAGGATGAAAATGTAAGCCAGCATCGCGCGGGCGATGAGCGTGAGCGGGCTCGCCCAGCGGACAAGGAAATCGAGGTCCGCGTCGAAAGTCCGCCCGCTTGCGCGAGCCATGGCGTCCTCGCGCGTGGTTCGCGCCTGCGACATCGTCATTCCTCTGCGTCAGACGGACGCGCGCCGCAAACGGCCGGCGCGCGTCTGGAAAAGTCCGGATTAAAGCGCGTGCGCCTGCGTCAGCGCCTCGGCCAGATCCTCATAATATTCGCAGTCCTTTCCGCAAAGCTTCCCGATCGTCGCCAATTGGTCCTTGGCGAGATCGTACTTGCCCTCGATGACATAGGCTTCCCCAAGATACTCGCGGACCTGCGGGTAATTGGGATCGAGCGCGACCGACTTGAGGTAGTAGCCGATGCCCTCGTCGATGCGTCCGAGCTTGCGGGTCGCGTAGCCGCGGTAGTTGAGGGCGCGGGGGGTGTTGGGGTTGTCGAGGAGATCGAGCACGTCGAGCGCTTCCTGGTAGCGATCGGCCTTGGCGAGCGCATAGGCGTATTCGGTCATCTCGGAATCCGGCAGCACGTCGCTGCGCCGCTTGAGACACTTATGATGCTTCCTGTCCCAGACCTCGCCGGGATTGCAAACCGTGAGGTCGTCGCGAACCTGCGCGCGAGGCTCGGCGTGGCGTGACATTCCGGCGCCTCCGCTTGCTCCTCCGCCCGCGCCGCCGCTTGCTCCCCCGCCCGCTCCGGCGCCTCCACCCCCGCCGCCGCCACCACCGCCGCCTCCGCCCCCCCCGCCGCCAGCCGCGAGGGCGGGCGAAGCGAGCGCGAGAGAGGCGGCCAGCAATCCGCAAGCGAGAGCCGAAACGAAACCGCGGCTCTTCGGGCGATCGAACTGAACAAAAGCGTGCATGGGTCAGATCCTTCCGACTGAAATCCGGAGCCTTTGAAACACATGAGCCGGTCATTTATTCACGCCGCGGCTTTTCCGTCAGGCGCGAACCGATCAAAAATCGCGCCTGGGCTCCTCGCGCGCCGCGCCGTCTTGCTTTATAGAGCCGCGAGCCAACTCTGACGGGGCCATGAGCGAAGCGAGCCGACGGGAAGTGCGAGCCGGGCTCGAGCCTTCGCTCGCGCGCCTTTGGCGATATGCGCTCGTGTTGTCGAGGGCGCGGGACGCCGCCGACGACCTCGTGCAGGCCACCTGCCTGCGAGCGATCGAGCGCGCCGATCAATTTGCCCCGGGAACCCGGGTCGACCGCTGGCTGTTCGCGATTCTTCGCTCGATCTGGCTCAATGAGTTACGATCGCAACGGATCCGGGAAGGCGGCGGCTTCGTCGACGCCGAGGATGCGTTGACAACCGACGGGGCGCGTGAAATTGAAACGAATATTACGGCTTCAGCGGTGTTAAGGCAGATTGGCCGTCTCCCGGAGGCGCAGCGCGAGACGATCCTGCTGGTCTATGCCGAAGGTTACAGTTACGCCGAGGCGGCGGCGGCGCTCGGCGTCCCGATCGGCACCGTCATGAGCAGACTGGCCGCCGGGCGCGCGGCGCTGGCCAAACTGAAATAGGAGGGCTGGGCAAACCGACCGATGTCCGACGATGACGCCGAACTTGTCGCGCTGATCGACAACGAGCTCGACGAAAGCGCGAGACGCGCTGTTTTGGCGCGTCTGGCCGCTGACGAGCGCCTGCGCCAGCGTTACGACGCGTTGCGGCGAACCAGCGCCCCGCTAGCCACAGCCTTCGAGGGACTGCTGGGGCAAGCTCCGCTCGCCCGGCTCACCGCCGCCCTTCCCGCCGGCGAACCCCCTCGCCTGCCGTCGAGGCGTTTCGTCGGAATCGCCTTCCGGCAGTTGGCGGCGGGCTTTGTCATCGGTCTCCTGGCCGCCGGCGCCGCCGCGTGGGCTTTCGGGCTTTTTGGCGAACGGGACGGCTGGCGCTCGGCCGTCGCCCAATACACGGGCCTCTACACCAACGAGACCTTCAGCCCGTTGAAGCCGGACGCGGCGCTTGCGGCGGCGGAGCTGAGCGCCGTCGGCGCCAGGGTGGGCGCCAATCTCACTCCCGAAAATGTGGCCCTGCCGGGCCTGCGGTTCACGGTCGCATTCATGCTTTCCTATGAGGGCCATCCGCTGGCCGTGATCGCCTATGTCGATCCGTCGGGCGCGCCGGTCCTGCTGTGCGTCCTCGCCAACCGCGCGCCGGAGGCGCCGATTCGCGGCGAGCGCCGCGGCGATCTGGCGCTCGCCTCGTGGTCCGACGACGGTCGCAGCTATCTGGTGATCGGCCGCATCCCGAAGGAGCGGGCCGTCGCCCTGGCGCAAACGCTCCAACCGCGAGTCTGAGACCCGCGCATGAAACGGTCGAACTCGACGCTCGAATTCAATCGAGGGTAACAATTAGGTGAACGCCGTGGACGGAAACGAATAAACCGCCTCGTCAAATGTTTCATTCTCACGAAGTTTCGTGAGGAGCTTATGCGTATGCTCGAAAAGATTATGAAGCGCGCCCGCATCGTCTTGGCGATCCTTGGGGTTGGCGTCCTCGCGCATAGCTGCATGGCCGCTCTTGCCGCGGCGAACTGGCGGATCGACCCGGCCCGGACGCATATCGCCTTCGCGATCGATTCGGTCGGCTATCCGCGCACGCACGGGCAATTCCGGCAGTTTCAAGGGCGCATTTCGATCGATTTCGCGCATCCCGGCAAGAGCAGCGTGGCGTTCCATGTGAAGTCGGGTTCGGTGGACGTGGGCTCGCAGTCGTTCGACGACTATCTGCGCTCCGTCGCTTTCCTCGATTCCGAGCGCTTCCCGTCAATCGACTTCGTCTCGAATTCGGTCGCGAAGGTCGACGACCATACGGTCCGGGTCACCGGCGACCTGACCCTGCTCGGCGTAACCCGCCCGCTCACCGTGGACGTCGCGGTCGAGCGGGAGGGAAGCGGCGGGCGCCTCGCTTTCCTGGCGAAAACCAGCATCGACAGGCTCGCATTCGGCATGAACTCAGGCTTTCCGCTAGTCTCGCGCGATGTCGAGCTGGTCATTTCCAGCGCGGCCACCGAAAGTTGAGCGTCAAGTCCGGACCCCCACGGTGGAACGGATGGATGATCTCGCTCCACTGGGCGGCGGGGGCGGTCATCCTCGCCCTCCTTGCGATCGGCTGGGTCATGATCCACGGCGGACTCGACGCCGCGGCGACGTTCGACCTCTATCAGCGGCACAAGTCCTGGGGCTTCGTCGCGCTCGTTCTGACCGCCGGCCGGCTCGCCGCGCGCTGGCTCAGCGCCTCCCCGCCCGCTCCGGCCTCTCCTCGCTGGGAGCGGCGCCTCGCGGCGTTGACCCAAGGCGCGCTCTACGCGCTCACGATTGGCGCGATCCTCTCCGGCTGGCTTCTCGTCTCGGCGTCGCCGCTGCCAGTGCCGACCCGGTTTTTTGACCTGTTCGTCATTCCGAACATCCCGCCGAGCATCGCCCCGCCGGCCCCGTCGCTGTTCGCCGCCGCTGTGCTCGGACACAAACTCGCCGCATGGGCGATCGCGCTCCTGGTCGCCCTGCACGCCGCGGGCGCGCTCAAGCACCATTTCGTCAACGGCGACGATGTCCTCAAGCGCATGCTCCCACGCCGGCGGCGCCTCGCCCCTCGCGCCTGAAACCGGTCATTCGACGTCCTCGACCGTGACCGTCCGCCCGGAGAGGCGCTGGGCCAGAGACGCCTCCATGAACGGGTCGAGATCGCCGTCGAGCACCTCGTCGGGCGAAGCCGAGACGTGTCCGGTGCGAAGGTCCTTCACCATCTGATAGGGCTGAAGCACGTAGGAGCGGATCTGGCGCCCCCAGCCGATCTCGGTCTTGGACGCGGCGTCGGCATTTGCTTTCTCCTCGCGCTTTTGCAGCTCGAGTTCATAGAGGCGCGCGCGCAGCATAGCCCAGGCGGTGGCCCGGTTTTTGTGCTGCGAGCGCTCGGACTGGCAGGCGACGACGATGCCGGTGGGAATATGGGTGATGCGCACCGCCGATTCGGTCTTGTTGACGTGCTGTCCGCCCGCGCCCGAGGCGCGATACGTGTCGATCCGGCAATCGCTCTCGTTGATCTCGACCTTGATCCGGTCGTCGACCACCGGATAGACCCAGACGGAGGCGAAGCTCGTGTGCCGGCGCGCGTTCGAATCGAACGGCGAAATCCGCACCAGCCGGTGGACGCCCGACTCGGTCTTCAGCCACCCGTGGGCGTTATGGCCCTTGACGACGATCGTCGCCGACTTGATCCCGGCCTCGTCCCCGTCGGTCTCCTCGACCAGCTCGACCTCGAACTTTCGCCGCTCCGCCCAGCGCATGTACATGCGCAAGAGCATGCGCGCCCAGTCGCAGCTCTCCGTGCCGCCCGCGCCGGAATGGACTTCGACATAGGTGTCGTTGGCGTCGGCCTCGCCCGAAAGCAGCGCCTCGAGCTCGCGCCTCTCGCCCTCCGCTTTCAGCGCTCTCAGAGCGGCGATCCCCTCGGCTTCGGCCGCTTGGTCGCCCTCGGCTTCTCCAAGCTCGACCAGCGTCGCGGCGTCGTCGAGGTCGCGCTCGATCTTGGTGAGCGAACCCAGCCGGTCTTCCAGCATGGTGCGCTCCCGCATCACCCTCCCGGCGGCTTCGGGATCGGTCCACAGATTCGGGTCTTCGGACTTCGCGTTGAGCTCGCTTAAGCGTCGCCTCGCCTGGTCGACGTCAAAGATGCCTCCTCAGCAATCCGACGGACTGCTTGATCGATTCGACCAATTGTTCGGCTTCGGCGCGCATGGATCCAACCACGAATGAAAGGGCGAACTTGTCCCGGCTCGAGACGCCGTTCCGGCGGCGCTCAATAGAGGCCGCCGGTCCCCGCGCCGACCGAGCGCTCGCTCCGCGCGGAGGTTTCCGATCCACCGCCGCCGCCGCCGCCGGCATAGGAGTCGGGCGGCCCGGTGCCCGGCTTGAACGCCTCCATGATCGTGCCGGGTCCGGTCGCGCGCATGCCGGTGTGGACGTCGACCGAAATGAGCTTGATCCCCGGCGGAATGCGGAACGGCGTATCGGGCGTGTCTTTCAGCGCCATCTTCATGAAATCGCGGAAGATCGGCGCGGTGTAGAGCGCGGCCTGGGCGGCGCCGCCAAGAGAACGCGGCTTGTCGTAGCCCATGAACACGCCGAACGTCAGATTCGGCGAGAAGCCGACGAACCAAAGGTCTTTGGCGTCGTTGGTGGTCCCGGTCTTACCGGCGAGGTGCTTGCCGACCTCCTTGATCGCGATGCCGGTGCCGCGCTGGATGACGCCCTCGAGGATCGAGGTGACCTGATAGGCGGTGAGCGGGTCGATCACCTGCTCGCGCTTGTCGATAAGCTTGGGCTCGGGCTGGTTATGCCATGTCGCGGCGTCGCACCCCTCGCAGATGCGTTCGTCGTGCTTATAGATCGTATTGCCCCAGCGATCCTGGATCCGGTCGATCAGCGTGGCCTTCACTCTCTTGCCGCCGTTGGCGAACATCGAATAGCCGGTGACCATGCGCAAGACCGTCGTCTCGCCAGCGCCGATCGACATCGACAAGAGCGGCGGCAGATTGTCGTAGATGCCGAAGCGCCTCGCGTATTCGACGATCAGCGGCATGCCGATGTCGCGCGCGAGCCTCACCGTCATCAGGTTGATCGAATGCTCGACGGCGAACCGCAGCGTTCGAGGACCGGTGGATTCGCCCTCGAAGTTTTGCGGAGTCCAATATTGACCCCACCCCATGTCGATCGTGACCGGCGCGTCGACGATCATCGAAGAGGGCGTGTACCCCTTGTCGAGGGCGGCCGCGTAGACGAACGGCTTGAACGACGAGCCCGGCTGCCGCTGGGCTTGGGTCGCCCGGTTGAATTCCGACTCGTCGAACGAAAATCCGCCGACCATCGCCAGCACGCGGCCGGTGAAGGGATCCATGGCGATGCAGGCGCCGGAGACGTCCGGGATCTGCCGCAGCCGATATTCGCCGTCGCGGCCGGCGATCGGTTCGACATAGAAGACGTCGCCCGGCTTGACCAGGTTCCTCAGCCCGCGGCCCGTCCATTTCGCTCCGTCGGCCGTGACCGCGCCTGTCCGGCGATCGGCGACAACCGCGCCGGCCTTGTCGCGCTGGGGCTGAAGGCCGATCCGGATCGCCGCATTGCCGACCTCGAGCGCCACCGCCAGGACCCAGGGCTTGATGTCGCCGTAAGCTGGAATGTCGGCCAGGGGGAGGCCCCAATCCTGGCTGATGTCGATCGTCTTGAGAACGCCATGCCAGCCGTGCGCCTCGTCGTAGCGCACGAGACCGTCGACCAGCGCCTTGCGCGCCATCTGCTGAATCTTCGGGTCGAGGGTGGTGCGAACGTAGAGGCCGCCCTCATAAAGCTTCTGTTCGCCGTATCGTTCCTGCAATTCGCGCCGGACCTCTTCGGCGAAGAATCCCGCGGCGATGGAATTGGGCGTCAGCACCCGCGGATTGACCACCAAGGGCTCGGCCCGAGCCTGGTCGGCCTGTTTATGAGTGATGTAACCGTCCTCTTCCATGCGCCCGATCACGTAATTGCGCCTGTCCACGGCGCGGTCATGGTTGCGAAACGGGTTGAGCGCGCTCGGCTCCTTCGGCAACGCCGCCAGATAGGCGGCTTCGGCAATGGTCAGTTCATGGACGGATTTGTTGAAATAGCCGAGCGCCGCCGCCGCGACTCCATAGTTGGAAAGGCCGAGATAAATCTCGTTGAGGTAGAGTTCGAGGATCTTGTCCTTCGAGTAGGCGGACTCGATTTTCAGGCTCAGCAGAATTTCCCGGATCTTCCGATCGAAAGTCCGGTCCGAATTCAAGAGAAAATTCTTGGCCACCTGCTGGGTGATGGTCGAGGCGCCCTGGATGTGACGCGAACCCTCCAGATAAATGATGCCCGCGCGCACGATGCCTTCGGGATCAACGCCCCAATGGTGATAGAAGTTCTTGTCCTCGGCGGAGATGAAGGCGTGCTTGACCAGATCGGGAATTTCGTCCGACGGGAGATAGAGCCGTCGCTCGCGCGAATATTCGGCGAGCAGGCTGCCATCGGCCGCGTGGACGCGGGTCATGACCGGCGGCTCATAGTTCTTGAGCACCGAGTAGTCCGGCAGCTCCTGTTCATATTTCCATATGACGCCGGCAAACACCGCCGCCGCGGCAATGAACAGCAAAGCGCCGGTCGCGAAGATGAAGCCGATAACTCGAGCGATCCCGCGCATCTCTCGATCGAAGCCTTCCATTGCGCCCGCCGGCGAGCGCTCGGCGCGTCGAGACGAACTGAACCGCTGCGCCCCTTAGGGCGCGCACTCCACGAGACCGGTCCGCCGGCGTTCTTGCCGAGACCCGGGCCGGAATCGAACCCGCGAGCGCCCACTCCTGTCGTGCGCGAGTGAGGCGAATCTGTGATCGGGGCGTCCCGCCCAGGGATTCCGGGGCCAATTAGCCCGGCGCGCGGCCGGCGCGCAAGCCTTAACGCGCAGACGGCGCGGCGGCCGGCGCGGCCGTTGACGCAACCCCGCTCTCGGCCGAAGGGACGCCATCCGGACTTCCGAAGAAGGCGTCGATCGCTTTGACCATGGCCGCGGCGGCCTTGGCGCGCCACTCCGGGGAGAGGAGGGACTGGACGTCCTGGGGGTTCGAGAGATAGCCGAGCTCGACGAGGACGGAGGGAAAGCCCGGCGCCTTCAGAACGACGAAGCTCGCCGAGCGCTCCGGGTTGTGGTTGAGCTTCGCAGTCCCGCGCAAGGTGTCGACGAGGCCGCGCGAGAAGATGTGGGCGTAGGTCCGGGTCTCGCGGCGCTTGAGGTCGAACAGAATGTCGGCGACGTCCGGATTCTCCTGCCGGCTTCCGCCGCCGGCGGCGTTCTCGCGGGCCGCGATGCGGGCCGCCTCCGCGTCCGAAGCGCGATCGGCCACGGTATAGACGGTGGAGCCGCTGACGCTCTCATCCTCGCTCAGCGTGTCGGCGTGCACCGAGATGAACAAAGACGCGTTCGCTGTGCGGGCGATGTCGACCCGATCGTCCAGACCGACATACTGGTCGCCGTCACGCGTCATGACGACGGTGTAGCGCTTCGTCGCATCGAGTTGTCGCTTGAGTTCGGCGCAGAAGTCAAAAACCAGGCTCTTCTCCTGCACCCCATGAAGGCCGCGCGCGCCGCTGTCGGCGCCGCCGTGACCAGGATCGAGCACAATGACTGGCCGCGGAGGGGTGGCCGTCGCGGGCGCGGCCGCGGTTGAAACGGCCGGAGCGCGGACCAGCGCGGCGAAGGCCGGGGAATCGCAGGGCTTCAGTTCGATCGTCAGCCGCGCGGCAGGCTCGCCTTCGACGATCGGTCTGGCGGCGACCTCGGACGGACAGGCGGTGCGCGCCAGGTCGATCACGATCCGGGACTTGCCGGGGGCCAGCAAGCCGAAGCGGAAGCCCTTGACGAGCGAGCCGTTGGGGGACGCGCCGACCCGGCCGGCTGACGGATCCAGCTGGAAATTCACCTCCGGCATGTCGACAACGAT
>Ga0134125_10011078_pt1 | contig 10106 bp, 9 predicted proteins | sample KB31751_FD_96464 | JGI IMG/M metagenome (GOLD analysis project Ga0134125, IMG submission 96464) | Terrestrial soil microbial communities with excess Nitrogen fertilizer from Kellogg Biological Station, Michigan, USA - KB3-175-1 | ecosystem: Environmental > Terrestrial > Soil > Unclassified ... | reverse complement strand
GTCAGCGCGCTCACCGGCGCGGTCGATGATCGCATACACGCACTGGTGCTCACCGGCGGCGGCGACCTCGATGGCCCGGGCGGCTACTGGGATTCGAGCTACAAGGTGATGTGCCAGAGCGGTCCTTACAAGGCGCTGAATTTTCTCGGTGACCGCGGCGCAGCCCTCTTCACGCTGAACGCGCGGCGCGGTCCCACGTTCATTGTGAACGGACTGGCCGACACCGTTGTCGATATTCCGCACCATGCACAGGAGTTCTTCCAGGATCTGCGCTCGCGAGTGGTGGCGATGAACGGCAGCGACAAAAATGTTTTCAAGACCGAATTCATTCCCGGAGCCGGTCATCGTCCCACATGGCTGGAGCGCGATACGGCGTTGTGGCTCGACCGCCAGCTATCATTCCCGAATTGGACCCATGCCGAAATTGAAAAGAAGCCGATCATCCTGATCCGCGATTGGGCAGAGAAGACCGGCGTCCGGCTGAGCAAGAGCGCCGCCGCGCTGCGCGACGATCACGAAGGAGGCCTGCCCGCCCTGCAGGCGAACGTGCCTGGTCTTCCGCCGGATCAGCTCGACGTGCTCTCGAATGAGGACTGGCAGAAGGTGAAAAAGGACTTTGTCTATTCCTCCTGGGTTGAGCACGCGACTTCGGCGGCGCGAGTGCAGGCGGAAGCGCGCTGAACATTCGCATTCGCAAAGATGCTCGCTCTGGGAAAACGGGAATAGACCGAACGTATTCTCATTATTCCCAATGTAGGAAAAGGTTGCGGCTGTCCCATGTTTTCCTTCCTTTTTTTTAGATTTATTCCGGCATTACCTGATTAAGTCCGTCGCGACCGCAATGAAGGCGAGGTATGACACCTTGCTTCCACATGTCGCACCGAGTAGAACAAAGGTGCGTACACGGTGCGTGCAAAGGCATGAAAGATTTCGCAATTCTGGACTTCACTGTTCGGCGAGCTCAGATCGAAGATGCGAGCGCCATCGCACGCGTGCAGGTGGCCAGTTGGAAGACGACTTATGCTGGGATTGTTCCCGCAGCGTACCTTGCTTCGTTAAACACAGAAGCGAGAACGGAAAGATGGCAAGAACAGTTTGACTCCGGGCTAACGCTAATCTTTGTTGCTGAGGACCGTGACGGCGTCTTCGGATTCGTCAGCGGCGGCAGACTACGCGAGCCCATCGATGACTATGAAGCGGAACTCTACGCAATTTATCTCCTTCAACACAAGCAAGGACGAGGCGCCGGTAAACGGCTGTTCGATACCCTGGTTGCGGGTTTGCGAGCCGCAGGATTTCGAAGTCTGCTGGTGTGGGTTTTGGAACAAAATCCGGCGGTCGATTTTTATGCGCACGTTGGAGGATCTAGAGTGACGCAAAAGCCAATCGAAATCGGAGGCGCTCAACTCCGAGAAGTAGCCCTGGGGTGGTCGTTGGAGTCATAGAATCGGCCGGTGGTCCGTACTTTCCCATTATGGGTCTAAAGGCTTTATGCCAAGGAAACAAACGGAAACACGGGGACGGAAACGCCGGGCGACAGAGGGCCTGTCCCATCTCCCCAACAATGGCCGCCGCTGAAATCCCTTGCAAACGGCACGACGGTCAAAGATCGAGCTTTATCCACGCCGGCGCATGGTCACTTGCGTTTACTTCCCCGCGGACCCACCGCTCCACACCGCCGGCGACGAGCCGCTTCGAAATTTTTGGCGAGAGCAGGAAGTGATCGAGTCGCATGCCTTTGTCCTTCTGCCAGCGTTCAAACTTGTAATCCCAAAACGTCCAGAGTGGACCGCTTGGTTGCAAGCGACGCAGAGCATCTGTCCATCCTTGCGACAGGAGTCGCGCAAAAGCCTGGCGGCTCGCAGGCTGGATCAAGGCATTCTTATCGAGGGAGCGCGTCGGATAGATGTCTTGTGGCGTTGGCACCACGTTATAGTCCCCGGCCAATATCACAGGCACGCCCGCTTTCATCAGTCCGGCAGCATGGGTGATCAGACGTTCAAACCAGGCTAACTTGTAGTCGAACTTCGGACCGGGCTGAGGATTGCCATTCGGCAGATAGATGGAGGTGATCAAGACTCCATTCACGGCTGCCTCGATGTATCGCGCCTGGTGATCGTTAGGCCCGCCGGGCAAGGTCGAACGTGTCAACACAGGAATGCAATCTCGAGCAAGAATCGCCACCCCATTCCACGAGCGCTCTCCTCGCCAGACTGCTTCATAACCAAGAGCTCGCAATTTTTCCGCGGGAAAGGCGTCGTGCTCCGCCTTGAGCTCCTGCAGACAAACCACGTCCGGCTCCGCCTTCGACAACCACGTCGCAAGATTTTGAAACCGTTTATTGATGTCGTTGATGTTGAAAGTGGCGACTTTCACGTGCGATGTTGCGCAGACAAAGTGATCGTCGCGCGACCCTTTGTTTTATCACTTGGCGGGGGCTCCGCCCAGTTCCCATCTGATACAACGGAGAAATACCTGCTAGTCGAGAATAATACGGTGTATCAGAATGGGAACGAGGTGGGGCACGCGGCATCAAGGTTTTTTCATCGCTTCGTCTAAAACCAATCTTGCGCTATACTCCTGCCCCGCCGTGATTCGTTGCGGCGAGTCATTTTCCGCGCAGAGGTGTTCACGCATGAATAAATCGCGCTGTGGAAAAATGTTCGTTGCAGCTCTCGCGCTCGGGCTGACTTTCTTCAGCGTTCCCGTTGCGTCTCAACGGAAGACTGCGGCGCTTCGCGCAAACGATACCGAACTACTGATGCTCGGTACTGCGGGCGGTCCGACTTTGCGCATCGGAAAAGCCCGGGTTCCAGCTTGGCCGGCCGAGCCATGGCCTGACCAGTCCCTTTGTCGCCCACGAAATCGGTGGCGAGGGAGTTGTTTACCAGGACGACAAAATCCAGATCACGGCTGCGGAGAATTCGCATTGCGCGCTCATGCCCGCAGTTCCGCGCGCATTTCAAGTCATATTCGTATCGTATTCAGACTCCCCATGGTGTGGTGGTATTCACCGGAGACACCGGACCCAGTGATGCGGTTGTGAAACTTGCGATGGACGCCGACGTTCTCGTTGCCGAGGTGGAGGCGAGTTCGGACGAGCTACGCGGGTTCACTGACCAGATCGCTGCCCAGAACCACTGGCCGCCTGCCCGCAAGCAGGAGTTTGCTGCGCACATGGAGAAGGAACATCTCACCGTGGACAGCCTGGGAGAACTTGCCTCGAAAGCACAAGTACAATCGGTTCTCTTCTATCACTATGACCCGCAAAACAAAGCGGACCAACAGGCTCGCGTCGCCGACATGAAGAAGTATTTTCACGGACCGGTTCTGGCGCCGATGGATCTCGACCGGTTCTGTATGTCGAAAGACGAAGCGCAATCGCAGAAAGCTAAATTCGAATTGTGCGGGCAGAATACAGCGGATCAGGAGTAAGCGCCGAGTGTCCTGAAATCCCAATCAGAACTCGTAGTACCTCGGGCCTCTGAACGTTTCATGTCGCAGGATTTTACTTCTTCCGGTGTTCTTGGGCGGCGTCACTCTGCCCGTTCGGGCTGTTATGCTTCTGCACCATGGAACGACGCGCGCTGCTCAAGCTCTCTCCCCTTGCTCTTGCTGCCACCGTAGGTCATGTCTCACTCGGTGAGGCGCAGACCGAATCCCCTTCAGGCGCCGCTGCGATTTACAACGTCCGGACCTTCGGCGCCACGGGGGACGGCAAGACTGTCGATAGTCCGGCGATTAATAAGGCCATTGAGGCTGTCGGTGCTTCGGGCGGCGGCACGCTGGTTTTTCCTGCTGGCACGTACATGTGCTTCACCATTCGCCTCAAATCGCATGTCGATCTGTATTTGTCGCATGGCTGCACTATCCTCGCGGCCGATTCTCCCAAGCCTGGCGAGAGTTCGGGCTACAACGGAGGCGCCTACGACGCCGCCGAGCCGAACGATCCGTGGACTCCCTATCAGGACTTCGGTCACAACCATTGGCGCAACTCGCTGTTTCATGCGGAGAACGAGCACGATTTCGCCGTGTTCGGCCCCGGCCTCATTTTTGGCAAGGGGCTCTCTTTCGGATCGCGCGGGTCGCGCGGCGATTATCAGACTTTCGTCGCCGAGCAGCCCGGCGTGGGCAACAAGACCTTCGGCCTGAAGAACTGCCGTAACGTTCTACTCCGCGACTTCAGCGTGCTGAAGGGTGGCCACTTCGCGCTGCTCGCAACCGGCGTCGATAACCTCACGATCGATAACCTGCTGATCGATACCGATCGCGACGGCCTGGACATTGACTGCTGCCGCAATGTGCGCGTTTCGAACTGCACGGTCAACTCGCCCTGGGATGACGCGATTTGTCCGAAATCCAGCTACGCGCTTGGATATGCGCGTCCAACCGACAACGTGACGATTGCGAACAACTATGTAACGGGCGCGTACGAACTTGGCAGCGTGATCGCGGGCGCCTGGAAGAAATTTCCGGATGATGCGCACGTCTCGCGCAACGGACGCATCAAGTGCGGGACGGAATCGAACGGCGGCTTCCGCAACATTACCATTACGGGAAACGTGATCGAGGGCTGCAAGGGCATCTCGCTCGAAAGCTCCGACGGAGCATACCTCGAAGATTTTGCCATTACGGGAAACACGATGCGCGATATTGTGGACGCCCCGCTGTTTCTGCGGCTGAACCGGCGTAACCGCAACCCGAAGGAGACCATCCGCACCGGCACGCTCCGGCGCGTGTTGATTGCAAATCTCGTCAGCTACAATTCTGCCTCGTCAACTTCATCATTGTTTTCCGGCATTGCCTCCAATCTCATCGAGGACGTGAAGCTTTCGAATTGCTACTTCGATCATCAAGCACTGCCCAGCACGATGCGGGTGAACTGGGGCGAACAATCGAAGCCCATGCCGGACTGGCGTACCATCCATGTCCCCGAGCTCGAAGATGCGTACCCGGAATTGCTCCGTTTCGGTCCTACGCCCTCGAATGGCTTCTTTATCCGCCACCTGCGCAATCTGGAGATGTCGCATGTGGAGATTGCGCCGTCGGGTCCTGACCCGCGGCCGGCGTTCTGGCTTGAGGATGTTCACCGTGCCGATTTTTTCGCCATCACGGCTCCAAAGCAGGAGAACTTCTCGCTACATAACGTGTCCGATTTCCGTCTCCTCTGGTCGCGTGCGGCGAAAGACGCGAGTCTTGCGACCGCCACCGATCAGATTGTCTGACCGGTAGAAAAGGGGTCGGTGGCATCCTTACTTCCACGTAAATGAAATTGTGCGCTCCCTCGCCAAGTGCAGTTCGCGTCGTACTGTTTGATATCGGCGGTGTTCTCATTCCATCATCCGGTGTTCCCACGATGCTGGCCTGGATGCGCAACACTGTCTCCGCAGAAGGATTGTGGAGAATGTGGCTCAGTTCTCATTGCGTGAGGGCATTCGAGACGGGGCGGCTGTCTCCGGAAGAGTTCGCCGATCAGGTGATTGCCGACTTCCGCTTGCCGGTGCAGCGTGACGGATTTGTTGAAGAGATGAGTCGCTGGTCAATGACGCCATTTCCTGGTGCGATTGAGCTAATAGAGCAGATCCCGGCGCGATATGTGCGTGCTACGCTCTCCAACACGAATGTTATCCACTGGAAGTACATAATGAGGAACGCAGGAGGCTGCGGCCTTTCCGCATCATTTCCCTTCCTATTTGATTGGCAAGATCAAGCCCGATGCTGAAGCATTTCAGCATGTCACCGAGGCGCTGCGGTGCGAGCCGCAAGAGGTGCTCTTCCTCGACGACAACGAGCTGAACGTCGCGGGCGCCAGGTCAATCGGGATGCAGAGCATCCGGGTAAGAGGAATAGTAGAGGTCGAACGCGCCTTGCTTGATTTCGGCATAATCAGTGTTGGCCGAGGTGGCAGTATTTCGAGCGTGTAACGGGCAAGCCGGAATTTATCGTGCGTACAATTTGTTCTCACGGAAGAGCATCGAAATGAAATCTTTTGGCTTGGTAATCTTGTTCACTTTTTGCGCGTTGGCCCAACAGCCAAGCAGGGAAGCTGCGCCGGCAGCCTCCGGTGACGCCGCATTTCGTAAACTCGCGGATCGATACTTCGACGAAGTCTATTTCAAATTCAATCCCACTCAGGGAACCGCCGCCGGTTTTCACCAATATGATCCGCAGTTCGAGGATCTGTTGTCGCAAAACATCGGCGAGCAAATCGGAGCGCTACATCGCTTCCGGGCTCTGTTCGAACAGGTCGATCCAGGAAAATTGTCAGCCGAGGCGAGGTCTGACCGCGAGTTGCTGATCTCGAACATCATGAGCGCGCTTCTCGAGCTGGAAACAATCCGGAATTGGGAACGAAATCCTGACAATTACTCAAGTTTAACCGCGGCGAGTGCGTTTACCATCATGAGCCGCAAGTTTGCGACGCCCGACGAACGTCTTAGGTCATTGACTGAACGTGAGCAGAAGATGCCCAAGCTGCTCAGTGAGGCTCGCCAGAACCTGAAAAATCCGCCGCGTATTTATACAGAGATCGCTATCGAGCAGATCCCAGGCATCATCGGATTCTTCCAGAAGGATGTTCCTGATGCTTTTGTGGGGGCAAAGGATCCCAGGGTCAAGGAGGCTTTTAACAAGACTAATTCTGCAGTGATTGCTGAGCTCCAGAAGTATGAGCAATATCTGAAGAATGAGGTGCTCCCGCACTCGAGCGGCGATTTCAAAATCGGCGCAGACAATTACCGCAAGAAGCTTCTGTACGACGAGATGGTCGATACGCCCCTGGACCGTCTGCTTGAAATCGGCACCGCCGACCTGCGGAAGAATCAAGAAGAATTCAAGCGAGTGGCGGCCGAGATCGATCCGAACAGGACTCCTCGACAAATTCTGGAAGAGCTCGAGAGCGACCATCCTGCCCCGAATCACCTTCTGCAGTCGTTCCACGATACCTTCAGCAGCTTGCTTGGGTTCATCCAGGAAAAGCACATTATTACAATCCCGTCACCTGTGCTTCCGATCGTCGAGGAGACCCCGCCCTTCGCGAGAGCACTTACCACCGCGTCGATGGACACGCCCGGTCCTTACGAGTCGGTTGCGAAGGAGGCTTACTTCAACGTAACGCTGCCCGCGGCAGACTGGAAGAAGGAGCAATTGGACGACTACATGAGCGGCTTCAATCGTGGAACTATTATTAGTACGGCCGTTCATGAAGCGTATCCAGGCCATTACGTCCAGTTTCTCTGGATGAAAGAAGCTCCTTCGAAAGTGCGCAAGCTGCTCGGCTCAGGCACAAACGCGGAAGGCTGGGCGCATTACTGCGAGCAGATGATGCTCGATGAGGGATATGGCCAACCGGGCGCTGGAGCACGCGACGCGCGCGAGGCAAAGATGCTCAAGTTAGGACAACTTCAGGACGCGCTGCTGCGCGACGCTCGTTTCATTGTGGGAATCAAGATGCACACTGGACAAATGTCCTTCGATGAAGCCAGGGAGTTTTTCGTGAACGAAGGCTATCAGGTGCGCTCTGTGGCCGAAAAGGAAACAAAGCGCGGCACCAGCGATCCGACGTACCTCGTTTACACGCTCGGCAAGCTGCAAATCATGAAACTGCGTGACGACTATAAAAAGATGAAGGGCGATCAGTTCAGCCTGGAAGAATTTCACAACGCGTTCATGCGCCAGGCGTTCCCGCCGATCAAAATCGTACGCCAGGCGTTGTTGGGCGACGATTCGCCCACGCTATAGTCATTTTCTTGTCTACTGGAGCGCGCGATTCCGCACAAGTGCCTTCATTCGGATTTGTGTACTCCGCGACACGAAACTACCTTTCGGGAATTCAGACTTCCGCATAGTCGGCGATTCTGAAAGTGTGTTCCCGCATAGAGCGAGATTGTGTTCGGTTTCTTGCGGGGACGTTTAATGTGCGCTAAACGCGCAACGTCGTAGAGCAGCCGCTTACTTCTGCTCTTGGATGATTTCAGCGCGGACGAGTCTATCGAGAAGATGGAATTCGCGGTCGAGATACGCGTTGCCTTCCTCGAACAGCTTTCCTTGATGTCCCGCACGCATGCCGCCGCCCGAAGTTTCGCCGTAGCCTGCGTACAGCTTGTCGATGACGCTCATGCCTTCTACGACCTTGCCAAATGGCGCGAAGCCCATCTGGTCGAGGCGCGATTGATCGCCCGTGTTGATGTAAATCTGCGTCGTACGAGCGCCTGGGCCGGTCATGGCAAACGCGAACGTCCCTCGCATGTTGCTCTCCTTCACGGGATCGTCGGGGAACCGTTCGTTCTGCCAAATCTTCGCAATCACGGGATCGCCGGGAATGCCGAATTGAGCGAATCGACCGGAAATCACGCGGAAGAACCGCGAATTATCGTAGAAGCCCACTTGGACCAGATGGTAGAAGCGATCGGCGCCATGCGGCGCGAGCGCACGAGTAACCTCGAGCAGGACGATGCCCTTAGTAGTTTCAATTCGAACGCGGTACATACTCGGCGCAGGTTGCGACCACAGCGAATCGTGCGGGTCATGCAGCGCGCGAGAACGCTCCTCGGGCGAGAGCGCCTGCGGAGCCGCCGCAAGCAGCGTGGTCAACGCAATGAAAACCGACAAAAGCACGAATCGAGTCATATCCAGACGCACGTCCCAGTGGCTCATTCTCGGCATCACTGTGATACGCGTAAATTGGCGAAGTGCGCAATCGTGTCGGTTCCGACCCATAAGGCAATCTTGCCTTGCGCTTGCTTGAGGTCGTTGACGACCAGGGCGGGTTGCGGCGCTCCCTGCACGTACAAGCGTGCCTTTTCACCATGCACTTCGATCTTCAGCTTGGTCCATTCTGCCGGGACGACGTCTGCATAGCTCTCGTATTTCTCCGGGGAACTCCTTACGCAATCGAAACCAGGGGAAGTCCGGATAAGAAATGTACTGGGTCGAATGGTTGCGTCGCACCTGGTCGTCGGCGCGCCCATTCGTCGGACGCAGATAGAAGCAGTCGTACTTCAGAGCGTCCTTGGCGGCGTCAAGATTAACGCGGAAGGCCACACCGACGAATCCCCGCGGTGCTGCGCTCTTTGCCGTCGGGTTGGGTTCACCCGTCAACTCGATTTGAATCGTGCCGTCCCGAAATTCAGCCTTATTTAAGATGACAAGCTGAATCCCGTCGGCGGCATCCGGCGGTGCGGCGTCGATCACGCGCAGCGCTTTTCGCCCCTTGTACGTTACCCATTCGGTTTTCACGTTGCGAGGCTGCTGTTCATTCAGTTTGTCCAGAGGGATGGTCGTAGTCCTGGCCGCGGCCTTGGGGCTGGGCGCTTGACCTAGAGCACCTATCGCGAGGTATGCCAGCACTGCGATGGCGGCGATGAGAGACTTCATGGCGAATACTTGACTCCTGTGCGCCTGACTGACGAAGTTCGCCTTGTCGGAGCCGGTGGCGCACCTTTTGTCAGTGTAGGTCTCAAAGAGTTTATCGTGACGCTTACGCAAGAATTGGGGCCCGGTGCGCCCATCCGGCTGGACGGGCCTGCCCTGCTGCCTAGCAGCTCTTACGATAGTCCTTCGATGCTAAAGGAGCGCGTACAAAATTGGGAAAAGCGGCAAAAAGCTGAGTAAGTCTTTTGAAAGATATATTTTGCGAAAAAAGGGGAGGGGAGGGGAGGATATACAGCGTCGAAGCCACGCAGCTGCGGAATTGAAAGGCAACGCCAGGAAACGGCTACTTGCTGCTGGCTAGTGGCCATCAGTAAAGCAAACGGCAACACGAGGAAACCAGCGCCACGCAAATCGGTACCGCTCGCAGTAGCGAATGGGTGTTTGGCTTTGTAGTCGCGGAAGGAAACATGGCGGAGAGAGTGGGATTCGATTTCCGCCTATTCACCTAAGCTTCGGTGACATCAGCACTTGAGCAATATTACCCAGTATTTATGCGGGTCTGCAAGCGTTTTTTACTTTTGGGTGCGTTAGCCTTGACGACCTCCCACGACCTCTGTTGACCGCCATTTTGATATCACTAATATCACCCTGAACATCACGGCACACGAACACGAAGTGCTTCACCGCTCGCGGAGATAAATTAGGCATTGGCTGCCATGGTGCTCCGATCAAGG
>Ga0134125_10011077_pt1 | contig 10106 bp, 7 predicted proteins | sample KB31751_FD_96464 | JGI IMG/M metagenome (GOLD analysis project Ga0134125, IMG submission 96464) | Terrestrial soil microbial communities with excess Nitrogen fertilizer from Kellogg Biological Station, Michigan, USA - KB3-175-1 | ecosystem: Environmental > Terrestrial > Soil > Unclassified ... | reverse complement strand
CTCGACGGCGCTGGGCGCCGCCCGCTGGCAGACCATCCTGCGCGTGGTGCTGCCGGCCTCCAGCCCCGGCATCGCCGCCGGGATGGCGCTGGGCCTGGGGCGCGCGGTGGGCGAGACGATGATCGTGCTCATGGCCTCGGGCAACGCCGCCATCGTCTCGGCCAACGTCGCCGACTCGACCCGCACCATCGCGGCCACCATCGCCGCCGAGCTGGCCGAGGTGGTGTTCGGGGGCGCGCACTACACCGTGCTGTTCTTCCTGGGCACGCTGCTGTTCCTGACCACGTTCTGCATCAACACCATCGGTGATTGGGCGATCCGGCGCATGAAGATCCGCCTGGGGGGAACCGCGTGACGGCTGTCCCCCACGCGATCACGGCCGACGGGCGTTCGGCCGCGCTGGTCCGCGCCAACGCCCGCCGCACGCGCGGCAACCTGGTCGCCGATGGCGCGCTGGCCCTGGCCTCGGGCGCCGCGCTGCTGATCGTGCTCGCCATCCTGGCGATCATCCTCATCGACGTCGTCCGCAACGGCGCGCCGCGCCTGTCCTGGGCCTTCCTGACCGAGGCGCCGCGCGACGGCATGACCGCCGGCGGCATCTTCCCCGCCATCGTGGGCATGGTCGAGATGGTCATCCTGATGACGCTGGCCGGCGTCCCGGTGGGCGTCGCGACCGCCATCTACCTGCACGAGTACGCCTCGCCCGTCTCGCCCATCACGCGTGCCATCCGCATCGCCGTCGCCAATCTGGCCGGCGTCCCCTCCATCGTCTTCGGCCTGTTCGGCCTGGGCTTCTTCGTCCAGTTCCTGGGCGCCGGCGTCGACAAGCTCTTCTTCCACGGCCAGAAGATTTACGGCCAGCCCGCCATGATCTGGGCCGCGCTGACGATGGCGGTGCTGACCCTGCCGGTGGTCATCGTGGCCACCGAAGAAGCGTTGCGCGCCGTCCCGCGCGAGCTGCGCGAGGCCTCGCTGGCGCTGGGCGCGACCAAGCTGCAGACGGTCATGCACGTGGTCGTCCCGCAGGCCGCGCCCGGCATCCTGACCGGCACGATCCTGGCCGTCAGCCGCGGCGCCGGCGAGGTGGCACCCATCCTGTTCACCGGCGCCGCCTACTTCCTGCCCCTGTTGCCGAAACATTTGTGGTCTCAGTTCATGTCGCCGAGCTATCACGTGTACGTGCTCTCCACGCAATCGCCGGATGTCGACGCCACCAAGCCGATCCTGTACGCGACGGTGCTGGTGCTGCTGGCGCTGACCTTCACCCTCAACATCGCCGCCGTCGTGGTGCGCGCCCGGATCCGGCGCCGCCTGCCGGGGGGTGTGGGATGACGGCCGTCAACGGCGTCGCCAAGCCCGAGCCCAAGCTGAAGGTCCGCGATCTGACGGTCTACTACGGCGAGAAGAAGGCGGTCGGCCCGGTCACGCTGGACATCGTCGGGCAGCACGTCACCGCCCTCATCGGCCCGTCGGGCTGCGGCAAGTCCACCTTCCTGCGCTCGCTGAACCGCATGAACGAGCTGATCCCCGGCTGCCGGATCGAAGGCGACGTGCGCCTGGACGGCGATCCCATCTACGGCCAGGGCATCGACCCGGTCGCCGTCCGCCGTCGCATCGGGATGGTCTTCCAGCGCTCGAACCCGTTCCCGAAGTCGATCCTCGAGAACGTCGCCTACGGCCTGCGCATCGGCGGCGTGAATGACTCGCGCGACCTGGCGGCGCGGGTCGAACGGGCGCTGTCGCAGGCGGCGCTCTGGGAAGAGGTGAAGGACCGGCTCAACGACAGCGCGCTGGGGCTGTCGGGCGGCCAGCAGCAGCGCCTGTGCATCGCCCGCGCGCTGGCGGTCGAACCCGAGGTCCTGTTGATGGACGAGCCGGCCTCGGCGCTCGACCCCATCGCCACCGCCCACATCGAAGAGCTGATCAACGAGCTCTCGGAGAACTACACGGTGGTGATCGTGACGCACAACATGCAGCAGGCGGCGCGCGTGGCCGACTACACGGCCTTCTTCTACCTGGGCGAGCTGGTCGAGTTCGACCGGACCGACGTGCTGTTCACCAAGCCCACCAACTCGAGGACCGAAGACTACATCACGGGGCGGTTCGGATGATCCGCGGACAGAGCTCTTCACGCGAGCACACCAACCGCGAGTACGAGCTGGAGCTCCGGCGGCTGCGCGAGCAGCTGCTGCTGATGGGCGCCAAGGTCGAGGACCTGATCAACGGCAGCATCCGCGCGTTGATCGATCGCGACAGCGAGCTGGCCGAGCAGATGATCGCCGCCGACCGCAAGATCAACCAGCTGGAGATCGCCATCGACGAGCTCTGCATGCAGGTGCTGGCGCGGCGGCAGCCGGTGGCGTCCGACCTGCGCGTCCTGACCACCGCCCTCAAGCTGGTCACCGACCTCGAACGGATCGGCGACCTGGGCGTGAACATCTCGGAGCGGGTGCTGGAGCTGAACGGCGAGCCCCCCCTCAAGCCCTACGTCGACATCCCCAACATGTCGCGCGAGGTGCAAGAGATGCTGCACGAGGCGCTGGACGCCTTCGTCGCCGCCGACGTCGAGCGCGCCCAGCGCGTCATCGCCCGCGACAAGAACGTCGACGCCTACTACACGCAGATCTTCCGCGAGCTCTTGACCTACATGATGGAAGACCCGCGCAACATCTTCCGGGCCACGCGCCTGCAGTCGATCGCCAAGTATCTCGAGCGGATCGGCGACCACGCCACCAACCTGGGTGAGCTGACCGTCTTCATGGTGAAGGGCAAGGACATCCGGCACGCCGGCAAGCTGGGCGACGGCACCACGACGTAGGCCGCCTGTCGGGCGGCACGTCGTCGGGCATGGTTCGCTGTGCTCACCGTCGCCTTTCGGCGCCGCCCTCCTAGCTTTTCCGCCCTGCTACATTTTCGAGGGTGCCCCTCGATCCGCAGCAGGCCCGCGCGCTCGTCGAAGACGGTTACGTGATCCTGCCCGGGGCCGTCCCGCGGGCGCGGGTGGACCGAGCGCTCAAGGCCATCAACCACTCGCTGGGCGAGCAGGGGATCGACAAGAGCCAGATCTGGACGCTGCGCGCACAGAGCTTTTGCCCCGAGCTGGTCGGCGCCGACCCGATCCTCGACCTCTATCGCGGGACCGCCGTCGAAGCGCTGGCCGAGGCCGCCATCGGCCCCGGGCGGGTGCCGGCCCCCGCGACCGGCCAGATCGCGCTCCGTTTCCCGCAGGAGCTGGCCGAACCGAAGGACCCCTACCCGCACATCGACGGCATGCCCGGGCCGCTGAACGGCGTCACGGCCGGCACGCTCTACCACTTCACCGCGCTGGCCGGCGTGTTCCTGAGCGACGTCGGCGAGCCGTTTCAGGGCAATTTCACGGTCTGGCCGGGATCGCACCGGGCGCTGGCCGCGCACTTCGCCGCCCATGGCACGGACGAGCTGCTGCAAGGCTTCCCGCGCATCGCGCTGCCGCCACCGCGGCAGCTCACTGCGCGGGCCGGCGACGCCATCCTGGCGCACTACCAGCTCGCGCACGGCGCGGCGGCCAACGTGGGACCCCACGTCCGGTATGCGGTCTTCTTCCGGCTGGCCCACCGCGATCACCAGCCGTCGTCGACCGCCACGCTGACCGACCTCTGGCGCGAGTGGAGCGGCCTGCCCATCGCCCCGGGGACGTGATAGCAACCAGACCGATGCGAAAGCGCCTCGTTCGCCTGCTGGCCTGGGTCGTCACGGCCGGGTTGCTCATCCTGCTGTTCCGGCGCATCCCGTTCGCCCAGGTGGTGGCCGCGGCGCGCGGCGCGGCGTCCTGGACGCTGCCCGCCGCGCTGCTCTCGGCGGTGGCGATCTACCTGGGCGACTCGTTCGCGATCTGGAAGACCTTCGGCTGGTTCCTGGCGCCGCTGTCGTTCGCCGACGTGTTGCTGGTGCGCGGCGCGACCTATCTGCTGGCCGCCATCAACTACAACGTCGGGCAGGGGGCCATCGTCTACTTCGTCCACCGCGTGGCGCGCGTCCCCGTGATCCGCGGCGTCGCGACCATCCTCTTCATCATGGGGGTCAACGTGCTGGCGCTGCTGTTCCTGGCGACGGCCGGGCTGGCCGCCGCGCCCGCCGTCCCCCACGCGGTGCTGGTGCTGGTGCTGGTCGCGTACGCTGGGCTGGCGGTGTACGTGGCCGTGGTGGCGGTGCGCCCGCGCTGGCTGGCCGCCCGCCCCGTCTTCGAGGTGCTGCTGAACGCGGGCGTTGGCGGCCACCTGCGCGCCCTGCTGGTTCGCCTGCCTCACATCGCCGCGCTGATGGTGCTGCAGATCTCGATGCTGTGGGCCTTCGGCGTGCGCGTGCCGCTGGTGCAGGCCATGGCCGCGCTGCCGGTGGTGTTCCTGGTGGCGGTCCTGCCCATCTCGGTCCAGGGGCTGGGGACCACGCAGGCCACGATGATCTTCTTCTTCTCGCGCTACGCGGCGGGCGCCCAGGCCGCGCAGCAGGCGGCCGTGCTGACCGCCAGCCTGGTGGCGCAGGCGGTTCCCCTGCTGTTCCAGGCGGTCCTGGGCGTCGCCTGCCTGCGCAGCCGGGTCGGCCGGGCGCTCAGCGCCTCGGCCGAAGAGGCGCAGTCTCCACCCAGCGCCGTCGCGCCTTAGCCGCGCTCAGTCCAGGCCCAGGCGCCGATTCAGGCCGGCCAGCTCTTCGCCGACCGCGAAGTGAATCATCTCGACGACGGCGGCGCTGGCGCGCGCCGTGCCCCACAGCTCCTCGGGGGGCTGCAGAACGGCCGCTGCCAGCCGGCGGTCGGCGCGCGCGATCTGCTCGAACGCGCCCAGCACGTCGCCCGAGGCCACCAGCGCCGCGCGGTAGCCGGTGTGCCCCAGCGAGGCCCGCCACTTGTCCCCGTCGAACAGGCCGGCGTCGCGGAACGACAGGGCGGCCTGCTCGAAGGCGCGCCGCTGGCGCCGCGGCAGCATGCGCGCGATCTTCTGCGAGACGTCGTTCAGCTGCTCTTCGGGCAGGATGCCGCGGCCGTACCCCGGGTAGACAGTGCGGACGCCCGCGGCCACCAGCAGCCCCAGGTCCTTGCCGGGGATGCGCCCGATGCCGTAGGTCCCGGCGCGCAGGTGGCCAAGCTGGCGCCCGAGCTGAAGGTACGCCTCCTGGCGCGGCAGGCCACTGAAGTTGGGCGGCAGCAGCAACGACGGCGGCGGGCCCGCCTCGATCTCGACCTGGCTGGCGATGGTTCGCGCCTGGTACACCTCGTAGGCGTCCTCGACCCCCAGCAGCGCCGCCACGCGGCCGATGAGCGCCCGCAGCGGATCCTCCGAGCGGGGCGGCAGGCGGTCTTGCTTGGTGACGCCCCAGTCCTCCACCGCCAGGCCGTACAGGCGCGGCAGCACCTCCGACATCGAGGCCAGCAGCGCGGTGGCGGGGTGGCGCGCGTCCGGGTGGCGCAGCACGGCCTCGAACTCGGCGCTGGTGATGGTCCCCTGCGTCTCCGGTGACCAGCGCGCGCGGGCCTCACGGATGGCGCGCGCTTCGGCGGCGTCGGCCAGCCCCAGTGCGACCAGGGCCGCCGCCACGCGGCCGGCGCGACGGCGCTGCCCGGCGCGCTCGCACAGCCCCCGCAGCGCCTGCAGCGACTCGATGCGCAGCGGCTCGTAGCGCAGCAGCATCAGGTGCTCGGCGATGGCATCGGTGACCCGATCGGCGCTGTCGAGCACCCGCGCCAGCTCGACGCGCGCCTCGACGTCATTGTCGGCGGCCGCCACCACGGTCCGCAGCTCGTCGACGGCGCGCGCCGGCGTCGCCAGCGGGCCGCTCCACAGCGAAGCGAGCCGCATCCGGCGCGCGCGCGCGGTCGGCGCCACCTCCAGGTAGCGGCCCAGCGCCGCCGCCAGCCGCCCCGGCTCGTCGAGGCGGGTCAGCATCTCGTCCAGGCGGTCCACCGCCAGATCGTTGCCCGGGTCCAGCGCCAGCGCCTGTTCGAACGCGGACGCCGCGCCGTCCGGATCCTCGGCGGGGCCGGCCAGCAGCTCGCCCAGGGTCAGCAGATGGCCGACCCGCGCCTCTGGCTCCGACTCCAGCGCGGCCAGCCGCCGCAGCACGATGGCTGCCTCCGCGTAGTCGCGGCGCCGCGTGAGACCGCGCGCCAGCCCGCCCAGCGCCGCCAGATCGTCGGGCCGGGCCAGCAGCGCGTTGCGATAGGCCTCGATGGCCTGATCGCCGTCGGCCAGCGCCCGCTCGGCGATGTCGCCGATGCGCGCCCAGGCGGCGCTCACCACGGTCGGGTCGGCCGAGGCGGCGATGGCGGCACGGTAGGTGGAGATGGCCTCGGCCGAGCGCCCGATCTCCGCCTCGACCTCCGCCAGCCGGGACAGCACGGGGACCGACGTGGGATCCAGCTTGACGGCCTCGGCCAGGACCGCCGCCGCCTCGACGGCGTCCCGCGCGTGCAGCAATTCGGCCAGCGCCAGCAGGCGATCGCGCCGCTTGGGCAGCGTCCCCGCCGCCGCCCGCCGCCGCATGACCTGGGCCAGCCGCTCGTCCTCGTTGCGCGCGCGCAGGATCACCTGCAACACCTCGAAGTCGGTCTCGGCGTCCGGCTCGATGGCCAAGACTTCTTCCAGGCAGCGGGCCGCCATGGCGTCGTCGCGCACCTGGTTGGCGTAGAGGCGCGCGGCCTGCCGGAAGGCGTCGGCGGCGCGCGCCGGCCCCTTGGTCAGGCGCGCTTGCCGCGCGTACAGCTCGGCGGCCGAGCGCGGATCGCCGTTCCCCTCGCGAAGCTGCGCCAGGCCGGCCAGCGCCGGCAGGAAGGTCCCCTCGGCCTCGAGCGCGCGCGCCAGCTCGGCGTCCGCGCCGCCGACGTCGCGGGCCTCCAGCCGGGCCCGGCCCAGATCCCACAGCAACACCGCCCGCAGCAGCGGCTCCGACGCGGCCTCGGCGCGCCGCCGGCGGGCCAGGATCAGCCGGGAGGAGTCGCCGGCGCGGGCCGCCGTCCGGGCGAACAGCGTCAGCGCCTCGTCGGTGCCGCGGGCTTCCACCACCCGGTTCCACAGCGGCAGCGTCTCGGAGGCGGTCTGCCCCAGCCGCTCGCGGGCCCGGGCGGCCGCCTGCCACAGCGCCGCGCGCGCGTCGTCGTCGTCGCTGGTGGCCGCCAGCCGCTCCAGCGCGGACGCCGCCTCGCGATCGCGCCGGAAGCGGAACGCCAGCGCCAGCTCCGCGTCCAGCACCGCCGGATCGCCCGGGCCTGCCTCCAGCGCCCCCTGCAGCACGCGCAGCGCCGCCTCCGGATCTTGAAGGTGCCAGGCCAGGTCCAGCCGCAGCCCCAGCTCGCTGGCGGTGATGGCCGGTGCGCGCGGCTTGCGCCCCGCCTCGCGCCCGGCCGTGCGCGCCGCGTCGTCGGCCGCCGCCAGCCGTTTCTGGTGCCGGGCGCTCAGCTCGGCGGCCCGCCCCACCAGCCGCCAGAGGCGGTCCTCGGCGACGGCGGCCCGGTTGTCGGCGCCGGTGCCGACCGCCCGCTCGACGGCGGCCAGCGCCTCGCGCCGTCGCCCGAGCTGCCACTCGAGCACGTCCGCCTGCGCGCGGTAGGCGGCGGCCTTGTCGACCGGGTCCGACAGCGCCTGACCCAGCGTCCCGAGGGAAGCCACCAGCTCGTCGGCCCGCCCCAGCCGCTCCAGCAGGCGGGCGTGCTCGGCGATGGCCTCGACGTTGGTGGGGTCGAAGGTCAGCGCCCGCACGGCGGCCGCGAGGGCCTCCTCCAGCCGCCCCAGCCGGAACGCGAACAGCCGGGCCGCCTCCACCTCGAAGCTGGACGCGCCGGCGGGGTTCGGCTCGTTGGCCGCCTGCTGCGACAGCACGCCGGCCAGCGCCTCGAACCGGCCGCGCCGGTGATGCGCCCGCGCCAGGCCCGCCAGCACGGGGCGCGACCCGGGCGCCAGCGCCAGCGCCGCCTCGTAGGCCCGCACCGCCTCGTCGTCGGCGGCCGCCCGCTCTTCGAAGATGGTGCCTGCCCGGAAGCACCAGGCAAACCGCGTCGCCTTGTCGAAGGCCGGGATCTCGGTCCCCAGGCGCAGCGCCGCCTCGGCGGCCACCAGCGCGTCCCCCGCCTTCTCCGCCGCCCGCAACAGGGCCGCCAGCGCGGCGCCCCGGCGGGTGCCCAGGTCGACCCACTCGCCGTACAGCGCCAGCGCCTTGCCGGGGTCGCCCAGCCGATCCTCGAACAGCGCCCCCAGGCGCTCGAGCCGCACGGCGGCCTCGGCGTCCACGGACGTGCCGGGGTCCCCCAGCGACGCCGGCGCGGCGGTGACCTCGACCACCTTGGCCATCTCGTCCCAGCGCTCGAGCGCGGGCAGCAGACGTTCCAGCAGGTGCGCCGCCGGCGCGTAGCCGGGCACCGCGTCCAGCGCCCGCCGGGCCAGCCCCGCCGCGCGCGACAGGTCATGCCCGCAGGTCTCGGCCAGCTCCGCAGCCCGCATCGCCAGCGCCGCGCGCTCGGCCGGATCGCCGCTGCGGTCGACCGCGCTCTCGGCCAGGGTCACCTGCGCCGCCGCGTCGCCCGTGCGCGACGCGATCCGCTCGAGCGCGGCCAGCGTCACCGGGTCGGCCGCCCGCACCTCCAGCAGGCGGCGATATCGCCCGGCCGCCGCGTCGTCGTTCCCCTCGTGCAGCTCGGCGATGTGCGCGCCCAGCCCCAGCAGGGTCGCCGCCCAGTCACGGTCGCGCGACAGGTCGGCCTGCCGGTCCAGCGCCAGGCGGGCCTTGGCCCACTGGCCGGCCGCCAGCGCCGCCGACGCCATCGCGAACAGGGGCGCCGGGTCACCGGCGTCCGCGGCGTGCGCCGCCTCGATCAGTTCGTCGGCGCGGGCCGGGGCCCCCAGCCGGTGCCGGGCCAGCGCCGCGCCCAGCGACAGCCAGCCGGCCCGCTCAGGCCCGGCGGTCGCCTCGGCCTCCAGCGCGACGACGCGCGCCAGCTCGGGATAGCGCCCGAGCGCCGCCGCCGCCCGCCGCGCGCCGGCCCGGGCCAGGGCCGCCGCCCCCACCCCGGCCTCTTCTTCGAGCGCCCGCAGCCACAGCGCCAGCGCGTCGGCCACCCGGGCCGGGTCCGACTCCGCCTGCAGCGCCAGGCGGCACAGCAACCGCCCCCGCTCGCCCGGCGAGCGCGCCCCGGCCAGGCGGCGTTCCAGCACCGATTGCAACAGCGCGCCGTCGGCCGCGCCACCGCCGCGGCCCAGCGCGCCCAGCGTGTTCTCTTCCAGCGCCAGCAGGGCGGCCGCGTGGCCGGGTTGCTGGGCCAGCGCCTCTTCCAGGACCTCGCGGGCCCGGGCGGGCGCCTCCAGCGGGTGGGCCAGCAGGTAGGCCTTCTCGACCGCCAGGTCGGCCCGCTCGACTGGGTCGGCCGCCGCCTTCCGTTCGACCTCCAGAAGGTCGATGGCCGTCCAGAAGCTGCCGGTCTCGACCGCGTGCAGCCGCAGCGCCCGCAAGACGGGCCGGAAGGTCAGCTCGGGGGGCTCCTCCAGCGCCAGGCGCAGGTGGTCCATGGCCGCCGCCACGTCGCCCACCTCTTCTTCCAGCAGGCTGGCGGCGGCGTAGCGCAGCGCGCCGGCGGCTGCCCCCTCGCGCGCGTCGGCTTCGTCGACCAGCGCCAGCGCCTCCGCCTCCCACTGGGCCGGCGACCGGGCGGCCCCGCGGCGGGGCTCGTCCGCCACCATGGACAGGGGAACGCTGGGCTGGGTCACCTCGTCCGGGCGAGGGTGCGGCAGCGGCGTGGGCGTCAAAGCCGACATGACAATCGAGGCAGCACTTTACACCCTTGCCCGCGCCAGGAAGCCGTTTCGGTACCGCCAAAAAGGACCGCCGCCGTTTCTCGCGGATGCCGCGCGGCCCCCAGGTTATGATGGCGCCTCTAGGCACCCGCGCGCATGGCCAAGATCATCGTCACGGGCAACGATCAGCGTCGGGAGTACGAGCTCGGCCCCGTCAACACCATCGGCCGGCACCCGGACAACACGCTGCAGAACCTGGACCGCATCGTCTCCAAGGAGCACGCTCAGGACCTGCGCCAGCCCGACGGGAGCTACCAGTTCCGCGACCTCGGCAGCCACAGCGGCTAGTTCCTG
>Ga0134125_10011076_pt1 | contig 10106 bp, 9 predicted proteins | sample KB31751_FD_96464 | JGI IMG/M metagenome (GOLD analysis project Ga0134125, IMG submission 96464) | Terrestrial soil microbial communities with excess Nitrogen fertilizer from Kellogg Biological Station, Michigan, USA - KB3-175-1 | ecosystem: Environmental > Terrestrial > Soil > Unclassified ... | reverse complement strand
ATCAGTTCTCTATAGCGGGCAGCCGGAAACATAATACTGCTTTTTTGAAAGCCGGCTTGGCTCAGGGATGGGATAAAAAACGGTTCCGTCTTTAAAAAACCTTTAAAATACTTTTCAACCGGATAGGCTTTTAAGTAAAAAGGCTTTAGTGCTTGGTACCACTTACGCTGGTATGGAGTATAAACCGTATAGGGCTTGCCGTCATCTTTGGTTACCTCATCTTTTTCGAAAATTACCTGGTCCTTATAAGTGTAAAACGGAACACCGTGGCCCGCTAATAATTTGCCGATGGCGCCATCGCGCGCCACTGCATAGGGCTCGTAATCGTGGTTTGTATAAACCGCGGCGATATGATAGTTTTTCAGGAGCTTGATCCAGGCATCATAAGGCTTATCGTATAGCACTTTCAAACTGCTGCCCTGTTTACGAAGTTCCTCGTCCAGCGCGATAATTGTTTGATGAATGAAGGTCACCCGGGCATCGTCCTTATCCTCCAATTGGGTTAGTATTTCTTTGTCAAGAATAAAAACTGGTAAAACGGGCAACCCGCTTTTCAATGCGTGGTACAATCCTGCATTGTCATCCAGCCGCAGATCCCTCCTGAACCAAAAGACTGCCAATGCCGGGTTAGTGTCCATAAATTTCCTTCAAGGCCAATGTAATTTCAGGGTACTTAAACGTATAACCCCCTTGCTCAATTTTTTGTGATGAAACTTTAGTACTGCCCAACACGATCGTACTCATCTCGCCCAGTAGCAGCTTTAAAAAGAATGCAGGCACATTGGGAAGCCATAACGGCTTATGCAATTGCCAGGCGATTGCCTCTGTGAGTTGTTTGTTGGTTACAGGGTTTGGGGCGACCATGTTATAAACCCCGGCCAGGCCTTCATTTTCCAGTGCAAACAAGTACATGTCCGCGACATCCTGCCAATGTATCCAGGGTATCCATTGTTTACCGCTCCCTAACGGGGAGCCAACAAAAAGTCTTACAGGCATAGCCATTTTTGCCAGCGGGCCTTCTCGGTCGAGCACAACCCCGGTGCGAAATTTTACTACTCGCAAACCAAGCTCCTTTCCTTTATCTACAGCGTTTTCCCAGGCTATGCAGCATTTGGCCATAAAGTCATTTGAAGGCGGGCTGTCCTCAGTCATCAGTTCATCGCCGCGGTCACTGTAGTAACCAATGGCTGAGGCCGATATTACCGTTTTTACCTCGTTTTTTTTGCCCTTTAGCAAGTTGTAAATTAGACCGATTGATTTCGCGCGGCTGTCGATGATCTCTCTTTTTCGTTGCTCCGTCCAGCGTTTGTCAGCTATTCCGGCGCCTGCGAGATGAACCACTATGTCCACGCCATCTATACAGCCTTCATCTATCAAACCTTTATCTACATCCCACAAAAAAGTTTTAACCCGTGCATCTTTACCGGGCGAACGGCTCAAATGGCTCACACTGTACCCTTTCAGCAGCAATTGCTCAGTCAAATGCCTGCCGACGAGTCCGGTACCGCCGCTAAGCAGGATGTGTTTGTTGGGGGGGGTGTGGTTCATAATTTATGGTCGATAGTAGTCCATGGTCGATAGTCCATAGACCATAGTAAATATCGTTAAGTCTTAACTACAGATAAAAGATGCTATGGACTATGGTCCATGGTCTATGGACAAAAAACCAACCTATACGTTAACATTGTCCTGTACAACAACTTTGCTGCAAAGCGGTTTCGCATAATTGTCGGCAAAAAGTACGTGCGTCGGATCAACCTGGTAAGCGTCCTGCGCTGCCGGGCTATCGAATAAAATTAACAGCGATACGTCGTACGAGCGGTCGACTACGTCACGGAAGGTTTCAGCAGGTACGCCGATGTGTATGTCGCGGATATGGCTTATCGGTATAAGGGTTTGCAAACCCTCAATTAATCGCTGTTTATCGGCTTTATTTTTCAGCCAGAAATGTACGTGGTGAACGAAGGTGTTTTTGAGGAGCATAGGATATTAGTTTTATTCGCCTAAAATGGGAAATATCATTTAAAGATTTGACAAAATTGAAATTTGTCAAATCTAATTTATTTATGGCTATATCGGGCTCATTTGTTTCCCTTTGCTTCATGGTTCGGTTAGCTCGCGTTAGCTAAACAAAGCCGCCAATTTGTGCACGCTCAATTCCGTGTAATCGTTTATTATCATATTCGCAGGCTGCAGTTCGGCAGCCGTATGCCCCGTGGTAATACCGATAACTTTCATACCTGCATTGTTGGCTGCTTTAATGCCCGCCAGCGAGTCCTCAAATACAACGCATTTTTTGGGCGGCATGTGCAGTTTTTCAGCGGCTTTTAAAAATATCTGCGGATGCGGCTTTGGCTTGCTCACCATGGTTGAATTTATAATCACATCAAAATCGTCCCTTATGGGTATTTTGTTTAATATAAAATTGATATCGGCCACCGTTGCCGAGGTCGCCATTGCCATTTTTATGCCGCCGCCTTTCAATTCTGTTAAAAAATTCTCCAGTCCGTTTATCGGCGCCAGGTAGGGCGCGTATAGCTGGCGGTAAAATTCTTCCTTCTCATTCATCAGGGCTTTTAAACCGGCTTCATCATGGTCATTGCCGAACACTCGTTTTATGGTCTCCATTACCGGTACGCCGCTGATCTCTTTATAGTAGGTTTCTTTGGCCAGGTATCCCTTATCATATTTTTTAAAAAGCGCCTGCCACGATTTAAAATGATAAGGGGTATTGTCTATCAATGTGCCGTCCATGTCGAAGATGGCGGCAAAGGCGTTTGTTATTTCCAAGGTTTGTATATTAAATGTACCTATCTGATTAAAGCCCGCCATTCCAGGCAAGCAGTATTACTCTCTTAAAGTATAATATTACAAACAAGCAAATGTCAAATTTATTCTAAGAGATTTGACGTTTGACTCTGAAAAAATTTACCTGATAAGACGGGAGTCAATATTTAGCCGTTCGACAGAATGAACTTTAACCTTGTCATGGAACCCGCGAAATAATGGATTTAAGAGAAAATTGTATTCGGAAGGGTTTACCGCCGACCTGACTTTAAATGCCAGGAACTTATTTTCCCGTATCCACTGATCGCCTGTTATTCTGTTTTCCAGGTTGCCCTGCGCCTGCCAGGCAGCGGGGTACTCGTCGTCAGGTAGTTGATAAATCAATTTACTGCTGGCCTTAACTTCAATCGCTGCTATGTACAAATCCGGAGGTATGTCCGGCTCGTTAAAGTGGACCAGCGTTTCGAGATACGCCAGCGAACTGTTTACACTGGTGTACAACATGTATGTTCCTTTACTGTTCCACCTGCCTCCGTTTTTGAATGCCCCGATACCCGAAAAATCCTGCGCACGCTGTAGTGATTTGGCAATTCTGAAAACTACCATACCCGTCAGGAGTATACGCCTTCTTCAATCCTTCCTAAAACTTCGCTCACCATATTTAAACCTGTCGGCAAATAGAGCAAATCGATCGGCTTTAAATTATTCAGAGCACGGTTTGGAGCAGCAAGCCAGCTTTTTACCTTTTCCTCACGCTCAAACACCGCAAAAGCATGTTCAACTACTTTTGCAATTTCAATTACAAGCGACGAAGTGTGTTTATCTAATTTATCCGTGCTTTTTTTCCGTTCGAGGGTTTTAACTGACGCATCGAGGACGTTTTCAGAAAAGGCTTTTTTCGATATGCCCAAATGACCTATCAGGGCATCCAGCGAAGCTTTCGTGATCCCTTCGTTACTTAAGGATATAATGTCAAATTCGGAATGAATAGGTTTGGTAACGATACTCTTTCCACCAAGTAAACGGACAAAATTTAGTCCCGGATTTTGGCTGGTCTTTTTTTCAGCGATCTTCATCTTGCGACAATTTTACCAAACATACGGATATTATGTCGCAAATTCAAATTGTTGTCTACCCGAAATAAGGCTGTTCCTTATCTCCCATCGTGATAATAACTCATCGCAATAACATCCTTTTCGTGCTCAGTGATCATTTTATACGGAAAATATAAAAGGATCAGTACGATTACGGACAAACCGATAATTTCAGTAAGGCCAAGCTTGTCGTTCTTTTCAGTCGTCATGGTTTTTACATTAATTTAAATTAAACCGTTAAACTTCAAACGTGTTTTATAGGGTTAAATTTATATTGTTCCAGGTTTTTTGGCAATTTTATCTATCATTTTAGCCAGTTGAATGTTGAGTCGATGTCAAATGTTAACCAGAAATGTGTATTACACATAAATAAATTGCAAATTTGCAAACTGCAATTCAGTTAACCCCCTGTTTAACTATGAGTGAACGAACTATACTGGTATGGTTTAGAAATGATTTACGGATTAATGATAATGAGATATTGTTAGAGGCAGTCCGCAAAGCAGATAAAATATTACCGGTTTATTGTTTCGATCCTTTTTATTTTCGTAAAAATCCTTCGGGAAACCCAAAGACAGGAAATTTGCGCGCAAGGTTTCTTTTGGAGTCAGTCGCCGATCTGCGGGACAACCTGCGTAAAATTGGCGGAGAGCTAATTATCCGCACGGGCAATCCCGCCGAAATTTTACCGCGGCTGGCTGAGCAATACCGCGTTAACGAGGTTTATCATCACCGCGAGGTAGCGCATGAGGAAACCGAAATATCCGAGCAGGTTGAAACAGCCCTCTGGAAAATAAAACTGAATTTAAAGCATTTTATCGGGCACACTTTATACCACAAAGAAGATTTGCCATTTCCGATAAAGGACATCCCCGACAGTTTTGCTGTTTTCAAAAAGAAAGTTGAGCGGGATAGCGCGGTGCGACCCTGCATCGGCAGCCCCGGATCAATCAGCGTACCACAAATTGTTGATGCCGGAAAGCTGCCTGAGCTGGCAGCGCTTGGTTTGGACGAGCCTTTTGATGACCCGCGGGCGCCCCACCTTTTTACGGGTGGTGAAACTGCTGCACTGAATCAGCTTGAACAGTTTTTTTCGGACAGCGAGCAGGCCGGCACAAATAAAAATGCCCGAAACTCGGCAACCGTTGGTTCGTCAAGGCTATCTCCCTGGATTGCATTGGGCTGTATCTCGTTAAGGCAGGTTTATCACGAGGTTATCCGCCGCCAGCACTTGAACCCCCAACGGGCGAATGCGCTGGTATTAGACCTTTTATGGCGCGATTATTTCAGGTTTATGTTTAAAAAGCACGGCCAAAAATTTATTGCCGCAAAAAATGGCGAAGTGACCCTGCAGCCGCTTGCCGGTAACCAGGATGAACTTTTTGAAGCCTGGAAAAACGGAGAAACCGGTGTACCGCTTGTCGATGCCATTATGCATGAACTGAATGCCACCGGTTACATCAATAACTACAGCCGGCAGGTTGCCGCTGGGTTTTTGATAAACGACCTCAATGCCGACTGGACTAAAGGCGCCGCTTATTTCGAAGAAAAGCTGATAGATTATTCGCCGGCGAGCAACTGGGGCAACTGGGCCTTTATTGCCGGCATTAACGACGCGCGCGAAAGCCGTTACGTCATTGCTGCCAAACCAGCGGATGAACTGGAAACCAGCAGCGCTTTTATCGATACCTGGCTGCCTGCCGCCAAAACGATTGATTGTCATACCGGTTCCGAAGATATTGCGATAAAATAAGTTTGTTCCGGACGTAACTTTTTGCTTATATTTACGTCATATATTTATTATGAACCCCTTCGAACAATATACCATTATTATCGGCATCCTTGCCATCCTTTTCGAAGGGATATCCTACCTGCGCGATTTTGTGCATAAGCTTTTGCATTGAGTTAGTGAGTTGTTGATCAGGTGAACGGTAGATTAAGTTGCCACGGAACTATCAGAGTTATACCAATAAGCCGCGACCATTGAAAGTTCTGTAATATTCGCAACCTAATCAACCCAATACAACGCCATCAACCGCTAACTAATTTTACAAATTAATTAAAAGTTTACAAGGCTATATGCTTACTTTTGTACCGTTTTAAAGATTGGTTTCTCATGGATCGTCTCAACTATATTAACAGCGGAAACGCTGCCTACATAAATTCTTTATACGAAGCATATAAACAAGACCCTGAATCTGTCGACTTTGGCTGGCAAAAATTTTTTGAAGGTTTTGACTTTGGCAAAGATACGCTGGCGCCCTCGCCGGCCGCCGCAACTCCCGAAACGAATGAACACTTTTTAAAAGAAATCAGCGTACTTTCAATGATCGACGGTTACCGTACGCGCGGCCATTTATTTACAAAAACTAATCCCGTCCGCGAGCGGCGCAAATATTTTCCCGGCAAAGAGCTTGAAACGTTTGGATTAAGCGACGCCGACCTCGATACCGTTTTTAACGCAGGGGTTGAAGTTGGCCTCGGCCCGGCAAAATTGAGCGACATACGGCAATTACTCGAAGAAACCTATTGCGAATCTATCGGCGCTGAATACCGGTATATACGGAACCCGATAAAAATAAAATGGTTTGAGAACCGGATGGAGAGCCGGCGTAATACGCCTTCATTTACCGTGGACGAGAAAAAGCTGATGCTTAACAAACTGAATGAAGCGGTTGTATTTGAAAACTTTTTAGGAACAAAGTTTTTGGGGCAGAAACGTTTTTCGCTCGAGGGAGCGGAGGCGCTGATCCCGGCGCTTGATTCTGTTATCCAGAACGGCTCGGAGCTTGGTATCGAAGAGTTTATTATTGGCATGGCCCACAGGGGCAGGCTGAATATACTTACCAATATTATGGAAAAACCTTACAAGGAGGTTTTTTCGGAATTTGAAGGTAAAAATTTCGATGAGGAAACACCATTTGGCGGCGACGTTAAATATCACCTGGGTTATTCAACAGATATAGTAACCATAGGCGGCAAACATGTGCACCTTAGCCTTTGCCCAAACCCATCGCACCTGGAAGCTGTCGACCCGGTGGTTGAAGGGTTGACACGCTCAAAAATCGATTTTAAATATAATGGCGATGATACGCGCATTGCCCCTATTTTAATCCACGGCGATGCATCAATAGCCGCACAGGGAATTGTTTACGAAGTTTTACAAATGGAAAGGCTTGACGGTTACTGCACCGGCGGCACCATTCACCTGGTGATCAATAACCAGATTGGCTTTACCACTAATTATAAAGACGCCCGTTCAAGCACCTATTGCACCGATGTTGCCAAGACTGTTCTATCGCCGGTCTTCCACGTTAACGGCGATGATGTAGAAGCTTTGGCATATGTTGTTAACCTGGCTATGGAGTACCGCCAGGTATTTCACGAGGACGTATTTATTGATATATTATGCTACCGCAGGTATGGGCATAACGAAGCCGACGAGCCAAAATTTACCCAGCCGGTATTATACAAAGCCATTGAAGCGCATCCGAACCCGCTTGAAATTTATAAACGAAAATTGTTGGAGGAAGGGAGTATAGACGCAAGCTTTGCTTTAGAGCTTGAGCGGAAGTTCCGCGACCAGCTGCAGAAAGAGCTTGATGAATCGAAGTCTGAAGACAGGATAACCGAAACGGTGCAGATGTTCGAGGGGGTTTGGCAAGGTTTGCATATTGCCACCACCCGGGAGTTTTTCGCACCGATAGAAACAGCTGTACCTAAAGAGGAACTGCTTGAAATAGGAAAAAAAATAACGGAATTGCCCGCAGGCAAAGAATTTTTTAAGAAGATTGAAAAGCTTTTTGAAGAACGCCGTAACATGGTGACAAAAACCCATGTGTTCGACTGGGCGATGGGCGAACTGCTGGCCTACGGCACTTTGTTAAAGGATGGCTACCCGGTGAGGATAAGCGGCGAGGATGTAAAGCGCGGCACTTTTTCGCACCGGCATGCTGTATTAACTTTGGTCGATTCGGAGGACGAGTATACGCCGCTGGCTACCATCGGGGCCAAAACAAAATTCAGTATTTATAATTCATTATTGTCCGAATACGGCGTGCTTGGTTTTGAATATGGGTATGCCATGGCAAATCCAAATGCCCTTACGATATGGGAAGCACAGTTTGGCGATTTTTTTAACGGCGCGCAAATCATTGTGGACCAGTACATTGCCAGCGCAGAAACAAAATGGCAACGGGGTAATGGCTTGGTAATGCTGCTTCCGCATGGCTATGAGGGACAGGGGCCTGAACATTCATCAGCAAGGGTTGAACGCTTTTTGGAGCTTTGCGCCGATAGTAATATCCAGGTAGCAAACTGCACCACACCGGCAAACCTTTTTCATATACTCAGGCGCCAGATGCTGCGCGATTTCCGCAAGCCGCTCATCATCTTTACGCCAAAAAGCCTGCTGCGCAGCCCTAAATGTGTATCGCCGCTGGAGGAGTTTACAAAAGGTAAATTTCACGAACTTATAGACGACGAATATGTTGAGGCTAAAAAGGTGAAACGCGTGCTGCTTTGCACCGGCAAAGTATATTATGACCTGCTTGAAAAACAACAGGCCGATAAACGGAAAGATGTGGCCATAGTACGAATTGAGCAGCTATATCCAACGCCGCTAGTACAGATATTGAAAGTTAAGGCAAAATATAACAGGGCCGAATTTATTTGGGTACAGGAGGAGCCTGAAAATATGGGGGCATGGCCATATATATGCCGTAAATTCCACAATGATAAACTGATCAACCTGAATGTGATCTCGCGCCACGAGGGCAGCAGCACTGCTACCGGTTTCGCCAAACAGCATGCGGCGCAGCAATTACACGTCGTTTCGAAAGCATTTGAAGCGCCTCCCGGAAAAGCTGTAAAAGCGGCTGTAAAAGCCACTGCCGAAAAAATGGCAAATGTGGGAGCGGATTGATTTAGTCATTGGTCATTGTGTCATTGGTCATTAGTGTAAATCAGACCAAAAGATTTTTGACGGAAAAATAAATACACAAGCATTAAACCATGAGTTTAACTATTAAAGTTCCGCCGGTTGGCGAATCAATTACCGAGGTAACATTATCAAGCTGGAAAAAGAAGGACGGCGATGAGGTTAAAATGGACGAAGTAATTGCCGAATTGGAGTCTGACAAAGCAACCTTCGAGCTCACAGCCGAAAAGCCCGGAATTTTAAAAACCGTAGCCAAAGAGGGTGATACTTTGGCTATAGGCGCAGTTGTAGCCACTATTGAAGAAGGTAAATCGGTTGCGGTTAACAGTAATAAAGTAGCAGTGGATAGTAGCAGTAGCAGTAAAGAAACTGGTTCTGCTCCCGCCCAACCTGCAACTGCTACTGCTACTCCATCTCAAACTGCTACCCCTTCCCAACCCGGCTCATTAGAAGTAAAAGTGCCTGCCGTGGGCGAATCTATAACAGAAGTAACATTATCACGCTGGATAAAAAAGGATGGCGATCCCGTGGCCATGGATGAAGCGATAGCGGAACTGGAATCGGACAAGGCCACATTTGAATTAACTGCCGAAAAAGCGGGCATCTTAAAAACGATAGCAAAAGAAGGCGATACGTTGCCCATCGGCGCGGTAATATGTACAATTGAAGGCTCCGGACAGGCCAAGTCTTCCGGTGAAAAAGCAGCAGCGGAAAGTAGCAATAGCAGTAGCAGTAAGGAGGCGGCCACTGCTGCACCTGTCAGTTCTTACGCTTCGGGGGTGCCGTCACCGGCGGCGGCCAAGATACTTGCCGAAAAAGGCGTTGATTCAGCATCAGTGACCGGCACCGGTAAAGCCGGAAGGATCACCAAAGAAGACGCCTTGCTTGCCGAAAAAATATCCGAAAATCCGCAGGTTAAAGGTCAGAAATCAGAGGCCGGAAGTCAGAAGGCAGAGCCCGTGGTTCCGAAAGCCGAACCGATAGCTTCAGGGCCAAGAAGCGACCGCCGTGAAAAAATGTCGTCGCTGCGTAAAACGGTGGCCCGGCGTTTGGTGGCTGTTAAAAATGAGACGGCCATGCTCACTACTTTTAACGAAGTGGATATGGCGCCGATCATGGAGTTGCGGGCCAAATACAAAGATAAGTTCAAAGAAAAATATGGCGTGGGTTTAGGCTTCATGTCGTTTTTTACCAAAGCAGTTTGCGAAGCCTTAAAAGAATGGCCGGCAGTAGGCGCGCGTATCGAAGGCGAAGAAGTGGTTTACAGCAACTTTGCAGATATATCT
>Ga0134125_10011075_pt1 | contig 10106 bp, 9 predicted proteins | sample KB31751_FD_96464 | JGI IMG/M metagenome (GOLD analysis project Ga0134125, IMG submission 96464) | Terrestrial soil microbial communities with excess Nitrogen fertilizer from Kellogg Biological Station, Michigan, USA - KB3-175-1 | ecosystem: Environmental > Terrestrial > Soil > Unclassified ... | reverse complement strand
GGTCGATGATCTTTTCGCCGCCCAGCGCGCCCTCAGCCAGACCATCCTTCAGGATCTTGCCGCCGATGCCGGCGCGGAATCTGCGCGCCAGAGCGTGGCGGGGTGGGCGAAAGCTCACCACGAGGCGCTGGCGCGCACCCGCGAATTCCTCACCCAGCTGGAAGTCTCCGGCGATTTGTCGATCGCCAAGCTCACCCTGGCGAACAGCCAGGTGCATAAATTGGCGGAGATTTAAATTCAGACATCCCCTGAGCCGTGTCTGACAAGTTGAAAAACACAAGCGACATTTGGGACTGCATCCCGATGGCGAACTTGCGAATTTCACTTATCGTCCAAAGCGTGACGCTGCCGACTCCGTCGCGCGCAGCATGATGATATAATCGATTTTTCGTCTGCGCCGTCAGCTTGTCGTCAGAATGGCCAGGTAAGCATGGGGCACCGCGCGGCTGTTGTGCGCGGATGACTTCGCTTAAATCGCCAGATATTCATGCTGCTGTCCCTGCCTCGCAAACTTATCTTTGTGCATGTCTATAAGACTGGGGGGCTCAGCGTGGCAGAGGCACTGCGCGCCAATTGGAAGCCAAAAGAAGTATTAGGCGGCAAGCTACTCAGGCATCCTTTATGGCCCGGCAGCCTGGCATTGATCGCCGGCTGGCGATCCCGAGCGCTGGAACTGGAGCAGCATGCCAGCGCTCGGGAGATTCGCGACGTCATTCCCGCCGAGATTTTCAACGCTTGTTTCAAGTTCGCGTTCGTGCGCAATCCCTGGTCGCTGCAATTGTCTGTATACCGCCACATTATGCGCTCCCCAACCCATCATCAGCACGCCATCGTTGCCGCCCTTCCACACTTCAACGCCTATATCAAATGGCTGGGCTCGCTGCCCAATGGCCGCCACCGCGTGCAATGCGATTTTGTCATGGACCGGGACGGAACGCCGATACTCGATTTCATCGGACGCTTCGAACACTTGGCCGGCGATTTCGCCCGTATCGCCGCGCGGCTTGGCATCCCGGCGCGCCTGCCGCATCTCAACCGGTCGGAGGGCGATCCGGATTTCCGCAAATTCTACACACCCGCTTCGCGCGACATCGTGGGGGACCTCTATCGCACCGATTTGGAAGCGTTCGGCTATGAATTTGAAAAGCCCGCGCCGGCATTGCAGTATGTCGCGCTATGACGGGCCGCGCTCGTAAGGCATCCAGGGCGTTCTCGCCGGATCGAGAGCCGGCAGAACAACTGTGAAGACTGCGCCGCCGCCGGCACGGTCGTTCACCTCCACCGTACCTCCGTGAATCTGGGCGGTCCTGGCGACGATTGCCAAGCCGAGGCCCGAATGTTCCTTGTCTCTGCGATCGCGGCGCCAGAAGCGGCGAAAAACCAATTCGCGCTCGCAGGCCGCCACACCTGGCCCGCGGTCCTTGACGCTGATGGCCGCTGACGGGCCCACTTCGACCTCGACGCTACTGCCAGAGGCCGTGTAGCGAATGGCATTTTCCACCAAATTTCGAATCGCCCGGAACAGCATCTCGGAATTCCCCCAAGTCCAGACCGGGCCCGGGCCCCCGGCCAATTCCACGGTGCGATTCAGAGTTAACCCCACCGGGGCCATCATGCTGACGATCTCGGAACACACCGAGCGCAAATCCACGGCTTCGCCCTGCGATATGGAGTAGCTGTCCAACTCGGCAAGGTCGAGCAATTGCTCCACGATATGACTCATGACATCTATATCGGTCAGTAAGGCCCCTGCCTGCGAACCATGAAGCGTTGTTTCGACGTGGGTTCTAAGCACTGCCAAGGGCGTGCGCAGTTCGTGGGCGGCATCGGCGGTAAACTCGCGTTGCACCTGCAGGCCGATTTCCAGCCGCTCCAGCGCCCGATTGACCCCTTGGGCGAGCGGTTGAATCTCGCTCGGCAAGCTTTGCGTGGGCAGGCGGGCGTGGCTTCTACTCGGGCCAATGGCGGCCGCGGCGCGCGAGGCTTCGATGATTGGTCTCATCGCGCGCCGTAAAAAGAGAACATCTGCCGCCAGCAACAGGGCAAAAATCGGTATGCCGATCCAGGCAATCCGTCGCAAGAAAAGGGCGACGATGTCGTCGAAGATAACTTCCGGATTCAGCAAATTCTGGGAAACTTGTATCAGCGCGGTGTGACCGCTTTTCATCACGGGGAAATTGATACCGGCGAAACTGCCGTTTCGCTGCCGAAAAAAGGCAGGCGCGGGTTGGTCTCCTACCGACTCAGGGAGGGCCTGGTTCTTGGCGTAGGTGGAAAATATCGCACGCCCGTCCTGGTCGATCACAGCCAGGGCATAGCCGTCGCTGGCACGCTTATAGTAGGTCTGCAATGCCGGCGGCAACCGAAGCGACCACCGCCCATCGCGCCAGGTCAAATAGCGGGACACTTCATTTGCATGATCCTGAAGCAGCTTGTCCTCAAAATCGTTTGCTGTCGCATTGATCACGAGATATGCGGCGACCGAGCCGGCTGCTAAGAGTCCCGCAAGCGCCAGCACTTGCAGCCAAATGAGGCGGGACAGGATCGAACCGGAGCCGTTACGCACGTGCGGTTTCCCGGATCAGATAGCCGACGCCGCGCACGGTGTGGATCTGAATCTCAGCCCCGGTCTCGAGCAACTGCTTGCGAAGGCGCGAGATGTGCGCCTCTACCGCATTGCTGCTGCCTTCGCCCGAAAGACCATATAGCTCGTCCTCCAGAACCTTTTTTGGGACCACCCGATTGCTTCGGCGCAGAAGCGTTTCCAGAAGGCTGGCTTCGCGCGGAGAGATCGGGTGGCGTACGCCGTCCACCCCGATCTCGCAGGCCGCGATGTCGAGCGACAGTCGGCCCAGGCGCAATTCGCTTCCCAGATACTGTCCCGGCCGCCGCAGCAGGGCCTTTAGCCGGGCCACCAGTTCCTCGAAGGCAAATGGTTTGCCCAGGTAGTCGTCGGCGCCACGCTCAAGGCCTTTGACTCGATCCCCGACACTGAGCCGGGCGGTCAGAATCAGCACCGGCGTCGGGCTTCCCCTGGCGCGCAGGAATTGCACCACCGCCAATCCATCGCCGTCGGGAAGCCCCAGGTCCAGAACTACCGCGGCAAAATGCGTCGCCGAAACGGCTGTCAGAGCATCGGCCACGGTGGCGACGATGTCGGTTTCGAACCCATGCTTGGCCAGACCTGCGGCGGTCAGGGACGACAGGCGGGTATTGTCCTCGACCAGAAGAAGCCTCATAGCTTATTTCAACAAGAGTCCGGCGCGAGAGCAACTCCACGATCTTCACCGGTCAGCTTGTTGTCAGAATCAGATGTTAGCTTGGCCCGATTGGCGCTCGTATCGATGATGCCAATGTGAGAGGTGGGACGGGAGCATAAGCTCCTCCCTTACTGCTGACCCGTCCGGAACCTTCTTGAGCGCCGCGAACTTCAAGTCGCGGCGCTTGGGATTCGGGTACTCCACTCGCCACGCTCGGGAGCATCCCCAAACGTCCTACCTTGCGCCGATAGGGTTCGCGGGAAAGGACCCTAGGCCAAGCCCGGCAAGCGGAAGGCATAGGCAAAGCCTCCCCTTTGAGACTCGGGTATCGTCAGGGAAAGGCCGCTCGCGTCCTGGGCGAAAGCAACGGGGCCGGCGCCCAGCAATTGCGCCTGCGCGGCGCGGCGCGCGCCCGGCGCACCGAGCGCCAGGCTTGCGATCCGCACCACGCCGTCATCGGGTGAGCCGAGCGCAAAGGCGTAAAGCGTGCTGCCCTTGGTGGTGAAGCGGATATCGCGCGCGGTGAAAACATTGCGGTTTTCATTGAAGGCGCCGGCTTGAACCTGGGTCGGGCCTTCCCCGGAAATATGCCACGGCCTTGTGCCGTAAATCGCCTCGCCATTGGCCTGCATCCAGGGCGTGAGATCGTCGAGAAATTTGCTTTCGTCCTCGTCGATGGTGCCGTTGCCGCGCACCGGTATGGAAAGCAGCAGATTGCCGTTTTTGGCGATGGTATCGACGAGGATATGCACCACCGTCGGCACCGTCTTGTAGCGATGGTTCTCGAACAGCGAACGGCGGTAATGCCAATCCCCGATGCAGGTGTCGGTCTGGAAGGGATGGGGCGTGACCGCGCCCACGCCACCGCGTTCATGGTCCTCCACCAACGCGCTCTTGTGTTCCTCGGGCAGGCCCTTGGCGTTGATCACGCCCATGGCGCTGCCTGCGCTCCATTGGAGGGCGCTGTTGTAATAATGCGCCGCGATGTCGAGACCGATCTGGTCGAAGGGCAGACCCGTATCGTCGAAATAGAGCAGGTCCGGCCGATAGCTGTCGATCAGATCGAGGCAGCGCGCCTTCCAACTCTCACCAAAATTGCCTTCCGGCGGTGGGGTCTCGAACCAGGTGCGGTCATTGGCGTTGTGCCAGGCATTCATGGCCTGGATGGTTGAGATACCGTCCGGCACCACGAGATGGCGGCCGGTATAAAGGGTTTGCGGGTCAAGCCCGTCCCACCATTTGCCGGCGCCGTCCGCTTTGGCAAGGCGCCAGGCGTCATAGCGCTGGCCGGCGCGCGGCCCCTCGGCGTCATAGCCGTAAGCCACCTGGAACCAGTGCCAGGCATGCGACGAGTGATTGCTGACGCCGAATTTCAGGCCCGCCGCCCGCGCCGCCTTCGCCCAGGTGCCGACGATATCCCGCTTGGGTCCGATGCTGACGGAATTCCAGGGATGATGACGGGAATTGTAGTTGTCGAAATTGTCGTGGTGATTGGCGAGGGAGACAAAATACTTGGCGCCTGCCGCGGCGTAGCGGCGGATCAGCGCCTCCGGCTCCCAGCGGTCGGCGGTCCAAAGGTGATTGATGTTCATGAAGCCGAAATCGGCCGGATGGCCGTAATTCTGGACGTGATAGGCGTAATGCGGCGAGCCCTGCATATACATGTTGCGGGCGTACCAGTCCCCCTGCTCCGGCACACATTGCGCCGACCAGTGCGCCCAGATTCCGAATTTCGCGTCGCGGTACCAATCCGGTGGCTGATAGCCGCCTGCCAGCGATTCCCAGCTGGCCTTGAAAGGGCCGGCGGCAATGGTCTGTCCCCGGGCGGTGCTTGCCGCCAGAGCTGTCGCTGCCATGCCAAGGGAGAATTGCCGGCGATCCGGTCTGATGATGGTCATGGGCCGCTCCAGGACGATTTTTCCGCCCAGGAGCATGCCCCAAATTGATAATTCGGACAAAAACCCGCCAGGGTGCAAACCGTCGCCCGTCACAATCCCGCGGTCGGCGCTTGGTGTCGATCAACGCACGATGTTGAGCTTGGTCTTCGGCGCCGGGCCGGCCGGCGCCTCCTGGCCGACGAATTCGATGCCGATGCCGGTTTCGTGATGACGCGCCACCCGTCCCGCCATCTGCCCGATCAGGATGAATTCGCCGATCAAGGGGCGGATGTCGGTCTTGAGCGAACAACGGCCGGCGGAAATGTCCATCACCTCGCATTTGACGATCTGGCCGTTGGCGCGGGTGAATTTGGTGAAGCCCTTGTGGCCGGGCTGATGGCGGCGCAGGACGCTGCCATCAACCAGCGCCTGGTTGAGAAACAGGGTCAACTGCTCGGCGGTGCGTTCGCGCTTGATCTTGGAGGCGGCGAACTGGATGGAAAAGCCTTGGTCGCGGCGCAGGACCTTGCCTTCGAAACGGCCGAAATTGTCGATGTAGAGGATCACGTCGGCGCCCTGGGGCGGCACAATATCGCAGGCGATACCGGCGCCCCCCGGCGACAGGTCGGTGACCGTGCAGGGCGCTTCCTGGCCGTTTTCGGGGGTGAACAGCCTTCCGGGGACATCGACGCGAATGCGGCGAAACCGCCGGCGTTCGGCGGGGCGCTTGGCCAGGTTCGGGTCGGCATCCTTCATCGACAGTGCCGCGCCCGGACAGGGCCGGCTCCTCGTGCTGCTCGGTTGGCGGCCTTTCTAGCCTTTTTCGGGTTATTGGCAGGTTAGCGCAGAACCTCGCTTTGCGAAGGTTTTAAGGTTTTGCGGCTTAACGGCGGGCTTTGGCCGGGGTATATGTCGCCGGATGGATGCGGCAGGGGCTGGGCCCTTAAGGTCCGCCTTTGGGGAGAATACCTTATGCGTTTGGATCGCTTTTCCGGCCGCGCCGCTACGCGCGGCCTTGTTTTTCTGGCCTGTTTTGGCGCATTGGCGGGCCTTAGCGCCTGCGGCGGGGACGAGACCGCAACGGGCACGCCTTACACCCAGGCCCTGGCCAAGAATTACACCGATCTGAGCAACCAGGCCGCCGCCTTGCCGGCACCCCCCGATGATGAAGGCTTTTTCTCCAGCCTTTTCAATATCTTTGGCTCCAGCAACCCCAATGACGAGCTGGCCAGCGCCTTCAGCGACAAGGCCAGCGCCGCCGGCGACGGCGACGAGCCGGAGCCGGAAGCCGCCCCGGCCGACGCCGCCAGTCAGGCCTTGCGCGCCCGTCTGGTGCGCGATGTCACCGCCGCCAAGGAGCGCGCCCCGACGGAGGCCGCCCGCGCCATGGCCGATTTCGATTGCTGGGTAATGGCCAGCGCGGTGCCGTCCGCGGCCGGCATGGGCCAGGGCTGCCGCGGCGCCCTGGAAGGCGAATTGGCACAATTGGAAGGCGGCGCCCGTCCGGCGCCCGCGCCCAGCCTTCCCCCGTCGCTGCCCCCCGCTCCGGTCGAGAGCAATCCGTTCCCGCCGCCGGCTCCAACCCCTGCGCCCGCCCCGGCACCCGCGCCTGCTCCGGCGCCGGCCGCGGCCAATGCCGGCGATTTCACGGTCTATTTCAACTTCGATTCCTGGACCTTGACCGCCGAGGATCTGAAGGTGATCACCGATGTCATTAACACCGCCCGCGCCGGCGGTCAGGCCCATATCACCATCGTCGGCCATACCGACACGTCCGGTCCGGCCGACTACAATCAGAAGCTCTCGGTCAAACGCGCCAATGTGGTGGTCGAGGCCCTGGTCGATCTGGGCGCGCGCCGGAGCGCCATCACGGCCTCCGGTGTCGGCGAGACCGACCTGGCGGTAGAGACACCCGATGGCGTCAAAGAAGCCAAGAACCGTCGCGCGGTGATCAACCTCCAACCCTGATCTTCGGCGAAGCGCGTGAGAAACAACGGCCGTCTTGCAAAAGACGGCCGTTTTTCTTTGTCACAATCGAGGGCGGCATTTTGCGTGTGACAATTCGGTCAGGCTGGGAGGTTGCCGCCCATGCGGGGGTTCCCTTGGGGCAACCAAGCTTCTAAGCTGACGTTATGAACAAGATGGCCCATGCCCGCACGGTTGGAATGGCGACGGCGCTGGCGATCATGCTGGCGGCAGTGCCGGCGCTTGCCCAGACCGGCAGTAACTACAACGTCAAGACGATGAATTTCGATCTGTGGTGCCAGGAAACCCAGCATCTGCCGCCGGCGCGTTGCGACAAGCGCACGCCGGAAGACGAAGCGATCTTCGAAGCCTATCGCAGCAAGATCGAAAAATATGAAGTGCCTTATCTGCAGCAGCAGCAGCACGACCTGACGCTCAACCGCGACATTCTTCACAACGATCCGATAAGCCATCCGCTGACGCAGGATCCGCAGCGCCAGGCGCAGTCTCCCACCGAACAGCCCAAGACCACTTCGCCGTAAATTCTAGGAAATGGTGTTGGCGAATTCATCGCTGTTGGCGGCGCCGCGAACGCGCTTGACCAGTTCGCATATCTTTACCAAGAGATCGCCCGAGCCGAAATTGGAAAGATGCGGCGGGTCTTCGCAGACCACCAGGCGCAGATACGGCGCCTTGGGATGGGATTTGAGAATCATGCGTGGCGGCGGCGGTGGCAGATTGTGGTCGTGCGGCGCCTTGGGATCGTCTTCTTGAATCATCTGCGAGGCGATCAGCCTTTGATAGGCGATGGCGCGGCCGAGCAAGGGGGCGGGATCGCTCAAGACCTGCACCATGCCGAAAAAGCGGTTGGGCTCGGCGCCATTGAAGCTGACCGGGGTCAGCACCGTTTCCAATTCCACCATGCCGTTGTCCGCCGTGGCCGCGACCGAGGAGAGGCACAAGGGCTGGCGGGTCTTCAGCGCCTGGCGCAACAACGAGGCCAGCGCCAGGCTGGAACGCGATTCCCAATGGGCGAGAAAGCCGGTGCTTTTGAGCTCGAAGCCATAGCGCTCGCACAAGGCGGTGCCGGCAAGGCGATAAACGGGGCGCGCGGGGTTCTCGCAATCCAGGATGAAGGCATAAGCGAGCAGACGCTTGATGGCGCGCGGATCGATATCGGTCTGGTCGGGGACGTCACGTCCGGCCCTGAGCCGGCTCCAATAGCCCACCAGAAGGTGCGAGTTCTTGTGTTTCATGGCCCGGCGATCCTTTAAGCTTGCCTGAGACGCCCCAATCCGGAACATGCTCCGACCGTCGGACGACGAGCACAGCAGATGCCGTGCCAAGGCTGCCCGCATATTTGGGTCTGGCCTGTTCCGGATCGGGACGCTGGGCCGGCGACCAGACCCCGGCGCGCGGCGAAATCGCGCCTTGCACCTCGGGGTCGCGCTGCTATGGTGCGCCCGCTTTGCGAGCGATTTTTCCAGCCTTTCCGGGGTTTTTTCCATGAACATCCATGAATATCAGGCCAAGGAGGTCCTGCGTGGCTTTGGCGCGCCGGTGCCGGCCGGCAAGCCCGCCTTCAGCGTGGAAGAAGCCGTGGCCGCGGCCAAGGCCCTCCCCGGCCCGGTTTGGGTGGTCAAGGCGCAGATCCATGCCGGCGGCCGCGGCAAGGGCGGCGGCGTCAAAGTGGTCAAGTCGATCGAGGATGTCGAAAAGGAAGCCAGGCGCATGCTGGGCATGACCCTGGTCACGCACCAGACCGGACCCGCCGGTCGCCTGGTCAAGCGGCTCTATGTCGAAGACGGCTCGGCCATCGCCCGCGAATTGTATCTGTCGGCTCTGGTCGACCGCGAAACCAGCCGCATCGCCTTCATCGTTTCCACCGAAGGCGGCATGGACATTGAAGAAGTGGCGCACAAGACCCCGGAAAAAATCAAGACCTTCCAGGTCGAACCCGTGGCCGGCTATTCGCCCTATGTCGGTAACGAAATCGCCGCCGCCCTTGGCCTCAAAGGCGATGAAGCCAAGCAGCTGGGCGGCGTGATCAAGAGCCTTTATGAGGCGATCATCGCCAAGGACATGAGCCTTCTGGAAATCAATCCCCTGGTGGTGACCAAGGACGGCAAGATCATCTGCCTGGACGCCAAGATCAATTTCGACGACAACGCGCTTTACCGCCACAAGGACATCCAGGCGCTGCGCGATCTGGATGAAGAAGATCCGGCGGAAGTCGAAGCCAGCAAATACGACCTTTCCTACATCAAGCTGGATGGCGAGATCGGCTGCATGGTCAATGGCGCGGGTCTGGCCATGGCGACCATGGACATCATCAAGCTTTATGGCAGCGAGCCGGCGAACTTCCTGGATGTCGGCGGCGGCGCCACCAAGGAAAAAGTCACCCAGGCCTTCAAGATCATCGTCAGCGATCCCAATGTGAAAGGCATCCTGGTCAACATTTTCGGCGGCATCATGAAATGCGACATCATCGCCGAAGGCATCATCGCCGCGGCGAAAGAGGTGTCGCTGAAAGTGCCGCTGGTGGTGCGCCTGGAAGGCACCAATGTCGAAAAGGGCAAGGAAATTCTTAGCCGTTCGGGCCTTGCCATCACCTCAGCCAATGATCTCGCCGACGCCGCGCAGAAGGTCGTCGCGGCCGTGAAGGGTTCGAAATAATGTCCATTCTCGTCGATAAAAACACCAAGGTGATCTGCCAGGGCTTTACCGGTAACCAGGGCACTTTCCATTCCGAACAGGCCATCGCCTATGGCACCAAGATGGTGGGCGGCACCTCGCCCGGCAAAGGCGGCACCACCCATCTGGGTCTGCCGGTGTTCGACACCGTGCGCCAGGCCAAGGAAAGCGTCGGCGCCGACGCCTCAGCCATTTATGTGCCGCCGCCTTTCGCCGCCGACGCGATTCTGGAAGCGATCGACGCGGAAATTCCCCTCATCGTCTGCATCACCGAAGGCATCCCGGTGCTGGACATGGTCAAGGTCAAGCG
>Ga0134125_10011074_pt1 | contig 10106 bp, 8 predicted proteins | sample KB31751_FD_96464 | JGI IMG/M metagenome (GOLD analysis project Ga0134125, IMG submission 96464) | Terrestrial soil microbial communities with excess Nitrogen fertilizer from Kellogg Biological Station, Michigan, USA - KB3-175-1 | ecosystem: Environmental > Terrestrial > Soil > Unclassified ... | reverse complement strand
CGCTCCCAGACCGCCCGGCTGGCCTCACGCGCCGCCTCGGCCAGCGCCTCGGCGCCGTAGGGGGCGGCGAACCGTACCTTCAGCGTGTCGAGGGCCAGGCGGCTGGCGATCTCCCCGCCGGGCGGCGCGCCCATCCCGTCCGCCACGGCGAATAGCGGCGGGCTGACCAGCAGTGCGTCCTGATTGGTGGCCCGGGCCTCTCCCCGGTCCGTCGCCGAGCCAGGTGCCATCATGGTCATTGGCTTGCCTCCGTCCTGTGCCGCCGGATTGCTCGTAGCCGTGGCGAGCAGGCCGAGCTGGCCACGTGCCTCGGCGAGCGCCCGGCGGCGGCTGGCGACCTCCAAGTCAAGTGCCCGCTCCCAGCGCTGCAGCTGGCCGGGGCCTGGGTCCCGCAGGAAGGCAGCGATCTCGCTCAGCGGAACTCCGGCCTGGCGCAGCAGCAGGATCAGGCCCGCCTCAGGCAGCTGGCCCGGGGCGTAGTACCGGTATCCGGTCCAGGGATCCACCGCGGCCGGAACCAGCAGGCCCGCTGCCGCATAGCTGCGCAGCACCTTGGCCGACAGCCCCGACCGCGTGGAAAACTCACCGATGGCCAGCAGCTCGTCCACCAGCCCACCCTGGAGTCTCACCTACGGGCAAAGTCAAGCCAGCACCCGACCAGGCTTCTCCAGAGGCGGCTGCCTGAGGACGCAGCCCCAGCCGGCCGAGCCGCCGGACGGTACGCCGGAAATCCCGGCCGTTTGCCTGGGCACCAATCGAGATATAACGTGGCTGCATCTGCCGGCTACCGGCACACCAGCGAGGCACGCGGAGGTCGACATGGCGACGGGGGCGGAGTGGCGCGTCGGCGATGCCGAACGTGAGGCCGTGGCGGAGCAGCTCCGTGAGCATTACGCCGCCGGGCGGCTGACCATCGAGGAGTTCCGGTCCCGGCTGGACGCCGCCTATGCGGCGGCCACCGCGGCCGACCTGCGCCGGGTCACCGCCGACCTGCCGTCGGCTGGCCCCAGCCCGGCCGGCCCGGCGTGGGAACCCACCGGCATCGCTCCCCCCCGCCACGTGCCTGGCCCGGCCCGGCGGCGCCATCCGGGACGGCTCGCCGCCCTGCTGGTCTTCGCCGGCCTGGTGACGGCCAGCGCGGTCGCCCTCGGCTCACTCCCCCACGGCGGCCTGCTCGTGCTCGCGTTCCTGCTCGTGGTGGTGCCGATGGCGCTGCTGACCGCGCTCGCGGTCGCGCTGATCTGGATCGGGCGCCGCGCCTGGCGCAGCGGTGTCTGGCTGGAGGCGGTGCCGATCGCGGTGGGCATGCCCTGGCTGGGCCGGGTGATCTGGCTGGCCCGCGCCGTCCTGGTGGGCCGGGCCTTCTGGCGGGCCGGCGAGCGGGCCAGCAGGCCGATTCGCGCCCGCCGCGCCTACCGGCGGCACCGCGGCCACGGCTATGCGCTGTACCAGGGCCACCAGGGTGGCGAATGGCATCAGGCGCGGGTCGGTGACCTCAGCGGCACGACCAGGTAGCGGAAGGGCGGCCCGGCCGCTGCGCCCGCCTCCCCGGCCTCTCCCCCCGGTCCTTCCCCGCCGTCCCCGGCCAGGGTGATCAGCGCCGGCTTGGCCGGGCTGGTGAACTCCAGCCTGATCGTGGCGGCGGCCGGCGCGGGGGCGCCTTCCTCCTGATCGGCCGGCGGCCGGGCCGGGCCGGACCCGGCGGCAGCGGCGGTGAGCCCATCGAGCAGGTAGTGCGGGTTGAAGGCGATGGTGGTCTCGTCGCCCTCGAAGCTGGCGGCCACCGCCTCCGCCGCCCGCGCCCTCCCCTCGGTCTGGGCCTCCGCCACCACCTGATCCTGGCCGAAGGTGAGCCGGACCGGGCTGGCCCGGTCGGCGACCAGCGACACCCGCCGGACGGCCTCGATGAACGGGGCCGCCGGCATCTCGGCGCGGCAGCCGTACCCGTCCGGGAACCGGGACTGGTACCGGATGAACTCCCCCCCGATCAGGCGGCCGGTCAGCCGGCGCCCGCGGCACTCGAAGCTGATCATGCCCTCGACCGGGTGCGGGTCCCGCTCCCCGGCCGGCTCATCCCCGGGGGTGAATGCCACCGGGACCGGCTCGCCCGGCACCATCGTCCTGGCCGCGTCGGCGAGCGTGCGGGCCGGGACCAGGGCGATCGCGCGCATGCCCGGATGGGCTGGTTCCCACTGCAGCTCCCGCACGGCCAGCCGGTACCGGTCGGTCGCGGCCAGGGTCAGCGACTCGCCACGGATGTCGAGGCAGACCGCGGTGAGCATCGGGAGCGTGTCGTCGCGGCTGGCGGCCGGGAGGACCTGGGCCACGGCGGCGGCCAGCTCGCCACCGTCGATCGTGCCGGCCACCGGCGGCGTGGGCGGCAGCTCGGGATAATCCGCCAGCGGCAGCGAGACCAGGGCGAACTCGGCGCTGCCACAGGTCAGGCTGACCACATCGCCGTCGGCGGTGAACTCGGCGGGCTGCCCGGGCAGGCTCCGGATGATCTCCGCGAGCAGCCGGCCGGGCACCAGCGCCGTGCCCGGTTCGGCGACGTCCGCCGCCACCCGGGCCGTGGCCGCGAGGTCGTAGTCGAAGCACGACAGCGTCAGCCCTTCGCCTGCCTCCAGCCGTAGCCCGGCCAGGACCGGCACCACCGGCCGTGACGGCAGCGCTCGTGCCACCCACGCCACCACATCAGCCAGTGCGTCATGCTCGATCCGGAACTTCATGCCACCGCCCTTCGCCTCTACCGATCCTGGCATGGCCCACCGACATTCCGCGGGCCGGCCATGGGCGACCGGCCCGCCAAACGGGCGGGCCGTGGATGGCTCAGACCAGGCCCGGCGGCGCGGAGGCCAGTGCCGACTCGATGGCCGCAGCCAGGGCGCGGGCCGACTGCGCGGTGAGCTCCACCGCGACCCGGGCGGACGGCCCCTGCTGCGGGTTGAGGAAGTCGATGTTGAGGGTGTGCTCGGCCGGGGCGTGCTGCGGGTGGTCGAGGTACACGGTCGCCTGGCTCAGCGTGAACCAGCCGGCCGTCCCCTTCCCGCTGCCCTCGACGTCCAGGTTCTCGGTCAGGTAGGTGCACATGCCGGCCTCCGCTCAGCCCGCCAGGTGGCGGCCGTAGAAGTCCCAGATCTTCTGCCAGCCGTCCATGGCGGCCTCCGGGCGGTAGGCGGGCCGGTTCACCGCGAAGAAGGCGTGCCCGGCGCCCTCGTAGCTGTGGAACTCGTGCTCCTTCCCGGCCTCGATGAGCGCCTTGTCCAGCTCGGCGACCTGGTCCGGGGATGGGTGCTGGTCGTCGGCGCCGAACAGGCCGAGCAGGGGGCAGGACAGGTCCTTGGCCAGGTGCACGATCGGGCCTACCTTGAGCGGTATGCCCTCGGGCGGGGTGCCGACGATGAATGCCCCGTAGCAGTCGACGGCGGCGTCCAGCGGCAGGCTGGCCGCGGCGAGGAACGACTGGCGGCCGCCCGAGCAGTAGCCGATCACGCCCACCTTCCCGTTGGAGACCGGCATGGCCCGCAGGTAGGCGGCCGCTCCCCCGACGTCGCCGACCAGCCGCTCGTCGGGGACGCCACCCTGCGCGCGGGCGGCCGCCGCCGCGTCGTCCGGGCTCGCGCCGGGCGCCTCGCGGTAGTACAGGTTCGGGCACAGTGCCAGGTAGCCATGGACGGCGAAGGTCCGGGTGATCTCCTTGGTCTCGGCGTCGTAGCCCGGCATGTGGTGGATCACGACCACGGCGCCGGACGGGCCCGGGCCGAGCGGGCGGGCCAGGTAGCCCTCGATCAGATCCCCGCCATGCCCGGTGAAGCGGATGGTCTCGGCCATCATCGCGTCATACATCGCTGCCTCATTTCTCCGTCCACCCGTTGGTGCCCGGATAGTTGTTTGTCCCGTGCTAATAGTGCCAGCCGACGGGCTCCATGGCTGGGCCCCGGCCGGACGGCCTGACCCGGACCCAGGCGGCCCCGGGAGCCCCGGGCACCGCTTGACCGTGGCAGGCTTGGCCAATGACCTACGTCCCCGCCCCCGACCGATACGATCACACGCCCTACCGCCGCTGTGGGCGGAGCGGCATCAGGCTCCCCGAGATATCGCTGGGGCTGTGGCAGAACTTTGGCTCAGACCGGCCCCTGGACACGCAAAGGGCGATCATCCTCCGCGCGTTCGACCTGGGTGTGACCCACTTTGATCTCGCGAACAACTACGGCGGTCACACGCTCGATACCTCCGATGACCCGTTGGGAAGACTGAAGTACGGGCCGCTCTACGGCTCGGCGGAGCGGAACTTCGGCCGCATCCTGCGCGACGACCTGGGCCGCTACCGCGACGAGCTGATCATCTCGACCAAGGCCGGCTACGACATGTGGCCCGGGCCCTACGGCGACTGGGGGTCGCGTAAGTACCTGCTGGCGAGCCTGGACCAGTCGCTGGCCCGGATGGGCCTGGACTACGTGGACATCTTCTACAGCCACCGGGCCGACCCGGACACCCCGCTGGAGGAGACCATGGGGGCGCTGGCCACCGCGGTCACCTCGGGCCGGGCGCTATACGCCGGGATCTCCTCCTACTCCGCCGAGCGGACCGCGCAGGCGGCCGCCATCTTGCGCCAGCTCGGCACGCCGCTGCTGATCCACCAGCCGTCCTACTCGATGCTCAACCGCTGGGTCGAGGACGGCCTGCTGGACACGCTGGCTGCCGAGGGCGCCGGCTGCATCGCGTTCTCGCCGCTCGCGCAGGGGGTGCTCACCGGCAAATACCTGGCCGGCGTCCCGGCCGGCTCACGCGCGAGCCAGGGCGGCTCCCTGACGCCCGATCAGCTGAGCGAGGACAACCTGGCGCGGGTCTCCGGGCTCAACGAGATCGCCCGCGGGCGCGGCCAGTCGCTGGCGCAGATGGCGCTGAGCTGGGTGCTGCGCGACCAGCGGGTCACGTCGGCGCTGATCGGCGCGAGCAGCGTGGAGCAGCTGGAGGAGAACCTGGCCGCGGCCGGCCAGACCGGGTTCAGCGAGGACGAGCTGGCCGCGATCGACCGCTACGCGGCCGAGGGCCACCTCAACATCTGGGCCAACTCCAGCGCGGTCTCGACGACACGCCGCAGCCCGGAACCGTGATAAGGGCTGGAACACGGCCCGGCCATGCGAGATGCTCGGGTGCGGGGCAGCTCCCAGGGAGGATTACAGCCAGTGGCGACGAGCAGCGCGGCCGGGTTGGCGCTCATCACCGGCGTCGTCGGGATCTTCGTCGGCTGGAACTTCCGCACCGCGCGCGGCGCCAACGCCGACCTCAAGGTGCACAAGGGCAGGATCCCCGGCTTCCGCCGGACGCGGAACCGCAACGGCCTGTGGTCCATCGTCCTGGTCGTGCTCACCCTGCTTTTCCTGACCGCGCTGCTCCGCGGCTAGCCCACCGGCCGCGGCGTCCGGGCGACTCCCCTGCCTACGGCCGCCCCGGGCCGCGGATGGTTGAGTTGCTCAAGAATTTACCCGGTCAAGGGTTGACTCCCTCAAGTAGGCCTGCTTATGGTTGAGCTACTCAACTATTGAGGATCTGAAGTATGTACACGTCTGGACACGGAGGGTGCTGATGACAACCGGGGACAGCACCACCACCGACCTCAACGTCGAGATCCTCGACAGCATGGCCGAGCTGCTCGCCGCGATGCTCACGCGGGCGGAGGAAGTCGCCCAGCGCAACGGTGTGCCGATCTTCTTCCTCAAGGCGCTGCACCGGCTGGACTGCCCGATGGCGATGAAGGACCTCGGGATGCGGATGCGCTGCGACCCGTCCTTCGTCACCAACGTCGCCGACCAGCTGGAGAAGCGGGGACTGGCGACCCGCGAAAGTGACCCGGCCGACCGGCGGGTCAAGCGGATCGCCCTCACCCCGGCCGGGCTGGAACTGAAACAGCGGATCGAGAACGAGATCCTGAACGGTCTGCCTTGGCGGCACGCGCTCGACAACGACGAGCGCGCCTGTCTGCTCGGCCTCGTCCGCAAGCTCCTCCCGGCCGCCCAGACAGGCGACCCGCCCGGCCATGAAACCCATCACGGGGCCGCCGAGCACCGGGAGGAGGTGAGCGAGGTCCTGGTCAGCGCGCCGGCCACCGGCGCGGACGGCTAACGGGGCCAGAGCCTTCCGGCGACAGCCGCTATCGGGCGGGCGCATGAGCCGCCAGCGGCTGCTCCCTCTCTTCACCAATCAAAGCTTCCGTGCGCGGCAAAACTATCCCCTGCCGCGGCGCGGGTTCAGTACGGCCTTCAACAAGGAGGATGCCATGTCATCCGCACAGCCCCTCGCCGGGCGGTCCGTCGCCGGTACCGCTGGTGCCGGGCCCGGTAACCGCCGTCTCGGCCTGGCGCTGGTGGTCATCGCCACCGCCCAGCTGATGGTGGTGCTGGACGCGACCATCGTCAACGTCGCACTCCCCCACATCCAGCAAGCGCTCGGCTTCAGCGGGACCGGCCTCGAATGGGTCGTCAACGCCTACGCGCTCACCTTCGGTGGCCTGCTGCTGCTCGGCGGCCGGGCCGGTGACATCCTCGGCAGGCGCCGGGTGCTCATCGCCGGGGTCATCCTGTTCTCACTGGCCTCGCTGCTAGGCGGCTTTGCCACCACGGAGGCCTGGCTGCTGGGCGCACGCGCTCTGCAGGGAGTCGGCGGAGCCATCGTCGCCCCAGCCGCGCTGTCCCTGATCGCGACCACGTTCCCGGAGGGCCCGCCCCGTAACCGGGCCATGGGTGTATACGCCGCGATGAGCATCGGCGGCGCGGCGATCGGCCTGATCGCTGGCGGCCTGCTCACCACCTACGCATCCTGGCGTTGGGTCTTTTTCGTCAACGTGCCGATCGGAATCGCCGTCGCCCTGATGGCGCCGCGCGCGTTTGCAGAGTCTGAGCGCAACCCTCGCCGGTTCGACCTGCCTGGCGCGATCACCAGCACGCTCGGGCTCGTCGCGCTGGTGTACGGCCTGTCCAGCGCGGCCACCAGCCCCAATGGCGTCGCTCACTGGCATGACACCAAGGTGGTGGCCTCGCTGGCCGCGGCCGTGGTGCTGCTGGCCTCGTTTGTGCTCATCGAGGCCCGCAGCCGGGAAGCGCTGATGCCATTGCGGATCTTCCGCAACCGCAGCCGGTCTGGCGCCTACCTGGTCATGCTCTGCGTGGGTACCGCGATGTTCGGGATGTTCTTCTTCCTGAGCCTGTTCATGCAGACGGTGTGGGGTTACAGCGCGCTGAAGGCCGGCGTGGCTTACCTACCGATGGTCGGGGTGATCATGCTCATGGCCGGGGTCAGCGCCCAGCTGGTCCCGCGGATCGGGGCCAGGCCGCTGCTGCTGGCCGGCTCGGCGGTCGGCGCGGGCGGGATGCTCTGGCTGTCGCAGATCAACGAGCACAGCACCTACGTGGGCGGCCTGCTCGGCCCGATGATGGTCACCGCCGCCGGCTTGGGCACGGTGTTCATGCCGCTGACCCTGGTCGCCCTGTCCAAGGTGGAGAACCGGGATGCTGGCCTGGCCTCCAGCCTGCTCAACACCGGGCAGCAGGTCGGCGGCGCGCTCGGCCTCGCCCTGCTCGGCACCGTGGCCTGGACCGTGGTGGCCAACAGCATCCACGCCCAGGTCGGCGCGGCGGCTGCCGCCGCGGCCAAGGCGGGGCAGCCGATTCACGCCGCGGCGGGCGGCCACCTTCCGGCGGCCATCTACGACCACGCGCTATCGGTCGGCTTCTCCCGCGGGTTCCTGGTCTCAGCCATAATCGCGGCGCTCGGGTTCCTGGTCACGCTGGTGATGATCCGGGTCAAGCGGTCGGACCTCGCCGGTGCCCAGGAGACGGCGGTGCTGGCCACCGCCGAGGCGACGGCCGAGGCCGTAGAGGCGATGTAACCGGGGCCGACGGCCAACGGTTCCGCTGGCCGGGGGCGGGTGGAAGGCCCGTCCCCCGGCCTTCGTCATGGCCGCCCGCTCCCCGCTGTGGCCGCCCGCTCCCTGTTGTGAACGCCCTCCCCCCGCCGTGGCCGCCGCCACCCCCGCCCGCGCAAATTCGGCGTTCCGGCCGAGTGTGCCGCGCGCCGGAATGGGAAGGGGCAGGCGTGCGCATGGCACCCGCGCCGCTGCCAGAGCCGCCAGCGCGCTGCGCCCCGCGAGGAATGTTGACCTCCCGGGCTTAAAACTATTAAACTGATCGGGATACTAGGATATCTCGCACGTGCTGAGGAGGTCACCCCGTGGCCTTGCCTGATTTCCTCGTGATCGGTGCCCCCAAGGCGGGCACCACCGCCCTGCACGCGGCCCTGGCCGGGCATCCCGCGCTGTTCATGTCCCCAGTCAAGGAACCGAAGTTCTTCCTTACCGACGGCCCCCCGCCGCGACGTGGCGGCGGGCCGGGCGACGTGCAGACCTACCGCGAGCACATCTGGCGGCGGGAGGACTATGAGGCGTTCTTCGACGCCGCGCCGGCCGGCGCGCTGTGCGGCGAGTCGACTCCGTTCTACCTGTACGACCGGCAAGCACAGCGGCGGATCCGCGCGCTGATCCCCGGCACCAAGATGATCGCGGTCCTGCGTGACCCGGTCGAGCGGGCGCACTCGAACTGGGCGCACCTGTGGTCGGCCGGGCTGGACCCGATCGGGGACTTCCCGGCCGCCTGCGCGGCCGAGGACCGCCGGGTCGCGGCGGGCTGGGCGCCGTTCTGGCACTACACCAGGCTCGGCCGGTACGGCGAGCAGCTTGACCACCTGTTCACGGTGTTCCCCCGCGAGCAGGTCTTCGTCCTCCGTTACCGCGACCTGGTGGATGCGCCGGCGCAGACGCTGGATGCGATCTGCACCTTCCTTGGCGTGCGGCCGGGGATCATCTCGCAGGTGCCGCGCGAGAACGTGACGGCCCACCCGGAGCACTCCCCCAGCCACCGGGCCGTGTCCGGGGTGCTGCGGGCCGCCGCCGCCGCAGGGCGCCACCTGCCGGGGACGACCGGCGCCGCCCTCACGCAGCCGCTTGAGCGGTTCCTGCAGCGCAGCGCGCGCCCCCGCCAGCCGCTGACCTGGGAGCAGCGGCAGCAGGTCCTGGCCTACCTCGAGGACGACATACCGCTGCTGGAGAAGGTCACCGAAGCGGACTTCAGCGACTGGGCTCGGCCGAGGGACCGGTCGGGCGGCCTGGTCGGCAGCCGGCCGACCGGCCAGTACCAGGCGCGCAACGGCCAGCCCGCGCCCGCGGCCGGCGGCACCGAGGGCGCACCGGGCGGCCAGGGCGATCGGGACGTAGCCTAGCGCGTTCGGTGCCATCGGCGGCCGTGCGCCGGTGCCCCTGGCCGCCCGTCATGCCCCGGGCGGGAGGCAAGCGGGCGGTGGGGCGACGCTCAGCGCCGGGCCGTGTCCCGTCGGCTTGTGCCTAACGGAGCTCGGTCCGCAGCTCGTGGGCGCCGTCGGGCCGGGTCATCTCGTAGTAGAGGCGGTGCCTGCCGTCGCCGAGCGGGAGGACCTCCAGGTACCGCAGCCCGCGCCCGGCGTAGGGCGACTCGGCCGCGGCAGCGGCGCCGACGGCGGCCAGCGCGGCGGGCTCGATGCCGGTGGCGATGCCGGTCCGCTCCTCGAAATTCTCGGCCGCGGTGGCCCGGCCGTCGTAGAACGCGGCGATCATGGCGCCCGCGGCGTCATCCGCGTAGCACACCGCGCTGACCCGGGTCCCCCGGGCATCCCACAGGCCCGGCCGGCCGCTCAGCGCGGTGCCATGCCAGATCCAGTCCAGCCCGTCGGCGCTGGTGGCGTACTCGGTGGTCATCTGGTCGGCCTCGCCGGGATCGGCCAGCGGATGGCATGACGCCCATAGGTGCCAGCCGCCGTCGCGGTGCCGGATCACCGGGTCCTTCACGCCGATCTTGGCGTCGCCGGGGAGCACCACCAGCCGCTCGCGGGCGTCGAACCGGGCCGGGTCGCCGGCCTCGAGCATTTCGACCCGCCAGTGCTTGGTCCCCGGCGTGGCGCAGCTCAGGTACAGCCGCCACCGCCCGGCCGGGGTGCGCACCAGGCAGGGCCGCTCGAGCGACTCCGCGTGCATCGATTCCCGCCTGATGGTCGCCACCGTCTCGAAGCGCACGCCGTCG
>Ga0134125_10011073_pt1 | contig 10106 bp, 10 predicted proteins | sample KB31751_FD_96464 | JGI IMG/M metagenome (GOLD analysis project Ga0134125, IMG submission 96464) | Terrestrial soil microbial communities with excess Nitrogen fertilizer from Kellogg Biological Station, Michigan, USA - KB3-175-1 | ecosystem: Environmental > Terrestrial > Soil > Unclassified ... | reverse complement strand
TCCGGGGCGGCCCGCGATCGTGCTCGACGTCGCCCACAACCCGCAGGCGGCGCGCTCGCTCGCGAACGGCCTGGGCGACATGCCCTACGCGCCGCGCACCCTCGGGGTCTTCGCGATCCTCGCGGACAAGGACGCCGAGGGCGTGATCGCGGCCATGCGCGAGCACATCGACGGCTGGTACGTTTCCTCGGCGCAGGCCGAGCGCGCGGCGAGCGCGGCGCAGGTCGCCGAAGCCCTTGCGAGGCAGGGGCAGGGCGATCGCGTGCGCACCTTCGCGACGGTGGCCGCCGCGCTCGAGGCGGCACGTCGGGATGCCGGTCCCGATGATAGAATTGTGGTCTTCGGATCGTTCTATACCGTGGCGGAGGCACTGCGGTCCGCCCACTGACCGCCATGGCGTCGACTGCGTCCCCTGAAGCGAGCGAGATCCGGCGAAAAGGCCGGCAGCGCCTCATCGGCGCCATCGCGATCGCGGTGCTCCTGGTGGTCTTCGTCCCGATGCTCCTCGATTCCGAGAACCGCCCGCCCCGCAGCGGCCCGGCGCTCGACATCCCCAACCGCGACAAGGCCGCGCCCCTCCCACCTGCCTCGGCGCCGCTCATCCCCCACAAGCCCCTCCCACCCGTGGAGAAGCCCGCTACTCCCGCCGTCACCCCCGCTGGTCCTGCGGTCACCCCCGCTGGTCCTGCGGTCACCCCCGCTCGTCCTGCGGTCACCCCCGTGCAGACGGGGGCCCAGCCAAAACCGGCACCGGCCCCTGTCACCCCGGCGAAGGCCGGGGCCCAAGCCCCACCCCTTGCAGCCCCCGCATCCACCCCCAACCTACAAGGCTTCGCAGTCCAGGTCGGGGCCTTCAAGGATGACGAGAAGCTGAAGGACGCCCGCGAGCGCCTCGCCGCCGCCGGCATCCCTCACTACACCGAACGCCGCGACACGTCCGGCGGGGAGCTCACCCGGCTGCGCGCCGGGCCCTTCCCGAGCCGCGAGGCCGCCGATGCCGCGCTCGCGAAGATCAAGCTGAACGCCCTGGACGGACAAGTGGTGCCCCTGCCATGAGGACCTGCTAGCGATGTGCGGAATCGTCGGAGTCGTCGCCCGCAGCCCCGTGAACCAGCTCCTCTACGACGGGATGACGGTGCTGCAGCATCGCGGGCAGGACGCCGCGGGCATCGTCACGGCCGAGGGCCACAGCTTCCACATGCACAAGGGCAAGGGCCTGGTGCGCGACGTCTTCCGCACCCGCGACATGAGGAACCTCGTGGGCCACATGGGGATCGCGCACTGCCGCTATCCCACGGCCGGCTCGGCCGCCTCCGAAGCGGAGGCGCAGCCCTTCTACGTGAATTCGCCCTACGGCATCGTCCTCGGGCACAACGGAAACCTCATCAACTCGGAAGAGCTGCGGGCCGAGCTCTTCATCGCCGACCGCCGCCACGTCAACACGAATTCCGACTCGGAGATCCTGCTGAACGTGCTCGCCCACGAGATCCTCGCGGCCTCGGCCGGGCGCGAGCGCCTCTCGCCCGAGACCATCTTCCAGGCCGTGGCCGGCGTGCATCGCCGCGTGAAAGGCGCCTACGCGGTGGTCGCCATGGTCGCGGGCCACGGCATGCTCGCCTTCCGCGATCCGCACGGCATCCGCCCGCTCATCGTGGGCCGCTCCGACACGGAGAAGGGCGTTGAATTCCTCGTCGCCTCCGAGAGCGTCACGCTCGACACGCTCGGCTTCAAGCCGATGCGCGACGTGGCCCCGGGCGAGGCGATCCTCGTGGACGAGAGCGGCAACTTCCACAGCCGCCAGTGCGCCCAGGCCCCGGAGCTGAATCCCTGCATCTTCGAGTTCGTGTACCTCGCGCGCCCCGACAGCGTGATCGACGGCATCTCCGTGCACGAGAGCCGCCGCAACATGGGCATCAGCCTCGCCGACAAGATCGTGCGCCAGGGCCTCGCCGACCAGGTCGACGTCGTGATCCCGATCCCGGATTCCAGCCGCCCCTCGGCGCTCGAAGTCGCCACCAAGCTCGGCAAGCCCTACCGCGAGGGCTTCATCAAGAACCGCTACATCGGCCGCACATTCATCATGCCGGGCCAGGAGCAGAGGAAGAAGAGCGTGCGCCAGAAGCTGAACGCGATGGCGAACGAGTTCCGCGGCAAGAACGTGATGCTGGTGGACGATTCCATCGTGCGAGGCACCACCAGCCGCGAGATCGTGCAGATGGCGCGCGAGAGCGGCGCGAAGAAGGTGTTCTTCGCCTCCGCCGCGCCGCCGGTGCGCTTCCCCAACGTGTACGGCATCGACATGCCCACGAAGGGCGAGCTCATCGCCACGGGGCGCACCGAGGCCGAGATCGCCGAGCTGATCGGGGCCGACGCCGTGATCTACCAGGACCTGGAAGCGCTCATCGACGACGTGCAGCGCCTGAACCCCACGATCCAGCGCTTCGACTGCTCGTGCTTCGACGGCGTGTACGTGACGGGCGACGTGACCCAGGCGTACCTCGACGGCATCGAGACGGGCCGCAAGGACGGCGAGTCCACCGACACCCGACTATCGAGCTACCAGCTCGACCTCGGCCTCTCGCGGATCGACTGAGGCGATGCCCGCGGAACTGAAGCCCGACACCCTCGGTGTCCGCGCCGGCGGCTTGCGCAGCGACTTCGGCGAGCACTCCGAGGCGCTCGCCCTCACCACGAGCTTCGTCTACAAGGACGCCGCCGAGGCCGCGCGCAAGTTCGCGAGCCAGGAGCCGGGCAACATCTACTCGCGGTTCACGAACCCCACGGTCACGATGTTCCAATCGCGCCTCGCCGCGCTGGAAGGCGCCGAGGCGTGCGTGGCCACGGCCACCGGCATGGCGGCGGTGGCGACATTGACGCTGGGCCTGCTCAAGCCGGGCGACCATATCGTGTCGCACCGGGGTGTCTTCGGCACCGTGGTCCCGCTCTTCGACCAGATCCTCGCGAAGTTCGGGATCGCGACCACCTGGGTGGACCTCCAGGACGTGGATGCGTGGCGGGCGGCGGTGCGCCCCAACACGCGCCTCCTCTTCGCCGAGACGCCCTCGAACCCGGTGTGCGAGGTCGCGGACATCGCGGCGCTCGCCGGGATCGCGAAGAAGGCGGGCGCGGTGCTCGCGATCGACAACGCCATGGCGTCGCCCGCGCTGCAGAGGCCGATTTCCCTGGGCGCGGACCTCGTCGTGCATTCGGCGACGAAATACATCGACGGGCAGGGTCGCGTGCTCGCCGGCGCCATCGCGGGGCGGGCCGACCTCGTGAACGGACCGCTCTACGGATTCGTGCGCACCGCCGGGCCCGCGATCTCGCCCTTCAACGCATGGATATGCCTGAAGGGGATGGAGACGCTTCGCCTTCGCGTGAAGGCGCACTCGGAGAATGCGACCACGGTGGCGCGCTGGCTCGAGGCGCACCCGGCGGTCGAGCGCGTGCACTATCCCGCGCTGGAATCCCATCCCCGGCACGCGCTCGCCATGCGCCAGCAATCGGGCGCGGGCGGCCCGGTGCTCTCGTTCGTCGTGAAGGGAGGGCGCGAGGCCGCGTGGCGGGTGATCGACGCCACGAAGATGATCTCGATCACCGCGAACTTCGGCGACGTGAAGAGCACCATCTGCCACCCGGCGAGCACGACGCACTTTCGCCTCTCGCCGGCGGAGCGCGCCGCGGCCGGCATTGATGAGGGGTTGATCCGCCTCGGCGTGGGCCTGGAGGACGCGGGCGACATCCGCGCCGACCTCGAGAGGGGGCTCCCGTAAAGATGCCGGCCAGCGCCCACGTCTTCCTGATGTGCCCGCCCGAGTACTTCAACGTGGCGTACATCATCAACCCCTGGATGCACGGGAACCTCCGGCGCATCGACAACGCGCTCGCCAAGCAGCAGTGGCGCTCGCTCTACGACGTGCTCACCGACCACGCGACCGTGCGCCTCGTGCTCCCGCAGCCGGGCTCGCCGGACATGGTGTTCACCGCCAACGCGGGGCTCGTGAAGGGCCGCAAGTTCATCGTCTCGCGCTTCCGCTATCCCGAGCGCCAGGGCGAGGAGCCATACTTCGCCGACTGGTTCATGGACCGCGGCTACGACGTTTCGCTCATGCCGCGCGACGTGCCCTTCGAGGGCGCGGGCGACGCGCTCTTCGACCGCTCCAACGGGAAATCGTCGCTCCTCTGGATGGCGCACGGCCACCGCTCGATCCAGGCGGCGGGCGAGACGCTCGCGAGCCGCATGAAGCTCGAGGTGGAGGTGCTGAAGCTGGTCGACCAGCGCTTCTACCATTTGGATACCTGCTTCTGCCCGCTCGAGGGCGGCTTCGCGATGTACTACCCGCCGGCCTTCGACGAGGCCTCGCGCGCGTCCATCGAGCGGCGCGTGCCCGCCGAGCGCCGCATCGCGGTGAGCGAGGAGGACGCGCTCGCCTTCGCCTGCAACGCCGTGAACATCGATTCCGTGGTCGTCGTGAATCGCGCCTCCGCCGCCTTCGCCAAGGCGCTTTCCCGCCACGGGTTCGAGGTCGTGCAAACGCCGCTCTCCGAGTTCATGAAGGCGGGCGGTTCCGCCAAGTGCCTCACCCTGAGACTGGACGAGCCATGAGAACCCTCGTGCCTGCTTGCCTGGTTGCGCTTTCCTTCGCGGCCGCCGCGCAGCAGATGTACAAATGGGTGGACGAGAAGGGCGTGACCCACTACACCGATTCGCCGCCCACCTCGGGCAACGCCCAGAAGATCGACATCCGCGCCACGCCTCCCTCCGCGCCCGTGGCCCCGCCGCAGACGTTCAAGGAGAAGGAAGAGAAGACGCGCGGCGAGCGCGTGCAGAAGTCGCAGGAGGCGCAGAAGGCCGAGGCCGACGAAGCCCGGGCCAAGGCGCTCAAGAAGGGCCGCTGCATCGAGGCGCGGCGCCAGCTCCAGCTCCTCGCGATCCAGCGCCCGCTCTTCTCGACCAACGAGAAGGGCGAGAAGGTCTACCTCGAGGACAAGGACCGCCAGTCGGAAATCGACAGGTGGCAGGCGCAGGTCGACACGTTTTGCGTGGAGTGATGCGCTCCCTCGCGCGCCTTTCGGCGATCGTCCTCGCGCTGGCGCTCGCCGGCTGCTACGACACGGCGGTCGCCCCGGAGCGCATGCCCCGATTCGTGGCGCCGGCCGGGCCCGCGCCGCGCGTGGCCCTGGTGCTGGGCTCGGGTGGCCCGCGCGGCTTCGCGCACATCGGGGTCCTGAAGGCCCTCGACGAGGCCGGCATCAAGCCCGACCTCATCGTGGGCTCGAGCGTGGGCGCCATGGTGGGCGCGCTTTATTGCTCCGGCATCTCGGGCGAGGAGCTGGAGAAGATGGCCTACCAGATCCGGATGGTGGAGTTCTTCGAGTTCAGCATGCTCACGGGCAGGCCCTCGTCGGGCACCGGCGTCCAGCGCTATGTCGACGCGAAAGTCCACGGCGTGGCGCTGGAGCAGCTGAGGACGCCGATGGTGGCGATCGCCACCCGGCTCTCGGACCACCAGCTCGTGATGTTCAACCACGGCGACGCGGGCCTTGCCGTGCGTGCCTCTTCGGCGTCCCCGGGCCAGTTCGAGCCCGTGAGGATCGGCGACGACGCCTACGTGGACGGCGACGAGATGAGCCCGGTGCCGATCCGCGTGGCGCGCAAGCTCGGCGCGAAGGTCGTGATCGCCGTGGACGTCTCCGCATACGCCGAGGACACCCCGCCCGGCGTGCCCCAGGCCTGGGTGGACAAGGATGCGCGGCGCGCGAAGCAGGTGGCCGCCGAGGCGCCGCAGGCCGACGTGTTGATCCATCCCAACATCGGCTACTACGCGGGCGAGAACGAGTCCTATCGCCGCCGGGTGATCGGCATCGCGGAGGAGGTGGCGCGCAAGGACATCGAGAAGATCCGCACGGCCCTCGCGCGGGCCGGGATCGACGCGCCTCAGACCGCTTCGACGGCGCGGATTCCCTCGGGCGACGCTTCCAGGTAGCCGCCGCGCCCATACCAGTCGGGCAGCACCCAGCGCTCGCGATCGCGGCCTGCCACGCGGTGCACGTGGCGTCCCGGGCGATGCGTGTGCCCGTGGATCATGAGGTCGCAGCCGCAATCCTCGAACGCGCGCTCCACGGCCGCGCTCGCCACGTCCATGATCTCAACGCTCTTGCCCTGCTTGGCGCCTTCGCTCTCGCCGCGAAGCGCCTGGGCCATGGCCATGCGGTCGGCCAGGGGCAACGCGAGCGTCGCGCGCTGCCAGGCGGGATCGTGCACCTGCGCGCGGAAGCGCTGGTAGGCGGCATCGCCGGTGCAGAGCGTGTCGCCGTGCAGCAGGACCGTGGGGCGCCCGTAGAGGTCGATGCGCGTGGGATCGTCGAGGAGCGTGGCGCCGGTCGCGCGCGCGAACGCCTGCGCCGCGAGGAAGTCGCGGTTGCCGTGCATGAAGAAGAGGGGCGCGAGGCGCGAGGCGCGAGACAGGTCCCCGGCTATCGCCTCGGGGAAGGGAAGTGCGAGGGAGTCGTCGCCCACCCAGTACTCGAAGAGGTCGCCCAGGATGTAGAGGGCGTCGGCGCCGGGGAGCGCGGCTTCGAGGAATCGCTGGAACCGCGCGGTCGCGTCGGGCCGCGCGGCGTCCAGGTGCAGGTCGGAGGCGAAGAGCGTGCGCTTCAGGCGACGCACTCGGCCTTTTCGATCACCACGGGGGTGTTGGGCACGTCGCCCATGCCGCGCTGGTTGCCGGTCTGCACGGCCTTGATCTTGTCGACGGTGTCCGTGCCCTCGACCACCTTGCCGAAGACCGCGTAGCCGGGGTTGCTCTCGCCCGAGTAGTTCAGGAACGCGTTGTCCTTCACGTTGATGAAGAACTGCGAGGTGGCCGAGTCGCGCACGTTGGTGCGCGCCATGGCGACCGTGTAGTTGTCGTTCTTCAGGCCGTTGGTGGACTCGTTCTTGATCGGGGCGCTGGTGGGCTTCTGCTGCATGTCCTTGGTGAAGCCGCCGCCCTGGATCATGAAGCCGCTGATCACCCGGTGGAAGATCGTCCCGTTGTAGTGGCCGCTCTCGACGTACTTCACGAAGTTCTCCGTCGAGATGGGGGCCTTCTCCTTGTCGAGCTGGATCACGATCGGGCCCATCGAGGTGGTGAGCTTCACTTTCATCGGTGCGTTTCCTTTCGGGGTGCAGCTGGAGGTGGTGGATGCCGCGTCCGCCGCGTGCGCGAGCGGGACGGCGAGGGCGAAGGCGAGGGGCGCGAAGAGCGCGATGCGCAGTCGTTGCATGGGATTTTTCCCGCGGGTTGAAAAAAACTTCAGGAACCGACGACCGCCTCGTGGACGATGCGCCAGTGGCCGTCTTCGCGCGCCCAGAACTGGCGCTTGAATGTGCGTTTCGAAAGGTTGTTGGAGCGATAGTCCTGCTCGAAGCTCACCATGACGAGGTTGCGCTCGCCCGGGTACTCGAAGAGGCTCATGTCGTTCACGCCCACCTTGATCCAGGTCTTGCCGGCGGTCACCTGGCGCTTCTTCTCGCTCCAGCCGGTGTAGTCGCGCCGCGCGGAGCGGAAGTCGTGGGAGTAGTGCGAGAGGTAGCGCTCGGCATCCAGGCTCTCCCAGTCCTTGCGCCAGCCGTTGAAGTCGGAGAGGAACGCCTCGCGCTCGGCTTCCCACTGGTTGGCCTTGCGCCATTCCACCGAGGGGCCGATCACCACGGGCGTGCGCGACACGTCCACGTACTTGGCGAGCCTCGCGAGGTCCTCGTTGGTGAGCACCACGCAGCCGTCGGTGGCCCACGGCGGGCGCGCGTACGTTTCCGAGGGCGTGCCGTGCAGCCAGATGCCGTGGCCGCCGCGGCCGTTCACCTTGTCCCACTCGTTGGGGTAGGTGAGCGGGTAGGCGCCGGGGCCGTAGATCTCCGGCAGCTTGTCCCTCAGCTTTTCCTTCATCGGCAGCAGCGTGTACACGCCGATGGGCGTCTTCATGTCGCCCTCGCGCTGCTTCTCGACGCCGTTCTTGCCCAGGCTGATGTAGAAATCCGTCACGTAGCGCGGCCGGCCCAGGTCGTTGGCGAAGACGAAGAGGCGGTTGGTGGAGGTGTCGATCACCAGCGCGTGCTGCTGGCGGGGCGAGAGCTGCAGGAGCGTGGCGGGCAGCTCGAACGTGGGCGGCGCATCGACGTAGCGCTTCACGCGCACCCGCGCCTCGTCCTGCAGCGGCAATACGTCGGCGGGCGGCGCGCCGTTCGAGGCGAACGCCATGGGCTGGCCTGCGCTCGCCATGAGGAGGTCGCCCTTGATGAGGTAGCCCAGCTTGTAGTTGGGGTTGCGGGCGAGCATCTCGTCCACTTCCGTGAGCGCGCTCTTCAGGCCGTGCTCGCGCAAGGCCGCGAAGGCGCGCACCAGCGAGCCCTCGACCTCGTTGCTGTAGGAAGCGACTCGAAGCGGCGGCGCGATGCCGTCGGCGAGCGCGAGCGCCGCGCCCGCGAAGGCGATCAGGGCCGCGTGGCGCGCGTAGCGCACGGCCCGGGCGAGGCGCGGCCCGCCGATCACCCGCCCGCCCGCTCCTGGCGGATCAGCCACTTGTCGCCGGAGCGCACCAGCTTGAGGGTCTTGGTGTTGTGGCTCTTCAGCGTGTCGGACTTGTACGACTGCTTGAATGTCGCGGTCGCGGTGTCGTCGGTGATCTTCACGTCCAGGATCTTCACGTCCACCTCGATGGACTTGGGACGCTCGATGCGTTCGGTGCGTTCCTTCTCCCAGGCCGCGCGCGAGGCGCCGCCGGGCACTTCGAAATCGGGTGCGTAGTAGCCGAGGTAGCCCTTCACGTCCTTTTCGCTCCAGGCGCGCGCCCAGCCCTCGACGGCCGAGACGACCTGCGCGCGGGCGCCGCTGTCGGCGGGCGCGGCCTTGGTGGGCGCGGGTGTCACCGCGGCGGTCTTCGGGGGCTCGGCCTTGGGCGGGGCCGGGGCGGGCTTCGGCTGGGCGACGGCGACCTTGGGCGGCGCGGCCTTGGCAGGTTCCGGCTGGGCCCCCGTCTGCACGGGGGTGACGGCGGGGGTGGCAGCCGCGGCGGCGGCGAGCTTCTGCGAGCTGAAGAGGTCCTTGATCATCGAGAGCTTCACCTGCGCCGTGGTGTTGCTCTTGTCGAGCTGCAGCGCGCGGTCGTAGGCGCGGCTCGCGAGCTGCGCGTAGATGTCGCCCAGGTTCTCGTGCGCCGTGGCGTAGCTGGGATGCGTGTGGATCGCGAGCTCGAGCGCGCTCTTCGCCTTGTCGTAGTTGCCCTGCGAGGCGTAGAGCACGGCGAGGTTGTTGTACGGCTCGGGGAGCTCCGGGAAATCCTCCGTGAGCCCGGTGAAGACCTGGATCGCGTCGTTGGTGCGCTTCTGCTCGGTGAGCACCAGGCCCTTCAGGAAACGCCCCTGGGGATCGCGCGGATTGGTCTTGAGGTAGATGTCGACCTTGTCCAGCGCGGGCTGCAGTTTCCCCTGCTGGTAGAGCTTTTGCGCGTCCTTGAGGTCGTCGGCGGGCGCGGCCCATGCGACCGCTGCGACGAATACGCCCACGATTGCGGCGGCCAATCGGGACTTGATTCGATTGCGGTCCAGCATGGTGCTATAATTGATTGAATTTAATAAGAAACCATATTCTACCCGCCTACGCGGCCCTTCACAATCCTTTGTCCGCGCTCCAGATCCACAACACGCTTTCGCGCACCAAGGAGCCGTTCAGGCCGCGCACTCCCGGCAGGGTCACGATGTACGTGTGCGGCCCGACGGTGTACGACTATTTCCACGTCGGCAACGCGCGAACCTTCACGACGTTCGACATGGTGGTGCGCTGGCTGCGCGCCTCGGGCTTCGAGGTGAAGTACGCGCGCAACATCACCGACATCGACGACAAGATCATGGAGCGCGCGCGCGCCAACGGCGAGCCGCTCGAGGCGCTCACCCAGCGCATGGTCGACGCCTTCGTCCAGGACACCGACCGGCTGGGCCTGGTGCGCCCGGACGTGGAGCCGCGCGCCACGCGCTACGTGGAGCCGATGCTGGACATGATCGGCGTGCTGGAGAAGGGCGGCCATGCGTATCGCGGATCCAACGGCGACGTGTTCTACGCCGTGCG
>Ga0134125_10011072_pt1 | contig 10107 bp, 6 predicted proteins | sample KB31751_FD_96464 | JGI IMG/M metagenome (GOLD analysis project Ga0134125, IMG submission 96464) | Terrestrial soil microbial communities with excess Nitrogen fertilizer from Kellogg Biological Station, Michigan, USA - KB3-175-1 | ecosystem: Environmental > Terrestrial > Soil > Unclassified ... | reverse complement strand
GACGCCCCAAATAGTAATACCCATTTTGAAATAGTGATCGAAACCCTGACGAGGATACTCATCAGCATATTTTGCGGCGGTTTTACTGCTTGATGTAATTAAGTATAAAGGCTCGCCAGTTGCTATAAAACCCCAAATATTGTTTATCAATGGAAATGTACCTAATAGAAAAAAACAAACCCATCTTTTATTTAAGGCTTGCCAAACACCGTAAACTGGAATTAGTAATAAAAATTCTTGTCTTATAATTCCTGCAAAAGATAATATTAGAGAGGATGCAACGTATTTTTTTTCTGAATGAAAATATAAAGCAAGTAATAAAACAAATCCGCTAAAAGTATCGGCATAATTACGAAACGAAAGTTGTATCCAATAAGGTTGCAATGCCAACATAAAAAATGCCAACCAAGCAAATTTACTACCTATACGTTGTGCTACTTTATAAGTTAAAAAGCAGGTAAAGGCTGCGAATGCTGCATTAAAGTAAACTAAAAATTTATTACCTAAAAGAGATGGAATAACATAAATGAGTTTGTAACCTGTTTTGGCCGAGTTACCTAAAATTACATTTGGATTGCTCCAAAATTCGCGCATGTTAAAGTAGTGCCCAATTTCATCGTGCTGATAAAAACCATTGGAGAAAAAAGAGTAGGCAACATACACTAAAAAAAACACTAGTGTTAACCACAATGCTTTTTTATCATCGTCAGAAAATTTAATTGTAGATGTATCAGCGGTCATGACGAGCAAAAATAGCTTTTTTTACTCTAAAAAAACAGTCTCTTTTCCGCTAACGGAAAAATCGGCCACAATATGTTCTTGTAAGGTAGTTGAAAGTGAAAGCCCAACAAAATCGGCTTTTACCGGATATTGTGTGTGGCTTCTGTCAACCAAAATTACGGTGTGCAGTTTTTTTATGGGTTGTGTTAAAAAAAGCTGAACCGCGTAAATTAGTGTTTTGCCACTATTTAAAACATCATCAACCACAAAAATGGTTTTGTTTTTATAATCGGCTTCGGTAAAATCTACAACAGGCTTTTTGGCTAAAGGATTTTTTTTATCCAATGTAATTTTGCCAAGCGTAACTTTATAAGGAGCTATTTTTTTTAGAATGGTAGTTAATCTTTTCGCCACCAAATATCCGTTACCCTCAATGCCGGTTAGCATAATTTCTTTTTCCTCTAAGGTGTGCTCGTAAATTTCGTAAGCTAAGCGGTTAAGCTTTTGATGTATTTGTTGTGTGTTTAAAATTTCTACCTTTTTCATACTACTTCATAAATTTATTTTGCACGTCTGAAAACACGGGGAAGTTGTTATAATGCCAGTTATTTACTACACGGCAATCTTTCATGAGCATTAAGCCTGGATTAGAGCGTATCATGGTTTTTAAAACTATACCATCCATGTTATAAAAATCGTAGAGCGCATTAAACTTGTGTTTAAAATCATTTATCTGCTCGTTACTAGATGCGGTTAAAGCAATAAAGTTGACTTTGTTTTTTTCGCAAATGGTATAAAAATCATTGATTTTCGCCATTAACTCTGCGTCTTGAGATGTTTTGTTTAAATCGTAACAAACCAAGTAGAAGTTGTAATTTTTGTTTCCTAGAATAGTATCGGTAACATTATTTCCATCTAAATCAGTAATAGTAAAATCAGGAATTTTTGCGGCATCTACTTCCGGACTAATTACTACTGATGGTAAGGCACGATGGAATTTCCAATGCAAAGTATCTTGCCAAGGGTAGTTTTTATCGGTAAACTCAGTAGTATCTCCACTCTGAATATTTTTGTACATAAAGTGCGATTCGTAAACAGCGGGTTTATAATTAGGGCCGGTTTTTTTGCCTTCGCAAATGCTTAGGCCTGGTGCGTAGGCGCGAAAATCAATTACAGGCAAATTGCGGTAACAATGTATAGGAAACCATATAGAAGCCGCAATGGCAATAACAGTAAGCACATTGCTAATCATACCGCCAAACAAAGGGTTGATATTGTCTTTACCGGAAAATAAAAGTGTAATGAGTATAAGTAGGGTTATGTCTTTCCAAAAACTTTCCCAAGGGGTAAGTTTAATGGCATCGCCAAAGCAACCGCAATGTGTAACTTTATTATAGCAAGCCGAATAAAAAGTTAAAAAGGTAAAGAATACAATTTGTGCTAACAGGAGCCACAATATAAGTTCTTTTTTAAATCCAATAAACAACATAAACCCAAGCGCTACCTCGCTTACGCAAATAATGATGGCAAGTGGTAAAGAAATATGTGCCATCCAATCGAACATGGCTAAACCGGTATCGCCTTTAAAAACTTCAAAATACTCTTCTAATTTATAAGAGAAACCAACCGCATCGTTTGATTTAATAAAACCTGAAAAAATAAACAGACCGCCTACTAAAACTCTTGCTATGTGTGTAATTAAAGGCCATTTACTAATAAAACCAGAGGCATTAATTAAAATTACCAACGTAACTAAAATACCGGCAACGGTGGTTTTACTAAGGCAATGCGGGGTTATAAAATAAAAGCCCACCGCAAGACCTGCCGATAAAATAAATTTAAAAAAATTACCTTGTATAAATTTTTTCATGTTAATGTCTAATTTAAAAGTGTTACAAATTTAACCTATGTTGCCACGTAAGCAAATACTAGGCCAAAATAAACTACGTTGCTTTTTCTTGCTGCTTAAAATAATCGAAAATCAGCTTGGCTTTAGCCTTACCTATACTACTTTCAAGGGTTTCAAGCGAGGCTTCTTTTATTTGCTTTACCGATTTTAACTCACCTAAAAGTTTTTGCGCTGTTTTATCGCTAATGCCTTTAATATTATTTAACTCGGTTGTTATAGAACCTTTGCTGCGTTTATTGCGGTGATGAGTTATGCCAAACCTGTGGGCTTCATCGCGTATGTGTTGTATAATGCGTAAACTTTCCGATTTTTTATCGAGATACATAGGGATAGAATCTCCAGGGTAATAAATTTCCTCTAAACGTTTAGCAATACCAATTATAGCAACCTTTCCCATTAAATCTAATTTATTTAGGCTGTTAATAGCAGCCCCTAATTGCCCTTTGCCGCCGTCAATTACAATAAGCTGAGGCATGTCTAAATTTTCTTCCAACACTCGTTTGTAGCGACGGTAAATTACTTCTTCCATGGTGGCAAAATCATCGGGGCCTTCAACGGTTTTTACATTAAAGTGCCGGTATTCTTTTTTAGCAGGTTTGGCATCAATAAAAACCGTCATAGCACTTACCGCAAAATGCCCTTGTATATTTGAGTTATCGAAACACTCAATACGGCGCGGTTCTTCTTTCATGCGCAAATCTTTTTTCATTTGCTGCATAATGCGATCGGTGTGCTCCTCGGGGTTTATTAAGGCAAGCTGTTTGTTTTTATCTACACGATGTTGTTCGGCATTACGCTGGCACAAATCCAACAATATTTTTTTATCGGCTGCTTTCGGCACAAAAAAATTGGCATCGGGCAACTCGCTTTCAGGATAAAAAGGGACTACAATTTCCTTTGCAGTACTTTGCAAGGAGTTGCGAATTTCATAAATGGCATACATTAAAATCTCACTGTCAGTTTCATCCAGCTTCTTTTTTATTTCCAACATTTTACTGGCAATAATAGCGCCGTTAACTACGTGAAAATAATTTACGTAATACACATCGTTTTCTTTCACAAAAGCCGCTACATCAAGGTTTTCAATAGTGTTGCTAACCACCATAGATTTTGCCTGAAATTTCTCGAAAGCATCTATCTTATCTTTTAAAACCTGTGCTTTTTCAAACTCAAATTTTTCGGCATGCGCATGCATTTGTTGTTTAAAATCACGAATAACCGATGAGATATTTCCCTTTAAAATATTTTTTATTTGCTTGATGTTGTTATCATAGTCTACTTCGGTTTGCTCACTAATGCAAGGCCCCTTGCAAGTTCCAATGTGATAATCTAAACAAGCACGAAATTTTTTTTGCTCAATATTTTTTTCGGTCAAATCTAAACTACAGGTACGTAAGGGAAATGTTTCGCGTAAAAAGGCCAACATAGCTTTCATAGAATATATCGACCCATAAGGACCAAAATATTCGGACCCATCATTAATTTTTGTGCGGGTAGAAAAAAAACGAGGAAAAGGTTCTTTTTTTATACAAAGCCAAGGATAGGTTTTATCATCTTTTAAAGCAATGTTGTAGCGTGGCTGATACTGTTTAATTAAATTATTCTCTAGTAATAAAGCATCGTACTCGGTGTTAACTACAATGGTTTTAATGTTAAAAATCTTACGAACGAGTATTCTTAGTCTGGCATTGTCATGTTCTTTATGAAAGTAAGAAGAAACTCGTTTTTTTAGGTTTTTTGCCTTACCAACATATAAAATGGTTTCCTCCACATCAAAATACTGGTAAACCCCGGGCTTTTCGGGCAGGGTTTTTAAAATGGCGTCTATTTGTGCAGAAATTTCCAAAATTATTACCCTTCAAAATTAATCTACATTACTTAAATACAAGCCTTTTTAAGTAAATTTGTACTCCGAAAATTTAAAGAGAGATTATTATGAGCAACGAGATAGAAAAAGTTAATTGTTTAATTATAGGTTCTGGCCCTGCAGGCTATACCGCAGCTATATATGCAGCACGTGCTGCTCTTAAACCTCTTATGTACACTGGCATGCAGCCGGGCGGACAACTTACCATTACTACCGAAGTAGAAAACTACCCGGGTTACCCAAAGGGAATAGATGGCCCTAAAATGATGGAAGATTTTAAAGAACAAGCCGAGCGTTTTGGTACCGATGTGCGTTTTGGTTATGCCAGCAAAGTTGATTTTAGCGGCCCAGTACACAAAGTTTGGATTGACGAAACTACCGAAGTGCATGCTGATACTGTAATTATTGCCACAGGCGCATCAGCTAAATGGTTAGGCTTACCAAGCGAAGATAGATTGAATGGCTTTGGTGTTTCGGCTTGTGCGGTTTGCGATGGTTTCTTTTTTAAAGGACAAGATGTAGCCATTGTTGGGGCAGGAGATACGGCAGCTGAAGAGGCTACCTACTTAGCTAAACTTTGCAAAAAAGTTTATATGATTGTGCGTAAAGGCGAAATGCGTGCCAGCAAAGCCATGCAACAACGTGTACTTGATACACCCAATATTGAAGTTTTGTTTGATAGCGAAACCAAAGAAATTTTAGGCGATAAAGGTGTTACAGGTGCCTTAGTTTATAATAACAAAACCAAACAAGAACGTAAACTTGATGTAACCGGATTTTTTGTAGCCATTGGTCACCAACCTAACACAGGCATTTTTAAAGATTGGTTAGATTTAGACGAAAGCGGATACATTAAAACTATACCGGGCACCAGTAAAACAAAAATTAAAGGTGTGTTTGCTGTAGGCGACGCACAAGATAAAGTTTATCGTCAGGCCGTTACAGCTGCGGGTAGTGGTTGTATGGGTGCGTTAGATGCTGAGCGTTATTTATCGGAAGCAAGAATTCATTAAAATCATTACCTTTATATGATGATTTTAAGACTACTTTGTACTAGTATTTTATTTTTATTTGGGAGTTTAGTGTTTGCACAAAACAACTACTCCGATCAAGTTCCACATTTAAGAAAATTCAAATCATCGGAAGTAGTTGACTCGGCCTACGGTATAACCATATTTGATAAAATGGCTCCGGCTTTAGGAGGAGATTCCCTTCGATACGATAAAAAGGGGTACAGCGCACAAGGCTGGATAGAAGAATATTATGAAAGCGGAAAACTATTGCATAAAGGGTTTTATGTGGATGGCGAACTGCGTGCTTATAAAAATTACTACGAAAACGACCAGCAAGAACGCTCTTTTCGTATGATAGACTATAAGCATAGTGAGGTTATTGTTTATTACCCAGATGGGAAACTGAAATCGCAAATACATTATTATAGCAAAGCTCCACAGAAGGAAATAGACTACTACCGTAATGGCAATATTGATATGGTTGAGGAGAGTTATGGTGATAATGAGTATTTGATAAAAAGAAATTCATTTTATGAAAATGGATATGTTGAAACCGTTTTTGAATTACTGGATAAAAAGAAAAAAACATATACCCACAAAGAGTATTTTGAAAACGGCAAGCTAAAAGAAGAAGGCATGCTTAAGTTGTATAAAGACCGAAACGATTACCTAAAAGAAGGTGAATGGAAAACTTACGACGACCAAGGCAATCTTAAAAAAACAGAGCAGTACCAAGCAGGCGAATTAAAAGGGTAATTAATTCCTTTCTTACAGAATCACAGTACTTTCATTAACTTTGAGTTCAAATAGCAGTATGGATTTTTTTAATCAGTTTATATACGAGTTTAAAAAAATCTGCGGTAATTATATTCCGTTTACAAATCCTGTTTTAATTCTTTCACTTGTACTTTTAATTATTTTATTTGCGCCATTAATTTTTCGTCGCTTCCGCATTCCGGGCATCATTGGTTTAATACTAGCCGGCGTTATTATTGGCCCGAATACGCTGCATCTTATAGATAAATCTACCAGTTTCGATTTATTCAGTAACACAGGCTTACTCTACATTATGTTTTTGGCCGGACTGGAAATGGACATGGAAGAGTTTGAACACAACAAACGTAAAAGCATTGTGTTTGGTGCACTTACGTTTTTTATACCCATAACCATTGGTTTTTTTGTTTGTATTTATGTTTTACAATACAATTTTTGGGCAGCATTACTATTAGCCAGCATGTTTTCTACTCACACGCTTTTATCATACCCTATTGTAAGCAATATGGGCATTGTAAAAAATCGTGCGGTGCAAATAACTTTTGGTGGCACTATTATTACCGACTCGGCTGTACTTATTTTATTGGGTGTTATAACAAATTTGTCGCAAGGAAATTATTCGGCTGATTATTGGATTAAGCTTATTATAATGATTGCCGTTTTGGTTATAGGCACTATTTACTTGTTACCAAAACTGGGTAAATGGTTTTTTAGAAACCTAGAGGGGCAAGGAAGCTCGCAGTATTTATTTGTTTTATCAATGATGTTTTTAGCGGCCTTCGTTGCAGATTTAGCAGGCGTAAAAGCCATTGTAGGTGCGTTTTTAACAGGCTTGGCCTTTAATAAAATTATACCGCAAAGCTCGGTGTTAATGAATCGATTGATTTTTATTGGCAACACATTATTTATACCATTCTTTTTGTTAAGTGCCGGTATGCTAGTTGATTTACGTTTGTTTTTTGCCGGAAGCAAAGAGTTGTTTTTTGCTTTAGTTTTAAGTGGTGTAGCGTTGCTTACTAAATATTTTGCCGCACAAATTACCGGCTTTATTTACAAGTATACCAAATACGAGCGTAGAATTATTTATGGTTTAAGTGCCTCGCATGCAGCAGCTACACTAGCTGTTATTAAAGTGGGGTTTGATATTGGCTTATTAGACCAACATGCTGTTAACGGCACTATTATTTTAATTTTAATTACTTGTTTGGTTAGCTCGTTTGTAACAGAGCGTGCTGCCCGACAAATTGCAATTACTGAAAACGATTCGGATATAAAGCTGAAAAAAAGAGTAGAACGCATTTTAATTCCGATTGCAAACCCCGAAAATTTGCAGAGGTTGATGGAATTTGCCTTACTTATTAAAGACGAAAAATCTATTGAGCCTATATACCCACTTACAGTGGTTGAAGATGCGGATGATGCCAACGAAAAAATAAATTCCATTAAAAAAGCCATTGATGCCATTACGCAACAAATTGTTTCGGCTGATACAAGAATTGAAATACTTAAAAAAGTAGATTTAAATATTGTTGATGGCATTGTGCGCACAGCTAAGGCTTATGGTGCAAGCCATATTGTAATAAGTAATCGTGCAACAAACACTTCATCTAATTTTTTATTCGGTACGGTTTATAATAATCTGCTTGCTAAAACACAACAAGCTGTTTTTTTAGCTAAAATTATACAACCCCTACACTCATTTAAACGTGTATGTGTAGTGTTTACACCTAATGCAACGCTTGAGCCAAGCTTTAAACGTAGCATGCAAAAAACACTGCGTATTTTAAAACAAGTAGGCGATAAGTCTGTAATTTTTGGCGATGATAAAACCATTGAGCAGTTTCAGAAAATAGCTAACGATAAAAATGCTTCTTTTTATAATTATAAAATTGTTTCAGATTTTGAAAATATAGAAGAGCTTGTAACAAAAGAAATAAATGCCGACGATTTAATTTTTGTTGTTAGTGCTCGCAAACAAACTGTATCGCATAATTTTGTAGTAGATAATTTGCAGAAAGATTTAATTAAAAACCTGGAGTTTCAAAGTTTTGTAGTACTGTATCCTGAAGTACTAGAAATCGCCATTAGCAATGAATTTAGCGATATAACTAGTACACCGGCCAGCGAGAACATTGAGAAGCTAAAAGGCAGGCTTAGCGGAATATTTAAAAAATAAAGTACATCTGTCACAATTAAAACATAGGACATAAAAAAAGCGCTGTTAGTTTAACAGCGCTTTTTTATTTGATTAAGTTTTCTTTTACTTAGCTATACAAGCTCGGATAAATTGATACTTTTCATATTCAGTAGCATTCTCTAAATAATCGCCTTTATAAGCAGGGCCATCAACTTTAGAGGTGTTAGACCCAATAGTAATATTTTCTTCTGTAATCCCACGCAATTTCAAGCTGTGTTTAATTTCTTCTATGGCAGCTTTGGCACGCATCTTAGCAAGATCTTCGTTTGTTTTAAATTTACTTGTTGGCACGGTTGATGCACTTGCATTTAAGTTTAACACAATTTTTTGACCTGCATTTTTAATAGCCACTAATGAGTCGATAAACTGTTTGTACTGTGGTGCACTTTCATCAACCTGGTTCATGTTATATTTAAAGTGGAAGGTAAAGCATCCGTCTTTAAACGAACTGTTGTCAGGTGTTTCGGAAGTACCTTGTATGTAAATTATTTTTTCAAACGGTTTAGATTTGCGTATATTTTTTGTGGATACTACAGCGTTGTTAGTTACACCATCTTTAGTAGCATTTATTTCATAGTTAGTTTCAGGGTTTAAATTTATGCCTGTAATTTTTCCTTTAGCATCTGTAGTGCCTTCAAACAAACTACCATCGGTACCAGTAACCTTAACGACTGCATTAGCAACCGGTTGACGTTGTTTTTTATTGTTAAGCGTAATAATGGTTAAAGGAAAATTGATTTCGTCTTCCGGATTTTTTTCTACGTAAATTGTTTTGTCGTAAATTTTTGAACCCTTTACGCCGATTGTATTAAATATAACTTCTTTGCCACTTTTTCCGTTAGCAGACACTAAAAGTGTGTAGCTTTTTTCAGCCTTAAGTGCTATACCATTAATGTGCCCGTCAGCATCCGATTTAGCAGTATAATCATCTAAGCCTTTGCTCACCATTTTTAAATCGGCACCACTTACAGGTTTTTTCTCACGCTTGTTATTTAATACTAAAACGTTTAAAGCAATTTTAGGTGCTGTTGTATCTTGCTTGATATCCATGCCCGGGCAAATTTTTAGTGGCTTCAGGTTAATGGCTTTTTGAATTTCTTCGTACGTAATATCAGCAGGTACAAAAATTTCTTCGCTCGATAATTCGGCTCCGTTTTGTTGGTATGAAAAATGATACTTGCTTCCCGGAGGAATGATTACACTAAAAGTACCCGTACGACGTTGTGGACGATAAGTTCCAACAATTTCTCCTGTAGTAACCGAAGTAACAATAACCGATAAATCATCGGGTAAACTATCACAAACACCAGGTGTAAATCTTCCACGGAATAAAGCCAATGGATTTTCTTTAATTAAATCAACACTTCCAACATATATATCTTTATCTCCAAAACTTTTATCATGCATATCACCTTTACTCAAGTACTCGTGTGCAGATGAAAGATAGAAGCGTTTATTATCTGGTGTAGCTACATAAAAGGCGTCATCATCGGTGGTGTTAATGGGTGAGCCCATGGTAAACGGTTCAGAGAATTTCCCATTCTCGTCAATGATAGAAAACATAATATCAAAACCACCCATAGATTGATCGCCTTTAGATGCGAAATAAAAAGTAACTCCATCGGCT
>Ga0134125_10011071_pt1 | contig 10107 bp, 13 predicted proteins | sample KB31751_FD_96464 | JGI IMG/M metagenome (GOLD analysis project Ga0134125, IMG submission 96464) | Terrestrial soil microbial communities with excess Nitrogen fertilizer from Kellogg Biological Station, Michigan, USA - KB3-175-1 | ecosystem: Environmental > Terrestrial > Soil > Unclassified ... | reverse complement strand
CATCCTGCATGTCTTCAGCCTTGGTGCTGAACAGAGCAAGCGCGGCCTGGTCCCGCTTGAGCGGATCCTCGATCGCGTTCATCCTTTTGACCATCTCAGCGAATACCGCGTTCGCCGCGGGGCCACCCTGCGCGAACTTGGCCATCATCTCCTGCCCGGATAGGCCAAGCATCTTGAAGCCGTTGGACGTCTCCACTGAGCCGTCTTTCATGCGCAGCGTGAATTCCTTGATCGCATCAGCGACCTGGTCCGCGTCCCGCGCGCCGCCCTTGAGGCCCTGCACGAGCAGCCCCATAGCCTGCGCCCCGTTGAGGCCCAGCTCGCGGAACTCCGTGCTGTACTCGGAGAACGTGTCCATGAGGTCGCCGGCCTCGTCCACGTTCTGCTGCAGGCCCCGGGTGATGACGTCCAGGCCTTCCTGCGCGTCGGCGACCAGGCCGGTCTTCACAGCCTTGCCCACCGCGCGCATGGTCTGCCCGAGGTCCTGATCGAACGCCTCCGCCAGGCTGTGTACCTGCCCGGTGATCGACTCGATCTGCTCGGTGGTCGCGTCCTCCATCAACGCGCCCGAGCCGATGACCGAGCGGACGGCATCGTTCATCTCGCCGATGCCCTCACCCCAGCCCTTAGCGTAGAGGTCACCGGCGACCTTGCCCATATCCCCGGCGAACGCGGAGTTACCGAGCTGGGCGTCAAGCTTGGCCCGTGCGCTGTCGAACTCCAGGGAGTCGACGAACGCCGCGGTGGCCGCCGCTCCGGCGCCGACCATGACGGCACCGAGGCCCTGAGCGGCCTTCCCGAGGCGCCCTAGGGACTCCTCACCGTCGCGCGTCGCACGGCCGGTGTCCGAGGCCATCTTCTTGGAGGCCTGGCCTACCTTGTCGGCCATGGCGTCGGTGGACTGGCCGACTTTCTTCTCGGCCTTCTCCAGCTTGTCCGAGTCACCGGCGAAAGTGAGCTTGACTTCGTTCTTCCCGGCCATCAGCTTGGCTCCAGACCAGAGTCTCGGATGAGGTCAGTCAGTCCACTGTGGAGCTTCTCGCCGATGATCTCGCGGTTGTCCTTGTAGGCAGGGAAGATGTACCGGCCGCCCTTGATGAACGTGCGCCGGATACTGCGGTTCACACCCACCCGGCCGCCGAAGTCCAGCCACGGGTAGTAGGACGCCTTCGCCCCGCCCGCCTTGACCTGGGCGGCGGTGCGCGTGCTCGCGGCCTTCACCGTGCGCGCCGCGCGGCCGGACAGCGTGGGGACCTCAGGGCGCGCGTCATGTACGACGATCTCCGCCGCCTCGTTGCCTACGAGACGTAGTTGTTTCGGTGCGTCCTTGCTGAGCGCGCGGAGGGACCGGTTGAGCTTGGCCAGACCTTCGATCTTGATCGGGTCGGTGGGGATCAACCGGTCACCTCCTTCTGGCGAGTTGCTGACGCTGGTTCTTGCGTCCGTAGTAGACGGTCCAGCGCACGAACTCGTCCTGAGTCATCCTGTTGCGCAGGTTCAGCACTGTGCCGAGCCCGAGTTCCTTTGTCAGGAAGAACTCGAACTCAAGCTCAGCGTCACTCTCGAACGCTTTTGAAGGCCTCGTTCTGCGCATCCTTGGGCTTCTTGTCCAGGCCGGACAGCGCAGAGATGTCGCGCGTCAACTGCTCCAGGTCCAGAGGCAGCGAACCGGTGCGCAGCGCCTGCACCTCTTCCCGCGTCACCGTGAACGGTTCCACGATGGACAGCGACACCATCGCGCACTCGCGCTCTCCCGGGGTCAGCTCGCCGAGACGCATCACCTCGTCACGGTTCAGCGCTCTGATCTTGAGCGCCACGCCGCGGTTCTCCACGTCCTTCGTGGGCCACGCGTCCACGGCCTGCAGCCACTTGGCCTTGAGGTCATCTGCCTGATTCATGTTCTTCCCTTGTCGGAGTAGGGACGGTGTGGATTACTGCGGGGTCTCGTCCAGAACACCGGTCATCTGCAGTTCGGCCGTCCACGTGACCATGTCGCCGACCGGGGACGACTCCTCGAACGAGGAGACGATGACGTTGACGAGCGACTGCGCCTTGCCCGCGCCGGTGCCCTCGGGACGGTAGGTGAACGGCACGGCGGTGCCGGCGGCCTTCAGCGGCTTGAACAGCGCGCGCGGGCCACTCACCGCCGTGTTGTCGTAGAACCCGCCCACGGACACGGTGCCGTCACCGAGACCGGCCGCGTAGGTCTTGCGGTCCCGGCCGTAGGTGGTGTTCTCGTGGGTCTCGGTGGCGTCCTTGAAGTCCGTCGAGTTCGCGAACGCCGAGTAGTCGACGTTGTTGAGCTTGACCACGGTGACCTTGCCGTGAAAGTTGGTCATGATTCATGCTCCTGTAGCAGTAACGTCGATGGTGAACTCGGCACCGAGGTAGGAGTTTCCGGCGTTGATCCAGACATCAGGCTCGGAGTCCACAACGGTCACGTCATCGCACGTCGTGTAGATCGTGAACTCGGAGTCAACGAGCCTGAATATGCTTCGCTCGCCGCTGTTTTCCATGAATGACAACAGGTTCTTGTGCGCCGCTCTGGCGTTCGCCTTGCCTACCAGCACGACCAGCGTGACGGTGAGCTTCTTTCCGTTGCGGCTGTAGGACGTTCGGTACTGCGTCCGGTCAGGCATCCCGATCAGGACCGCCGGGGTGGTGGAGATCTTGTCAGCGTCCCAGGCGTAGGCGACCACGCCGGGCACCGCGGCCACCTTGCCTGAGATCTCCGCCAGAATCGTCTCGATCGTGCTCACGGCAGCACCTTCCGGACGTAGTCCTTGAGCGAGGTCTTCACGTCCGGGTCCAGCTTGGCGAGCAACCGGAGTTCCGAACCGTTCTCAGGCGATCCCGCGACACCGTACGGGGAGTCCCGCCGTGCGGCGAGACGCGAGGCCTGCAGCAGCGTGGCTTCCTTGACCGCTGCCGGCACCGAGGCCCAGCCGTACTCGGCCGTGACGCGGATGCAGTCGATGGCGTAGGTGAAACTCGGCAGGTTCGCCGATCGGATGCCGAGCCGTTCCCAGGGCCGTGACTTCTTGTCCGCGTTCGCGTCGTTGGCGAACTTGCGGAACTTGGTGACGTCGACAACTTCCCAGACGCCTTCACCCAGGCGATCGATCTCGACCTGGGTGAAGGTCACGAAGTCGTCCGTCTCGATGACCCACAGCCCGCGCGTGTAGGACCAGCGTGGCGTGTAGAGCCGTGTCTCCGAGGCCGTGCGACCGAACTGCCGGTGGCACTCGTGATCGATGGACCTGGACGCCGTGGTCGCCGCGAGGCCGTACTCCACGTCGTCGATGTCGTCATCGACGTGCGCGAAAGCGGCCACCTCGTCCGCGGTGGCGTAATCCGGTGCCCAGGTCATCGGTCAGCCCTCGGTCTCAGCGGCGGGGTTGCTCAGCTCGATCTCGATTCCGAACGGGAGAACCCGGACCTTGGTGTCCTCAGGGCTCGCGACCGCCATCACCTGGTCGCCAGCCGCGTACTTGCGGGACCCGGTAGGCGTGACGTGCTTGAAGAACTGCGCCAAGCGCGCCTCGCCGGCGGTGAGCAGCCGAGCCTGCTCCTCGTTCAGCTTCACGCCGTACGGCTGGATACGGGCGGGCTCACGCGGCTCGGGGATCTCGGCGTCGTCCGCCTCGGTCTCCTCACCCTCGCCACCCGGCTCGGGGCCGTCAGCGCTCGCCTGGGCGCGCTTCTCGTCGTCCTCGCGCAGACGAGCGCGCAGCTCGTCCACCTTGCCCGTCATCGCGATCTCTCGCCGCGTGAGCTCTTCGGCGAGCTCCGGGCCCTTCATCTCGTCGTACTTGTCACCCATCGGTCAGTAGCCCTTTCCGACTCGGACCAGCGCCACCGTGAGACCGGCGGGGGTCGCGCTGTACGCGATCGGGATCGCCGCGTGGTTGCGTCCGGTCCGCTTGACCGGGATTATCGCGTTTCCGGTCGTGGCTCCCATCGTCACCACGGTCTGCGAACCGACCGTGACGGTCGGAGTGCCGGCGTCGGTGTTGCGGACCAGCAACAGCACGGTCTCGTTCTCCCAGCCGCCCGCGGACACGATGGAGACATTCGCTGGGATGGTCTGGGATGCGGCGGATGCCTGGAAGAACGATGCGTCCACGGCAGCGAGACCCGCCTCGGGCACCTCGCGGACGGTCAGATCAGCCATTGTCGTTTCCTTCCTCTCGCACCCAGCCGCGTTCGGTGAGCACGTGTCCGTATGCCCGGAACTCGGGCCTGGGTGCCGCGGGCGGCACGATGTACTTCTTCACGGGCTCCCGGCGGATGTAGTCGCGAGGACCAGGGTCCGGCGTGGCGTAAGGGTTCTCCACCGCCACGATCCGGACCTCGGCCCCGACGCTCCGACCCGCCGGAGTCTTGCCCCTACGTGGCGGCACCGAGGATCACGACCTCGTAGTCCACGGTGTTGGTGCCCGCGCTGTTCACGAAATCGATCAGGTCGCCCGTCGCCGCGGTGACCACGACTCCGGCCGCGGTCGGCGAGGTCCAGGTGAAGATCTCGCCAGCCCGCAGCGCCAGAGCGTCGCCGGCGGCCAAGAACAACGGAACGCCGTTGCTCGCCGGTCGGGTCACCACGACGTTGTTCGCGGCGTTGTTCGTGGACACCGCCCGAACCCACAGGGCCTTGATGCGCGCGAATACCAGAACGTTGCGCTGGGGATCGAGCAGACCCCCGCCAGCCAGGTCGAGCGAGTCCGTGGCTGACGCGCCGATCGTGCGCCGGTCCGCGAACACCAGGTTGGCCGCGCCCGCTCCGGCGCCGTCCACCAGGTCGATGTCCCAGCTCGCACGGCCAGCGAACGCGTCCGTGCCCAGGTCGAGCGCGGTCGACATGTCGAACTTGCCGCGCAGGCTGAACTGCGACGTGAGCGTCATGTTTCAAGCCCCGATCACGTGTGGGTGTGGCGGATGCCCATGAGGCCCACCGCGCGCAGAACCTGCGTCGCGAAGTAGCCGAACAGGGCGAGGTCGATGTTCGCGGGGCCGTTGCGCTCCTCGAAGCGGAACATCAGCAGTCCCGACTCCCAGGCCCAGACGTCGGACGAGTTGAAACCGAGCACGTCCGCGTCCGTGGAAGCGTTGCCCGTCATCGACCACGTCGGCTGGTAGGCCAAGCCGTCGATGTTGTAGCCCTCAGCCTGGGCGTTGCCCGTGCCGACAGCGTTCATCGAGCCGGTGTAGGCCAGCAGCGGCCTGCCCGTGGTGTCCACGGCCGTGGCGAACTCGGTCGTGGCCTCCTGCGAGATGTGCGCCCGGTTCATCCGGCCGAATCGGCGGAACGGGTAGAGCGCGGTCGCGGTGCGTACACCGAGCAGCAGTTCGTCACCCTGACCCGATGTGGTGGAGACCTGGGCGCCGGACGGGACAAACCCAGAGGTGATCGTGCCGCCGACACCGTCCGTGCCGTTCAGCTTGGCGTAGACCAGGGCCTCGGTCTGCTGGGAGTAGGACTCCCGCATGGCCTGCGTGGCGATGGCGTCGATAGCGGGGTTCGCGGAGTCGACGATCTCGCGGGTGAGCTGGTAGGTGCCGCTGATCGCCGTGGGAGCCACGGTGACGATGCCGAGCGTGAGCGAACCCTGCGACGGGTTCGTGCCCTCGACGTGCTCCGCGGAGGCGCCCGAGGAGGAGACGAACTTGGGGATGTTGAACGGGGTCGCGTCGGTCAGCGTGCCGCGGCTAACCGAGTTGGTGAGCGGGCGCTCCTGCAGGAGCTGCGTCACGAACAGGTCCGGTCGGTAGCCGGGCGGGATGACGCTGGAGGCGTTGCCGGTGTTCACGGCGAACGACGCGCGGCCGGTGGCAGGGTCGACCACCATGTTCTGCGCCATGTGGTCGTGGACTTCCTGTGTCTGCTTGGAGAACTTGCGCAGACGCTGGGTGGCCTCGTGGTCACCTTCAGTCCGAGACTTCCACATGTCCCGCACGAGCGAGAAGCCGTGGCCGTTCATGGTGTACTGCGGCGCCTCGGTGACGGACTGGAGACCAGCACCCGCCTTGACCACGCCACGCTCCGGAGCCTGCGGCGTCGGCAAAAGCTCGATGGCGGCTTTGATCGCCTCGGGCAGCGCGAGCTTGAGAGCCTCGGTGGTCGCGTTCGCCACGGCGGATCCGAACTGGACTGGGTCGAGCTGGACGACAGGAGCACCGGTGCCGGTGACCTGCTGTGGTGCGGCCGGAGCCGGTGCGGTCATGGAATCGCCCTTCTGGGTGGTGGATGCGGCGACAGAGGTCAACCGCGCGGAGTCGAACGCGGGGAGCGCGGTGAGCGCCACCTTCCGCAGAGTAGCCCGCGTGACGAGCATGATGCTCTCGTCCTCGGGGTGAGGGCCGTAGTCCGCGTTCTCGAACGTGACGTACACACTGAAACCGTCGTAGACGCCGTCCAGCGCCAGACCAAGCATGTTGTCACCATCGGCACCGCGCGCTACGCCGAACTTGGCGCGTAGCCCCTCAGCCGCGTTGTCGAGCTGGGTCGCCTTACCGAACTCGGATCCGTCGATGTGGTCCCGATCCAGCTTGACGCGCGACGTATCGGACCACACAAGGGAATTCGGAGCGAACATCCACTTGCGCCCGCCCGAGTACGCCACCGTGTTCCACGGCAGCGCGAGACCGGCGACCGTGCGGGTTTCCTTGTCCGCCTTGAACTCGGCACCCCCGGTGTCAACAACCGTGAACCGGAACGAGAGACCGTCCTCTGTGGACGAGAAACGAGCGGATGCGGTCATAGGCTTGGTGTCCTTGGGGGTTGTGGGGCGCTCCGGCGGCATGGGGGAACCGGATGGGGGTGCCGCCGGAGCGCTGGCCGCTTCCGACTTCTTCAGCGCGGCTTTGACCCACGCTGCCGGGATGCGTTCGATCTCAGCGATGCGCTCCGGCGTGTAGATGCCGAGCGCCAGGCCTTCCGCATACGCCTGCAGACGGGTCAGAGTGTCCGAGCGGAGGAAGTCGGTGTAGTCGTAGATCCAGCGGTGACCCGGAGGAAGCACGTCACGCATGCGCATGCGGTCCTCAATGGCCCGCACGTAGGCGAACAACGTGAAGTCGATCAGGTCCAGGCGCCGCTGCTCGGAGTTCGCGTACGTGCGGGACGTGGTGCTGACACCGAATTCCTCGGGATCCACGCCGAACTCACGGGCGAGCTCCAGCACGGCGTAGTCACGGGCATCCTTGAGCTGCAACTGCTCCGGTGACCACGAGACCAGGTTGAAGTCCATCGACTCCAGGTAGCCGATGGAGCGACGCCGGCGTCGGTCCTCGAACCGGTCGAGCATCGCCTCCGCGTCCTTCTCGTCCCCTGGCCCTTCTTCCCCGTTCTTGGGGGTCAGGAAGCCGAACATGCCCGGATCATCGGCGTAGCGCCCCGCCGTGGCCATCAGCTGCAGTGCGATCCGGATCGCACGAGCACCGGCGGTCAGGATGCCGTCGTTCGGGGATTCGATCCGGATGAGTTCGGAGTCGTCAACGGGCTCCCAGGTGGAGCCCTGAGCGGCCCCGGTGCGCGAGTTGACGTAGACCTTGCCCTTCCAGTTCACGGTCACCGACGTCGGTTCCAGCCTGACCACTTTGGACGGGTAGCCGTCCGCTCCGATCTCCGTGATCCGGAACCAGGCGTTCTTCTCGAACACCATGTCTTCCACGATTTTGGTCCAGGTGATGGAACGCGCGCTGTTCGCCTCGGGTTGGTCGGCGAGTTCGCTCGGCACGGTGCGGTTGTTTGAGTCGATGACGCGCGGCGCGAGGCCGCCCAGTGTCGAGCAGATCAGGTCACGGCCCCGTTTCACGGCGGGAACCTGGATCGCGAGGGCTCTCGGCACCTTGGGCATCGGCGAACCGAGGTCAGAGGCGCCCTGGGACAGCATTTCGGGTGGGATGTTGACCGAGAAACCAACAGCGCTCTGCCAGCGCTCCGGCGTGAACCTGGGCGCAGCAGGGCTCACAGGCGCCGAAAACAGCGTTTTCGCCCTTCCGATCCAGCTCATGCGGGTCATTGTGCCTCAAATCCCGTCGAAAACATCGTTTAAGCCGAGACCAACGGTTTGCGCGGCTTGACAGTCCGAGCCACGTGCACCGCGCCGGCCGCCGCGTACGCGGCGTCGCACTGCCCGGCGCCACGTCGCATGAACCGCCACCGTTCGCCCTGTTCGAGCTTGTCTGCGGCCAGAACGTGGCCGTTCTGCAGGGGATCGTCGCCGTGCGAGATCTGCCGGGCTACGACCAGGTCCGCGAACCCCATGCACGCTGCGGTCGCGTCGTCGCGGATTTCCTGGGTGTCGACGCCCTTGGGTGGCCAGGGCAGCTCACCGGGCCGTGCCTTGCGCTTGGCGAGCTCCGCGGCCATCACCGCGGCCGGCCCGCCGGGGAACCAGCCGAACGCGCGCGGCTTGACCTTCCGGACGAGGCCGTGCACCTCGCGGCGGAACTGGGCTTTGGCGCCGGGGCCGTCCCATGCCTTGACGACATCAACGACCACCACGCCGTCATCGCGGCGCGCGGCGGCCGTGAGCGTGATGTGCAGCCCGTCCAGCGACACATCGAACACCAGCGCGATCCGATCGCGCAGCGCCTCCAGGTTCGAGCCCCGGTTGCACTCGGTCCAGGCGAACTGGTCGATGGCCGGATCGACCTGGTCAATCTCCATACACATGACCTCGATGATGAAGCCGTTCACCATCGCGGAACTGTTCGATTCGTGCACTTTCCGGGCCTGATCAAGCATCATTCTCCACGTCGGGCCCTCGCGTCCGACTGTGGGGTTCGCCTGGGCGAGAGCCTCGATCACGTGGTCCGTGACGCCGTGCGCCCGGAAGTCCGCATCGGCGCCCTTGTCGCCCGACCATTCAGCGATGAACAGCGTCGGGTTGCCGTCTCGGGACTTCAGGCCCGTCAAAGCGGACTTTCGCAGGGAATGCAGGGGTTCCGAGCGGTAGTCGCCCTGGTTGGTGATGATCCAGGCTTGTGCGTCCCGAATTGCCTGCTGGGTGTAAATAGCCGCGTTGTAGCATGTCCAGTCGAAATGACGCCTGAATTCGTCCAGAATCAGGCGATCGACGCTCATAGAACGTCCGGCATCGTCATTGGCAGCAGCGATTTTATAGCGGTTGTTCTCCCCCTTTGTGTAGAGAACAACGTCATTGTTGCCCTCTCTCATATAGCGTCGGGGGTTGCAGTAACGCCATAGTTTCTCATTGTTTTCGACGATCCGGACCGCTTTACGCCACGCTTCCTTGGCGTATTCCAGCTTCGACGAGGTACCGAGGACCAATTCCACGCACTCGACGAACATCCACCACAATGCCAGGATTACAAGCAGGAACGACTTCCCATTCTGCCGGGCCACCAGAATGAGCAATTCACGGAATCGGGGGTTGCCGTCCGGTCCGAGTTCGCCCCCGTGGATGACCAGCCACCGCTGCCATGCGTACAAAGGGGTCTGGACCGTGTTGAGCGCGAAACGGATGACCGAGTACCCGAAACTGTTCTCCGGGGTCAGGCGGCAGCCGCAGAAGCACCGGCAGAGGCAGTAGTCGAAATCACCCTCAGCGCCGCAGTCGCACGGCCCTGGGTCGTCGTAGTCGAGCGGTGGCGTGAAAATCCTAGGGACGACGGCCCCGAGTGGAAGCACGTTCACGTCGCTGACGGCTGAGGTCATCCTCGTCCTCACCTCCGCCCGAGGACGGGCCTGACTTCGCCGGTGGCGTGGTCCCGCCGGCGGGCAAGCGTACCGCTGACCTCGCCCGGGGGGTCATCTCCAAGGCCTCCAGGGCGGCCTGCAGCTTGGGTCCCAGCAGCCCGAGGACCTGGATCTGGTCGACACGGGCAACGAACCGCTTGGCGCGGTCCACGTCGCTCTGACGCCCGCTGAGGCCTTCGACCAGCTCGATGAACCAGGCACCCTCGATGGAGACACTGGCCGACTCGTCCAAATCATCGGCGTAACGACGGCTCAGAGCCCGTATGGCGGCGTCTTCAGGCTTCAGGGTAGGGATGGACGCCAAGGCCGCTTCCAGCTCGTCTGCGACGCTCACAGGGCCTCCTACGGCGTTTTGCCTGGTCAAAAGAGAGAGGGAAAAAGTG
>Ga0134125_10011070_pt1 | contig 10109 bp, 9 predicted proteins | sample KB31751_FD_96464 | JGI IMG/M metagenome (GOLD analysis project Ga0134125, IMG submission 96464) | Terrestrial soil microbial communities with excess Nitrogen fertilizer from Kellogg Biological Station, Michigan, USA - KB3-175-1 | ecosystem: Environmental > Terrestrial > Soil > Unclassified ... | reverse complement strand
GTCGTCGCCAACGCGGGCGCCCGCGCCGTGATCCAGCCCGGCGGGAGCCTTCGCGACAACGAGGTGATCGCCGCGGCCGACGAGCACGGCATCGCGATGGTGTTCACCGGCATGCGCCACTTCCGGCACTAGATGAAACTGCTCGTCATCGGTTCCGGCGGACGCGAGCACGCGATGGCGTGGCGGCTCGCGCAATCGCCCCGGGTCTCGCGCGTCTACGTGGCGCCGGGCAACGCGGGAACCGCGCGCGAGGACGGGCTCTTCAACGTCGAGCTCACGGACATCGGCAAGCTCGTCGCCTTCGCGAGGGCCGAAGCCGTGCACGCGACGGTGGTGGGGCCGGAGGGGCCGCTCGCCCAGGGCATCGTGGACGCCTTCCGCGACGCGGGCCTGCGCATCTTCGGGCCGACGAAGGCGGCGGCGCAGCTCGAGTCCTCCAAGGACTTCGCCAAGCGCTTCATGCAGCGCCACGGCATTCCCACCGCGAAGCACAGGACCTTCACGGACGCGAAGGACGCCCACGCGTTCCTCGAGGCGCATCCGGCCCCCATCGTGGTCAAGGCCGACGGGCTGGCGGCCGGCAAGGGGGTCGTCGTCGCGATGACCGACCGGGAGGCCCGCGAGGCGGTGGACATGATGCTCGCCGGCAACAAGCTGGGGGACGCCGGGCACCGAGTCGTGATCGAGGAGTTCATGGCGGGCGAGGAGGCGAGCTTCATCGTCATGGTGGATGGCAGGAATATCCTGCCGCTCGCATCCAGCCAGGACCACAAGCGCATCTTCGACGGCGACAAGGGCCCCAACACCGGGGGCATGGGGGCGTACTCCCCGGCGCCGGTGGTGACGCCGGAAGTGCATGCCCGCGCGATGCGCGAGATCATCGCGCCCACGGTGAAGGGCATGGCCGACGACGGCATCGCCTTCACGGGCTTCCTCTACGCGGGCCTCATGGTCGGCGAATCGGGCGCGCCGCGCGTGGTCGAATTCAACTGCCGGATGGGCGACCCCGAGACGCAGCCCATCTTCATGCGGTTGAAGACCGACTTCTTCGAGATCGTCGAGCACGCGATCGACGGAACGCTCGACCGCATCGAGGCGCGGTGGGACCGTCGCGCGGCGCTCGGCGTCGTGATGGCGGCCGCGGGCTATCCCGATTCGCCGCGCAAGGGCGACGAGATCCACGGCCTGCCGAAGGACGAGGAGGATTTCCACGTCTTCCATGCGGGCACGACGGTGAAGGACGGCAAGGCCGTCACCAACGGCGGGCGCGTACTCTGCGTGACGGCGCTGGGCGACAAGGTGAAGATCGCCGCCGAGCGCGCCTACGAGGTGGTCGAGCGCATCCGCTTCGACGGCATGCAGTTCCGCAAGGACATCGGGCATCGGGCCTTCGGCCGGCGATGAAGATCACGCCCGTCCGCGAATACCTCGTGGGGCTGCAGGAAGCGATCGTCTCGCGCCTCGAGGCGCTCGACGGCGGCAAGTTCATCCGCGACGAGTGGAGGCGCCCCGAAGGCGGTGGTGGCACGAGCCGCCTCCTGGAAGGTGGCGAGGTCTTCGAGCGTGCGGGCGTGGGCTTCTCGGATGTCGGCGGGAAGAGCCTTCCGGCTTCGGCGACGGCGCGCCACCCGCAGGTCGCGGGCCGCGAGTGGGGCGCGATGGGCGTATCGCTCGTGCTCCATCCCCGAAATCCCTACGTGCCCACCGTCCACATGAACGTGCGTTTCATTCGCGCCGAGGGGAAGGATGGACAGGACGCATGGTGGTTCGGAGGCGGCATGGACCTCACGCCCTACTACCCGTTCGAGGAGGATTGCGTCCATTTCCATCGCGCCAACCGCGATGCGCTCGCCCCGTTCCGGGGCCTGCACGAGCGGTTCAAGAAGGCCTGCGACGATTATTTCTTCCTCAAGCACCGCGACGAGCCGCGCGGCATCGGCGGCACGTTCTTCGACGACTTCGAAGAGGGCGGCTTCGACAGCGCGTTCGCCGTGATGCGCGCGGTCGGCGACGCGTTTCTTCCGGCCTACGCTCCGATCGTCGAGCGCCGGCGCGGGCAGGCCTACGGGGAGCGCGAGCGCGACTTCCAGGCCTATCGCCGCGGCAGGTACGTGGAGTTCAACCTCGTGTGGGACCGCGGCACGCTCTTCGGCCTGCAATCGGGGGGCAGGAGCGAATCGATCCTGATGTCGCTGCCTCCCGTCGTGAAATGGCGTTACGACTGGAAGCCTGAAAAGGGCTCGCCCGAGGCGAAGCTCCACGAGGTGCTGACACCGCCTCGCGATTGGGCGAACATGCCGGGATGAACTACGAACATCGCATGCAGAAGCTCGCCAGCCCGGCGGTCTTTCGCAGGCGCCTCGTGCAGTCGGCGCTGGTGGGCTCCGTCATGGTCCTCGTGTCCCTCGCCGTGGGAATGGCGGGATACGCGTACTTCGAGGACCTCGGCTGGATGGATTCCTTCCTGAACGCCTCCATGATCCTCTCCGGGATGGGCCCGCTGCACGAACCCAAGGCCGCCGGCGGAAAGCTCTTCGCTGGAATCTACGCGCTCTACTCGGGCTTCGCCGTGCTCGTCATCGCGGCGGTCATCTTCGCTCCCGCCGTCCACCGCATGCTCCACCGCTTCCACCTGCAGACCGAGGAAGACGAGGAACGCACCACGGAGCGCGACGAGAAGCCCGCATCCGCCAAGGACGCGGGCCATCGCCGCCGGCGCCGGCGCTAGGAGGCGACGCCGTCCAGCAGCAGCAGCCGGCCGTTGCTGTTGGCCTTGCGCAGCGCCCTGGGCTTCTCGTAGTCCGGCGAATCGAACCATTTGCGCGCCTGCTCGAAGGAGGGAAACTCGATGATTACCCGCCGGCGCGGCGGCCAGTCGCCCTCGAGGGGCTGGTTGTTGCCGCCGCGAACCAGGAACCGGCCGCCGTATTTCTCGATGGTGGCGGGTACCATGGCGGTGTAGGCCTTGTAGCCTTCGGGATTGGTCACCTCGATTTCGGCGAGGATGTAAGCCGGCATCTTTCGTCTCCTTTGCGATCCAACGGTCATCGAAAACCGCAAGAGTAATCCATGGATACCCCCCTGAACGAGGTCCGGCACGGCGAGGGCGCCTTCTTCATCGAGCACGAGGGCCGGCGCGTGGCCGAGCTCACCTACCACCGCTCGGGCCCCGACATCGTGGCCTCCCACACGTGGGTCGACCCGGCCCGGCGAGGCCAGGGCGACGCGAAGCGGCTGGTCGATGCGGTCGTGGCCTGGGCGCGCGGCGAGAAGGCGAAGATCGTGCCGCACTGCTCCTACGTGGCCAAGGTGACGCGCGGCCCGGAGTTCAGCGACGTGCGCAAGTAGCTAGATCGCCTCGTAGGCCGCGCGGACCGGCTCGGCGCCGTGGATGCGCTCCAGGCGCCGCACGATGAAGTGGCCGCGCGCCATGTCCTGGTAGTGGCCGATGAAGATCGTGTTGACGAGCGCTCCGCCCGCGGCACCGATCACCGGCACGAGCTGGGCGGCGGTCTTCTCCGAAACCACGATGCCGAAGCGCGCCCCGATGAGGCTCACCAGCCGCACGAGGGCGGGCCCTCCGCCCTTGGCGAGGCCCTTTTGCGCGAGGTGCTTCGAGGCTTCGCTCACGGCGGTGGCGAGCGCCGAGCGCGTCGCGAAGTAGCCGCTCTCGGCGGCGTCGTCGCGGGCATCGCGCGGGCTGCCCAGCGCGAACACGGTGAGGCAGGCGAGCTTCGTCTCGATGGCGCGCGGGTCCTCGCCTTCGGCCGCGGCGATGTCGGCGATGGAGCGCAGGATGAGCGTGGTCGAGATCGGCAGCTCCACGCCGAGGGCGGCGATGCCGAACGCGCCGCCGATGGCCCCCGAGGTCGCCACCGCCATCGCGTGCATCCGGTTCGATGCCTGGGTGCGCGGCGCCTTTCCGAGCGAGCCCACCGCGATGTCGAGCGCCCGGGTGAGCGCCTTCTCGGTGGCGGCGTGGACGGCCTTCTGGAACCGCGAGGGCAGCAGCTTCATGCCCTTCTCGATGGGAGCTCCCACGAAGGCGGTGAGCCGCGTGGCGATGCCCGGGTGCTCGAGCAGGCGCTTGGCCTGGGCGAGCTCCTCCAGGTCGAATTTCGAGAGCGGCATCGTTCCTAGTAAGTGTAGGTCACCGTGAGCCAGGTCTTGCGGATCGTGGAGTCCGCGAGGCCCGATCCCGGATCGTAGCGCGCGTGCTGCAGGCGCGCCGAGAGCCCCTCCATCACCTCCCACGTGACGCCGAGGTCCTGCTCGCGGCCGAAGTCGAGCGACCCGAAATCGGAATGGAAGCGGTGCGCTTCGCCGTAGAGGGTGACGGGGCCCAGCGCCCAGCGCCCGGTGAGCCAGTCGTCGCGCAGGCCCTGGGCGGGCGTCACGAAGAAGTTGAGCGTCCAGCCGTTGTACGCGTAGAAATCCGTGAGCGGCATCTGCACGCCGTAGGCTCCATGGTTGCTGCCCTTCACCTCGCGGTCGGCTCGCACGGTGACTTCGCGCGTGGAGATTCCCGCGCCCAGCCTCCAGTAGGCCGCGTCGATGCGCGAATCGCCGCCGGCGTACGAATCCTGCCTCGCGTAGTCGGCGAGGTACGGCACCTCGAGCCCGTTGCCGAAGCGCCATGCCGTTCCCTCGGCCTTCACGCCCACCACGCGGTACGAGTTGTTCGCGAGGCCCGTGAAGGCGCCGTTCTGCGGCTGGTCGTGCAGCACCGCGTAGGCCGAGAGCGAGTGCGCGGGCGTGGGATTCCACGCTGCGTCGAGGAGCGTCAAGCGCAGCTTCGAGCGCGTTCCGGAAGTCGTGCGCACGTGGTCGAACCAGCTCGCGGCGAGCCGCGTGTTCGCGATGCCTTCATAGGCGAACGAGGCTCCGTCGAAGACCTGCGGGATCTGGCGGAAGTCGTTGTCGCTCACCCAGCGGCTGTTCTCGAGGCGCACGACCTGGCGCCCGAGCCGCGCGCGCAGGCCCTCGTCGCCGGCGTAGTCGAGGTAGGCCTGGTTCACGCCGGTGTACCTGGGGTCGGGGAGCAGCGGGTAGGGCGAGGTCGCGAACTTCGCCGGGTCGTCGTTGAAGTGCGCATAGCCGGGGTGGGAAGCGTCGATCGCCTGCACGAACGCCCGCACGCCATGGAACGGCGCGGTCCTGTAGCCCACGAGCGTGCGCAGGGTCCACCCCTCGGTCACTTCGGGGTAGTCGCTTTCCGTGATGCGGTTGTAGCGGGGCCGAAGCTCCAGGCTGAAGCGCCCGTGGGCGAGCGAGTCGGCGATGCTGAAGGGCTCGGACGGCTCCTCGCAGTAACAAAGTGTTGCGGCGAGCGTGGCCGCGACGATGAGTGGCCGTGCGATATGCCCCGCGGCTAGAATACGATGATCTCCTTTCGTGCGGCTTCCGCCGCGAGTCTCCGCCAGCTTGCCATCGATGTCCAGACTTGCGGCCGCGCTCCTCGCCGCCTTGGTGCCGGTCCGTAGCGCGGCCGCCGGGATCGACGTCGAGGTCCGGAACGCCGCGGGCGGGCCCGAGCCCGACGTCGCCGTGTACGCGATACCGGCCTCCGGGGGCATCGAGGCACGGCCCGGCAGGGCCGCCATCCAGATCGAGCAGGTGGACCGCGAGTTCATTCCCTATCTCACGGTGCTGCAGACCGGGACCACGGCGAGCTTTCCCAACCGCGACCCGATCCTGCACCACATCTATTCCTTCTCGCCGGCGAAGACCTTCGAGATCAAGCTCTACACGGGCAAGAGCCCGAGCTCGGTCACCTTCGACAAGCCGGGCATCGTCACGCTAGGCTGCAACATCCACGACTGGATGATCGCCTACGTGCTGGTTGTTTCCACGCCATGGTTCGGGAAGACGGATGCCTCGGGTACCGTGAAGCTGCGCGACCTGCCGCCGGGCTCGTACGCGCTCCACGCGTGGCATCCGCAGCAACGGGAGGCCGCGGAGCCGGTGACCGTGGCCGCGGAGGGGCCGGCGACGGCGACCGCGCGCTTCAGGATGGACATCGCACCGCGCAAGCCCAAGTACAAGCCGCCCCTCGACCGGCTGAAGTACTGATGCCCGCCGTGCCGCCCCGCCGTCCCGCCGGCCGATTCCCGAAGCTCGGCACGCGCATCGTGCTGTTCTTCGTGGCGCTGCTGGTGATCGTGCAGGGCGTCGCGGCCTTCCTCGTGATCCAGGCCAATTCGCAGGTCGCCCGCCGCACGATCAACGAGCAGCTGGAGCAGGGCGAGCGCGTGTTCCGCCAGCTCCTCACGCAGAAGCAGGAGAGGCTCGAGCAGGGCGCGGGCATCCTCTCGGCGGACTTCGCCTTCCGCCAGGCGATCGCCTCGAACGACACCGGGACGATCCTCTCGGTCCTGCGCAACCACGGCGCCCGCGTGGGGGCGAAAGTGATGACGCTCGCGGCCCTCGACAACACGGTGCGCGCGGACACGCTCGATCCCTCGCGCATCGGCAAGCCCTTCGCCTATCCCGACCTCGTGAATGTCGCGAGGGTCGAGGGCAAGTCTTCCTCCATCGTGCTTCGCGAAGGCAAGCTCTACCAGCTCGTGGTGGTGCCGGTGCTGGCGCCCGAGCCCATCGCCTGGGTGGGCCTCGCCTTCGAGGTGGACGACGCGGCCGCGAAGGACATGCACCAGCTCACGGGCCTCGAGGTGACTTTCGCGAGCCGCGTGGGCGCGGCCGAGGCCTGGAAGCTGCACGCCTCGACGCTGCCCGCGGACCTGCGCCTGGAGCTCGCCGCCGAGCTCGCCTCCACTACCGCGTTCGCCGACGGCAGCGGCGAGGTGAGCCTGGGCGGCGAGGAATACGAGACCCGCCTCGCGGCGCTCGAGGAGCGCGCCGACAAGCAGGTCGTGGCGATCCTGCAGCGCCCACTCGCCGTCGGCCTCGCCCCCTTCCAGCGCATCAGCGCGGTGTTCTTCTGGATGACGCTCGCCGGCCTCGCGGTGCTGGTGGCCGGAAGCCTCATGATCGCGCGCGGCATCACGCGCCCGGTGCTGCGCCTCGCGGATGCCGCGCGGCGCGTCCAGCAGGGCGACTACACCCGCCACGTGGACGTCGAGCACCGCGACGAGATCGGGGCGCTCGCCGAGAGCTTCAACCACATGCTCGACGGCATCGTGAGCCGCGAGAAGGAGATCCTGAGGCTCGCCTACGAGGATGCGCTCTCGGGCCTGCCGAACCGGGCTATGTTCTACGAGCAGCTCGGGCAGGCGGTGCGCATCGCGCGCCGCGGCGGCGACAACATCTCCGTGATGCTGCTCGACATGGACCGCTTCAAGGCGATCAACGACACGCTCGGGCACACGGTGGGCGACCAGGCGCTGCGCGAGGTGGGCGCGCGCGTGCGCGCGGCGCTGCGCGACTCCGACATCGTGGCGCGCCTGGGCGGCGACGAGTTCGGCGTGTTGCTCGCCACCGGCGACAAGGAGCACGCTCCCCGGGTCGTCGCCGAGAAGATCCATCGCGCGCTCGAGCAGCCCCTGGTGGTCGGCGGCCAGAGCATGGACGTGGCGGCGAGCATCGGCATCGCGCGCTTCCCCGAGCATGGCGAGGACGCCGACGCGCTGCTGCGGGCGGCCGACGTCGCGATGTACGAGGCGAAGCGCACCAAGGCGCGCTACGCCATCTACAACTCGAGCCACGACGAGCGCCGCAAGGAGTTCCTCACGCTGCTGGGCGAGCTGCGCCACGCGGTGGACGCGGGCGAGCTGGAGCTGCATTTCCAGCCGAAGGTGACGCTCGCCGGGGAACGCACGACATCGGTCGAGGCGCTGGTGCGCTGGCGCCACCCCAAGAAGGGGCTCGTGCCCCCGGGGGACTTCATCCCCTTCGCCGAGCAGACGGGCTACATCGGCGAGATCACGCGCTGGGTGCTGCGGCGCGCCATCGAGCAGTGCGGGCGCTGGCAGCTGAACGGCTCGCGCGTGCGCATGTGCGTGAACATCTCGGCGCGCGACCTGCGCCAGGGCGAGGAGCTGGTGCAGTTCGTCTCCGCCTGCCTCGCCGAGGCCGAGCTTGCGGCGGGGATGCTGTGCCTGGAGATCACGGAGAGCGCCCTCATGGAGGATCCGGCGATCGCGCAATCGACGCTGCGGCGGCTGCGCGAGCTGGGCGTGGCGACCTCGATCGACGACTACGGCACCGGCTACTCGTCGCTCGCCTACATCAAGCAGCTCGCGGTGAACGAGCTGAAGATCGACCGCGGCTTCGTGGCGGGCATGGAGGCCGACCAGCGCAACGCCGCGATCGTGCGCTCGACGATCGAGCTCGGGCACAACCTCGGGCTCACCGTGGTCGCCGAGGGCGTGGAGACCGAGCACGAGCTCGCGCAGCTGCGCCGGTTCGGCTGCGACGCCGCGCAGGGCTACCTCTTCGCGCGGCCGATGAGCGCGCCGGCCTTCGAGCGCTGGCTATCCGGGCTGCGGGACGAGACCGGGGCGCGAGCCGGCGTCGCCTGATCCCGCGCGGTAGGCCGCGTAGTGGCGCAGCGCCTCGGCGACGTGGTTGCGCAAATCCGCGGCGTTGACCGGGCGCGTGAGCAGGCGATGGACCTGCGCCTCGTTGATGAGGCTCGCGACGAGGTCGGAGTCCGCCTCGTCGGCCACCAGGATCGAGAGCGTCTCGGGGCGCTTCGCCTTCACCACGCGGAATAGCTTCACCAGCTCCGCGGCGCCCGCCCTCTGGTCGGCGACGATCGCGGCGAATTCGCCCGCCTGCAGCAGGCGGGCCGCTTCGGGCACGGTCGCCACGAGCTTCACCTGCGCCTTGCCCGCGACCAGCTTCTCCAGCCCGCGCGCGAGGCCCTGCTGCGGGTCGATCACGAGGATCGAGCCCTCGGCGGGCGACTCCTTCCGCGGCACGGGCGCCGCGTTGAGGCGCACCGCGAGCGCGGCGGCGTCGGCGAGCGTCGCCCGGATCTCGTCGTTGTCCCACGGCTTCTTCACGAAGCGGAAGACCTCGCCCTCGTTGATCGAGCCGACCATGGCGGCGAGGTCGGTGTAGCCGGTGAGGAGGAGGCGCACGGTGCGCGGGTAGAGCTTGCGGACCTCGCGAAGGAATTCGACGCCGGTCGTGCCCGGCATGCGCTGGTCGCTCACGACGATGGGCACCGGCTCGGCGCGAAGGAGCGCGAGTGCTTCCGCGGTATTGCCGGCAAGGATCACCTCGTAGTCGGCGCGGAAGAGGGCGCGAAGCGCGTTCAGCACACGCTCGTCGTCGTCCACGAAGAGCACGCGCGGCCTGGCGCTGGGTGGGACGGGCGCGGCCGCGGCCGGCGTGGTGATGAGCTTCGCCTTCTGCGCGAGCGCCGCCGCGCTGGGGGCGGGCTTCGCCGCGGCGGCAGGCGTGGGCTTGGGTACGGCGGGCGCAGGCGCCACGGGCTTCGCCGAGGGCGGCGCAGGTACGGGCTTCGCGGCGGGTGCGGGTTTCGGGGTGGGCGCCTTGGGTGGGGCGACCTCGGGGGCCTTGTCGGGCGCGGGCTTCGGCGGCACCGCGAGCGGCGCGCCGATGGAATCCTGCAGCCCGAGGCGAAGGCCGTCGAGGAATTCGCGCGCCGCGCCGAAGCGGTCCATCGGATCCTTCGAAAGGGCGCGCTGGACCACCCAGTCGAGCTGCCAGGCGATCTTCGGCATGAACATCGAGGGATCCGCGGGCCTCTCCTGCTCGACGCGATGGACCACTTCCTCGCGGGCGCCCGAGAACGGCGCCCTCCCGGTCACGAGGTGGTAGACGAGGGCGCCCACCTGGTAGATGTCGGTGCGCGCTTCGCCCCCCTGTTGGGCGAATTGCTCGGGCGCCATGTACGACGGCGTCCCGGAATCGGGGGGCGCGAGCGGCGCGAGGCCCAGGTCGGTGAGCTTCACGCGGCCCTGGCCGTCCACGAGGATGTTCGCCGGCTTCACGTCGCCGTGATAGACGCCCTTGGCGTGCGCGGCTTCCAGGGCCTCGAGCACCTGTCGCGAGACCTCCCAGGCGGCCTTGAGGTCCGGCGAGGCCGCGCCTTGCAGGCTCGCGGAAAGCGGCGTGCCCTCGGCGAGCTCGTAGACCGCGCACACGACCTTGTCCGCGACGACGAGCTCGACGAAGGT
>Ga0134125_10011069_pt1 | contig 10109 bp, 7 predicted proteins | sample KB31751_FD_96464 | JGI IMG/M metagenome (GOLD analysis project Ga0134125, IMG submission 96464) | Terrestrial soil microbial communities with excess Nitrogen fertilizer from Kellogg Biological Station, Michigan, USA - KB3-175-1 | ecosystem: Environmental > Terrestrial > Soil > Unclassified ... | reverse complement strand
TGGATGACGAGCATGTTCTCGCCCTCGTAGAAGCAGTCCACCGGACACACTTCGACGCAATCCATGTACTTGCACTTGATGCAATTGTCGGTGACGACGTAGGTCATGGCGCCTCCGCCCGGTCGTATTCAGGCCGGTAGAACAGCCCGCGCTTCAGGCTGTCGGCGATCCGCGACGCCTTCAGGTCGAACACGGCGGCGATATCGGGTTCAAACTCTTCCGCCGCCGTCTCGGAAAACAGCTCGAGCCAGCGCGGAAACAGCTCCGCGGCGATGCCCTCTACGTGGCCGTGCGCAACCATGGGGTTGCCTTTATAGCGCCCGCTGGTCAGCATGACGGAAGACCAGAAGTCGGTCATGATGGCGAGGTGGGGTTCCCAGCGGCCTTCGAGCGCCCGGTCGAAGATCGGGCCGAGATCCGGATCGAGCCTCACCTTGGTATAGAACCGGTCGACCAGCCGCCGGATGGCGACATCGGTAAGTGCGTGCATAACTTCGTCCATATGAACTCCGCGGCCCGCCAGCCGCGCTTTGAGCGCTACCCTAGCAGGCGCCCCGAGAAAAGCAATATTTCAAATGTCTCTTTTAGCCGCGCCTTCTCCCCTCGACCCGGCCGACGTCTGGCGCTTGACACCGGCCACCCGGTCGGGAACTTTCCGCAAACTCGTCCGCTTAACCACGGGCGGGTGCCGCCGGCACGGCGAGATGGGCACTCGGTGAAAAATACGGGAAAACTTGCAATGCTGCGCCACGGCGGCCGCCTGCTGGCAATCCTTGCAGGGCTCGCCTGGTTCACCACCACCGCCCTCGGCGCTGAACAGGGCGCCTCGGCCCCGGCCGGCAATGCCGAAGCGCTGCTGCTCGCCCAGGTCCTCGTGCTGGTATTGCTCGGCCGGCTGATCGGCGAACTGATGTATCGCATCGGCCAGCCCTCGATCATCGGCCAGATTCTCGCCGGCGTGCTGCTCGGCCCCACCGTGTTCGGCAGCCTGTGGCCCGCCGCCCAGCAGTTCCTGTTTCCGCCGGCACCGGAACAGACCGCCATGCTCGCCGGCCTGTCTCAGCTCGGCATCCTGTTCCTGCTGCTCCTCGCCGGCATGGAGACCGATCTCGGCCTCGCCTGGCGGCTGCGCAAGGCCGCCCTCAGCGTCTCGCTGGCCGGAATTGCGGTCCCCTTCGCCCTCGGCTTCCTGCTCGGCCTGCTGATGCCCGGCAATCTGCTGCCCGAGGATTCGCGGCGCCTCGTCACGGCGCTGTTCCTGGGCACGGCGCTCTCCATCTCGTCGCTGAAGATCGTCGCCACCGTGGTGCGCGAGATGAATTTCATGCGCCGCAATGTCGGCCAGCTCATCGTCGCCTCGGCGGTGATCGACGACACGGCCGGCTGGGTGATCATCGGCATCACCCTCTCCATCGCCACCGCCGGCACGCTCGACCCGATGATGCTGGGCATCACCGTGCTCGGCACCCTCCTGTTTCTCGGCGTCAGCTTCACCATCGGCCGCCGTATCGTCTTCGAGGTCATCCGCTGGACCAATGACAGCCTGCATTCGGACCTGCCGGTGGTCACCGCGATCATCGGCATCATGGGGATCCTCGCGCTGATCACCGCCGGCATCGGCGTGCAGACGGTACTGGGGGCCTTCGTTGCCGGCGTGCTCATCGGCCAGTCGCCGATCCTGACCCGCCAGATCGACGAGCAGTTGCGCGGCCTCACTACCGCGCTGTTCATGCCGGTCTTTTTCGGGCTGACGGGGCTGCACGCCGACCTGCGCGTCCTCGCCGATCCCGAGACGCTGGCGCTGGTCGTCGGCCTCATCCTCATCGCCAGCCTCGGCAAGTTCGGCGGCGCCTTTATCGGCGCAAAACTCAACGGCATGAGCTTTCGCGAGGCGCTGGCGCTCGGCTTCGGCATGAACGCCCGCGGCTCGACCGAGGTCATCGTCGCCTCCATCGGCCTCTCTATCGGCGTGCTCGACCAGCGCCTGTTCTCGGTCATCGTCACCATGGCGATCGTCACCACGCTGATCATGCCGCCCACCCTGCGCTGGGCGCTGGCGCGCCTGCCGATCCTCGAGGACGAGCAGCAGCGGCTCGATCGCGAGGAGTTCGAGGAGGACAGCTTTGTCTCAAAGCTCGAGCGCATCCTGCTGGTCGTCGATCCCTCGGCCGCCGGCCGGCTCGCCTCGCTCCTCGCCGGCCATCTCGGCGGACTCAGGAACATGCCGGTGACCGTACTCAACCTCGCCAGCACCGACTCGTCGGCCGATGCCGAGGAGGCTGCCCCGAAGCCGAAGCGCCGACTGGCGGCAAAGCCGCGCAACGGCACGCGCTCGAAGGCGGCGCGGGCGACGCGGCCGCCCAGCCGCTCCACCCCGGCCACCGAGGATCCGCCGGCACCAGCGCCGACGACGGACGCGGCCGAGGCCAAGGCCAGCGCCGACCGGGTGCAGCAATCGGCCAGCACTGGCGTCGCCACCGCAAGACAGGACGACGCAACGCGCGAGAACGACATCCACGTCGAAACCCGCATCGAGTCCGACGACCTCGCCGACACGCTCGCCGCCGAGGCCGACAAGGGGCACGACCTGCTCTATGTCGGCGTCGAGCCGCTGATCGCCGACGCGGGTGGGTTCGAGGCGCGCGTCGAGACCATGCTGACCGCCTTCCGCCGCACCGCTGCGATCGTTTCGGCGCGCGGCGAGTTGCGGCGCGACCCCGATGCCCAGCTCCGCATCCTGGTGCCGGTCAGCGGCGACGCCTGGTCGATGCGGGCCGTCGAGTTCGCCGTCATGCTGGCCAAGGCCAACGGCGCGCGGGTCGCCGCGCTCTATGTGCGCGCCGACCGGCCGCCGCAGCAGTCGCGCCGCCTGCGCGGGGAGGCGGCACCGTCGCACCGCGCCATTTTCGAGCACGCCAAGGAGATCGGCAAGCACTACGAGATCGACGTCCGTACCATCCTCAAGGACGGCATGGACCCCGAGGACGCCATCCTGTCGCAGGCCCGCCGCGGCCGCCACAACCTGATCATCCTCGGCGTCGGCCGCCGTGCCGGCGAACGCCTCTCCTTCGGCGCCACCGCCGCCATCCTGCTCGAAACCTCCGACCGCTCCCTCGTCTTCTTCGCCTCGGGTTAGAGTCTGGGGACGATCCTTTGGCACCGTGCCCACCCCACACCCCGCAAGGGGGAGGGTGCCGATCCGAATCTGGTGGGGCGCGAGACGATCACCCCGCGCCGCCGTGCACCCTCCCCCTTGCGGGGAGGGCTGGGGAGGGGGTTTCTTCCTGCCACCCACCTACGCGTGATGGCATCGCCTCGCCAATCCCCACCTTCCTGCGATCTTCGGTTGCATTCCCCACCCGAGCCGGTAATCATCCCCCCATGCTAGGCGGAGCCCTCAAGAACGAGGCGGGACATCAATCGTCGTCCCGGCAGCGCCGCCCAACCGCCGGAAGGCAGAGAAGGGCAGTTCATGGCCAAGGTCGCGATCAATAATGTGGGTAAATATTACGGGACGTTCGAGGCGCTGAAGGGCGTCTCCGTCGATATCAACGACGGTGAGTTCGTCATTCTCGTCGGCCCCTCCGGCTGCGGCAAGTCGACCCTGCTGCGCATGATCGCCGGGCTCGAGGACATCACCTCCGGCGAGGTCGAGATCGGCAACCGCGTCGTCAACGACCTGCCGCCCAAGGCGCGCGACATCGCCATGGTGTTCCAGAACTACGCGCTCTATCCGCACATGACCGTGTCGCAGAACATGGCGTTCTCGCTCAAGCTCGCGAAAGTGCCGAAGGCGGAGATCAAGGCCAAGGTCGACCGCGCTGCCGAGATCCTCGGCCTGCAGACCCTGCTCGACCGCCATCCCCGCCAACTCTCGGGCGGCCAGCGCCAGCGCGTTGCCATGGGCCGCGCCATCGTGCGCGATCCGCAGGTCTTCCTGTTCGACGAGCCGCTCTCCAACCTCGACGCCAAGCTGCGCGTGCAGATGCGCTCCGAAATCAAGGAACTGCACCAGCGCCTCAAGACCACCACCATCTACGTTACCCACGACCAGATCGAGGCCATGACCATGGCCGACAAGATCGTGGTGATGCGCGACGGCGTCATCGAGCAGATCGGCTCGCCGCTCGACCTCTACGACCGCCCCAACAATCTGTTCGTCGCCGGCTTTATCGGCTCGCCCTCGATGAACTTCATCAAGGGCTCGGTCGGCGCCGACGGCTTCCGCACCGATGAGGGGATCATGCTGCCGCTGAAGCCCGGCGAGACCCGCTCCAGCGGCCAGCCCGGCATCTACGGCATTCGCCCCGAGCATTTCCGCCTCGACGATAACGGGGTGCCGGTCGAAGTCTCGGTGATCGAGCCTACGGGCTCGGAGACCCAGGTGCTCGGCCACCTCGGCAAGCAGACCGTGGTCGGCGTGTTCCGCGAGCGCATCGATGCCAAGCCGGGCTCGACCATCCGCATTACCCCCGACATCAATTCCATGCACCTGTTCGAGCCGAGCGGCGCCCGCATGAACTGACCGAAGGCCGGGAGGCGGGGCGAGTGCCGCCGCTGCCTCCCTTGCCGCCGGCCGGCGCCCCGCGTGCCGGCGCCGCGCCGCCGGCGTTTCCGCGGCGGTGATTTGCCGCGAGCATGCCATGCCGCTTTACGATCTTCCTGCCGAACAGCTCAAAGCCTATCGCAGCGCCGTCGTGCCGCCGGCCGATTTCGACGCCTTCTGGGTCGCGACGCTGGCCGAAGCGCGGGCCTTTCCGCTCGCCGCGCAGTTCGCCCCACACACCGCCGGCCTCAAGCTGGTCGACGTCTTCGACGTGAGCTTTGCCGGCTATGGCGGCCACCCGGTGCGCGGCTGGTTCCTGCTACCGAAGGGCGCGACCGAAAAACTGCCGCTTGTGGTGCGCTATATCGGCTATGGCGGCGGCCGCAGCCTCGCCCACGAGCATCTCGTCTGGCCGAGCGCCGGCTACGCCCATCTGGTCATGGACACGCGCGGGCAGGGCAGCGCCTGGTCGCCCGGCGATACCGCCGATCCGGCCGGGTCCGACGCCGCCCATCCCGGCTACATGACGCGCGGCATCCAGCACCGCGACACCTATTACTATCGCCGCGTCTTCACCGATGCGGTGCGCGCCATCGAGGCGGGCCGCAGCCATCCGGCGGTCGATGCCGCCCGCGTCGCGGTGGTTGGCGGCAGCCAGGGCGGTGGCATTTCGCTGGCCGCGGCCGGGCTCGAGCCGGCGGTCGGCGCGATCATGGCCGACGTGCCCTATCTCTGCGATTTCCCCCGCGCCGTACGCATTGCCCAGCGCGACCCCTATCTCGAGATTTCGCGCTATTTGTCGATCCACCGCGACCATGTCGGGGCGGCGTTCGAGACGCTGCGCTATTTCGACGGCACGGTGTTTGCCGCGCGCATCAAGGCCCCGGCGCTGCTGTCGGTCGGCGAGATGGATACCATCTGTCCCCCTTCCACTGTCCACGCCGCCTTCAACGCCCTCGCCAGCCCCGACCGCACGCTGATCAACTACCCCTTCAACGACCACGAAGGCGGCGGCCCCTTCCAGCAGGACGAACAACTCGCCTGGCTCGCCAAGCGGTTCTAGGCCGACGCCCCCGCATTTGGCGCCTCTTGCTTCACCCTCCCCCTTGCGGGAGGGCGGGGATGGGGGCCGGCTACAAACTCAGTGCCTCCGCAAGCGCCGAGTTTGCAGCTACTGCCGGCCTCCCCTCGAGAGAGAGGGAAATCTTGCCTTGCCGCTTCATCGGAGGGGGAGCGCGCCGCCGCCCTATTCCCCCACCGCCGCCCGCCACTTCGCCGCATAGCGCACCATCGCCTGCGCCAGGCCGGCGCGCGGCTGGACCGGTTCACCGGCGGTGGCCGGCGCGGCGGTATCGAGCGCCGTCAGCAGCGCCGCGCCGATCGAGGTGCCGGTCAGGCTGGACCGCATGGCGAATACCGGCCGGTCGGTCGCCGCCGCCAGCATGTCGAGGAACAACTGGTTGCTGGCAAACGGCCCCTCGACGATGATTTCGCCCTCGGCGCCAGCGAGGCTGAGGCACTCCCGCGTCATCAACGCCAGATAGAACGACACCACCACGAACACTGTCGCCCGGTCGAGCGTGTCGCGCGGCCGGCTCCAATGCGCCGGCCGGCCGGGGAACGGCCCGGCTTTTTCGATCACCGAAGGCAGCAGGTGGATCTCGTCCTCGAGTACGCGCGCCACGGTCGCCTCGTCGGGCGCCGGCGGCTCACCCTCGACCAGCAGCGAGAACACCCGCCCGCCCATGAAGCGGGCCGACGCGACCGGCCGCCCGAAGGCGTCGATATTGGCGAGGCAGTCGCGCGCCGCATCGAGCCCCGAAAGGTCTGCCCCCGGCGCCACCACGATAACCCAGGTGCCGGTCGACACCACCGCGAAGGGCGGCTTGCGCCCGATCAGGTGCGGCAGCAGCGAGGCGTTGGAATCATGGATGCCGCAATAGACCGGCACCGGCTTCCTGAGCCCGAGCCGCGCCGCCAGCGCCGGACGTATCGGCCCGAGCACGTCGCTCGCCGCCCTGACGGCGGGCATCTTGTCGAGCCATTGCTGCTGGATCACCAGCGAGGAATACAGGTCGGTCTCGAAATTCCACAGATCCGTGTGGCAGCCGAGCGAGGTGATTTCCGATGCCACCACCCCGGACAGCATGAAGCTCCAGTATTGCGGATAGGGCACGATGGCGCGGGTCGCGGCGAACGCCTCGGGAAAGCGCCGGGCCTGCCAGAACAATTGTGCCCCAAGGTTGAGCCCCATCGGCAGTCGCGGCGTGAAGCTTTCCGCGAATTCCGGCCGCGCTGCGTCATACTCCCGGGCCATTTCGTCCGGTCCGGTGAACTCGTAGTCGAGCACCGGCAGGGCAAGCTGCCCCTCGGCATCGAGCAACGCCGCCGCCGCGCCATGCGTGGTGACGCTCAGCGCATCGATCGAGTGCTCGCGATTGAGCTCGGCGATGGCGTCGGCGAGGAACGCCCACAGCCCGGCGACGTCGAAATGCGGATAGGGACCGTCCCCCTTCACCAGGTTCGGCGCACGTCTGACCGCGATCTCGCGCCGGCTGGCGACATCGACCAGGGCGAACTTCGCGTTGGTCTTGCCGATGTCGATGACACCGGCAACCCGCGACGTCACGCGCGCCGCCTCTGCCGCGCCATCCGGAACAGGATGGGCAGCGCGATGACGATGATGAGGAGCGCGCCCGTGAAGATCGACATGACGATGCCCGGAACGTTGAGGAGACCCAGCCCGAACGTTACCAGCCCGACGATGAAGGCGGCAATCACCACGCCGATAATGCTGCCGCTGCCGCCGAGAATGTTGACGCCGCCGAGCACCACCATGGTGATCGCTTCGAGCTCATAGCCCTGCGCGATCGAGGGCCGGGTGGAGCCCAGCCGCGAGGTGAGGCAGATCGCCGCAATGCCGCTCATCAGCCCGGTGAGGCAGAACAGGATGAACTTGATCTGCCCGACGCGCACGCCGGAAAACTGCGCCGCCACCGGGTTGTTGCCGATGGCGAACACCCGCCGCCCGAAACTCGTGCGGTGCAGCAAAAACCAGTAGATCGCCGCCGAGACGACGAAGGCCACGAACTCGAACGAGATCACCCACCAGACATAGCCCTGCCCGAAAAAGGCGAAGCTTGCCGGATAATTGCCGTACGCCTGGTCGCCGAGGATGATGAACGAGATGCCGCGGAACAGGCTCATCGTGCCGATGGTGACGACGATCGAGGGCAGCTTCAGCCCGGTCACCAGCCAGCCGTTGAACGCCCCGCAAAGCAGCCCGACCAGCGCCCCGATGGCGACGAGGCCCGGCGTGTCGACCCCGATCTGCGCCGCAGCCCCCATCAGCGTCGAGGCGAGCGCGATGATGCCGGCGACCGAAATGTCGATTTCCCCGGCGATGATCAGGAGCGCCATCGGAAAGGCGATCAGCGCCTTCTCGGTGAAGTTGAAGGTCGCATCGCTGAGCGAAAACGGATCGAGAAAATACGGCGAGGCGAAGCAGTTGATGACAAAGATCACCACCGCCACGACCAGCAGCAGGCTCTCCCAACTGAACAGCGCCGCCCGCAGCGGGTTGTCGAGCCGATCTGGAACCGCACGGGGGCTGGGGGCGTCAGTCATCGGTCATAAACACCACGTATTTCGCCGCTTCGGCGACAACGGCCACGCAAACCACCGCCGCCACCCCCCTCCCCATCCCTCCCCGCAAGGGGGAGGGGCGCAAGACCAATACGTCGGAATCCGGCCGCAGCCATAGTCATTCTTCCGCCCGCCGGAGGATCAGGCGGCCCTTGCGCCGCTCGCCGCGGGCGTTGAAGATCACCGCGAGGATGATGGCGGCGCCCGAAATGGCGGTCTGCCAGAACGGCGATACGTCGATCACCGGCAGCGCGTTGTTGATGAGGCCGAGGAACAGCGAGCCGAGCACCGCCCCGCCCACCGACCCGATGCCGCCGGCGATCGAGATGCCGCCGATGACGCAGGCGGCGATCACCGTCAGCTCATAGCCATTGGCGATCTCGACGGAGGCGATGACGTAGCGCGACACCCAGAGATAGCCAGCCAGCCCCCCGGTGATCCCCGAGAGGCAGAAGGCGATGAACATCGCCTTGCCGACATCGAGACCGGCATAGACCGAGGCGGTCGGATTGACCCCCACCGCATAGAGCGAGCGGCCGACGGCGGTGCGCGTCAGCAGCACGAAGAACACGATGATGGTGACGATGGCGAACCACGACAGCGCCGGCAGTCCGAGCAGCACCACCCGGCTCGAACCGATGAAGGCCGGGCTCATCTGGTCGGCGTTGACCCATTTGCCGCCCGACACCACGAACGCCATGCCGCGATAGATGGTGAGCGTGCCGAGCGTCACCACGATCGAAGGAATGTTGAGCTTCCACACCAAAATGCCGTTGAACGCCCCGAGCAGCAGCCCCACCAGCAGCGACAGGCCGATCAACGCCGGCACCGGCACGCCGGGGTAAGCGGCATTGACCATGCCGACGATCATGCCCGTCAGCGTCAGATTGGCGGCCACCGACAAATCGATGCCGCGGGTCAGGATCACCACCGTTTCCCCGAGCGCCAGGATGATGAGGATCGAGGTGTCGTTGAAGATCGACAGCAGGTTGCCCGGGCGGATGAAATCGGGCGAGCGCAGCGCAATGCCCGCCGTCAGCACCACGATGGCGGCGACCAGCAGCAGTTCGCGATAGCGGAGCAGGGTCTTCATGCCGCGTCCACCGCCGCCATGCCGGCTGCGACCCGCACCAGCGTTTCGGCCGTCAGCCCGTCATTGTCGAAGATCGCCGCGATGCGGCCCTCCCGCATCACCGCCACCCGGTCCGACATGCCCAGGATTTCCGGCAGCTCCGACGACACCATGATCACCGACAGCCCCTCGGCCACCAGTTCCGCCATGAAGCCGTGCACGGCGGCCTTGCTGCCGATGTCGATGCCCTTGGTCGGCTCGTCGAGGATGATCACCTTTGGCGCCGTCGCCAGCCATTTGGCGATGACGATCTTCTGCTGGTTGCCGCCCGACAGCGTGCCGACGTCCTGGCTCAGCGAAGCGGCGCGCAAATCGAGCCGCTGCGTATAGCGCCGTGCCAGCTCGAATTCCTCGGCGAGCCGCAGCATGCCGGACTTGCCGGTCCGCCGGAGCGACGGCAGCGAGACGTTCTGGAAGATCGGCAGCCCGATCACCACCCCCTGCCGCCCGCGCTCCTCGGGCACATAGACGATCCCCGCCGCGATGGCATCGGCCGGCGACTTCGGATCGATCGGCTTGCCTTCGAGCAGAATCTGTCCAGACGAATGCCTGGTCATGCCGAAGATGGCCTGCATCACCTCGCTGCGGCCGGCCCCGACCAGGCCATAAAAGCCCAAAATTTCGCCACGCCGCACCGAAAATTCGATGTCGGCGAATTCGGTCGGATGGTTGAGGCCGCTCACCGCCAGCACCGGCTCGCCGATAGCGGCCTGTCGCGCCGGAAAAATCGTGTCGACCGAGCGGCCGACCATAAGCGTTACGATCTCGCTCTGCCCGGCGTCCTTG
>Ga0134125_10011067_pt1 | contig 10110 bp, 5 predicted proteins | sample KB31751_FD_96464 | JGI IMG/M metagenome (GOLD analysis project Ga0134125, IMG submission 96464) | Terrestrial soil microbial communities with excess Nitrogen fertilizer from Kellogg Biological Station, Michigan, USA - KB3-175-1 | ecosystem: Environmental > Terrestrial > Soil > Unclassified ... | reverse complement strand
CCCGGTCGCAATGCATCACGAACTCGCAGCCGCCGCCGAACACATACCCCTGCGTCGCCGCCACCGTCGGAATGCGGCTGTAACGCAGACGCATCGAGGTCTTTTGAAAGAGGGAGAGGATCTCCTCGATGCGCTGCCAGTCACCAGCCTCGAGCGCCGGGCGCAGGGACTCGAGGTTGGCGCCCACGGAGAACGGCGGATCGGTCTGCCAGATGACGAGTCCGTTGAAGCGCTCTTCCGCGACGTCGATTGCCCGGTTCAGGCCCTCGAGGACCTCCGGGCTGATCGAGTGCGCTTTGGTCTTGAAGGAGACGACCAGGATGTCATCTCCAGTCGTGAAAGCGCGCACGCCCTCGTTCTCATGGACGGTCTCGCCAAGTGTCGTCCTGCCCTCGCCGGGGATGGTATCGGGCCACAGTTGCCGCCGATAGACATCGAGGCTCGAGCGGCCGACCAGCGCCCCAGTGGCCGCATCGTAAGAGCCGGCCGGGAAGTGCACGCCCTTGCGATCCGGTTGCCGCGCCCAGGACGGCAGCGGCGCACTCGCGAGAGCTTTGCCTGCAGCGATGTCCTCCTCGATCCACTGCGCCACCTGCGACCAGCCGGCAGCCTGCCAGGTCTCCAGGGGCCCGACCTTCCAGCCAAACCCCCAGCGCATCGCCAGATCCACGTCCCGTGCCGAGTGTGCAATGTCTGCGAGGTGATGAGCGATGTAGTGGAAGGTGTCGCGCAAGCAGGCCCACAGGAACCGCGCCTGGGCATGATCGCTCGCGCGCAGGCGCCGCAGCTTCTCTGCCGGGTTGCCGATCTTCAGAATTTCGATGATGGCCGCGTCGGCCTTGGCCGTCGCCTCCACATATTGGCCGCTCACCGGATCGAGCACCCGCAAGTCCTTTCCCTTCTTTTGATAAATGCCGCCCTTCGTCTTGGCGCCCAGCGCCCCGGCCTCGATCAGCCGGGTGAGCCACGGCGGCGGTTGGAAGAGGCCCCGCCAGGGATCGTGCGGCAGGCCGTCCGCCATGGTCTTTACGACGTGGACGAACGTGTCGAGGCCCACGACATCGGCCGTGCGGAACGTTGCCGACTTGGGCCGCCCCAGGCGCGGGCCGGTCAGATCATCCACCACATCGAACGGCACGCCGAATCGGGCCGCATTGGCGATCGTCGCCAACATGGAGAACACGCCGACGCGGTTGGCGACGAAGTTTGGGGTGTCCTTGGCGCGAATGACACCCTTGCCGAGCGTGGTGACGAGGAATCGCTCCAGGTCATCGAGCACGGCCGGCAGCGAATCCTTGCAGGGGATGATCTCCACGAGGCGCATGTAGCGCGGCGGATTGAAGAAATGCACGCCGCAGAACCGCGGCCGCAGCTCCCGCGGACAGGCTTCGGCGAGCTTGTTGATCGACAATCCCGAGGTGTTGGAGGCGAAGATGGCATGCGGCGCGAGATGAGGCGCAACCTTGCGGTACAGGTCCATCTTCCAATCGATCCGCTCGGCGATCGCCTCGATCACGAGGTCGCACCCGGCGAGGAGCGGCAGATGCTCGTCGTAGTTGGCCGCACGAAGAAGCGCCGTCGTTTCCCGGCCGGCCAGCGGCGACGGCTGGAGTTTCTTCAGCCCTTCGATCGCCTTGCGGACGATGCCGCTCCTGTCTCCTTCCTTGGCCGGCAGATCGAAGAGGATCGTCGGCACACGGGCGTCGATGAGATGCGCCGCGATCTGCGCGCCCATCACTCCGGCGCCGAGCACGGCGGCCTTGCGTACGATGAATCTGCTATCCGGCATGTCTTACCCTCGCAGCAAGGCCCGCTTCCTGATTGGCATTTCGCTTCATTCCCATACCCTCCATTATCCTCTATCCCGACGGCAATCGAGACGCAGGCGGCGGGACGGTGGGCGATGCAAGGCCCACGTTCACGTACCAGGGCTGCGTGCCGGCCGCGCGGCGCCGTGCAACGACCTCCTCGTGCAGCTCGAACATCCCGGGCAGCAGGCGATGGCCCGGTCGCGGCGTATCGCGAAACCCGAGATAGGCGCGATCGTCCTCGTAGGGCTGCCACCCCGGGGCGCCGGGCGCCGTCGGAACACTGTTGCGGGCAAAGCTCGTGAAGTAGCCCATGATCGCTTCGCTGAGCGCGTGCTCGCGCGCGTCATCCGGCGGACGCGGCCAAAGGTCCGGCCAGCCCTCGAGAGCGCCAATGCGCCCGAACTCGTACGGCAGCTCGCTGGCATGAAACGCCTCGAGACGGCGAGCCTCCTGTGCCGGATAGCGGTGCGCAAAGAAGTACAAATGCGTCCGCACTCCAAGCCGCGTCTGGGCTCTCGCCAGACGCTCCGCACTCCAGCCGTAGAAGGCATCACGAGCCGCTGCCAGGGCACTCTCCTCGACGTCTGCGGCCGGATAGCGAGCGAGATAACGTTGCGCCAGGTCCTGATAAATGCTTTGCACCCGGCCCTCGTACGCCGCGGCGCTCGCCGGCAGGGGTGGCAGGAAGGTGGGCCGCAACGAGCGGACCTCGCCCTCATTGAATCCGACGATCATCGGTACGGGCGCCTGCTCGCCGCGATCGAGGCATTCGACGATCTGTCGCGGCAGTACCCAACCGTCGATGGTGGCCTGCGGATCGAATCCGGCCGCCCCCGCCATGGCCACCAGAGCCTCAGCCGGCATGGCGCGCAAGGAGGCGACATCCGCGCCACCCAATTCCTCCGCCAGCCACTCGCCCATGGACTGCGCCGAAGGCTGCCCAAAGCAGGCGCGCGCCAGCTGCGGATTCGAGACGAGATAGCCGCTCTGCAGGATGACTCTGTGGAACAGTCCTCTGCCGAGGGGGCTCGCCATCAGCTCGATCGCACTCAGCGCTCCTGCGGACTCACCGAAGAGCGTGACGTTGTCCGGATCGCCCCCAAAGGCAGCGATGTGGTCCCGCACCCAGCGAAGGGCCTCGATCTGGTCGAGCAGGCCGTAGTTCCCCGACGATCCGTGCGGCGATTCCGCACTCAGCTGCGGGTGCGCGAAGTAGCCGAGCACGCCGAGGCGATAATTCACCGTGATGACGACAACGCCCTTGCGCGCCAACTGCTCGCCGTCGTAGAGGCCACTTGCCGCATCTCCCCTGCGCAGCGCGCCGCCATGCAACCAAACCATGACGGGCGCGTGCGCTGCCTCCGGCGGACGCCACACATTGAGAAACAGGCAGTCCTCGCTCATGTGCCGGGGCTGCTGCGCGTAAATGCTGCCCGGGGGTGAGGGCGTCTGAAGACATGCCGGACCGAAGTCCTCCGCACGACGAATTCCGCACCATGCGGCGGCTGCGACGGGAGGCCTCCAGCGCAAATGGCCCACGGGAGGCTCGGCGTAGCGGATGCCTCTGAACACCGCGACCGCACACGCGAGGTCGAGCCCGGCGAGCGCGCCACGCGTCGTTGATACACAGGCCATGGCGGACAAGAATCGTCAATCGACCCTTCCCTGTCAATTCATTCACTCTCCAGTTAATGTGAGTCAGCGGCCCGGTTTCCTGCGCGCCGCAGCCGCCTTGGCGGACTTTGCGGACTGTCCGCACAGCTCGATGAAGCCGGCTGCCATGAAGCGCGCCAGCCGATCCTTCACCGCCGCGAAGTCCTCCGATCGGCACACGCCGCTCGAGAGACGATCGATGCGGCCCGTGCGGCCGAGCACGTGCATGAACGCGCCGGTCACGAAATCGTAGCCCCAGAAGATGTCCGCATCCGAACAGCCGGGCAACGCCTTCTTCAGGATGCCGATCAGCTTCAGCACCACCGGGTCGAAGTGCAGGTCCATCATCGCCGCCCCTTCCGGCGAATTGCTCACCTGCGAGGCGAAGGCGGCGAAATTCCGCCACCCTTCGCCGCCGTTGATGTAGAGGTCCAGGTCAGTGTCCAACGACGCGCGCAGCGCGCCCTCGACGGTGGGCGAACCGCCGCATTCCCGCTCGTAGTGATCCAGGGCGTCGAGTCTGCGGCTGCTGGTCGTTCCGGCCCGCCGCGTGAACACCGCCTCGAACAGCCGGCGCTTGTCGGCGAAGTAGTAGTGCATCAGTGAGGTGTGCACGCCGACTTTCAGCGCGACATCGCGCAGCGTCACACCATTCAATCCATGCTTGGAGAAAAGATACTCGGCGGCGTCCAGCATCTGCTCGAGGGTCGCGGCGCGCTGCTCCGCTTTCGTGCGCGGCCGTCGCGTGTTCTTGAGACGCTTTGCCATCTCGCAACCTTCCCCGAAAAGCGGCTCTGGGAACGCGAGATTAGCATTAAACGCGATTCGCTTACCCGCTCTGCCCCGCCGCGAGCTCCGCGCGCAGACGCTGCTTGTCGATCTTCCCCGTCGCCGCCAGCGGCATCCTCTCGACGAGCACGATCAGATCCGGCAGCCACCAATCCGGCACCTTGCCGCGCAGCGCCGCCAGCAGCGTCTCCCGATCGATCGCATGCTCGCTGCGCGGCTCGACGATCAGCACCGGCCGCTCACCCCATTTCGGATGCGGGCGCCCGACAACGGCGGCCAGGCCGACCTCCGGCAGGCTGCCAATGATGTCTTCGACTTCCCGCGGGTTGATCCACTCACCGCCCGACTTGATCAGATACTTTGCCCGGCCCGTGATCGTCAGGTTGCCGGCCTCATCGATGAGCGCCAGATCGCCGGTGTCGAAGTAGCCCTCCGCATCGAGCGGCAGCTCGGATTGACTGAAGTACCGCTCTGCGACGCTTGCACCTTTGACCAGCAGTCGTCCAATGGTCATGCGCTGCTGCGGCAGCGCCGCCCCGTTGGCGTCCACCAGCTTCAGGTCGAGGCCCATTGGAGCTCGTCCTGACGTCCGGGCGCCTGGTCCCGGAGGGACATTCGGCGGCTCGATCGTTCCGAGCGGCGACAGCTCCGTCATACCCCAACTGGTCTGAACGCGTACCTCGAGACGCTCCTCGATGCGCCGCAGCAGCGCTTCCGGGCAGTGCGAGCCCCCGACAACGATGCGTCGAAGGGTCGGCAACCGGCCGCCCGTCCTCTCGAGGTGCTCGGCGAGCCCCAGCCAGACCGTCTGTACGGCGGCAGCGACCGTCACCCGCTCGCTGGCGATCAACCCGTACAGGTGAGCCGGATCCGTACTTCTGCCGGTCAGCACCAGCTTCTGTCCAACCGGCGGGGCGGCGAACGGGAATCCCCAGCCGTTGGCATGGAACATCGGCACGGCGACCAGCACCACATCTTCGGCGGTCAGCGCGATCGCATCGGCCTGGAGCGCACGCAGCGTGTGCAGGTAGTTCGAACGGTGGGTATAAAGCACGCCGCGCGGCTTGCCGACCGTACCGGAGGTGTAGCACAGGCCCGCCGGCGTCTCCTCATCGAACTCGCCCCAGTGCGCAGGCCTGCCGAAGCGGCGCAGCAAATCCTCGAGACTCCATCGGCGTGCGCGCCCCTGAATGTCCTCTTCCGTCTGCCGGTCGAGCAGGATCACCGTGTCGAGACACGGGCAGGCTGCAACCAATTCCTGCGCGAGCGGCTGCAGGCCGGCGCCCACGGCGATCCATTTGTCCTGTGCCTCATTGACCATGTCTGCGAGGTGCCCGACGCCGAGGCGCGGATTCAGCGTATGGCACACCAGGCCAACGCCCATCGCGGCGTAATACAGCGTCAGGTGATCCTGCGTGTTCCAGGCCAGCGTCGCGATGCGATCGCCCGGTGCGAGTCCCTGATCGAGCAACGCGCCGGAGGTCCGCTGGCAGCGCTCGCGCAACTGCTCATACGTGATCCGCTCGGCCGCACCGTCGAGTGTCGTCGACACCACGCATGAGCCTCCATGCCATCGGGCAGCGTGATCCAGAAACTTGTCCACAGTCAGAGCGTATCGCTGCATCGTCCCGTCCGTATCCTCACTGAAAGCGAGTCACTGCTTCTGGCAGGCCTTCGGCTCGCAGTCCCCGCTAGAAGGTCCTCATGACCCGGATGCCGTACTGGCGCGGCGAGCCGGCCCAGCGCAACCCGGAATCCATCGCGGCAACGTAGGCCTCGTTGGACAAGTTCGTGCCGTAGACAGTGAGCGTCCAGTCGCCGCGTCCATACTCCATCTGTGCGGACAGCAGATTGCGCGCTCCAAGATAGTCCCCCAGAGCAGCGTTCTGAAACAGCGTCGCCCACTGCGACCCGACGTGCGAATAGTTCGCGCGCATCGTCAACGTGCTGTCTCCCGGGAGATAAACGACGTATTGCGGGCCGAAGTTATAGGTGAGCGCCGGGGCGTAAGACTGCGGATGGCCGGACAGGTCCACGCAGGCCGGGGTTGCCGGTCCCAGCTGCGGATCGCAGGTGGTGAGGCCCGGAACCCGGGGGTCGTTCGCAAAGAAGCTTCCCAGACTCGAATGCTCCCAGCCGACATTGGCATCGAGAGACAGGTGACCCAGAATGGCCTGGACCGACAGCTCGATGCCATAGAGAGTCGTCGGGGAGGGATTGTTCACCTCGAGCGTCTGGGTGGGCAGCATCGGATCCGCGATCGACACCTGGAAATTGTGGAACTTGTCGTAGTAGCCATCGAGCTGCGTGCGCAGGTGATCATCGAGCGCGGTCGCCTTCCATCCGAGCTCGTAGTCCGTCACGTATTCGGCGCGAAACGGCTGCTGCAACTGGGTGCCGATGGGGGTATTGAGCCCTCCCTGTTTGTAACCGGTCGCGACGAACCCGTAGAGATAGTTGTCGTCGTTGACGGCCCAGCTCAGATCCGCCTTGCCGGTCAGCCTGTCGTCGTGCTCGGTCTGGTGATCCGGCTGGTTGTAGAAGAACTGCGGAATCACGATGTAGACGCGATTCGTCGAATCGTTCCAGGAATAGCGCGCGCCGAGCTGCAACTTCACGCCGTGACTGAAATGGAACCCCAGCTGGCCGAATGCCGCGGCGGTATCGTTCGGCACCTTGCCCTCGATGTACTCGTCGAACAGACCGGGTGGATAGCCGATATAGAACCCCTGCAGATACGGGTAGGAATAGTCGAGCCCCTGGTAGTAAATACCGGTGACCCAGGTGAGAAATCCCTTCTCGGGCGAGATCAGGTCGAATTCCTGCGAGTACATCTCTCCGGGCACCAGGTCCTTGAAGGTGTAATTCAGCAGATCCGTCCCGTCGAGATCCGCCTTGTACACCGAGCGTCCCCATTGGACGCCGGTGATGGAGCGCAGCGTGATACCGCTGTCCATCCTGTAGTTGATGTTGAGGGTGGAACGGGCGATCTGATCGATGGCGGCCTGCGGGCCGTTCACGCTCACATCGAAAAGCGGCGTGGTCGCCGTCGCCGGCGACGCCGGATAGCCTCCATTGTTCACGTAGGAGTAGGTGGTCTGCCACAGAGCACTGAACCTGTCCGAGGGCCGCCACATCAGGCTGAAGCGCAGGGATGACTGCTTCAGGGAGCCGTTGCCGCCGAAGTACGGGCCCGTGAGGTGGAAGAACGTGTCGCGGTATTCGTCGTAGAACGCGACGCGCGCCGCGACCGTATCGCTCACCGGCAGGTTGACGGCACCCTGCAGCATGGTGTCATCGTAGTTGCCATACTGCCCGACGACATAGCCGTTCACGCCTTTGAAATTTGGCGCCGCCTCGGTGATGTAGACTGCGCCGCCTGTCGAGTTCTCGCCGGCGAACGTTCCCTGGGGGCCGCGCAGCACCTCGATGCTGGAGATGTCGTAAAACGGCTCGTCCTGCAGATAACCCGGGAACGAGGCCACGCCGTTGCGGTAGGTGATGACGCCCGCCTGGGTCTGCGTGTTGTGCTCACCCTTGCCGATGCCGCGGATGTTGAATTCGTTCCCCTGACCGAAGCTATCGACCGCGACCGAAGGCGCCACGGTCTCCAGCTGATCCACGGCAATCACTCCGTTGTTGAGCAGTTGATTGCCCGTGAGGACTGTGGCCGCAATGGGCGTCTGCTGCAGATTGGTGGTGCGCTTCTCCGCGGTGATCACCACCTCCTGGAGCGCGACCGTCGGCGGCCCCGAGACGGCGGACGATGCGACGCCGGCCGGTGACCCGGCAGCGGCGGTTGCTGCCGATTGATCCTGCGCGCCGGCAGCCGCGGAGGCTGCAGGCATTGCCGCGGCCTCGGCCGCCGACGCACCGCCCAGCACGAACGCGGCGCAAACGAACCATGTGATCTTCATCGGAAACCCCCAGCACTTCTTCGGGCCGCACCCGATGACGCGGCGTCGAGAGCGTCTCAGCTAAATATCCAGTTGTCAAGTTCATTCACACGAGAAATAATATCTTGGCGCGCTCGAAGAGCGGACCGGCAGGCGGCCGCATCGGGGGGAGGCTCGTTCAGATGTCCATGATTTTCCTCGGGAGGCACTCATGACCGGCTTGTTGTCGCAACGCGTCGCGATCGTCACGGGCGCCGGCAGGGGTCTCGGCCGGGCGCACGCGCTCGCCCTTGCCCGCGAAGGCGCACGACTCGTGGTCAATGACCTCGATGCGGCGAGCGTCGAACAGGTGTGTGAGGAAATCATCCGGCTGGGCGGCGAGGCACTCGGCAGCACGGCGAGTGTGCAGGACATCGATGCGGTCGACACCATGGTGGCGCTTGCCCTGCGCCGCTGGAGCCGGGTGGACATTCTCGTCAACAACGCGGGTATTCTGCGCGACCGTACCTTCGCCAAGCTCGACCTGGCGGACTTCCGGCTCGTGCTCGAGGTCCACGTCATGGGCTCCGTCAATTGCACGAAGGCCGTCTGGCCTCACATGAAGGAGCGCGGCTACGGCCGCGTCATCTTCACGAGCTCCTCCTCGGGCCTGTACGGCAATTTCGGCCAATCGGCATATTCTGTGGCCAAAATGGCGCTGGTCGGCCTCATGCAGACACTCGCGCTCGAGGGCGCGCGCCATGGGATCCACGTCAACTGCCTCGCACCCAGCGCGGCCACGCAGATGACTCACGATCTCTGGTCAGCAGAAGATCTGGCGGCGCTGGATCCGCGGCGTGTCAGTCCCGCCGTGGTCGCCCTTGCAAGTGAAGCGGCGCCCAGCAAACAGGTGGTCCTCGCCGGCGCAGGGAGCTTCAAGCTGGCGCACGTCACCATGACCCGCGGCGTTCACCTCGCCGATGATCGGCTGAGCGCCGGGGAAATTCTCGCGCAGTGGGACCGGATCGCCGATCGCGCCGGGGAGCTGGTTCCGGCGACCGGGTTCGAGCAGTATCGGTTCGAGGCGGATCAGGCGCGCGCGGACGTTGGATATACGAAACGCTGACTCTCCCGGAGAATCACATGTCGATGCCGGCATTCAGGCTCACCGCAGCCGACTTCGCCCCATACGGGCACGCTCTCCAGCGACCGGAATGCGTCTGGGTAGACCGGGAGGGAGTATGGGCATCCGACGCGCGCGGCGGCGTGGCCCGGGTTCATCGCGACCGCGAGCCGCAGGTTGTGGGCAGCGGTATCGCCGACCCGAACGGCTTCAGCCGCCGGCCCGACGGCAGCTTCGTGGTCGCTGGTCTCAGCGACGGCAAGCTCTACCAGATCGACCCGGACGGGAAGACACGCGTGCTGCTCGAGAGCATCGGCGGGAGGCCGCTCGGCGCCGTCAACTACGCCTGCGCGGATGGTCCGCAGCGTATCTGGCTGTCGGTCATGACTCGTCACCTGCCGTGGGTACCGGCCATGCAATCAACCCGGGCCGATGGATACATCCTGCGGATCGATCGCGAGGATGTGCGTGCCGAGATCGTTGCCGACGGACTCGATCTCACCAACGAGGTCAAAGTCTCGCCCGACGGCCGTCATCTTTATGCAGCGGAGACCCTCGGCGGCCGCATCGTCCGCTTCCCGATCCGACCGGACGGCGCGCTCGGTGCCAGGGAGCGCGTCGGGCCCGACAGTCTCGGCCGGGGCGCACTTCCGGATGGTTTGACGTTCGATGCATCAGGCAACATCTGGGTGACGATCATCAGCCAGAACGCTCTACACGTCATCGATCGCGACGGGGCCGCGCACGTGGTCTATTCGGACGCGAACATACCGGCGGTCGAAGCCATCGCACGCGCCGTCGAGCATCCGACCGGGACCCTGGATCACCTGTTGGCCTGCATGGCGGTCACGCGGCCGCT
>Ga0134125_10011065_pt1 | contig 10111 bp, 10 predicted proteins | sample KB31751_FD_96464 | JGI IMG/M metagenome (GOLD analysis project Ga0134125, IMG submission 96464) | Terrestrial soil microbial communities with excess Nitrogen fertilizer from Kellogg Biological Station, Michigan, USA - KB3-175-1 | ecosystem: Environmental > Terrestrial > Soil > Unclassified ... | reverse complement strand
TGGTGGCGCGCGAACGATCAGTCGAACTCGGTTGGCAACCTGCTGCTCCACCTGAACGGCAACGTCCGCCAGTGGATCCTCGGCGGCGTCGGCCGACAGTCGAACGAACGTCACCGGGCCGCGGAGTTCGCGGCGCGCGGCGGTCCGCCGGCGGCCGTGCTGCTCGCCGATCTCGATCGCACGCTCGACGAGGTCGACCGCGTGCTCGACGGGCTCACCGAACCGGAACTTCTCGAACCCCGAACTATTCAGGGTCGCACGATCTCCGTCCTCGACGCGATCTTCCACGTCGTCGAGCACTTCTCGGGACACCTCGGGCAGATCATCCTCCTGGCGAAGCTTCGCGCGCCGGGCGCGATCACCTTCTACGAAGATGCCGGCGGGCTGGCGAACCCCGTCTGGGAGGAGCGGGTCAGGCGGTGAGGACGAAAAACTTTGCGGGCGGGCTCGCCGTCGCCATCTTTCTGGCCGCCGCACTCGTCAAACCGGTCATCTTCGGCATCGACACGTGGAAGATCGTGCTCGGCGTCGCCGGCCTGATCCTCTTTGCCGGCGCCGGCCTGTCGAAGCCCTGACGCATGCCCGACTTCTACTTCGAGTACGACGCGGAGCACATGGTGCTCGCGGTCCGCGTCACCGGCGCGTTCACCGACGCCGTGATGCTGGCGTGCTATCAGGCGATGGCGGGCCAGCTCGGGCGGCGGGAAGTCCGCGCGGCGTTCCTCGATCTCAGCGCCGCCGGCAGCGTGGACGTGTCGGCGGACGCGGTCCGCGGCATGTCGAAGCTCGCACCGCTCTTCCCCGACCCGCTGCCGAAGTACATCGTCGCCGCCGAGGACCACATCTTCGGCATGGCGCGGATGTTCCAGATCACCTCGCAGGGCCGCGAGACGCTGCAGGTGGTCCGCTCGCGCCAGGACGTCTACGCGTCGCTCGGCCTCGGCACGCCCCGATTCGAACGGCTTGACATCGCCTGACATGCTTAGCTAATGTGCTAAGCATGCAATCGCGACGCTCTCCCGCGCCCGCGGCCTTCCGCGCGCTCGCCGACGACACGCGGCGCGGCATCCTCGAGTACCTCCGCAGCGGGCCCAGGACCTCGGGCGAAATCGCCGATCAATTCCATTCGAGCTGGCCGACGATCTCCCGGCATCTGGCGGTCTTGCGATCCGGAGGCCTGGTGATCGCCGAACGCCGCGGCCAGGCGATCTACTACGAGCTCAACACGTCGGTCTTCGAAGATCTCGTCCAGCACCTGATGGGCTGGGTCAAACCTGTGCGTAAGGTGTCTAAGTCACGCGAGCGCCTGCGGCCAGCCGCGAGCGGAGCGAGCGGCTCGGCGTAAGTTCGCGCCGGGGGTGGGGCCCCGGCGCAAGTGAAGGAAGTTGATCATGACGTCGAAAAAACGCACGCAGATCGGCTCTCTCGTCATCATCGCGCTCGGCTTCCTGGTCGGACTGGCGGCCTACTGGCGCATTCCGCTCGACGGCCGCGACGACAGGCTGTTCTTCAGGCTCGAGATCGCGTTCGCCCTGCCGGCGACGACGCTCGTGCTCTACCTGCTCTTCCGCAGCCTCTGGCGCCACGACCGCATCCGCACCGGCAACGGCGCGTTCGAAGCGACGTATCACGCGATCGTCTTCAGGACGATCGCGTTCGTGTTCGCGATCCACGCGCTCCTGATGCTCGCGCTCACCGACGTGATGGACGTCATCGGCACGCACACCTGGGGCAAGCGCGTCGTCGTCGCGATGCTCGGCCTCGCGATCATGGCCATCGGCAACCTGCTGCCGCGCACGCGGCCCAACATCGCGTTCGGCCTCCGCACCGATCGGACGCTGACGAATCCGACGCTCTGGCAGCAGGTCCATCGCGTCGGCGGATACGCGGCGGTCGGACTCGGCGCCGTCATCCTGCTCATGGGCGTGCTGGCGGCGAACCAGAACCTCGCGGGCGCGCTCGTCCTGCCCGGCGCCGCCCTCGCCACGGCGATCGTGTACATCTCGTATCGCCGGTATGCGGGCGCGTGAACCGCGAGCCGCCCGGCTGACGCCTTCGCGCTCCCGACACCCATGCTTGAAGCACGTGGGCTGACGAAGCGATACGGCGCGCTCCTCGCCGTCGACCGTGTGGACTTCTGCGTCAATCGCGGTGAAGTCCTCGGCTACCTCGGTCCGAACGGATCCGGCAAGAGCACGACGGTGAACATGATCGTCGGCCTGCTGCAGCCCGGCAGCGGCGAGATCACGCTGAACGGCACGAAGCAGGCGGAAGATCCGGCTGCCTACAAGAAGAGAATCGGGTACGTTCCCGAAGAGCCGTTCCTCTACACGCACCTCACGGCGCCCGAGTATCTGACGCTGGTTGGACGGCTGCGCGAGATGCCCCTCGAGGGACTCGAGCGCAAGGTCACCGAGCTGCTGAAGCTGTTCCTGCTGTGGGACGCGCGCTACAGCACGATGGCGGCGTTCTCGAAAGGCATGCGCCAGCGCGTGATCCTCGCGGCGGCGCTCCTGCACAATCCCGATCTGCTCGTCCTCGACGAGCCCTTCTCGGGCCTCGACGTCAACGCGAGCCTGCTCTTCCGATCGCTCATCACGATGTTCGCCGCGCAGGGGCGCATGATCCTGTTCAGCACGCACCGCTTCGACATGGTCGAGAAGGTCTGCTCGCGCGCCGTCATCCTCTCGAAAGGGCGCGTCGTCGCCGAGCGGACAATCACACGCGAGAGGCCGGATGCTCTCGAAGAGCTCTTTCACCGCGTCACCGACCAGCAGGACTTCACGCCGGTCGCTCGGGACATTCTCGCCGTCGTGCAGGCATGAGACGCCCGGCTGAAGCCTCGCGCTCCCGCCTGCTGACGCGGCACTTCTTCGGCGCCCTCTTCGATCTCGGCTTCCTCACGCGTGAAGGCGCGGATGGCTTCATCCGCGTCGTCATCGGCATCGTCGCCGTCATCATCACGCTCGGCCTCTGGCTGACGCGGATGTACACCATCGTCTACGCGCTGCCCGGCGGGGTCGCCGATCCGGCGCCGTACGTCAGCGCGGTCGACGCGAACACGATGACCGCCATCGGCCTGCCGATGTGGATTGCGGCCTTCGTCACCGTGCTCATCAGCCACTCGCTCGTGCCCGACGAGACCGACTACCGCGTGCTGATGGCCCTGCCGCTCACGAAAGCGTTTATCTTCCGCGCCAAGCTGCTCGCGCTCGCGATGTTCTGCGCCCTCTTCATCGCGGGCAGCCTGCTCGGGCTGACCGTCCTCGTGATCGTGATCTCCTCGAGCCGGTTCGCGCCGAACATCGTGCCGGTCAGCGTCGCCGCGTACTGGCTCGTCGGCGCGCTCGCCTGCCTCTTCAGCGTCCTCACCATCGTCTCGATCAACGGCCTGCTCACGATCCTGGTCCCCCGGTCGCGCGTGCACGGCGTGACCGCGACGGTGAAGAGCGCGCTGCTGGCGGCGCTGATGTTGTCGATCCCGTCCGTGCTCGCGCTGCCGGCGAAGGCCGGAGCGTTCGCCGGGCACTCGCGAGCGCTGTACTCCCTGCCGCCCGCCTGGTTCGTCGGGATCGAACGACTGGCCTTCGGCGGCGGCGACGCGTTCACCGCCGTTCTCGGCCGGATCGGCCTCGTGGCGTTTGCGTCCGTCTCGGCCGTCGCCGCAACAAGCTACCTGGTCCTGTACCGGCGATTCGATCGGGTGATGCTGACGACCGTCGAAGTGTCGCGCCGCCGCTCGCGCTGGCGGGGGACGATCGGCGACTTCACGCTCGCCACGCTCCGGCGCAGCTCGCTGCACCAGGGCGTGCTCGTCGCCGTCTCCGCGCTCGGCGTCACGCTCGCGATCAACCGGGTCGGCGGCCAGACCGCGACCTATGCCGCGCTCGGCGCCGTGTGGCTGCTGATGTTCTTCATCGGCCTCGCGACGCGCGCCGCCATCGCGCTGCCGATCGACCAGCGGGCGAACTGGGTGTTCCGCATGACCGAGAGCGACGCGACCCGCGCGTCGCAGCTGTCCGCCGTCACGCGCCTCATGCGCCAGACGACGGTGATCGTTCCGGTGCTGGTGATGGCGCCGCTCGAGTGGCGCCTGTTCGGGGCGCGCGCCGTGCCGGCGCTCGCCATGAACGCCGTCTGCGGCCTGTTGTGGGTCGAGGTCCTGCTGCGCGGCTGGCGCCGAATCCCGTTCACGTCCAGCTACATTCCCGGCAAGCAGTTCATCGCCCAGACGCTCGTCGTCGGCATCGGCACGCTCGTCCTCGGCGTCACGATCGTCGGCGCGATGGCGCTCGGCGCGGCGCGGTCGACGGCCTTCTTTCTCATCGCGTCCCTCCTTCTCGGCACGATCACGCTGGTCTTCCGCCGGACGCGCCTTCACCTGTGGAACAACGGCGCGCTGGAATTCGACGACAAGATGCCGTCCGCCCTGGATCTGAATCTGTACGGTTGACGGCAGACCTGAAGGTCTGCGCCTACAGCTGCGATCCCCAAAGACTGTTGACCTATATTCCAGCTGTAGCGACAGACCTTCAGGTCTGCGCTTGATCTGTATCGCGACCTGATATATCGTCTGTCGATATATGACGCCGACGCGGGCGGAATTCCACGTGCTCCTCGCGCTGCTCGACGGCCCGAGGCATGGCTACGGCCTGATGCAGGACGTCGAGGAACTGTCCGGCGGCGAGCTGACGATCGGGCCCGGCACCCTCTACACCGCCATCAAACGGCTGCGCGCCAGCCGGCTGATCAGCGAAACGGACGCCGACGCCGGCCGCCGGCGCTGCTACAAGCTCACACGGAAGGGCAAATCCATCGTCGAAGAAGAAGCGCGGCGGCTGCAGGAGCTGGTGCGCGCCGCCAGGAAACGCGGGCTGCTGCCGTCGCAGTCATAGAGGTCATGACCGCCGAACGCATCTACGCGGCGCTGCTCCGGATGTATCCGGCCCCGTTCCGCGAGGAGTACGGCGGCGAGATGCTGTCGGTGTTCCGCGATCTGCGCGCGTCCCGGCGGTCGACGCCGGTGCGGTTCTGGAGCTTCGTCCTCCGCGACGTCTTCACGAGCGCGGCCCGTGAACGTCTCGAAGGCACGCGATGGCTGGCGGCGGCGCTCTTCGGCCTCGCCGCGACGGTCGCCACCGCCCGGCTGGCGACGTTCGTCTATCGATATTTCTATCATCCGTACTTCGAGGACACGGCGATCCGGCCGCTGCCGTACGGACTGCTGCTCGGCATCGTGCTCGGGCTGTCGGTGGCCGGCGCGCAGTGGGTGCTCTTCGCCGCCGCGGAGCGGCGCGCCGGCCGCTGGGCGCTCGTGAGCGCGGTCACTCTGCCCGTCGCGATTCTCTTCTGCAGCACGGCGGTCGAACAGGCGCTCGACGGCCTGAACCCGGTCGTCCACATCCATCATCCTCTCGCGCTCGACCTCCTCGTCGTCGGCTTCGGACGTCCCGGTGATTGGAGCGGAATCGCCGCACAATTCTTTGCGATGGCAGCATCGGCTCTCGTCATCCGGCTCGCGATGCCCGACCTGAAGGTCAGGCGCTACAGCTGGGATTCAGGAAGACATGCTGATTAAACAAGCCGGCGACATCCGATCGTCCGACATCACTCCCCACAGCACGTACCTGCGCCGCCGCGAATTCCTGGCGGCGCTCGTGACGCTGCCCATCGCGTCGAAGATGGCGACGACGACGGACGCGGTGACGAGGAAGGACGCGATCACGAGCTACACGAACTACTACGAGTTCGGATCGGACAAAGGCGACGCGCGGGAGAACGGCGGCGCGTTCAAGGCGTCGCCATGGAACGTGACCGTCGACGGCCAGTGCGGCAAACCCGGCACCTACACGCTCGAGGACATCCTCAAGCCGCATCCGCTCGAAGAGCGCGTCTATCGCATGCGCTGCGTCGAGGGCTGGTCGATGGTGATTCCGTGGGACGGCTTCCCGCTCGGCGCGCTGCTCAAGCGCTTCGAGCCGACCGCGAAAGCGAAGTACGTCGAGTTCACCACCGTCAACCGTCCGAAGGAGATGCCCGGCATCCGCCGGCAGGTGCTGAACTATCCGTACGTCGAAGGGCTCCGCATGGACGAGGCGATGCATCCGCTGACGATCCTCGCGGCCGGCCTCTACGGCGAGTCGCTGCTCACGCCCAACGGCGCGCCGCTGCGGCTCGTCGTGCCGTGGAAATACGGATTCAAGGGCATCAAGGCGATCGTGAAGATCCGCTTCGTCGAGAAGCAGCCGTTCAACACATGGCAGGAAGCCAACCCGGCGTATTACGGCTTCTACGCGAACGTGAATCCCGACGTGCCGACGCCGTCCTACAGCCAGGCGACCGAGCGCCGCATCGGCGAGTTCCTGCAGCGGCGCACGCTGCCGTTCAACGGCTACGCGGAGCAGGTGGCGTCGATGTACGCGGGACTCGATCCGCGGCGCCTGTACTAGAACGTCACCTGCACGCCGAGCTTGGCGACCCGCGCGCCGAGCAATGACGTCACGTTCTGCCAGGACGGTCCGTACGCGCTGTTCACCGCCAGCACCGGGCTCGCGTTGAACAGGTTATAGACGTCAATCGCGGGCAGGACACGCAGTTGTCCGAATCGAAAGATCCGGCTGATGCGGAAGTCGAACTGCCGGTTCCATCCCTCGACGTAGACGCTGTTCGGCGTGATCAGCGGGACGGTGACCGTCGCCGTACAGTTCCCCGCCGCAGGACATGCCGAGAGCGGCCGGCCGAGCGAGGGTGCGATCGCCGCGTTGCCCACCGCGAAGTTCGCCGCCTGCGGAATCGACGGCAGCATCTGAAAATTCGCGCTCAACTGAAATTTCTGCGGCAGCGGCGCCACGCCCTGGAACTTGAGCTGCGTGTTCGCCGACCACGGCTGCGCGACGTGGCACTGGTACAGCTGCTGCGGGGAGTCGACGACGAAGCACTGATCGGTCACGGTCGAGCCCGTGCTCAGGCCGCCGGCGAGCACGAAGCCGTTGTGCCGGTAGTTGGCCGTCGCGTCGATCCCGTTGAACACCTGCGTGCGGCCGCCGAAGGTGGACGCGGGCACGATCAGGTTGTTGACCTGGCCGAAGCGGTTCGGATTCAGGTCGTACAGGCCACAGATCGGCTGGCCGCCGCCGTTCGGCAATCCTGCGTTCGTCGGCTCGGTGATGCAGTACGGACTGTAGTCGGCCGCCGACACCGACAGGTTGTCCGTGACGGTGAAGTTGCCGTACCACGTCCGGAAGTAGCCGATGTTCGCCGACAGCCCGGGAATGAGCTCCCGCTGCACCGACACCGACGCCGTCCAGTTGTACTGGCGCTTGTACCAGCCGCTGATCGTATCCGGAGAAAAATTCGTCGTGCGCACGACGGTGCCGAACGTGCTGCTGTTGATCGCGCCGCACGTCTGGCCGTTGGCCGTGTTCGCGGCGGGGTTCAGCAGGTTGCAGCCTGGAACGAAAGCCGGATTCGCGGCGTCGGCGGCCGAGAACCCCGGATCACTCCAGGTCCGCGTCGTGCTGATGACCATCAGGTTGACCGGGTTGTTCTGCTGGACAATCCCGCCAGGCGGATCGAACGCGAGGTTGCGCGACAGCGACGCCTTGATCGCCGTGCGGCCGTCGCCCGAGATGTCGTACGCGACGCCGAGACGCGGATTGATGTCCTTGAAATTCGGAATGTCGTTCTGAGCGGCGAAGTCGCGGGCGGGCACGAACGGGCCCGCGGGCAGATGCTGTGCGGGGACGCTGCCCACCTCTCCGTCGTACCGCAGTCCGAGATTCAGCGTCAGCCGATCGATCTTCCATTGGTCGCCGACAAACGCCGCGTAGTAGTCGACGCGCTGCGCCCAGTTGTAAGGCGTCGCCCACTCCGTCACCGACGACGGCCTCTGGTTGTTGAACGTGAATGTCAGCGCGTCCGGCGCGATGAACGACTCCTTCGTCTGGATGCCCTGCATCGTCTGGATCCCGGCCTGCAACGCGTGCTTGCCCGTGAGATACGAGAGCGTGAAGTTCTGGTTGATCTGCTTGCTCTTCTGGTTGCCCCATGAGCCGCCGGGCGTCTGCAGCTGTCCGCCGGCCGCGCCGTACCGATAGTTCGTCGACGACTCGAGAATCGACCGATCGGTGAACGTGCCCGTGCCCTCCGTCGCGCGCTCGAGATCGGTGTACTGATACGTGCCGCCCGCCCAGAGCAGCAGCTTCGGCGAGGCGGTGTACGTCCACGTCGTCATCACGCGGTACTCGGGATAGAGATGATGGCTGCCGGCCGCCTCCGGCGAGATGTTTCCATTCAGCGCGAAGAAGCAGCTGCAATTGCTCTCGGGCGATACCGTCGCCGTGAATTTGTTTTTGGAAGACGCCTGCCACGTTACACGCACGTCGCCGGTCTTGTATGTGTTGAGCGTGTACGCGGGCCGGCCGGGATCCGGCGTGTAGAGCATCGTGCCCTGCGTCCGGTTGTAGTAGTTGCCGGGCTGGTAATCCGACGCGACCCAGTTGCGAAAGCCGACGATGAACCACAGCCTGTTCTGGGCGATCGGGCCGCCGAACGAGCCGTTGTAGTCGTGGCGATCGCGGATATCACCCGGCACCAGCGCCCCCCGCGCGCGCAGGGCGTCATTGAGGTTGTTCGCCTGCATGCCGGAGTTGGAGAAGTCGGCGCGGAGGTTGCCGCTGAACCGGTTGCCGCCGTCTTTGGTCACGAGATTGATGTGGCCCCCGCCCGTCTGCGCGGTCGGATCGAAGCCGCCGGTCTCGACCACCACCTCCTGCAGCATCGAGGGGTTTTCGCTCGACAGAATGTTGCCCGACGCCAGCAGGCTGTTCGAGTTCATGCCGTCGCGGAACTGCTGGAAGTCGGCGCCGCTGCCGCCGTGAATCGAGAACGCCTGGTTGGTTTCGTTGGCGCTGCCGCCCACATCCTGCGTGCCGATGGCGCCCGGAATCAGACTGGCAAAGGCGCCGGCGTTCTTCGGCAGCGGCAGCGCCTCGATGAGCGCCTGGTTCACGACCGTCTGCACCCGCGTGTTGACCGTGTCGACGATGGGCGATTCGCTGGTCACGGTCACCGTCTCTCCGACGGCGCCTATCTGCAGCGTGGTATTGACCGTCGCGGTAAAGCCCGTGGTCAGGACGATGTTCTCGCGCCGGGTCACCTGGAATCCGGCAAGCGTGAAGCTGAGCGTGTACGCGCCGGGCCGAAGCTCGATGATTTTGTACCGTCCCTCGCCGTCGGTCGACGTCGTCCGCGACTGCTCGATGAGCGCGGGACTGGACGCCTCGACGGTCACACCCGGCAGCACGGCGCCGGACGCGTCGATCACCGTGCCTTCGATGGAACCGCTCTGCGCGAAGGCGAGAACGGACGTGAGCACACACGCTGCCGTGACGGCGACTATCCGCGCTGCCTTCATCGCTTCTCTCCTTTGACGGGTGAAGGTGGCCGTGAGGCCACAGTACTGATCGTCGTCTTGAGGGTGGGGCCGCCACCGTACGCGGTAATCGTGATCCGGGTGCCGCGCGGCAACGTCACCGGCGCGGCGAAGATGTACGGCGTCAGCCAGTCGGTGGACAGATTCTTCGCAAACAGCAGGACGTTCGTGCTGCCATCGAGCCCGTGCGCGGAGACCTCGACCGATGTCGTCGCCGTCCCGATGTCGGGCCGCAGCGCCAGCAGCGTCGTGTCAGTCGACAGCGTCGCTTCTCCGTGAAGCCGTTTCGCGCCCATCGCGTCGATCACGAGGTCGGTGACATCCTGTGAGGCCGCCGGACCGAAGGCGAATCCGACCTTCCCGCGATCGACGACAGGCACGTCGGCCTGCCGGTAGTGGATGACGGCGACAAGGTGCGCTCCCGACGGGACGCGGTACGCGGCGCCTCGCGGCAGCGTGACGAAGCCGTACCACGGCGTCCAGCTGCCCAGCCACTGGCCGGTCTCCTTGATCGTAAACACGGCATCGTGCACCACGCGCCTGTCACCGGGCATGTACTCGAAGGCACGAATGCGTCGCCCGGCATCGAACCCCAGGTCGATGGTGACGGTCACGAAGCCGTTCGATTCCGCATTGGGAGCAATGGTCTGCGGCGGCAGCTCGCGCACAACATCGGGC
>Ga0134125_10011064_pt1 | contig 10111 bp, 10 predicted proteins | sample KB31751_FD_96464 | JGI IMG/M metagenome (GOLD analysis project Ga0134125, IMG submission 96464) | Terrestrial soil microbial communities with excess Nitrogen fertilizer from Kellogg Biological Station, Michigan, USA - KB3-175-1 | ecosystem: Environmental > Terrestrial > Soil > Unclassified ... | reverse complement strand
GTACACCACCCCGGCATTTTTTTATAGAGGGAGGTATTCTTTGGATTCCAACGATTCCTCGAAGTACGTCATCCCCATGGTGTCGAAAGCCCTGGATGTGCTGGAGCTATTCTCCACACATCGCGAGGAGCTGACACTCGAACAGATTATCTGCCGGACGCGCGTGCCGCATGCAAGCGCATTCCGAATCGTGCAAACGCTGGTACGGCGCGGCTATTTGACGAGAATTGAGCCGGACAAACGGTACCGGCTTAGCTGGAATCGTAAGAAACTGCGCGTTGGGTATGCCGGATTGTCGAGCGAGATTCCCTTCTCCGTTGCGGTCGGCCTGAGCCTGCGGCGCGCCGCTGAAGAGGCTGGCTGCGAACTGGTCGTCTCCGATAACGAAGGCGATCCTCATACGGCTATCCGGAATGCCCGCGAGATGGTCGGCAAGGATGTCGATTTTGCGATCGAGTTTCAGCGGCACGAAAAGGTGGCCCCGGTCCTTGCCAATATTTTCGGAGAGGCGCGCATAAAGACAATAGCGATTCATATTCCGCAACCGGGCGCAATCTTTTTCGGAGTCGACAATTACAAAGCCGGGCTGGCGGCCGGCGAAACGCTGGGGCGCCATGCGGCCTCTCATTGGAATTCGCACGTCGACGCGGTCGTTCTGCTCGACGTCCCGCAAGGAGGACAGGCTTTGCACTCGCGGATGCTAGGCGTGCTCCATGGCATCGAACAATTTCTGGGCGCCATACCACCCAGCCAGCAACACTGGCTCGATGGCGGCGGCCGCTTCGAAGCGTCCCGCCAGGCAACAGTCAACTTCCTGCGCCGCAACCCTAAGGCAACGCATGTTTTGGTATCCGCCGTTTCGGACCACAGCGCGCTAGGCGCCGCCGCGGCCCTAAAGGCAAGCAGGATCTGTAAAACCGCGGCTATTGTAGGACATGATGGCGATCAGGAGGCGTTGCGCGAAATTAGCGAGCCGGATTCTCCGTATCTTGCAACCATCGGTTTCTTCGCGGATCGCTACGGACGGGAGTTGATCGATTTGATGACCCGCATCCACCGTGGAGAATCGGTCAGCCCGGCGCACTACGTCAACTTCGAAGTGATCGATCGGGTCAAATTGCAGCGCCGTTGATTTGAAAGTACGCGGCGGCAAAAACGCTAGGTAACGGCGCGCCCTTCTGGTAATCTAGGCTCAAGCGTTTCTTGCGAGAGTTGCTGTCCCGGTTTCCCTAAAATTGATCCGATACTCAATTTACTGGGGTCCGACTCGGTCTAAGCGCCGGTGAGCAGGCTCCGGCATCGAAAGATGTAAAAAGGAGAGGCCTAAAGGCGTCCGGGGGACTCCGCCCCTTGTCCTCTTGGGGTCAATAAAGGAGATCGGGCCGGCTACTCTCGCTGGATTCGCGTCCACTCGCCCGTATCCGATGAACATTCTATTCATCGGCGACATCTTCGCCTCAGCCGGACGCAGCATTGTCGCCGAACATCTTCCAGATCTCCTCAGCGAGCACAAGATCGATCTCGCCATCGCCAACGCGGAAAATAGCGCCGGAGGGTTCGGCATCACCCCGCTAATTGCGGAAGAGTTACTGGCGCTTGGCCTTCATGTACTAACGGGCGGCAATCACAGCTTCGATAAAAGGGAGATCTACGATCACTTCTCCCGCCAGCCCCGATTGCTTCGTCCCGCAAACTATCCCGACGGCCTGCCGGGCAGCGGAATCTTTACGGGAGAAACCGCGGCGGGCGTCCCTTACGCGGTAATCAATCTGCAGGGGCGCGCGATGATGGCGAACATCGACTGTCCGTTTCGAAAAGCAGACGCTATTCTTAGTTCGCTCGATCCTACGATCAAGGTGCGCTTCGTTGACTTCCATGCCGAACTGACCAGCGAGAAAATGGCGATGGGCTGGCACCTGGATGGGCGGGTCAGCGCGATGCTGGGTACACACACCCACATTCCAACGGCGGATACGCGCATCCTGGCGGGCGGCATGGCCTATCAGACTGATGCGGGCATGACTGGTCCGTACGAGTCTGTGATTGGCGTCGATAAAGATATTATTCTGCGCCGCTTTCTCACCGGACTTCCTGCGCGCATGGAAGCATCAAAGACTGGCGTGGAACTCCACGGCGCCGTAGTTGAGGTAGATGAGCAAACCGGCCGAGCCACGCGGATCCGGCGCATTTGCGCCGTGCGGTGAAAACGAATACTCATGGGCGTGCGGCACAAGGCGATAGGGACGTCCGCTCTTTCACCGTCGCGGTTCGGTGCTAGCCAGGATACGCGGTTCGGTGTTGCACCATGTATTCTCTGGAACTGACCTGTAAACCCGAGGATTCCGACTTAATTGTCGCCGATCTATGGGAAGCGGGAACGGCCGGCATTCGCGAAGAGCCGGCCGGCGAATTCGTGCACCTAATTGCAGGCTTCCCCTCGAACGCCTTGCGGCAGCAATTGCTAGACCGATTCGCTGCGTATACGCCGGCATGGCGAATTGAGCACGACACCGATTGGGTTCAGTACACACGCGACGCGTGGCCAGGGCGCCTTGCAGGAAAGCGCTTCTTCCTCTGCCCGGTGTGGCGCGACGAACCGGCTCCTGCCGGCCGCATCCGGCTACTCCATAATCCCGGGCTTGCCTGCGGCACGGGCGAGCACGCTTGTACGCGCTTGGCTCTTGAAGCACTGGAGAGCACCGTATTCCCAGGATGCCGCGTCGCGGATATCGGGACCGGGTCCGGCATGCTCGCGATTGCCGCACGGCAATTGGGCGCCAGTTCCGTTATCGCCGCAGATCCCAATGAAAGCGTGCTCGCGGCGGCTCGCGAGAACTTCAATCTGAATGGTCTGCAGGCGCTCCTCGCGGCGGGTTCGGCATCCGCCATTCGAACCGCCTGGGCGGATGTAACGGTCGCAAACATCAGCGGAACCGTGCTGCTGGCAATTCTCGAAGACTTGCAACGACTCACGAAGCGCAATGGCCGGCTGATCCTGACTGGTTTTACCGAAGACGAACTACCGGTCTTTACCGAGTTGTTTCCGTCAAGCCGCGTTCTCGTCGAAGGAGAATGGCGCTGCATTGAAACCGGGTGCGAGTAACTGAAACACGATCGCTCCCGCATACATCCCACTCTCCAAGGGATACAACTGAAGCAATGACCCGCCGCGATTGTGCGTTGACGTTAGCCGCGCTCCTCGGGGGGCGCTCGTTGCTGGCCCGGCAGCAGCCGGATCAGAATCAGAGCGGTCCAGGACCGGGAGAGGATTCTTCGCCTGTTATTCGCGTCAATGTCGATCTGGTCAACATTCTGTTTACCGTCCATAAAAAGCACGGCGGCGAGCTGGTCCCTAATCTGACTAAAGATGATTTCACGGTCTTTGAAGACGGCAAACAGCAGACAATCGAGCGCTTCAGCCGCGACACTGACTTGCCATTAACGCTCGGTCTGCTGGTCGACGTCAGCGCCAGCCAAATGAATCTGATTGAGATTGAGCGTGACGCGGCATCTGCTTTCTTCGGCAGCGTCATTCGTCCCAAGGACGAAGCGTTCCTGATCACGTTCGGCAAGGACACGGAACTGCTGCAGGACTACACCAGTTCGCCCCACCTCCTTCGAGCGGCTCTAGGGCAGATGCGAGGCGACGAGGTTGGAGGGCCGATGATGGGCCGGAGTCCTCTGCCCAACACGAATCCCGGGCCAATTCCGACATCCGGCAACCCCAAAGGCACGCTGCTATACGACGCCATCTATCTGGCCGCCAATGAAAAGCTGAAATCCGAAGTGGGACGCAAAGCAGTCGTGCTGATCACGGATGGCGAAGACCAGGGAAGTTACTATTCACGCAACCAGGCAACGGAAAGCGCACAGCGCGCGAACGCAATCATCTACAGCATCTATTACGTTGATCCGTGGTTCTATCGCCAATATGGCGGTTTCGGCGGCGGCGATGAGTCCGGCCTCCGAAAGATGTCCGATGAAACAGGCGGCCGCGTGTTCACCGTCAAAAAGAATCACACGCTACAGGAAGTCTTCAAAGAGATTCAGGATGAAATGCGCAGCCAATATTCTATTGGCTACCGATCGACAAAGCCCGAGCGCGACGGCAGCTATCGAAAAATCGAGATCAAAACCGCCGACAAAGACGACGTAGTGCAGGCGCGAAAGGGCTATTACGCTACTCCGAACGATGCGGGGTAACGCTCTTCCGAGCCGCCAGATACATGGCGACGGCTTCGCGCAGAGGCGGCATGGGAGTTACGCCATGGCTCTCCATTTTGCTGTTCGATAGAGCCGAGAATCTCGGCCGGCGCGCGGCGGTCCGGTACTCGCGTTCATTGGTGGGCTTTAACTCGGGATTCACGCCGGCAAGTTCGAAAATCAAGCGCGCATATTCGTGCCAAGAGATCGGCTGGCCTCCGCCGATATGGAATACGCCGGTGCAGTTTTTTTCGAGTAGCTCCGCGGTTCGCTCGGCGAGCAACGGAGCGTAGGTAGGCGATGCGACGTGATCTTCAACGACGCGAATGGGTGAGCCGTTGCCAGCCAAGCGCAGCATCAACTCAACAAAATTCCCACGCGGCGTAAACAGTCCGCCGGGTCCGAATACGCCCGACGTGCGAATGATGAGCGGTTTATCCAGGTAGGCCTGCGCGTATAGCTCGCCACTGAGTTTCGACACGGCATAGGCGCCGAGCGGATGCGTCGGATCGGTTTCCACATAGGGCGATCCCTTCGTCCCGTCGAAAACGTAATCGGTGGAGAACTGGACCAGTTGCGCGTCGGCCTGACGGCACGCCATGGCCAGGTTGCGGACCGCCAGCGCATTCGCCTGAAAGGCCGCCAGCGGCTCTTTTTCCGCCACGTCCACCTGGTTATAAGCCGCCGAATTAATCACCAGCGCGGGATCGGCTTTGGCGATGGCGGTTTCAACGAGGCATGCATCGGCGATGTCGAGCGACTGACGGTCGAAGCGAACAACCTCCCATCCCCGATGTCCAAACTCGCGGCATAGTTCAACTCCAAGTTGCCCACCGCTTCCAAAAATCGCTACTCGGCTTTTCATCCTTTTGCAGGATATCGAACTGCCGAAGAGAGCGCTATTTGAATGATGAGCGATTCAAAAGAATCGGTTCGACCGACGCCGAAAGTTTGTTCCCGGCAGGCAAAACCCAAAGATAGACTTTTTCGCCGTCAACTTCCTCGACCCTGTTCGGCTGCCAGTTGCCCATCCCGAAGCCATGCGTCACAATCCGCGCTCCCGGCTTGAGTTCATGCATCAGTTTCGGCCGCAGCTTCACGTTGACATCGGACAGCATATACAGCGCGACGATAGTGGCCTGACGAACATCGTATTCGAACACGTCGCCAATGTGGAAATTCACAAGATTTGCGACGTGCTCGCGTTTCGCATTTTGATTCGCCTCATCGATGCGCTGAGGATTGATGTCGATGCCGACGCCGCGCGCGCCGTACTCCTTGGCCGCGGCAATCACGATGCGGCCATCTCCACAGCCCAGATCGTAGACAATATCGCTCTTCCTCGCGCCCGCGAGTTTCAGCATTGCGTTCACGATATCGGGTGGAGTGGCTACGTATGGCGTTCGGATCTGAACCTCTTGCGATCGTGCGAGCGGGATGCTCGAGCACAAGAACGAGAAGAGAATCAAATGGATGAAATTCAATCGAGACATATTTTGGAAAACGAATGACGCTCCTGTTAAGTTGACGACGACGGGACGACAGCGGCTCCACTGGCGAGACTACGAGCGAAAACGGCGGTTCCACGAACGGGACTTGGCGGTCGGCTAGCATAACAGAATGAGAGTTCTTGCCGGCCTTCTCCTTGCCGCGTCGTTGCTGTTCGCGGCCAATACGCTCGAAGTATTTGGATACAAATGGAGCGTTCGCAATCCGTCCGATTGGAAAGTGGACAAGGAAGGCGGCGCGCAAGTGTTGCATCTCGTCACGCCCAGAGAACCGCTTCCTGGGCCCAGACGCCCGATCCAATTTGCCATCGCCGAGACGAAGAATTACGGCGACGTGATGGTGGAAGCGGATGTACGGCCGCACGACCGCTCCTTGATGATTGTGTTCTGCTATCGCGATCCTGCGCATTTCAACTACGCTCACCTTTCGATCGACACCGGAGCCAAAGAATCGCACCATAACGGCATCTTTCATGTTTATGACGGTGAACGTGTACGTATCAGTTCCCCGGAAGGCCCCGCGGCGTTCCCGGCAAGCGGGCGTTGGTACCATGTCCAGCTAACGCACAGCGCGAAATCCGGAGCCGTTCAGGTGACCGTGGACGGCCGGGCGATTCCGGCGCTGCATGCCGTGGACTTGAGCCTGACTTCAGGGAAAGTGGGGCTTGGGTCGTTCGACGAGACAGGAGATTTCAAGAACGTGCGGATTAGCGGCAGTTCGCCGGGCAAGTGAGCGGCGTTGCTGCCCCTATATTGAAAGCAGATGCCCCGAACAATTACTTTATATGAGTAACACCACATGCGAGCTGCCATCCGCCATCTGAAGGCCGCGGACCCGATTCTTGCCGGCATCATCAACCGCGTCGGACCATATCGTTTACAACTGCGGGAGCCCACGTTTGAAACCCTGGTCCGATCCATCGTTTATCAGCAGGTTAGCGGGAAGGCGGCTGCGAGCATTCTCGCGAAAGTGCATCGGGCAGTCGGTAGTCGATTCACAGCCAATGCCGTGTTGCGGCTAACGCCCGAAGAATTGCGTGCGTGCGGCCTCTCCACACAAAAAACTGCTTACATTCGCGATCTGGCCGAGAAAGTTGCATCGCGAAAGCTGAATTTCCGGAGACTCGTCACTCTTACCGACGAAGAGGTAATTGAGCATCTGACGCAAGTGAAAGGTATCGGTGTGTGGACGGTGCAAATGTTTCTGATGTTTGCGCTGGAACGGCCAAATGTGTTTCCGCACGCCGACCTGGGTGTCCGCAACGCCATCCATCGCGCGTACAATCTGCCCGAGACGCCGAAACTGGCGGATCTGCTACGGATCAGCGAACCCTGGCATCCGTATTGTTCGATTGCGACGTGGTATCTATGGCGGAGTTTGGACGGACCGGCGGGAATCTAGCCCTACGCTCCGAGTTGCACAAGCTCTGTGTCGGGAAAAAACCCGGTTTCTTCCGTTACGCCATCCAGATCGAGAAAGCGCGTATCGAGCAGGCGTCCGGTTTCGATTTTGCTCATTGCCGAAAGCAGCGTCTCTTTCAGATGAGGATGGTCGCGCTCTAATTCGGAAACGATGTCGCGCAGCGTACCGCGAACCGTTCCCGTTTTCTGCGAACAGCCGCACGGAATGACGGGCGCCCCGAGGCGTTCGGCAAAGGCCCGCGTCAGGTCTTCGGTCACGTACAGGAGAGGGCGGATCAGGCGGAAATCGCGTTTTCGCGAGTAGGCGATGGGCGGCAGAGCACTCAGGCGGCCGGTGAACATCGCGTTGCGCAGAAACGCTTCACAGAAATCGTCCGCGGTATGCCCAAACGCGATGACGTTCGCGCCAAGCTTACGCGCAATCTGATAGACCGCGCGGCGGCGAAACCGGCTGCACAGGTCGCATCCATGATCGGGCTGATCTTCGAGCAACCGAAGCGACGGCCCATCCTGGACATACGTCCAATCCACGCCACGCTGTTCCAGATAGCCACGAAACGGATGAATCGGAGCAAGAAACTTGCCCTGCTCCACCGTGAAGGCACATACGGAAAAATCGATTGGCGCCTTTTTCTGAAGGCGAATCAGCGCTTCCAGCAGCGTGACGGAATCTTTGCCGCCGGACAGGCCAACCGCCACGCGGTCGCCGTCGCGGATCATGCGATAGCGGCCGATCGCTTCGCCGGTTTTGCGCAGTATTGCTTTTTCGAGATCCACTGTTAATAAGCATAACCGCCGCGCCGGGTCATCGCGGCGGACGGCCTCCTATTGCCCGACCAATTCCTTTCCTTTAGATAGCGCGTCCAAAAACTGCTCCCTCCCGCTTTCCACGCGCGCCACGGCGCTCTCGGTCGCTATTTTGTAGACGATCAGCCCAACGATCAGGTCGACACAAAGAATCGCCAGAAACGCCGAATCGCTGTTGAAGGCCCATTTTGCCAGAAAGGCAAGGCCAACCGGAATGGCCATCACCATGAAACAGACCAGGAGCCAGAGCGTCGCTTTGCCCGCGTTTTGATTCCGGAACGCCTGGTTCGGATCGATCGCCCGAGGGATGATCACGGATGTGAGATTGCCGCACGCAAGCAAAAACAGCGTCAAAATCAGTGTCAAGAAAAAGGCGCCAAGAACACCGGCAGGAGTGATATGAGCATGCAAAGCGTAGCCGAGCGTCGTTGTAAATAACGTCATCAACACAATTGCGGCAAGCGCGGCGAGGTTCTTGGCCCGCAGCACTGTTTCAAATGGCACGGGAGCCACAAAATAAATCTGCGCGGCCTTCCGATCGAACCCGAAAACATTCCACAGCAGAACTTCTCCCAGAATCAGCAGGCCGTACGTATTGATGACGGGCAGGTAATTGCCCTCCATGAAAGTGCTGCGTTGCCGGCCAAAAGCAAGGGGAAAGAAGACCAAGGCGCTGAAAAAGCATGCCATGCCAAAAATGACGCGGAAACGCGGCGAGCGCGAAAGAACGCGCATTTCTTTTTCGAGGAGAGCGGCCACCGGATCGTCAAACAACCGGTTGGGTAAGTTCAGTAACCATTCGAAACGGGAGCGGCGTGTCCCATGCCCGCCGCGTGCCGCGCTTTCAAATGCGGCGGCACGATCCATGTCGAGCATCTTTGCGAATTGCCGCGTTGCCAGAATGTAGACAACCGCTAGCGAGATGATCCATATTGCTAGCGCTTGAAAAGAGAACTGGCCCAGCGCCAGCACGGAAAGCTCGTGCCACGGAGTGCCCTGCCCCGTGCCGACCGAGATAAATACGGGTTTTAATTTCGGACCCAAACTGGTGTTCACCAGCAGGTTCGGCAGAACAGTCACGATCACGATCGCAACAATCAGCAATTCGCGCAATCGCTTGCGTCTGAACATCCGGAGAAGCCACTCGCGGATAGCGAGCGACAGCAACAGATTGAACGGCAGATAGAGGAGCAGCCAAAAAGCGGCGGCAGCGGGAATTTCCGGATGCCTGGCCAGCCCAACCAGGGCGCCCAGCAACACGATGATCATTTCGGGCGCTGTGGTCAGACGGAGTAGAACTTCCACCCCAAAGAGAGCACTCTGGCGGATGGGATAGACGAGGAGTTTGCTCAATTCGAGCGACCAGCCACTGCTCAGGGTCATCACCGGTACGATCTGCCAGAACAGCAGAACAACGAGAAGGCCGAGCGGCAACACTAGTTGCAGAGTCGCGACTGGAACACCGGGAATTTTGAGGGCGATTGAAGCGGCTATCGCGGCAAAGAGGCCGTACCAAATCGTCGACAGAAGCGCCGTCAGGATTGTGCCCCAACCGGACCTCGGAAGGTAGTTCCGAATAGTCCGGAATTGGGCCCACAGGATGGCGCGAATTTGATCGTTCATGGAGTCTGCAGCCAACTCAGAGTTTCGGAATTGGCGCGTTCAGCGCCGATAACGCGCACGAAAATGTCCTCAAGCGAGCCCGCCCCCTCTTCCGCCTGGGCGCGTAGCTCAGGCAAGGTGCCCTGCAGAACGATCTTCCCTCGATTGATGATGGCGAGACGATCGCACAGGCGTTCCACCACTTCGAGAACATGCGAGGTAAGGAAGACTGTTGCTCCACTGTGGACTTGCTGGAGCAGGATGTCTTTCATCAAACGCGCCCCAACGGCATCCACTCCTTCGAACGGCTCGTCCATGAGGAAGAGCTGGGGACGGTGAATCAGCGCCGCACTCATCGCCAGGCGCTTGCGCATGCCCTTCGAATATTCGCCTACCAGTTTGCGCGGCTCCGAACCAAGCTCGAATAAGTCGAGAAGCTCCTGGCTTCGCTCTTGCGCGACTGCTCGCGCCAGTCCATACAGGCGTCCAACGAACTGAAGATATTCAAACCCGGTGAGGTGATCGAATAATAGCGTATCGTCGGGAACAATTCCGATCCGCCGCCGTAT
>Ga0134125_10011063_pt1 | contig 10112 bp, 6 predicted proteins | sample KB31751_FD_96464 | JGI IMG/M metagenome (GOLD analysis project Ga0134125, IMG submission 96464) | Terrestrial soil microbial communities with excess Nitrogen fertilizer from Kellogg Biological Station, Michigan, USA - KB3-175-1 | ecosystem: Environmental > Terrestrial > Soil > Unclassified ... | reverse complement strand
ACTCCAGGAGAGATCAGTTGCTTCTGGAAATACGGCATAGGCACCATCAGGTGAGTAGTTCGCTGTCCGACGTATCCTACTTGCAGAGTTGTCGTGGGGCCAAACTGTTTCTGTACAGTGAAATTCCATTGATTTGCCACCGCCGGACGAACATTCGGATCCCATAGACGGATCAGAGCGTTGTGGTACGGATCGGTGGTCGTGGTTCCAAATGGAACGTAGCCCTGGTCGAGCGTCGAACCCGGCAATGTGGTTTTTTCCGTCGTATAGTTGAGCTGGTGTTCGGAAGAATACGGGGGGTTTAGCGTCAAGCGAAGGTTCGTCCCGGTTCCTTCGAGGTAAGTAGAAAGTGTGTAGGCGCCACGAACCACGAAACTGCTTCCGGCCGGAGTCCAGGCGAACCCAATACGAGGCTGGAAGTTCGCCGCGCCTTGATACGTGTTATAAAGAGCGCGGCTGTTTCCATTCTGACCAGGCTGTTCAACAGCGCCGGAGATAAGGCCGAAGTTCACCTGGCGATCGTGGACTTCCACCCAGGGAGTGTGGAGTTCCCAGCGCAGTCCGAGATTTAACGTCAGGTTCTGCGAAACTCGATAATCGTCCTGGAAAAACGCCGCGAAGATGTTCGCGCGTTGTCCCCAGGTGCCGCCGTTGATGCCGCCGCCCACAATCGAGGGAAGACCCATCAAGAAATCGGCTTCGGCGATTCCGGAATACCGGCCGTCATAGGTGAACGTGCCCGCTCGTCCGTTGTTGCCCGAGTAGAAAGTATTGATTCGCTGGCGCCATCCTTGAAAACCGATATGCATTGTATGCTTACCCTTTGTCAGGATGGCCGTGTCGCCGTACTGGATCACTGTGTCGCCAAATAACTGGTAAACATCAGCGGTCCCGAAGTTAGAGGCAACGCCTCCGGTGAAGGCCTGCGAAGGCAAAAACGTGGACGGAACGCCCGGTATCCCAACCGTGTCGGCGAAATTGTTGAGGTTGTTAGCCGCTGCCCCGTTGTTCACGAGAACATAGTTCACACCAATCCTGGCATCGTTCACGAACGTGGGGGTAACAGTGCGGGTCCAATCAAGAACGCCATTATGGGTTGGATAATTCGCAAAAGAGTTGTACAGGAGCGGATAGCTTCTTGTTGTCGGATTATCGATGACGCTCTGGGAGTAACGGCCAAACATCCGGTCTTTGTCGGAGATATTCCAATCTACCTTGGCATCGCCCTGATCACCATTGATAGCGCTTTGCGTTGAATACAGGAAATTGTTGACCAGAAGATTGTTGTTTGCGCCGGGATAATACTGTGATGTGACAATTTTGAGGGCCGCCGGGCTCAAAAGGTTGGTCGGAATGAGATTTCCCGCGAACTCTGCGCCACCTGCATAAGGGTTCGTAAGCTGAATCGCGGTCTTTTTTCCAGTCAAAGCTGGGTTCAGAAGCTGCGAGAAGTCCCCGACACGTTCCTGTGCCGTGAGGAGCGAAGTGGAGGTGAGACTGGTGGGCGTATCAAGCCGCTGCCCCTGATAATCGACAAAGAAGAACAATTTGTCTTTCTTAATCGGGCCTCCGAACGTGCCGCCAAAATTGTTCCAGCGGAGAGCCGGTTTTTTCGCGGCCTTGAAATTGTTCGCCCATTCGTTGGCGTTTAATTTGTCGTTCCGGAAGAACTCAAAGACGTTGCCATGGAATTGATTGGTGCCGGACTTAATGGTGGTGCTGATAATGCCGCCCATGAAATTGCCGAATTCGGCTGAGGCGTTATTGGTAATTTCGTTAAATTCCTGGATAGCATCCACGCTCGGCGCATAGCCGACCAAGTTGTCTGAGACTTGGTTATTATCGACGCCGTCCAAAATGAAGTTATTGGCCTGCTCGCGGTTGCCGTTCACATAGGGGCGGCCGCTGCTCGCCGTTGTCTGTCCATTTTTGAAGGTGCTCGGATTGGGGTGCACGCTGCCCGGCGCAAGCAGGGTCAACTGCACGTAATTGCGAGTCGCCAGAGGCAATTCGGTGTTCGTGCGGGAATCGATGATTTGCCCTAACTGAGCCGATTCGGTCTGCAGGATGGGAGCGGCCGACGTAACTTCCACCGACTGCGAAATGTTGCCGACCTGAAGTTGAAAGTCCATGCGAGCAATCTGGTTTAATTGCAGCGTCACGTTCGATTGCTGGCTGATCTGAAAACCTTGGTTTTCGACTTTGACATTATAAGTGCCCACCGGAATACGCGGCAGATTGTAAACGCCGTCGCCGTTCGTTACCGTGGGCCAAGCGGTCCCCCGTTGAGTGTCGATTGCCGTCACCTTCGCTCCGGCGACCGCAGCCCCACTTGGATCGGTAACGCGGCCGGTAATCGCCGCCGTGACATCCTGGGCGAAAGACAACGCCGGCGCCAGGACTAAAGCCGCGAGCAGAGTTACTAAAACGGTGGGGCGGTCAGGAGCCGTCCGTAGCAGTGCTTTTAATCGTGAGGTTATACTCATTCACTCTCCTGTTATATGGGAATAAACTGCTGAGCGAAAAGTTAGTGCGATTGTAAAAAGGGATTTGTCGATTGTCAAGCCATAGGAAAATATAGGAAGACATATACTTTCCTATTGAATTCCATATAGCAATTTATCTCACATAAATTGGCATTTTACTGCCTTTTCCTGTAGGCCACAGAAAACGATAACTCACAAAGCTTCAAATGCTTGCTGTTCCGGAATCGCCAGCCAAAGGCCGTTGGAATTCAGGATCAATTTCGACTTGATAGCCACTCGCCAGCCGGTTCGTTTCATTTGCCATACCGACCACAGCCATCAATTCGGCGAACATTTTATTCGTCATGCCCTTCTTTTGAGCGGATACTGAGTGCGATGCAATACAATATCCACACTGATTTGTTACGCTGACTGCAACGTAAATCAGCTCTTTTGTCAGCGGATCGAGGGCTCCTGTCGCCATGATTTCCTTGATGCTCTCCCATGTCCGGCGCATGGTCACGGGGTCATGAGCGAGAGCCTTCCAGAAATTGTTGATCCAATCCGTCTTCCGGGTGGCGCGGATATCGTCAAACACTGCCCGCGCTTCGGGGCCGGCGTCTTCGTATTCAATGAGACCGAGAGTTGCCATTCGTTGCTCCTTGTCATCCTGTGGCGCGCGATTCATCGTGCCGGCGGGCAGTTCACTGCCCGCTAAAGTTTGCCCTCGCCTCACACCGTCGGCAGCACTTCCAGCATCCGGTCGATCTCGGCCGGGTCGATATAGAAATGCGGTGATGTCCTGATCCAGCCCTGGCGCGGGGCCGCGGCGATTCGCGCCTCGCGGAGTTTGGTGACAATCTCACGGGCATTTACCCGGGGATGCCGGAAACTCACAATGCCCGAGCCGGTTTCGAGTGTGCGTTCCGCAAGAACTTCGTAGCCTTTTGCGCGAACGCCGCGATAGATACGGTCGGCCAGGCGCTCCACGGACGCGGTGATGTGTTCGACGCCGATTGCAAGCAGAAACTCGATCGCCGCCCGCTGCCCGAAACAGCCGAGGGTGTTCAGGGTGCCACACTCATACCGCCCGGCGTCGGGCCTCGGGGTCATGTCACGGGACGCGTAGTCGGCGTAACCGGCGGCGTTTGTCCAACCGAATTCCACTGGCTCTATTTGATCGAGGCGATTCTTTCGGACGTACAATATGCCATTTCCCTCGGGACCAAGCATCCATTTGTGACCGTCGGCCGAGAGAGCGTCGATCTGGGATCGCTCCACGTCGATCGGGAACGCTCCCATGCCTTGAATGGCATCCACAAAAAAGAAGCAGTTGTGTTCACGGCAGAGCCGGCCGATGGTGTCGAGGTCTACCCGGTAGCCGCTTAGGTAATTGACATAGCTGATCGCCAGCAACCGGGCTCCGCGAATCGCCTCGGCAATCCGATCAAGCGGATCATGGATGGACAGCCGGCTAATCTGAACGCCTTTGCTCTCTAAACGGAGCCAGGGGAAATAGTTAGCCGGGAACTCTTCCTGGAACACCACGATGCGGTCGCCCGATTTCCAGTCAAGCCCCAGGGCGATGGTGGCAACCCCTTCCGAAGTGTTCTTGACAATCGCGATCTCGCCGGAGGAGGCGTTAATGAGGCGGGCGGCGGCGCTCCGAAGTCCTTGGTAAGCCGCCATCCACTGGTCGTAATGCAGAGAACCGTAGTTCAGGGCATCATCGGCCAGTTGTTTCATGGCTTCGGCCGCCGGGCGGCAAAGGGGCGCCACGGCCGCGTGATTCAAGTAGGTAAGCTGGCTCGTGACTGGAAAGTCGTCCCGGTAACGCTCGTGCAGGGGCTGCGAGGCCGCGCCGCATTCTTTTGCGACCGAAGAGAAACCCATAGACATGAGCATACGTTAATAGATCAAAGGGCTCCATGCGGTTGAGGAGGGGTTTCCTCGATTCCAAAGCCGGATTTAGAGCCTATACTAAAAGAGCGGAGGAGCAAGGGCTGTATTGACAATCGGCCCGAGGCCCTGGAGGTACCCAATGCGGCGTTTGTTCTTAAAGTCGCGGATACGCAAGCCCGCCAGCCTGGCGATGGCTTACCTGCTTCTCGTTTTCACGATCGCGCCGGCGGCCTTCGCGGGCGACGACAAGACCGATAAAAGCGACAAGAGCGACAAGGGTAAATACAACGACCCGGCGGATATCGGCGACCGCAATGTCTCCGGGCACGTCAATTTCTATTCCCTCGAGAAAGAGATCGCTCTCGGCAAGCAGATGGCGCAGGAAGTGGAACGCCAGTCGCGGATTATTAACGATCCGGTCGTCGCCGAATATGTGAACCGCATCGGCCAGAACCTCGTCCGCAACTCCGACGCGAAAGTTCCATTCACGATTAAAGTCCTCGACGATGACACGGTGAACGCCTTCGCGCTGCCCGGCGGCTTCTTCTTCGTGAACTCGGGCCTGATTCTAAAGGCCGATACGGAGGCCGAACTGGCCGGCGTGATGGCGCACGAAATCGCGCACGTCGCGGCGCGCCATGGCACGCGGCAGGCCACACGCGGCGAAATCGCGAACCTGGCGACCATCCCATTGATTATGTTCAGCGGCGGCTGGGCCGGGTATGCCGCCTATGAAGGCGCTAGTCTGCTGATACCAATGAGCTTCCTGAAGTTCTCGCGCGCGTTCGAAGCGCAGGCCGATTATCTGGGCTTGCAGTACATGTACAAGACCGGCTACGATCCCGAAGCCTTTGTCGATTTCTTCGAGAAAGTGCAAACCCTCGAGAAACGCAAGCCGGGTACAGTCTCGAAAGTCTTTTCGACACACCCTCCGACAGACGACCGCATTGCCAAAGCGCAAAAGGAAATCGCCGACATCTTGAAAGCGAAGCCCGAATACGTCGTGACGACATCGGAATTCAACGATGTGAAGGCGCGGCTTGCGATGCTTGAAAACCGCCGCAAGCTATCGGAGCCTTCGTCCGATCCGAATAAGCCGACGCTCCGCCGTAACCCCAATTCGACAGGGCCGATTGAGGATGAGACCGACGGCTCGAAGAAATCGAAGGGCGACGACGAAGACCGTCCAAAGCTGAAGCGCCGTCCGGACGATGGCGGTAGCAGCGACGACAACTAATTTCCTCCTGATCATCAAACAGAAAGGCTGCGAGAAATCGCAGCTTTTTTTTGGGTCCGTCGAAAAGGCGTGACTTCGATTCGCGCTCCGGCAATTCGCCAGGTGTGTAATAGAGCGGCTCGTCATTCACTCCTACAGCCTACCTGATTAAAAAATCTCCATTTCTAGCCAACCAAACTAGGAACTCTGTCGTCCTATAATCAGATTGTCTATGGGAAGCGAGAAACCGAAGGCCGACCTTTTACCGGGCACGCTCGACATGCTGGTTCTTAAAGTACTGATGCGCGGCCACTTGCACGGCTACGCGATCGCGCAACTGATTCAGCAACTGTCCGATGACCTGCTGCGCGTTGAAGAAGGCTCTCTCTATCCGGCTCTCCAGCGGCTAGAGATGAATGGCTGGATTGAAGGCGAGTGGGGCCTGTCGGCGAACAATCGGCGGGCTCGTTTCTACAAACTCACGCCCGACGGACGTAAACATCTGACTGAAGAGTCTGCCCGTTACCGCCAGGTCACGGGGGCAGTGGCCCGCATCATGGGATTCGCCTGATCGAAGCGAGCACACATGCAAGCCGGTTCCATTTGGAAACGTTTTCGACGCCGTTTACGGTATTGGCTGAATCAGAGCGAAAGGCAACGCCTGCTGTGGGAAGAAATGGAATTCCACATCGAGTCCATGGCGCAAGACCTGGTCGCCCAAGACATACCGGAGGCGGAAGCGCGCGCCGCGGCGCGCAGAAAATTTGGCAATATGACACAGACATCGGAAGACGCTCGGGTTGCCTGGACTACCCGCTGGATGAGTGATCTCTGGCACGATCTGCGCTATTCGTTTCGTGGCATGCGGCGCGATGCCGGATTCACGGTTTTTGCGATCCTCATCGCCGGCCTGGGTATCGGCGCCAGTTCTACTGTGTTCAGCGTTGTCAATGCCCTGCTGCTTCGTCCACTCCCATTTCGCGATCCCGTACGACTGGTATGGATCAGCAACGGCAACGAATCTACCAATACCCAAACCGAGCACTATTCGGACCTCCGGGCGTTGAACGGATCATTCTCCGATCTGGCGGCATTCGCCGATTGGGGCGTCGGCAATAGGGAGCTAACCGGGACTGGTGACCCGCAGCGTCTGACGAGCGTTCCCGTCACTGGGAACTTCTTCGCGATGCTCGGAGTTCAGCCTCTAATCGGAAGATCGTTCACCGCTGAGGAGTGCCGCGGTAGCTATTCCGCGCCTCCGGCCATGCTTTTGAGCTACAACTTCTGGCGGCGGCAGTTTCTATCGGATCCAGGAGTGGTGGGCCGGAAGCTGATATTGGACAATCATCCGGTGACCGTGGCGGGCGTACTGCCTGCATCTTTCGATTTCGGGAGCATCTTCACTCCCGGCACACAGATGGATATCTTTGTTCCGTGGCCGCTGACGGATCAAGCAAAGCCGCGTGGTAACACCATGAGGATCATCGGAAGGCTGAAGCCCGGGGTCACGGTGCGGGCTGCACAAGCGGAATTCACGGCTTTGGGAAAGCAACTCGACAAGCAGCATCCGGAGCGGAACGGCATTATTCCGCGGCTGATGCCGCTGGCGCAGCACGTGAGCGGGCGAGTGCGTCCAGCGCTGTTCGTGCTGGCCTGTGCAGTCGGCATAGTGATGTTGATCGTCTGCGCGAATCTTTCGAATCTGGAATTAGCGAGGTTGAGCGCGCGGCAAAAGGAACTCGCGATGCGGAGGGCCTTGGGGGCGGGACGTTTTCGGCTGGTTAGGCAGATGATCACCGAGAGCGTAGCGCTCTCGTGTTGTGGCGCCGCATTAGGCCTGATTCTCGCCGTGGCAGGCACGCGCGGGTTGGCTCACCTTCATGCTTTCGAGCTTCCTCTGCTCTCGACCGTTCAGATCGACGGAAGCACGCTCGTCTTCATTTTGTTGGCGGCGGTCGGCGCCGGCGTGCTGTTTGGATTGTTGCCGGCGTTGCAAATTTCAGAATTATCGCTTCGTGCAGGGCTCGAAGACGCTGGCCGCGGGTCGACCGGCGGCAAGCGGCACGCCTGGATCCGCGACGCACTCGTCGTTTCCGAAATTGCGTTCGCCTGCACCTTACTGGTCGGAGCAGGGCTGCTCATGCGGAGCTTTCTTCGTGTTCTGGACGTGAACCTTGGCTTTCAACCGGAGCGAGCGGCCGCGCTCAGAATTGACCCGAGTTTTCGCATCTCGAGGTTGGCGCAGCAGAATTCCTTTATCGATGATGTGCTACACCGCGCACGGTCTGTTCCCGGTATTACGACAGCCGGGATCACCGACGTCCTTCCGCTGCGGGACGATCGGATGTGGTCGGTATCTGTAAAAGGACAGTTTTACGAAAAGGACCGCCACCCCGAGCCATATATTCGCGTTGTGACGGACGGATATTTCGAGGCGGCCGGAATTCCGTTGCGGGCGGGGCGAGTGTTTACGGAGAGAGATCGCGCATCGAGCGAGCCCGTAGTGGTAATCAATGAAACGATGGCCCGGACAATTTCGCCTGGCCAGAACCCGGTGGGTCAAACGATTACCGATTACCGCCGGCAGCACGTCTTGGGCCTGGTCGTGGGCGTAGTCGCCGATGTTCGTCATGCATCTCTCGAAGCGGCGAGTGGGCCGGAGATGTATCTCGCGATGCGGCAAACCGGCGATTATGCAGCCATGCAACTGGTAGTGCGAACCGCGCTTCCACCAGACAGTTTGGCGGCAGGCATTCGAACGGCTCTTCGGCCGATCGACCCGAATCTACCCGTCCGCGAGTTTGTAACGTTCGAGGATCTCGTTGACAGAGCGGTGTCGCCACGGCGGTTCCTGATGCTGCTGCTGGCCGGATTCGCGGCTTTCGCTTTGGCGCTCGCTTCTCTGGGGATCTACGCTGTCATTTCCTATTCGGTCAATCAACGGGTGCAAGAAATTGGCATTCGGATCGCGCTTGGCGCGTCCGCCGCCGACCTGCAACGCCGCATCGTGCTCCGGACGCTTGGATTGGCCGCTTTAGGTCTCGCGCTGGGAATGGCAGGGTCTCGAGTTTTGTCGAGCGCGCTCGGAACTCTGTTGTACGGGATAACGTCCGGCGACCCGGTCACATTTATCGAGGTGGGAACCGTCCTGATCGCGGTTGCGGCGATCGCTGGGTATATTCCCGCATGGAAAGCATCCAGGATCGATCCGATGGTTGCCTTGCGGTCGAATTAACGGACACAAATCAGCAGATTCTGGGGCACTGACGCCTCGCCGTTGTGGCCCGCTCTCCGTCCTCCACAGTCACAGAAACCTCCGATATTTTCATTCCCTCTATGAATTTGAAAAAAGGCCCCTTACGGGCCGCGTCCTCCTGAAGCAAAGTCAAGGAGGCAGCCGCGATGGTTACGCTCTATCCGGGAGTACAAAATCATGCCTTCTCGCGTTGCGCTGCGTGGCAGTTACCGGCAGCATTCTCCGAAAGCGATCAAAATAGGCCGTCCTGCGATAAACGAACGACTGGAAGTGACGCTTGTATTGCGTCGTAAACAGGATGCGCCACATCCGTGGGATCTCGATATGTATCTGTCGCACGACGAGTTGACCGCCCTGCACGGCGCCGATCCGCAAGACATAGATGCCGTGGAGAGGTTCTGCTTCGAACGCCATTTCTCAATCGTGCACTTGGATGCGGGGGCCCGGACGGTGGTCGTTTCCGGCAGCTTTGGAGATGTGACTTCGGCGTTCGGAGCCGATGTCGAATTGCATCGCCTCGACGCGCGCACCTATCGCAGCCGGCGAGGGCATCTGTATGTACCCGAGGAACTCGCAGGCCGGGTCATCGCCGTGCTTGGGTTGGATACGCGGCCTCCAGCGCGGTCGTCCAAACAGTTTCAGCCGCGGGAGGGAAGCACAGGCTCATATACTCCTCGCCAGCTTGCCGGGCTTTACAATTTTCCTGCGAACGCCACGGGCAACCAGCAAACCATCGCGTTGATTGAACTCGGGGGCGGCTACCGCAGCGGAGACCTGCAGCATTACTGGAAGCAACTCGGGCTGAAGAACGTAAAAATTTCGGCGGTATCGGTGAACGGAGCGGTGAACAAAGCGACCGGTGATCCGAGTGGCGCTGATAGCGAAGTAGCCCTCGATATTGAGGTTGCCGGAGGAATTGCGCCGGGCGCGAAACTCGCGGTCTACTTCGCTCCTAATACCGACCAGGGCTTCCTGAATGCGATCAATGCCGCGATTCACGACCGGGTGCGCAAGCCCTCGATCATTTCGATCAGTTGGGGCGGACCGGAAGACCGGTGGACACGGCAGGCTCTCGACGTGTTTAATCAGGCGTTTCACGATGCCGCGTTGATGGGTATTACTGTGTTTTGCGCAGCGGGCGATGCGGGATCGTCGGATGGCGAGGCGGACGACAAGCCGCACGTCGATTTCCCCGCATCCAGCCCCTGGGTGGTCGCTTGCGGCGGCACAACGCTAATAGCAGAGGGCGGGAAGATTGCCCGCGAAACATCGT